>OGOW01000781.1_pt1 | contig 33283 bp, 37 predicted proteins | sample 1552781 | NCBI WGS metagenome assembly OGOW01 (sample SAMEA2580145, study PRJEB22360) | human gut metagenome | biome: human gut; feature: human-associated habitat; material: faeces | place: Denmark | collected 2008/2010
AAGTGTGGAGAAAGTTTCTTTTTCCAACCAGTATAAAATGAAGGTAGCCGGAAATCTGTTTCTGCCTAAGAACATGAAAGAAGGAGACAGATACCCTGCAATCATTGTCGGACACCCTATGGGAGCAGTCAAGGAACAGAGTGCGAACCTTTACGCAACTAAAATGGCGGAGCGGGGTTTTGTCACACTCTCCATAGACCTTTCTTTTTGGGGTGGGAGCGAAGGTGAGCCGCGTAATGCCGTTCTGCCGGAAGTTTATGCGGAAGACTTTAGCGCTGCGGTAGATTTTCTCGGTACACGTCCGTTTGTCGACCGGAATCTAATTGGTGTAATCGGTATTTGCGGCAGTGGAAGTTTCGCTATCAGTGCGGCAAAAATAGACCCTCGTCTCAAAGCCATTGCAACAATCAGCATGTATAATATGGGTACTGCCAGCCGTAACGGATTGAAGCACTCATTGACTCTGGAGCAGAGAAAACAAATTATGGCGGAAGCGGCAGAGCAGCGTTATGTTGAATTCCTAGGTGGAGAAACAAAATATACAGGTGGTACAGTGCACGAACTGACAGAAAAATCCGGCCCGATAGAACGTGAATTTTATGAATTCTACCGTACACAAAGAGGAGAATTCACACCAGAAGGAGCAACTCCTTTGACAACAACTCATCCAACCCTTTCAAGTAACGTGAAATTTATGAATTTCTATCCTTTCGCAGATATTGAAACGATTTCGCCCCGTCCCATGCTTTTCATTACCGGAGAAAATGCCCATTCGCGTGAATTCAGTGAGGATGCCTATCGACTGGCTGCCGAGCCTAAAGAACTGTATATAGTGCCCGGTGCAGGACACGTAGACCTTTACGACCGTGTAAGCCTTATACCATTCAGCAAACTGGAATCTTTCTTCAAGGAGTATCTGAAGAAATAAGTAGTTTTCTTGTGATAACAGGAAATGTAAATGTGACTTTTGAAATAACAGACTAAAAAATAAACTAATGGAACAAATAAGAAATCAAGAATACGGAGGCGAACGTCCTCTGTTCGCAACCCACGACCTTCAACTGGAAGATGTGACGATTCACGCTGGTGAATCCGCACTGAAAGAATGTAGTAACATCATAGCAATCAACTGTCGCTTTGAAGGAAAATATCCCTTTTGGCATACCAATGGATTTATAGTGAAGAACTGTCTCTTTACAGAAGGCGCCCGTGCCGCGCTGTGGTATTCCCAAAGTCTGCAAATGGCAGATACCTTGGTAGAAGCCCCGAAGATGTTTCGCGAAATGGACGGGATAAAACTCGAAAATGTACAGTTGCCCAACGCTTTGGAAACATTTTGGTATTGCCGTAATATAGATTTGAAGAACGTGCAGATAGACAAAGCTGATTATCTTTTTATACATAGCGAGAATATCAAGATACAGCACTACGCTCAAAACGGAAACTATTCATTCCAGTACTGTAAGAACGTGGAAATCCGTAATGCGGTTATCAACTCCAAAGATGCATTTTGGAATACGGAGAATGTAACTGTCTATGATTCCGAACTGAATGGGGAATATCTAGGCTGGCATTCTAAAAACTTACGTCTGGTAAATTGCAGGATTTCGGGCACACAGCCACTTTGCTATGCACATGATCTGGTCATGGAAAATTGTACAATGGCGGAGGACGCTGACCTCGCTTTTGAACACAGCAGTGTGAAAGCAACGATTAAAAGCCCGATTCACAGCGTGAAGAATCCCCGCACGGGGAGCATTATTGCCGAAAGTTTCGGGACAATCATCCTGGACGAGAATCTCAAAGCACCGGGAAATTGTGAATTGAAACTTTGGGACGAACTGACTTGTTTTGATTGAAATATGAAGTACGACTTCGATGAAATAATTCCACGCCGAGGTACGAATTCCTATAAATGGGATTCTGCCGGAGATGCAGATATATTGCCGATGTGGGTAGCCGATATGGATTTCCGTACGGCTCCCCCTGTTGTGGAAGCGTTGAGGAAACGGGTGGAGCATGGTATCTTCGGATATGTCCGTGTACCGGATGCATACTACGTAGCGGTGACAAACTGGTTTGCAAGGCGGCATGACTGGCAGATAGAAAAAGAGTGGATTATTTATACCACGGGAGTAGTACCGGCATTGTCTGCTGTCATTAAGGCACTGACAGCCCCCGGAGATAAAGTAATGGTACAGACACCCGTATATAACTGTTTTTTTTCCTCTATCCGCAATAACGGATGCGGGATGATTGCCAATCCGCTGATTTATAGAAATGGAACCTATCAGATAGATTTTGCGGATTTGGAACAAAAAGCTGCCGACCCAAATGTAAAGGTTCTATTGTTATGCAACCCGCATAATCCTGCCGGAAGGGTATGGACAAAGCAGGAACTTACCCGTATCGGTGACATCTGTATCCGAAACAATGTGTGGGTAGTAGCAGACGAAATCCATTGCGAACTTGTCTTTCCGGGACACACCTATATTCCTTTTGCTTCTATCTCACAAGAATTCCTGATGCACTCCGTCACTTGTACCTCGCCCAGCAAAGCCTTTAACCTGGCAGGGCTTCAGATTGCTAATATCATTTCTGCCGATACGGATATACGAACGAAAATAGATAAAGCAATCAATGTCAATGAGGTTTGTGATGTGAACCCGTTCGGGGTGGAAGCGTTAATGGCAGCCTATAACGACAGTAAGGAATGGTTGGAAGAGCTGAAACAATACTTGTTCGCCAATTACAATTATTTGAGGGCATACTTCGCAGAATATCTTCCTGAATTTCCAGTGTCGATGTTGGAAGGCACTTATCTGGTTTGGGTGGACTGTTCAGTGCTGAATCAGTCATCGGATGAGATAGTGAAAACCTTGTTGGAAAAAGAAAAACTTTGGGTGAACGAGGGCGGCTTGTACGGAGAGGCTGGTGAAGGATTTATCCGCATCAACATCGCTTGTCCGCGACAGCAGTTGATAGAAGGATTAAACAGATTGAGACGGGCCTTGAAATAATAAAATTAAAACTTATCCGGGACTTGACAAACGCTTTTTTATTTCGTATATTTGTAGTCTGGAAAAGGATGAAACCAATGAATAATGAATGAAAAAATAGACGAAATATGAATATGAAATGGATAGAAAATAGTATAATATTACAACGAACTTAGCTCATTCCCTTAGCTTATACTAAAGGATAGAACGGCAGATATACCCAAAAGGTTGCAAACTTTACAGAGTTTGCAACCTTTTTTGTTGCATATTATTGATGCTAAATTCGCAAATCCGGATTTTAAAGTTTATAATAAACGGAGGGGACGTTTATTATAAACGGTCACAGTATTTATTAATAACTCTATCAATGTTTAAGTAGTAAGTTGTTGCCTTTTTTGTATTACCTTTTTCTTAAGGGTAGGAACTTTATCATTTGTGGTGATAATAGTTGACATTATGACCAGGCGATTAAATCTAACAAATAGACTTTGAATGCATACTTTCCACCTGTCTGAAACTTCACGAAGCAGGATAATTAAACCATTGCTTCGTTCTATGCACAACCCGGAATTGCAAGGCAAATTCCGTGAAATGCTTACTGCTTTCTATACTGTACTGAAAGATGCTGACCCATGGTTGCGTTTCGTCTTTATCACCGGAGTTACCAAATTTGCTCAGATGGGTATATTCAGTACTCTCAACCAACTGATAGATATAAGTTTCGATCCACAATACAATGCTCTTTGTGGCATGACCCGCCTGGAAATTGAAGCCAATTTCGTCCCGGAACTGGAATGGTTGGCAGAAAGGAACAGTTTGACGAGAGAAGACTGCATGGTGTATCTCACCCGTATGTATGACGGATACCATTTCAACTATTTCCGTAAGGAAGGCATGTACAATCCGTTCAGTATCTTGAACGTGCTTCGAAGCGGAATGTTTGAGAACTACTGGTTTGCCAGTGGTACCCCCACCTTTCTGGCTGAAATGCTGAAGAAAACGCATTATGACTTGCGTGAATTGGACGGATTGGAAGTGATTGCCGCCTCTCTTACCGACGACCGTGCCGATGTGAACAACCCCGTGCCGATGATTTATCAAAGCGGTTATCTGACTATCAAAGGATATGACACAGAATTACGTCTCTACAAATTGGGTTACCCTAATGATGAAGTGAAATATGGATTCCTTAATTTTATCACTCCGTTTTATACTTCGTTAGACGAATCGAGAGCTCCCTTCTATATCGGGCAATTTGTAAAAGAACTTAGGGCAGGAGATGTCGAGGTTTTCCTCACCCGTCTTCGTGCTTTCTTTGCCGATTTCCCCTACGAGTTGAATGATAAAATGGAGCGCCATTACCAAGTGGTATTCTATCTCGTTTTCAAATTATTGGGGCAGTTTGTTGACGCCGAAGTGCAAAGTGCTCTTGGACGTGCCGACGCTGTGGTGAAAACGGCTAATGCTGTTTACGTCTTCGAATTCAAACTGAATGGTACCGCGGAAGAAGCATTGGCACAGATTGATAATCGCGGCTATCTCATACCTTATACCGCCTATGGTTGCCGTATGGTGAAAATAGGTGCGGAGTTTAGTAAAGAAGAACGTAACTTGAGCCGTTGGTTAGTGGAAGAAGAGGAGTAAGCGGGAATTGATGAACTGATAAATAAGAGTATAATATATAAATTCAAACACGCGAATTGGTTACGTTCTCTATTCTTGTTTCCTTAGGCAGCTGTGAGTCACAAGAAAAAGGACATATACAGGGAAACGTCAATGTGGGAAATAATAAAGATACATTGTTGGCTGTCGTAACACAGCTATTGCCATTCATCGGTGTATACCAAATGTGAATTGGAAAATGTTATTTTTAGTGATTTGTATATTTTGATATTGTTCTATTTTATATATTTTCTTATAGCAACATGATCGTTGTTTTGATTCGAAAAAGGCATATTTATGAATGTTGGTGACTGAATATGCTTTTGTCGTGTTTGTATATTGATTATTTATACAGTTTAGCTATTAGTGGAAGAATTGTTTTTTTAAAGGGTGAACAGCTTTTTTATGAGGAATGAGGTGTGTATGTAACTATTTGTAATTCTTATGATTATATATTGATGTGTGTCGCTTTTTAATAGTGCTTGCTATTTGCTGTGTGTTGTTTGATAATTAATAATACTCTCCTCTTTTTTTGTCTGATCTTGATTTGTTTTATAGACTTATCTAATAAATATGCATATCTATTTTGTTTTTCAATAAATGGTGTATTCTTTCGATTCATAAAAACAAATATATGTTAATGTGAAATACATTTTACGAACTAATTTTTTTTAGGATATGTTGTTTTCGTGTAGATGATAAACAAAACGTCACATTAAATTATATTCGATTATGAAAAAGTCTATTATTTTATTAGCTTGTGTATTGGGCGCATTTTCAGCGAAGGCCCAAACAGTTATTGAAAGTACTAAATTTACGGATAATTGGTCGGTGGGAATCAATGCCGGTGCAGTGACTCCGCTTACTCATAGTGCTTTCTTTAAAAGTATGCGTTCCGCTTTTGGAGTAGGATTCTCGAAACAGTTGACTCCTAATTTCGGCTTGGGATTCCAGGGAATGGGGTATGTGAATACAACCCAAAGTAAAACTGCTTTTGATGCTTCTGATGTAAGTCTATTGGGTAAGGTGAATCTGATGAATCTTTTCGGCACTTATCTCGGTACTCCGCGTGTATTCGAAATTGAAGCAGTGGCGGGTGTGGGGTGGCTACATTATTATGCGAGTGGCGACGGTGACGAAAACTCATGGTCTACCCGTTTCGGAATGAACTTTAATTTCAATATGGGCGAATCCAAAGCATGGACGATTGGTATCAGGCCTGCTATCGTGTATGATATGCAGGGGGATTATAATCAGGCAAAAAGCCGTTTCAATGCCAACAATGCTACTTTTGAAATCACTGCGGGATTGACCTATCACTTTGCAACGAGCAATGGAACTCATTACTTTAATAAAGTGAGAGTCTACAACCAAGCTGAAATTGATGAATTGAATTCTTCCATAAATGCGCTTCGCGGACAAGTGAATACCAGAGATAACGAGTTGAATACTGCTAATCAAAGAATCAACGGACTGCAACAGGAACTGAATGACTGTCGCACAAAGATAGTTCCGGTAGAAACAGTAGTCAAGACAGCCCGTATTCCGGAATCAATCATTACTTTCAGACAAGGTAGGTCATCCGTTGACGCTTCACAACTTCCGAATGTGGAACGTGTAGCTTCTTATATGAATAAACATCCGGAAACGAAAGTTATTATAAAAGGATATGCTTCTCCGGAAGGTAGTGTTGAAGTGAACGCCAGAATTGCTGCCGCACGTGCAGAGGCTGTAAAGACAATTCTGGTTAAGAAGTACAGGATTGCAGCAGACCGCGTTACTGCCGAAGGGCAGGGAGTGGGCGATATGTTTACCGAACCGGACTGGAATCGTGTAAGTATCTGTACTATTGAAGAATAACAGGAAATGAGAGTTTTGTTTTAGATGAAATATATTATTAACTAAATGCCTTGATTATGAAAAAGTTTTTATTATTGATTTTGGTCGCAATGACCGCTTTCGGAGTGAATGCCCAAACGAGAAAAGGTGAGGGTTCTTTAATGGGAAGCCTTGGTTACCAGACTAATTACGAGAGGTTCGGTTTACAAGCACAGGGACGCTATGTGATAGCCAATAATCTTAGAATAGCTCCTGACCTTACATTCTTTTTTCCGAAAGACAAAGCAACGGGACTGGATGTGAATGTAAACTTCCATTATGTGTTCAATTTCAGTAAGGATGGACAAGGATTCTCCGTTTATCCTCTTGCGGGAATCGGTATGCAGAACAACTTTTATGGAAAGCAGGATGTCGAGGTCAATGGTGTAACCACTCAGGTGGATAGAAGTAACTCGACCAAGTTTGCTTTTAATCTTGGAGGCGGTATTACATTACCTTTGTCGGAACGTAGCTTTTTAAATGCGGAAGCGAAATTTATGTTTGCCGAGGATGACAATGTCGTTATCATGTTAGGTTATGGTTATAAATTCTGATTCTTATTGTATGCCGGACGGCATTCATGCTATCCGGCATATTTTTTCTGACGATCTCACGTTAAAAGAGTACGTGAACATATAAAATAACATGTTATAAATATAGATGTACATCTTAATCAACCTGAATTATTAACTTAAAAAAATCGATTATGTTTTATCATGTAAAAGATTTGCAATTCAATGCCCGCGTCTCCAGACCGGATCCGCGTTTCGCACGCATATTGCTTGAGGCATTTGGCGGTGCTAATGGAGAATTGACTTCAGCCCTGCAATATTTTGTACAGGCTTTCAGTTGTCATAACCCGTTCCCGGATAAGTATGACATGCTGATGGACATCGCTACGGAAGAACTGGCGCATCTCGAAATCGTAGGAGCTACTATACAGATGCTTCTCGGCCCGGTAAACGGTGAGATGAAAGATGCTGCGGAGACAATGGAAATTCGCAAGCTGATGGATGGCAAGTCCGCTAAAGAAGAATTTATCCAGCAAGCGTTTACAAATCCGCAGTGTGTGGTGGTTGCCCCAGGTAGTCCGATGTTGACAGACAGCAATGGAAATCCATGGTGCGGAAGTTATGTATCTGCCAATGCGGAACTAACGGTAGACCTTCAGTCCAATATGGCGAACGAATGTCGCGCCAAGATTGGTTATGAAAATCTGCTGAAGTTTACTGAAGATCCGTCAGTAAGAGAAACTCTTATTTTCCTGATGACTCGTGAAGTTACGCACTTCCAGCAGTTTGAGGCAGCTCTGAATACCATTCAACCGAACTTCCCACCCGCAGTGTTGCAAACTTCACCGAAATATAGCAACCTTTACTTTAATCTGTCAAAAGGCGAAGAATTCCGTGGTCCATGGAATGAAGGCCAGAGCTCACGATTGAAAGAAGAGTGGCAGTATATCGACAATTCGTTGGAAGAAGTGAGAAAGACAAACGGACTGGTGGACAGAAAACCTGAAGGGACGGAACGTACTGAAAAACAGGTCGCCCAAATGGACAAACAGTTGTCTGACGAACGCAGCAATGAAGTGCTCTCTGCAACTCCTGAAAAGGAGCTGATGTGGTGTGATTATCAGAAATCAGAAAAAAGCAGCAAAAAATAAATAGCTGCATATAATCTATTTTTTAACTTTTAATTTTTTGTGTTATGAATAAGAAAACTGAAAAAAAACAGGAAGCAAAGAGTTCCAAAAAGGAAACTCAGGCTGAAGAAAGCAAATCTGCAACTTCCAGCAAGAAGTCGGATAAAAAGTAATGCTTTAGATTCTTAAATCAAGTTCAAGTTTTTTCCGGCGGAAGATGTTCGGAATACCTTTCGCCGGAATTTTTAATTCTATTTTATGAAATAACTAATTTGAGAGAATATGGAAACAAGAAAAATAATGTTCGCAGTTCTGGCGTTGATATGCGCTGTATCTTTGGCTGTAACTTCTTGCAAAGATAAAAAAACGCAGGATAAGGTTAACAATCGGATTGAGAATGCAAAGGAGTCTGTTGACAGGGCACTTGATAAAGTTTCTGATAAAATGGAAGTGGGAGCGGATAGTGTGAAGGAAGCTTGGAAAGAAACCAAGGAGCAGGTCAAAGAGGGAGCTGATAAAGCTAAAAAGGAAATAAAGGAAGGGTATAATAATGCCAAAAAAGAAGTGAAAAAGACACTTGATTGAGCTTTGTTGAAACATGTTTCATACATCGGAAACATCGTATTTTCATTATTTGCTTTCAGAAAGGACAGTGTCTATCCTGTCCTTTCATTTATCAGTTTCCAGTTTGTATAATTCTAGTTTGTATTGATTCAGATACCAGCAATTCCCGTCACATATTTTTTTGGTCAACGTTCCGAATAAGGAGCGGGTCATGCATCTGTTGCCAAACAGGTTGTTACAACGTAATCTGTATGCTTCGATAGCCAGTGCCCTTTCTGCCATACGTCCTTTGGTGTATGCGTCCGAACACATCTTATGTATGTTTTCATACTCGGTTTGACCTGTAAGAAATAAATTATCGCAATTTTTCATATTCCGGTATTTTTAATGTTTTATATTTAGTAAAACATATTGCGGAATGCGGAGGTTTAAGTTGAGCTTTTAATCATTCTTAATATTGCTCGTTATGTTGCTAAAATATGATAAATATGAAATTTGTGTTAAAATATAGGATTAAATTGGAACTAAATGATACTAAAAGTCGTTTTTTAATAAAATGAAAATCTTATTATAACTGGAGAAAATAGTAAACCCTTTTTTGAAATTTATATATAAACCTAAATTCTTTAATTATGAGTGTAATTTGGTACATTATCATTGGAATTGTTGCCGGTTTTTTGGCCGGTAAGATTATGAGAGGAGGAGGCTTCGGTCTTTTGATTAATCTGGTTGTTGGGATTATCGGTGGCCTTTTAGGCGGCTGGGTATTCGGTTTACTAGGTATCGCTGCCGGCGGTATTCTGGGTAGTCTTATAACTTCGGTTGTGGGTGCTGTGTTGCTATTATGGATTTTGTCCTTGTTTAGAAAACACCCTAGAAGCGAAGAACTCTGATTTATTAACTTTTAAAACTTAAACTTCATTATGGAAAGAGGAAAATCTAATTTTCTTATCGGACTGGGAGTAGGTTCGGTAATTGGTGCACTGGTCTATCGTTTCTGGCATTCACCTAAAGGAAAGTGTGTGAAAGAAAAAGTAAATCATGCATTTCAGAAAGTAACCGGAGACAGTGTTAATTTGATTGATACGGTAAATGACAAGGTATTGGACGCCGGAACAAAAGTGGCTGACAAGGTAGCTGACGGAACCTTTTATGTTGCCGAAAAAGCGGATGATGTAAGAGATAAAGTCCATGCAATGGTAGATAAGGCTAAAAAATAGTTAGGGTTTTGTTGTTCTGCAATGGGAGGATAGTGTGAGTGAAAGCTATTCTCCCCTTTTACTAAAACAAATTTATTATGAAAGCTAATAATTTCAATTTATGGTTTCGGTTGACAGTAGGCTCAGCTATTGGTGCAATTGTATATCATTTCTCATCAGGTCGGAAGACTGAGAAATTGAGAAAAATGGTACGTATGAGAAACCAGATAAAAGAAAGTGAGAATAAGGGCGAGATTTATACACTCTCGGCTAATGCCAGACGATAAGCTGCATGTTTGCCTGTCACCAGTTTCAGATAGATAATAGATGCTGCTGAAACTGGTGCTTGAAGTTAATTGACAGGTTTGTTTTCTTCACGTATTTCAATGACTTTGGTTGCTACGGCATACTCGTCCGGGAAAATCTTCCCGCCTAACTCGTTTGCCCACGCTTTCGTAAATTCCGCTCCTGTATATATGATAATGGCTGAATAATAAATCCATGTGATGAAAATAGCCATAAACGCCGCCGCTCCATATACGGTTTCTATATTTGCAAATCCGATATAAAAGGATATTCCCCATTGTCCGATCAATAATAAAACGGTAGTGACAAGTGCTCCTATAATTACATCTTTGCTTTTAATCTTTGCGTCCGGCAATATCTTGAATATGAGAGTGAATATAACAGTGGTTACACCTATATTAATTATCATTCCTATCGTTTTTACCAAAGATTCTGCTATATCCGGATTGTTGGTGATGAATTTGTTGCTTATATCTGTGATAAGATTGGTAATGGTAAAGGTGATTAGCAGGATAAAAGCGAAAGCAAGGATAACCGAGAAGGATAGCAATCTGTTTATGATATATTTAAGCCAGCTCTTCTTGGGGACGGCTTTTATTCCCCAAATGGTATTTAGGGAACTTTGTATTTCTGCGAAAACAGTCGTTGCACCGAAAATGGTGACACCTATACTGATAATGGTGGCAAAGGAAAATGAATCGGTTGTCTCTGCATTTTCCATAATTGCTTGAAGTGCATCAATCACTTTGGAGCCGACAATGGGTTCCAGTTGGGCATATAACTGATTGGTGAAATCGATATTGAGTAATACTCCGATAGTAACAAGGAGTGAGAGCAGAGGGATGATTGAGAACAGGGTTGCGTAAGCCAGTGACGCGCTCAATCTCATGACGTTGTCATCAATAAATCCTTGAAAAGTATCTTTTATTATTTTAATAGATACAGACAACTTTTTCTTGTTTTGGGCTAAGATTTTCATTGGCATTTTCTTTATTCTAACGAACATAATAATTTATTTGTTCGGGCATTATATAAAAAATCTATCAATAGGGTTTGCATTCTTGAATTTTTTGTTAAAAGATAAATTTGATGAAACCAACATATGCTTTTGTTGTTTATATATTGAAATGTGATTCTAAAATTATTTATAATAAAATTGTACTGTTATGGTTGGATTTGTAATTTGGATAGTTGGTTTGATATTAACTATTAAGGCGGCTTTGGAGATAGGACGTCTTTATGCACCCTGGGAAAAGAAGTTATTGGCTATTGTACTGATTCTTCTTACCAGTTGGATAGGATTGTTTTTCTATTATTTCTATGCTAGAAGCCGTATGACGGGTTGGCTGAGTGAATAGTTGTTAATTAGACGACAGGCGTATGAACTAATTTTTTATACAATATGTTGTTTAATGTAAATAACGAATTTGATTATAAACTAAAGAATTAGACATGGAACACATAAGACATTTCTAATGATTTAGCAAGCAAAACATCACAGTTTAAAAACATTTGATTATGAAAAAATCTATTATTTTATTAGCTTTTGTATTGGGCGCATTTACTGCAAATGCCCAATCAGTAGTAGAAGGTACAAAGTTTACAGACAACTGGTCTGTTGAAGTAAATGCGGGAGCAATCACTCCTCTTACTCATAGCGCTTTCTTTAAGAGTATGCGTCCCGGTTTTGGAGTAGGGTTCTCAAAACAATTGACTCCTATCTTTGGTTTGGGATTCCAGGGAATGGGATATATCAATACCACTCCGAGTAAAACGGCCTTCGATGTTTCGGATGTCAGTTTATTGGGTAAGGTTAATTTGATGAACCTGTTCGCAAGTTATCAAGGTCAGCCTCGTTTGTTTGAGATAGAAGCTGTGGCCGGAATGGGTTGGTTGCATTATTATGTAAATGGTGACGGTGATCAGAACTCATGGTCTACCCGTTTCGGATTGAATTTCAATTTCAATCTCGGTGAAACGAAAGCGTGGACATTGGGAATTAAACCTGCTATCGTATATGATATGCAAGGTAACTTCCCTGAGACAAAAAGCCGTTTCAATGCGAACAACGCAGCGTTTGAACTGACTGCAGGATTGACTTATCACTTCAAGACAAGTACCGGAAACCATTATTTCACCAAAGTAAAAGTCTACAACCAGGCGGAAATCGACGGGCTGAACTCTTCAATCAATGCTCTTCGTTCTGAAGTGAACAATAAGGACGGTGAGTTGAACACTGCCAACCGGCAAATCAACGGCTTGCAGAAAGACTTGGAAGAATGTCGTACAAAGGTAGTTCCTGTTGAAACAGTAGTCAAAACCGCTCGCGTTCCGGAATCTATCATTACTTTCAGACAAGGTCGTTCATCAGTAGACGCGTCACAGTTGCCGAATGTGGAACGTGTAGCTTCCTACATGAAGAAATATCCTGATTCAAAAGTGATTATTAAAGGATACGCTTCTCCGGAAGGAAGTGTGGAAGTCAATGCTAGAATAGCTGCCGCACGTGCGGAAGCTGTCAAGACTATCCTGGTCAATAAATACAAGATTAACGCTTCCCGTATCACTGCCGAAGGTCAGGGCGTAGGTGACATGTTTACCGAACCGGATTGGAACCGCGTAAGTATATGTACTATTGAAGATTAATACAGAAGTATAGAAACTGAATAGTAAGGGCTGCTCCGGAAAACGGGGGCAGCCCTTCTTGTTTGTATCTTCTAGTTTTGAAAGTTTAGTGTACGATTGCTTTGTACGTGGCGAAAAATAATTATTTTTGCAGACGTTGTTCATGCGTTCTTGCGCTTTGAATGGGCAAATATCAACCATTAAAAAAAGTATTATGAAAAGAGTATTCGTATTTCAAGACTTTAAGTCACAGAAATTCTGGAGTATAGATGTAGTTGGAACAGACGTAACCGTTAACTATGGCAAATTGGGAACAGACGGTCAGACACAAGTCAAAAACTACTCGACTGCTGAAGAAGCCGAAAAAGCTGCCAATAAACTTATTGCGGAGAAAACAAAGAAAGGCTATGTGGAAACAGCAGAGGAAACGGCACGCGAGATGAAAGTGGAAGCCAAGAAATACACTTTGAGTTATGATGAATACGAAAACGATGTCCGGCTATTGGATAAGATTCTGAAAGACAAGCATCTGCCCGAATATAAACAAATCACTATCGGTTGTTGGGACTATGAAGGTGAAGATTGCTCCGATTTACTGAAAGGAATACTCGAAAATAAAGATAAATTTGCACACATTGAAGGCTTGTTTTGGGGAGATATCGATCAGGAAGAACAGGAGATCTCCTGGATTGAACAGGCAGACCTCAGCCCGTTGCTCGACGCTATGCCCAAATTGAAAGACTTGAAAATAAAAGGTACGAATTGCCTGCGCCTGGGACAAACCTCACGTCCGGAATTGCGTTCACTGGAGATTATCAGTGGCGGTCTTCCTACGGAAGTCGTAGAGGATATTCTGGCGTCCGATTTTCCGAATCTGGAAAAACTGGTTCTGTATGTCGGCGTGGAAGACTACGGTTTTGAAGCTGATATTGAGATATTCCGTCCGCTTTTCTCTAAGACGCGTTTCCCGAAATTGACTTATCTTGGCATCGTGAACTCGGAAGAACAGGATGAGATTGTAAAAATGTTCCTGGAGTCGGATATCCTTCCTCAATTGGAGACAATGGATATTTCGGCAGGTGTCCTCAAAGATGAAGGTGCCCAACTCTTGCTGGACAATATGGACAAGATTGCCCATTTGAAGTTTATTAATATGCGCTACAATTATTTGAGCAAGGGTATGAAGAAGAAGTTGCAGGAACTTCCGATGAAGATTGACATTGCAGAATCGGAAGAAGCTGATGAGGACGACGGTGAAATGTGGTATTACCCGATGATTACGGAGTAGGGGAAATGCAGATAATCGTTGTCAGCAACTCTCCGTCCAAACGCATCGAATACTTTGTTGAAGCCGGCAGGAGCTTGCAGACGGGAGTCCGCTTTATGACTTACGAAGAATTGTTCAATTGCCTGCCATCATTGCGGCAGGCAGTTGTCAAACTGGAACCGTGGGTAAGCTGCGAAACGGATTTTCTGAAATATACCCTGTTTAATGACGAATACAAAACGATATTACAGCGGTTGGACGAGACGGCACTGCCTGACGATGTGCATTTCTTGAATCCGCCTCATGCATTATTGCAGGCTCTTGATAAAAAGGAAGCCAAACGGATTTTATCAGCCAATGATCTGAATGTAACTCCGATGTTGGATACTCCACATTCTTTCGATGAACTGGCGCAAGCTCTTTCCGGTTGTAGCAGGGGGTGTTTTCTGAAACCACGTTATGGTTCGGGAGCAGGTGGCATTATGGCAATCCGCTATCAGCCGCGTCAGAAGAAATGGGTGGTTTATACTACCTTGCAGAAAGTGGACAGAGTCATTCATAATACAAAACGTATTCATCGTCTGACTAAGGAGCAAGATATTCTTCCATTGGCGGAAGCGGTCATGCATACCGGGGCTATTTTGGAAGAATGGATACCTAAGGAGCAGTTGCAGGGAGAGAATTATGACCTTCGGGTAGTATCTGGAGAGGAAGAGATTGACTATGTGGTAGTCAGATGTAGCAAGGGGGGTATAACCAATCTGCACCTGAACAACAACGCACGCCTGTGGAGCGAACTTCCCTTGTCAGAAGATGTCCGTCAACGGATTTACCTCTTATGCAGGAAAGCCGTCCGCACACTGGGTTTGCGATATGGCGGAGTAGATGTACTGATAGAAAGAGGAACGGATACTCCTTATATTATTGAGGTCAACGGACAAGGCGACCACATTTACCAGGATATGTACGCTCACAATTCTATTTATACCCGACAGATAAGAACAATAAAAAAGAAATATGACCATGCAGATAGATGAACTGCCCGCTGGAGAACAAAACCAGTGTCCTGATATGGATATGAACCGGGTGGTAGGGACACATGATATACTTATGCTTTGCTTCGATACGTTGCGCTACGATGTGAGTAAAGCGGAAGAAGCTGCCGGAGGGACACCGGTTCTGAACAGTCACGGTGGTTTGTGGGAGAAAAGGCATGCGCCGGGAAATTTTACTTATCCCTCTCATTTTGCTATTTTTGCAGGCTTTCTTCCTTCGCCGGCAGAGCCTCATTCCTTGCGTAGCCGTAAATGGCTGTTTTTCCCTGTGCAGGCAGGGACGGGGCGTATCCCGCCCAAAGGCAGTTATCCGTTTACGGAAGCTACTTTCGTGCAGAGCCTTGCCAATAAGGGATATGAGACAATCTGCATAGGCGGCGTGAATTTCTTCAGCAAACGCAATGAACTGGGACGTGTGTTTCCCGGTTATTTTACGAAAAGTTACTGGCTGCCGATCTTTGGCTGTACGGCTCCTGACAGTACGGAGAAGCAGATTGATTTTGCCTTGAAGAAACTGGAGAATTACTCTGCGGACAAACGTATATTCATGTATATCAACTTTTCCGCTATCCATTACCCGAACTGTCACTATGTGAAAGGTAAAACGAAAGACGATAAGGAATCGCACGCGGCGGCATTGAGATATATCGACAGTCAGTTGCCCCGTTTGTTTGAAGTTTTTCAGAAGCGTGCCGACACACTGGTGATTGCCCTTTCCGACCACGGCACCTGCTATGGTGAAGACGGCTACGAATATCACTGCATATCCCACGAAACAGTCTACACGGTTCCTTACAAACACTTTATCCTGACGAAACAATGAATCAACCTCTATCCCGATATGTAGACTATATGTATAGTTATCCGCATAAAACGGCGTACCGTCCTTTTCCTGCTCCGGTTTCGTTGCTCCCATATTTGGAGCAACTGCAAGGCAGAAAGGCGTCACTCTACTTTCATATCCCTTTTTGTAGCCATAAATGCGGATACTGCAACTTATTCTCTTTGCAAACGAACCGTACAGAATATATCGCCACTTATCTGGACACCCTTCACAGACAGGCGCAACAACTCTCACCGCTCACTGCCGGACTGACGTTTGATAGCTTTGCCATCGGCGGCGGTACTCCGTTGCTGCTGACTGTTCCGCAACTGGAACAACTAATGGCTACCGCCGCTTTGTTCGGCGTGCATCCGTCCCATGCCTTTACTTCCGTAGAGACTTCACCGGAATATGCAGATCGTCCGCGTCTCAATGTCTTGAAAAAGGCGGGAGTATCTCGCGTAAGTATCGGCATACAGAGTTTTCAAGATGAAGAACTGAAAGCTATCAAAAGGCGTCCCCGGCAAAACACTATTTATCAAGCATTAGACGATATCCGCCAAATGGATTTTCCCTATTTCAATATCGACTTGATTTATGGTATTAAGGGACAGACGGTAGAAAGTTTCCTCTATTCACTGGAAGAAGCGCTCCGGTTCCAGCCGAACGAACTGTTTATTTATCCGCTATATGTACGTCAGGGTACAGGTATTACCGAACGGGAACCAGATGATGTCTGTTTTCGAATGTATCGTGCCGCTTGCAAGTTATTGCAAGCAAAAGGCTTTCTGCAAACATCCATGCGGCGTTTCATTCATCATCCGTCCACTGACGCGGAAGTCTCATGTGGCGATGAAGTAATGCTTTCGTGTGGGTCGGGTGGACGCAGCTATTTGGGTGATTTACACTATGCTACCCGGTATACAGTCTGTCAGCAATGCATTGCCCGCGAGATAGACGAATATATGGCAACCACTGATTTCACCGTAGCCCGTAACGGATTTATCCTTTCCGCAAAGGAACAACAACAACGTTTTATCATCAAGAATCTGATGTACTATATGGGGATTGACAAGGCTGAATATACTCGGCGTTTTGGAGAGCCGCTTGATAGGACTCCGTTGTTCCGCCAATTGGCGGAACAGTACTGGATAGAGGAAACTCCTGAACGTATCCGGCTGACTCCCGAAGGACTTGGTTATTCCGATTATATCGGTCAGCTATTTATCACTCCGGGAATCAGGCAATTAATGGAGACTTATTCCTATTGAATGAAAATTGAGTGAAGTTTAAATGATATTTGAATGAAATGACAAACGAGGGTTCTTTACTTTCCGTCCGATGTATATACTATCGGAGCAAATTGAATGGTTGTAATTACACTTGTTCTTATTGTCCTTTCGGCAAGAAGTCTCATCCTGCATCTAAAATGCGGGACAAGCAGGCATGGAGTCGTTTTATTACCGCTATTGAGCAATGGGAAGGAGAGACTTTGCAACTATTTGTCATTCCCTATGGTGAAGCACTCATACATCGCTATTATAGGGAAGGAATCATACAGCTTGCGTCATTGCCGCAAGTTACCGGAATTTCCTGTCAGACTAATCTTTCTTTTCCTGCCGATGAATGGCTGAACGAACTCCGGACTGCTCCGGCATTGATAAATAAGATAAAAGTTTGGGCTAGCTTTCATCCGGAAATGACTTCAGTAGAGAAATTTGTCCGGCAACTTCATACGCTCCATAATGCAGGAATACAGGTTTGTGCCGGAGCTGTCGGCAACCCGTTGGCAAAAAATATACTTGCTGATTTGCGAAATACTCTTTCACCGGATATTTATCTGTTTATTAATGCCATGCAGGGGTTAAAGTCTCCATTGAGCAACGAAGATATTCGTTTTTTTACTCAACTGGATAATCTTTTCGAGTATGATTTGCGAAACGCTCCGGCTCAATGGGAGAATTGCTCAGGCGGAAGAAGTGCTTGCTTCATTGACTGGAAAGGGGATATCTTTGCCTGTCCTAGAAGTAAGGTGAAGATAGGCAATCTTTATCGGAGTCAAAAGCTAGACACTTCGCTTTCTTGTCAGCGGAAAGTTTGTGATTGTTACATTGCTTTCAGTAATCTGACTAATCATCCTTTGCATTCTATAATGGGCAAAGGTACATTTTGGCGGATACCGGATAAGCCCTTGATTACTGCCGTTTTTTTCGATGTGGACGGAACATTGACCGATGCACAAGGAAAAGTTCCGGAAAACTATGCCAATGTCTTACACTATATGGCGCAATCTGTCCCATTATATCTGGCTACTTCTTTATCAGTGGAACAGGCGCGGAGAAAATTAGGTAAGACTCTTTTCAGTTTGTTCAAAGGTGGGGCATTTGCAGACGGTGGATTATTGTTGTATGACGGGCGGAACCGATGTTTATCGGTTGAATTACTACCGGATGTAAACGGGGAATCCGCAAAGATAACGGCGCATAGCTATGAAGGCCAAGTCTATAAGTATAGCATGCTGGTTTATGAGAAAGAACAGAGGGAGAACATTCTTTCCCGATTGAAAGCAAAACCTTATCAGGTATTTTATAAGCCACCCCTTATCACAGTTGTACATAAGGAAGCCGGCAAAAAGAAAGGAGTACTCCATATATGTAAAGTTTTAGCTTTCCCTCTGGAGCAAGTATTGATTGTCGGCAACTCGCAGAAGGATTGGGAAATGATGTCGGCAGTACCCCATTCTTGTGCAGTGATGAACTCCGAACCGTTTTTGACAGAACATGCCCGCTACACGTTGAATCCCGACCGCCTGCCTGCTTTCTTCCGTTTCCGCGAATAGAAAAGCAGATAAAGTTATTGTATATCAATTTAAAGTGATTATTTTCGCAGCCTACGTTATCTAAAAACGCATCAAGTTATGAAAGTACAAAACAACATATGTGAGGGAAGTCTCATCACCAATTACCTTCCGGCGGATTACTGTGATTCTTTTTCAAAAACAATAGTGAGTGATAAAGTGGTTACTCCCGAAGTATTGACGATTCTACTTCTTCTTTATTCGTCCTTTCCATAAAACGATCATGCGTTCCATTCTGAACAGAGTTGCCAAACAAATGAAATAAAGAATCTATGGATATGGACATCTATGACATTATTGATAATATTTACAAACTGCCGCTTGCATCCAAGGAAGCCCTGTTGAATGAAACACCGGAAGTAACCTATCCTAAAGGTTTCCACCTGTTTCTGGCAAACCGTAAAAGTTCCAAATTCTATCTGATGAAGAAAGGAATGTTGCATGCATATACCTATAAATCGGACAAGAAAGTGACATTCTGGTTCGGAAAGGAGGGCGACGCTATTTTCCCTTTGCAGACCCTTTACAATAATCAGGCGGGATATGAGAATATAGAATTATTGGAAGACAGTGTGCTGTATGAATTGAGTGTCGACAAACTGCACGACCTTTATCTGGCGGATATACATATAGCCAACTGGGGGCGGAAGTTTGCCGAAAGGGAGTGTATCAAATCAGAACAGCTATTTATATCACGGCAGTTCAAGACCTCATTGGAACGCTATCAGGATTTGATTGCTGATTACCCCGATATACTTCAACGTGTTCCATTAGGTATTATCGCTTCCTATCTGGGAATCTCCCAAGTTAGTCTGAGCAGAATAAGGGCGAAAATAAGATGATTTTTTATCAAATGTAAAATCCCTTTTTTACAAATGTAAAATAGAGGCTGCCGGAAATTCATGACCTTTGCAAATAAAAAAATGTTATGAATTGGATTCTTTTGATTTTGGCAGGTTGCCTTGAGCTGGTGTTTACTTTCTGCCTGGGAAAGATAAACAGGGTATTCGGAATGGAAAAATATGTGTGGTCATTCGTACTCTTGGTATCCTTATGTGTGAGTATGCTGCTTCTGATAAAGGTGACCAAGACATTGCCGGTTGGTACGGCTTATGCGATATGGACAGGCATCGGTGCGGCGGGCACGGTATTAATCGGTATTTTCTTCTTTAAAGAACCTGCAAGTGTGGGACGGTTGTTCTTTATCTTCACACTGATTTGCTCCATTATCGGGTTGAAATTGGTATCACATTGATACCCGATTGTATCCTGAAAAAATAAAGTGCAGCTATAATTTGGTAGTTATGAAAACAAAGCCCATATTTGCAGCCCGAAAACAGGGGCAGGCATAAAAATCCTCATCGGAGGGTGCTATAGTAGATAATTATAGTGCCGGATAAGATGAATGGTGCAAATCATTCGCTTGTCCGGCACTATTTTTTTATTGTAACAATTTAAGATAAGAGGTAAAGTATCGAAGAAACTATGAAAGAGTTGAATTTGACACAGGGGAGCGTTCCGAAAGTATTGCTGCAATTTGCAGTACCTTTCCTTATTGCCAACGTGCTTCAGGCACTTTATGGTGGGGCGGACTTGTTTGTTGTAGGGCAATACGATGATTCTGCCAGTGTGGCGGCTGTAGCTATCGGCAGCCAGGTGATGCAGACGATTACAGGTATCATCCTTGGCATTACAACGGGGACAACCGTGCTGATTGCTATTGCCACCGGAGCAAAGGATAATAGGAAAGTGGCATCTACAATCGGTTCTTCCGTATGGCTGTTTTCAATCGTAGGTGTTTTGCTGACTTTAGTCATGGTCGTGTTTCACGGGCAGATAGCCGAACTGATGCATACGCCTGCGGAAGCAATGGCTGATACGAAAAGTTATATTCTGGTATGTTCGACAGGTATTTTATTCATTATTGGGTACAACGTAGTGTGTGGTATCCTGCGTGGACTGGGCGACTCCAAAACACCGCTTTATTTTGTAGGATTGGCGTGCGTGATTAATATTGTCCTTGACTTTATCTTGGTCGGCTATTTCCATTTGGGGGCTACGGGAGCCGCATTGGCTACAATAACAGCACAGGGGGGCAGTTTTGTTATTTCGCTTTGGTTCTTGCACGGGCATGGATTCCATTTCGAGTTTACTCGGAAAGATATTCGGCTTAACAAGAACTTATCCAAAAAGATTATGGTGCTGGGAGCACCTATTGCGTTGCAGGACGCGTTAATCAATATTTCATTCTTGATTATAACGGTCATTGTCAACCAAATGGGAGTCATCGCATCGGCGTCTTTGGGTGTTGTGGAGAAAATCATCGTCTTTGCAATGTTGCCGCCAATGGCGATATCATCGGCAGTGGCAACCATGACGGCACAGAATTACGGTGCGGGACTGATACAGCGGATGAACAAATGCCTGGCTTCGGGCATTGGGATTGCCCTTGTTTTCGGTGTATCGGTTTGTGTGTATTTCCAATTCCTGCCGGAGACGCTTACCGCATTCTTTTCCAAAGATGTGGCGGTGGTGGCAATGGCGGCGGAGTATCTGCGGGGGTATAGTATCGACTGTATCATTGTAAGTTTTGTGTTTTGCATCAATTCTTACTTCAGCGGACAGGGGAATTCATTGTTCCCGATGATTCACAGTCTGATAGCGACCTTCCTGTTCCGTATTCCGTTGTCGTACTGGTTCAGTCAGATAGACAGTTCCTCGCTGTTCCTCATGGGCTTTGCTCCGCCCTTGTCGACGGTGGCTTCGTTGTTGATTTGTATTTGGTATTTGCGATATAACCAAAAGAGAATGTACTCGAAAGGCACTGCGATGCCTGCTATATCGAATTAAGTGTTTTCTAAGTGACATATATTAACTAAAATCAATTTGTATGGAGGCTTATTTGAAGAAACTCTGTTTTGAGTATTTGGCGGGAAGTCAGAAATAAGAAAGCGTTTAGTTATCTATACTTTTAAAGATATTCCTTATCAGATAGTCTATTATTGTTTCCATTTCTCTCTAAAGTGGAAAAGCCTTGGATTATTTGATAAGGAATATTATTTTTGTACTTCATAATGAAGAACTCGATACCCCGATATACTTTCCACAAAAATAAGTATGGCAGTGAACTTTTGATTGATGTCGTCGAACTGAAATATGTGAAGAAGTTCCTGGCTGAAAGTTCCGTCCATACATTGACTTATTATGACATTACTTTTATAACGGAAGGAGAGGGGAGCTTTTCCATTGACAACCGTACTTATGAAGCTTTCCCTCAAGATGTGTTTTTCTCAAAAGCGGGAGAGATTCGGAACTGGGATACGCGTCATATAACAAATGGATATGCCTTGATTTTTGAAGATGAGTTTTTATCTTCCCTCTTTAGAGATTCCATGTTTGTCCGGCATCTTGCGTTTTTCAAACCGGAAAAGACATCAGCCAAACTGCATCTTCCGGACGAACTTTATACACGTGTCCTTCAAGTATTACACAATATCAAAACGGAGATTGACTCTTACAAACAGAATGATAATGACGTGCATGTTTTGAGAGCATTGCTGTATGAAGTTCTAATGCTGTTGGAGCGGGCGTATCAGAAGGCGGTTTCAAACGAAGAAATCCCCACAGATAAAGAAACCAATAATACTCATATAGACAGATTCATCCATTTGGTCGGAACCCATTTGAAGGAACAACATTCCGTTCAGTTTTATGCGGATAAACTTTGCATCACTCCCAATTACCTGAATGAAATCATAACGTCGGTAATGGGGGGGAGTGCGAAACAATACATTCAGAATAAAGTGATAGATGAGGCTAAGAGATTACTTGCTTATACAGACGCTCCGATATCGGATATTGCGTTTGGGCTTCATTTTTCAACGGTTTCTTATTTTATCCGCTGCTTCCGGCAGCATACGGGAGAAACTCCCTTGCTTTACCGTAAAAAGTATAAACCGTAAAAAGTACTATTTCTCCCTTTCTTTTTATTGCATCGGCTCTGCTCAATATCCTTACTTTTGCATCAAATAATAACCAATTAAATTATTAAATGATGAGAGATGTAGAAAAAACGGTGGGAACCATGATTGACAAGCAGAAAACAGCCTTTATCGGTTCCATAGACAGCGAAGGATTTCCCAATATCAAAGCCATGTTGCAACCCCGGAAAAGGGAAGGGATAAAAACGATTTATCTGACAACGAATACTTCGTCAATGCGTGTTGCACAATACCGGAAGAACAGTCATGCCTGTATTTACTTTTGTGATAACCGCTTCTTTCGGGGAGTAATGTTGCGCGGTACCATGGAAGTGTTGGTTGATAGTGTCAGTAAAGAGATGATATGGCAGGAAGGCGATATAATGTATTATCCCGAAGGTGTTACCGACTCCGACTATTGTGTATTGAAATTTACGGCAACTTCCGGTAGGTTTTATAGTAATTTCAAATCGGAGAGCTTTATCGTAGAATAGAACTCATAGTACATAAGAGAAATTGAGTGACAGAGCTTTTATAGTCTCAATGTACTATTTTTAAGATTTTATAAAAGAATAGCGATTTAAAAAAACAATGAATTGGCGACTAAATTGTATCGCTCAATGCAATAATATGTATAAATACAGACCTATTTCTCTTAGACGTAGTACAATTGTAACCATTCTGATTGTTTAAATATTCTTTTTTTAAGAATGGTCATTCTTTCATTCGTTTTATGTCTCCGGGCAGAATCCATTTTTGTAAAACAGATAACTTTCTTCTATCGCATCGGTTGTATCCGCTTCTAATGCATATAATATTTCCTTGCAAAATTCCAGTTGCCCGGTTCCGTTGGCAGTTACAATATTTCCGTCCCTTACAGCCTGTTTGTTGATATAGTTGGAATCGCCTGTATATTTGTCTCCGGCATACTGTTTTAAATAATCGAGTGTATTGCTGGTATGCTTAACCTCATTAAGAAAACCATGCATACCAAGAAATACAGAAGCATTGCATATTCCGGCAACTAACTTATTCTCTTTTACTGCTTTTTCTACAAGTGGAACTATTAGTTCACCTAGAGGTGAGAACCAATTCATTCCTCCAATTAATACCAAACCGGCATAATTTTCCGGCATATCGTTGAGCCCGTAATCGGGCAGCACCTTGAATCCACCTATTGAACTTACAGGTTCTTTGGTTATTGATAAAGTTTTCACTTTATAACTAATAGGATTTCCGGGCTTGACTCCCTGATTCAAACAGGTAGCTATATATGCACCTTCCCAGTCGGCGAAACCTTCTAGAATTACAAATATTACTTCTTTCATATAAACTTCTATCTTTTTGCGTGTACGAAGATACTATATTTAATTGATTGTAGAACGTTTTTATTTAATTGTTATTATCTCATGTGATGTATAACCTTTCTGTTATATTTTCCATTATAGCCTTTATTAGTACGGCATCATAAACTTATGTATGAAAAGAAAATATCTTTTGATGTGCTCGGTGTGTGCAGGAGGGAGTGATAAAAGAAAAAAGCTCTGTAATTCAATGTTTACAGAACTTTTTCCTTTTCTTAAGAAGCGGTGCGTACGGGACTTTCACCTATGGTTTCATGAAATCTCATAAACTTATAATTATCTATTAATAAACAGGTTATTACAAGTAATGCCTATTACTAAATATCATTAAACCTCTTTTGCTATCTCAATAATTGGGTGTATATTTGGGTGTTGATTTTAATACACCCGGTTATGAATATCAAAAGAAACATCATCTTTTCTTTGGAAAGCCGTAAAAAGAACGGAGTGCCAATTGTAGAAAACGTCCCTATCCGCATGCGTGTGATATTTGCAAGCCAGCGCATCGAGTTTACAACAGGCTATCGCATTGATGCAGCCAAATGGGATACGGACAAACAGCGAGTAAGGGCAGGATGCACCAACAAGCTGAAACAAAGCGCATCCGAAATAAACACCGACCTGCTACGCTATTACACCGAAATCCAAAACATATTCAAGGAATTTGAAGTTCAAGGTGTCATGCCGACCACCATGCAAGTGAAAGAGGCTTTCAACTCCCTGCACAGTGAAACAAAGGAAGAGACGCAGCAAAAGCCGCTCACGTTCGACCCGATGGAGGTGTTCAAGGAGTTCATCAAGGAATGCGGAACGCAAAACGGTTGGTCTGACGCCACCTATGAAAAGTTCTCCGCAGTAAAGAAGCACCTTGAAAAATTCGACAAGGAACTCACCTTTGAATCTTTGGACGAACCCAAGTTGACAAAGTACGTGAATTTCCTCAAAGACAAGGAAGATTTGCGCAACACGTCCATCATGAAACAGATTGCTTACCTGAAATGGTTCTTGCGCTGGTGTACCAAGAAAGGATATTGCATGAACAACGCCTACGAAAGTTTCAATCCCAAATTGAGAAGCACCCCGAAGAAAGTAATATTCCTTACATGGGAAGAACTCAACAAGCTGAAAGACTACAAGATACCCGAAACAAAACAATACCTTGAACGGGTACGGGATGTTTTCCTGTTCTGCTGTTTCACAGGGTTACGGTATTCGGACGTGTACAACCTGAAAAAAAGCGACATACGAGAGGAGCGCATAGAAATCACCACCATAAAAACCGCAGACAGGCTTGTTATTGAGCTGAACAACCATAGCAAGACTATATTGGAAAAATATAAGGGAGTGGAATTTGAAGGGCACAAGGCACTTCCTGTAATCAGTAACCAAAAAATGAACGACTATTTGAAAGAATTGGGCGAACTTGCGGAAATAAATGAGCCTGTAAGTGAAACCTACTACAAGGGAAGCAGCCGCATAGACACCATTACGCCCAAATATGCGTTGCTGGGCACACATGCCGGGAGGCGGACATTTATCTGTAATGCGCTGGCACTCGGCATTCCTGCACAAGTAGTAATGAAATGGACGGGGCACAGCGACTACAAGGCGATGAAGCCTTATATAGACATAGCCGATGACGTGAAAGCCAATGCGATGAACAAATTTAACCAATTGTAATGCCATGAGTAAAATAGTAACAACAATGATACCCCAGTACGGAAAACTGAACAGGATATATGCCGAAATAACATCAGGCAAAGGTTTCTTCTTTGAAAAGCAAAAGTTTATTTCCGACTTTTACAGTCGATATAAAGATATACAGGCATTTGAGGCATCCCTTGTCAAACTGATGCTTGAAGTGGATGCGGAACGCTGCTCCCTATTGCTAAACAGCCTGAAACAGGAGATAACAAGCAACGTTTCAATGTATAATGCTTCTCAAACCCTGTTTGATAATCTCGACATTGAATATGTCTGCCGTCAATATGCCGACCGCTTCGACTGGAGCATTAACGGGCAAATGAGCGTCACGAAAGAGTGCAACAAGGAATTGCTGGAGGCAAACGGGGCGTTGGAAGCAGTAGGCTTCAGGGTGCATGACCGACAGGAAGAAGATTTGTTAGAAAGAAGATATGAACGCTGCAAACTGGAATACGAGCAACAAAAGGCGAAACTGGATGAATTGTACGAGCTAAAAAAACAGGCAACAGAGGAAGTCCTGCAATGCTTGAAAAACCGTTTCAAAGATATAAACGAACTTGGCAAAAGTTTGTTGACCATTATTGAAAAATATGTTACCGACCAAAAGAAAAAGGAAGAGGGAAAAGCTGATGTTCCCGCATCTGACCTCATGCCTACGAATCAACCCGCTTATTTTTCCATGAAACTGGCATCCGCCATTCATGAGATATGCAACGGCGAGCAGTTTGAGGACATTCCCGAAATGGATTTTTATGCCAACCTGAATTTGCAGCCATGCAAAGTAAAGTTGAAAATAAGAGCGAGGGAAAAAGCACGTGTATGCTATCTCATATTTCTTATGAGCGAAACAATCCCCAAACAGGACAGGGAGAAGTGGAAAGAGGAAATCATGTGGCTGTTGGATATAAGCAAGGACTATTACAAGTCCAAATACAAAGAGCCGGTTTCCGAATTTCCAAGCGACACCAATCAGAAGTTCGCCGATGAGATGAAAGCCCTATTCAGCAGATAGGACGTCATACCCCATGATATTCCACGACACGACCACTCCTACCACTCAAAATAGATTTTACCACTTTTCTTTATTATTTGATATTTAGTGAGATAGCGTGATATTCCGTTCACGCTATCCACATCCTTACCACTCATATCCGGAGCTAATTTTGCACTGTTCGAACGAAGTAAAAGCCTGTGCGCAGGGCTATAGTGTTGAACGCATAATTTAATTCGGATATGAATATGAATGAGCTTTTATCAAAGCCCGTATGGCAAATGACGGGCGAGGAATTTATCTTCCTGAACCGCCACGCATTGCAGGATGGCGGGACAGAGAAACCACACCCAGTAACGGACACCGGAAGGAAGTACGTATACGGAATAGTCGGTATCTCCCGACTTTTCGGGTGTAGCATGCCCACTGCCAACCGCATCAAGAAAAGCGGGAAAATAGACAGGGCTATCACGCAGATAGGACGTAAAATTATTGTCGATGCGGAACTCGCCCTTGAACTGGCGGGGCACAAGACCGGCGGACGCAAATAAGGGAGGCAAGTTATGGATTACAAGGAAAGAAAAGAGATTACGCCCGAAGAGGCGGTCATCCTTTGGGAAGCCTCACGGCTGAGCCTCTCGAAAAGTTACGAGAAAGCCCCCGAAATCCTGAAAGTGCATGGTTCCGTTATCGGTACGCTGGGCAATTTCAGCGCATCAATCGGAAAAGCCAAAAGCAAGAAAACGTTCAATGTTTCCGCCATTGTGGCGGCAGCATTGAAAAACGGGACAGTGCTAAGGTATACCGCCGAACTCCCTGAGAGCAAGCGGAAAATACTCTACGTGGACACCGAACAAAGCCCCTACCATTGCCTGAAAGTGATGAAACGCATATTGAGCATGGCGGGACTGCCCACGGACAGGGATAACGAAAACCTTGAATTCCTTGCGCTGCGCAAGTACACGCCTGAACAGCGTATTGAAATCGTCAAGCAGGCAATCTACCGCACCGACAATATCGGGCTGGTGGTCATTGACGGAATCCGGGACATGGTGTATGACATCAACAGCCCCAATGAGGCAACCTGCATTATTTCAAGGCTGATGACATGGACGGATGAAAGGCAGATACACATCCACACCATCCTGCATCAGAACAAGGCGGACGAGAACGCAAGAGGGCATATCGGTACTGAACTTAACAACAAGGCGGAAACCGTGCTGCAAGTGGAAAAAGACGAGAAGAACGCCGACATAAGCACGGTGAAAGCCGTACATATCAGGGCGATGGACTTTGAAGCGTTCGCTTTCCGTATCAATGAAGAAGCCCTGCCCGAACTTTTGGACGGGTATCAAATCAAGAAGAAAGAACCGGGCAGACCGAAAAAGGGCAAGTTCGATGCGTACAAGGACATCACCGAACAGCAGCACCGCATAGCATTGGAAGCGGCTTTCTCCGTGCAGGATGAATACGGGTATCAAGAACTGACAGAGGCTTTGCAGAAAGCCTACGCCTCTGTCGGTGTCCCACTTGGTGACAGCAAGGTGGTAAGCCTTATTACCACGCTCAAAAACAAACGGATGATAGGACAGGAGAACGGAAGGAAATACAGTTTCATGCCCGATTTCCATTACTAAGCACTATGCCTGAACTGCTTCACTTTATTCCCGGCGCCTATATATTAGGAATAAAGTGAAGCATTCCGGAAAGCCATGAAAGCACTTCGCTTTATTGCCGTACCTTATATATACGCCAATAAAGTAAAGTGGTTACAGACCGTACCACGCCAAAAGGTGCGGGCAAAAAGAAAAACATTCATCAAAAACTTACTCACATGACAATAAGTGAAGCGAAGCAGATACGCATAACGGACTATCTGCACAGTTTGGGGTATGACCCCGTAAAACAGCAAGGCAACAGCCTTTGGTACAAATCACCTTTCAGGGAAGAGCACGACCCGTCCTTCAAGGTGAATACAGACCGCAATTTGTGGTATGACTTTGGCGCAGGCAAAGGAGGCAACATCATCGCACTGGCACAGGAACTCCAGGTGTCCGACAGCCTGCCTTATCTTTTGGATAGAATAGCGGAACAAAGCCCCGCCATCCGTCCCGTTTCTTTTTCTTTTCGCCAGCCATCTTCCACACAACCGAGTTTCCAGCAGTTGGAAGTGGAGCCGCTTTCTTCCTCCGCCCTGTATTCTTATTTGCAGGAAAGAGGGATAAATACGGAACTGGCAAAAAGAGAATGCAGGGAGGTGCGGTTTGTGAATAACGGCAAGCGCTACTTCGCCATCGGTTTCCCGAACATATCGGGAGGTTACGAGATACGCAACAAGTTTTTCAAGGGCTGCATTGCCCCCAAAGACATCTCCCACATCCGACATACGGGAGAGCCGAGAGAAACCTGTTACCTGTTCGAAGGGTTTATGGACTACCTTTCTTTCCTGACCTTGCGGCAGGAAAGCTGCCCAAATTATCCCAACCTCGAAGGGCAAGACTACATGGTGTTGAACTCCGTCTCCAATCTTTCCAAAGCCATGTACCCGTTAGGCAACTATGAACGCATCCACTGTTTCTTGGATAACGACAAGGCAGGCTTTGACACGTTGCAGGAACTCCGCAGGGAGTACGGTTTGTGCATCCGGGACGCATCGCACATATACAGTAGCCACAAAGACCTGAACCAGTACCTGTGCAGTAAACGATTGAAACAGTCTATACAGACGGGACAGCAAGCCAAGCCGGCAGATAGGGAGCAGTCAACCCAACAGCCTAAAAAGAAAAGCAGGGGCTTCAAGTTGTAGCCGCACGCCCTGAAGGCTTTCCAAAGAAAAGCCATAGCTCATTAGGGCTTTTTCTTCACGCAATGCACGCATTGCTAAAAAAGCCCTAATGAGCCACAGGGGCGCTGCCCCTTTGGATACCCCGTATACCATGCGGCACAAGGGTAAGGAGGCAAAAATACTAACTTAATAAGAATTGACAGTTATGGGATATGCAGTTTTGCATTTAGAAAAGGCGAATGGAGCAGACAGCGGAATGTCTGCACATATAGAGCGCACCGTCCATCCGAAGAATGCGGACAGAACACGCACGCATCTGAACAGGGAACTGGTACAGTTTCCCGAAGGGGTGAAGAACCGCACACAGGCGATAACCCACCGGATAGAAACGGCAGGCATCAAACGCAAGATAGGAACTAATCAGGTAAGGGCAATCCGGGTGTTGCTCACCGGAAGCAACAAGGACATGAAACAGATGGAAGCAGACGGGCGGCTTGATGGTTGGTGCAACGACAATCTGCAATGGCTGCGGGCAACATACGGGGAAGAGAATCTCGTTTCCGCAGTACTGCACATGGATGAGAAAACGCCACACATCCACGCCACCATCATACCGATAGTGACGGGAGAACGGAGGAAAGCCAAACAGGAGGAACACAACGGAAAAAAGAAATACAGAAAGAAGAACCCACAGAATGTACGGCTGTGTGCTGATGACGTAATGGCAAGAGACAAACTGAAACACTATCAGGACATTTATGCGGAAGCCATGAACAAGTACGGCTTGCAGAGAGGTGTGGACGGCTCATTGGCAAGGCACGTTTCGACCTCACAATATTACAAGGAAATGGTAGAACAGCAGGGCAGTATACAAGAAAACATAGAAACCTTGCTGCAATTGGAAGAAGAGGCGCAGAGGAAGCTGAAACAGGTGAAAGGCGAAATCAACACCCAAAAGTTGAAAGGGGCGGCAGTGAATGCAACCACAGCCATAGCGGACGGGGTGAGTTCTCTTTTGGGCGGCAGCAAAGTCAAGAGGCTGGAAGCGGAGAACGAAAACTTGAAACAGGATATTGCAAATCTGCAAAAGCAGGTACAAACCGAACAAAGGGAACAGAAGAAAATGGAGAACCGCTACAACAGCGAGATAAACAAGATTGACCGGAGCTACCAGCAGAAAATTATGGGATACGACAACCAACTGAAACGAATAAACACTTATTTCCCTGACGTAAAGGAACTTCTGCCGATAGCCGAGCAATGCCGGGAAGTAGGTTTCACGGAGGAAATGACAAGGTTGCTTGTCAACTTCCAGCCCGTAAGGTTCAACGGGAAACTGTATTCACAGGAGCACCGAGAAAAATTCAGGACGGAACACTCAACAGCAACCGTAGAGAGGAATCCGCAGGAGAAAGGTAAATTCCGGCTATGTATTGACGGAATTCCGATACTTGAATGGTTCAAAATGAAATTCCAAGAACTCAAAGAAAAACTGGGTATAAGCCGCACCTCAAAAGAAGAAAACAGACCAAAACGAGGGTTGAGGCTATAAGACGCAAGAAATGAGAAAAATAACGGTGTATTCAATAGAGCTTATTTAATTATTTTTCCTATTTTTGCATCGGATTGAGGAAACTCTCTCCAAGACATATTAGAAAAGAAAGAAGCGTTATGCTTATCTTGTTAATGGAAACCTGAGAAATTTCTAATTACGAACAAGGATAGCATAGTGGTTCTCACGCTATAGCGTGGGCTGCTATTACTACATCTGTTCGTAAAGGTTTTCTCAGGACCTCCATTAAAGACGTGGCATTGCAGTTCCACGCTTCGTGTTTTTATAAACTTCTTCATGGAACTGGGAAGAACTAAAATATTATAGCACATGATTAAAAAGTTACTATGTTTTGTATTTCTTGCGGTTTCAATATTTGCTACCGCACAAAACCGTTATGACACTCCTGCTAACGCAACATTTATCAATACTTATATCCCCATGACACATGAAGAAATGATGGTAAGGGCGGCAGCAGAAGTATATAGAGAAAAACAAGCTCGAGAAAATTTTGACAGGTATTCACGGACTGCCTATGAATACTTACAGAAGAAACAAATTGATTATTTTACGAGTTATGCCAATGCTGCTTTAAACACAGGTTATTACAACAGCCAATTATACTATAATTTGGGAATATCATACTACTTGTCAGGAAAAAAACGTAAGGGAAAGATACTTTTAAAAAAGGCTCTAAAAAAAGGTTTTCCTGAAGCTAATCGTGCATTATTCGCAATAAAGAAAAAGGAAGTATTATCTTATTCATGGTTTATATATTAAAAATTCACACTTATGAAAACATTTTTTACAATTGTTCTCTTATTCATTTCTACTCTATTATGGGGGCAGAGTTATACGCAAAAATACAATGAGTTGTATGATAGAACAGAATTTTACAATTCCTATGGTAATCTCATCGGATATGCCAAGTATAACTCATTATATAATCGCTTGGAGTATTACAACGCAAATGGGAATTTGTTAAAAACCGAGCAATATAACAACTTATATAATAGAAAAGATATCAAGGATCAATACGGGAACCAGCAGGGTTATGAGAAAAGAAACAATCTTTATAACCAAAATGAAGAATATGACTCATATGGTAATGTAAAATATAAGAAAAAGTGGAATGATCTATACCAACGGTATGAAATTTATGATACTTATGGGAATATGGTGGGATACTACAAATGGAATGAGTTATATAAACGATGGGAATTTATCACAAATAAATAGAATGTCATGAAAAATACACTTTTACTTCTTTCATTTTTAATGAGCATATTTACTATTCATGCTCAGAATATTCAACAATTAGAGGCTAAACCTTCCTTTAAAGGGATAACTATCGGAATGCCAATATCTGAAATATCCAATAAATTGAGTTTTGAGAAAAGTTCAAATGGTTACTCTATTTACCGAGTAACAGATACCTATTATCATAGTGTTTTTAATGTAACTATGAACTATGTAAGAGTTATCGGTTTGAAAGGAAAAGTACATGCTATAGAAGTGATGAAAATGGTTAAAGCGACAAACGAACACGCCACAGTATTTGATGCAAGTGAACTGGATGTTATTCAAGCTGGTCTGACCAGATTATATGGTGAACCTCAATATAATCTAACTGAAAATAATTCCCAGTACAATAGAATAGGGGTGCAGTGGATTTCTAAAAGCAAGGAAGCTAACTGTTTCATTGATTTTTATGGTACTTTTGTCGGATATAAATTGCAGTTCTCTTTGTGTGAACATAGCGAGGACTTTTAGTACTAAACATACGCTTTGTAGAACATACATATAACAGCAGGACGAGGAAATTTTCTTGTCCTGTCGTTTTTTTCTATCTTAAATGCATTGATAAATAGTAAGACGCGAATAGACTCAATCCATCAACGGAAAATCTTAAATAATACAAAAAACACCCGGCTTTACATTATTGGGTGTAAAACCGGGTGTATCTCTTATAACTTATTGATTTTCAATATTTATTGCGGTGCGTACGGGACTCGAACCCGTGACCCCAT
>OGOW01000790.1_pt1 | contig 32930 bp, 19 predicted proteins | sample 1552781 | NCBI WGS metagenome assembly OGOW01 (sample SAMEA2580145, study PRJEB22360) | human gut metagenome | biome: human gut; feature: human-associated habitat; material: faeces | place: Denmark | collected 2008/2010
TCTGTATTCCGGTTATTGAAAAGAAAGAGCGCTTTCTGTTATGTATCTCTCCAACATAATCATCATAGAACCAGAAGCTGTTGTCGCCTGACTCGCACTCCTTTATTGACACTTTGGCATTGCGGTTTAACCCGGCTACCCAGTCAAGTATCTGCGCCGTAGTATTGACATTCCCTTCTGTGGCAGACCATGATTTAATTATTTTGCTGATAATCTCCTTCATTTGCTCTATCCCCATTCCTAGCTGCTTATTAGCAAAATATATTGCTGTCATTTTCTTCCAAGCAGCTTATTCTTAAATCCGCCAAGCTTTACTCTTATAAGAATCTTAAACTGTGACATACATACAGACATATAGCTCTTATCAAAGCATTTAATCGCACTTTTTGCACGCCCCGAACAGTGTATTGCAAAGACCTTCACCAAGGCTCCGTCATGGCGCACCAGGTAAGGAAGCTTATGTCCGTCAGCATCTTTTTTGATAACATATTTCTTGATTCCCACAAATGAATTGTATCTGTATTCATTCTCCGTGAAATTAGCTCTGTCGGTAAGATTCTGGTCTATTGTTCCGTTGTCAAATACCTTCGCAGAATTTAACACTCTCTCATCATCCTTAGACCACAGATACACAAGCGTCATGTCACACACGCCGCCCGCAAGGTTATGCTCCTTCTGGTAATTCCACTTCTCCTGCAAAAGAGCCTTGTTATCCTTAAATGTCTCATAGCAGAAATTAAGAAAATCGTCTAATGCGGCCTTCGTCCAGTACGAACAATGACAGCATGAGCTCCAGCCATAATTCTTATCCTGCCCATCAACCGTTGATACCATTGCATAGGCATCCTTAAGCGATGGTATGCTGCTGTAATCGGCACAGTTATACAGATCACTCTCTGCAACCATTATCCTGTCAAAATCAAGCTCCTTCATGAGCTCATAATATAAAAAATATCTCTTAAAACATATCTGTGCAAAAAAATCCGAATATGTGGAGTAATTTTCAAAAACCTTCAAAAACTCGTTATATCTTGCCAAGCTAAGCTTCTCATGGTCAAACCACTCATGCGCAATATGCCTGTTGGCTTCATCCCCAAGAAGAATCACCCTCTCATTCCACCTCTGTGCAGAATGCACACTGTATGGAAGATGCTCCGGACATCCGACATGAAATATAACTACAGGTATTATGTCCTTTTTTTTATTATTCTGCATCTTTTTTCTTCTCCTGCTCATCAATTCTCAGCTCATCCGCATTATCGCCGCCTGATGAATTATATCTATACGCAGCTTCATTTACAACGCTGTCCTGCGTTGTCCCCGCAATCGGAACAGGCTTTCCGTCAAAATTGATTGTCTTTTCAACGACAACGAGAGGTCTGTGTATCACTCGTTTGTTGATATTTAAAATATATTCCCCGATAAGCCCTATGAAGAAAAGCTGTATCGAACCGATAAGGAATATACCTATAACTATAGGTGCAGTTCCGGCAATAAATGTCTCCCAATGTGTCAGCTTGTACACAAGATATATCACTGCGACAAGCATCGAGAGCGCCGAAGCTATAAATCCGAAAAATGTTGCCAGCCTTAATCCAACCTTTGTGTAAGATGTGATGCTTAACATAGCCGCATCGTACAGTGAATAGAAATTATTCTTGGTCTTTCCTGCACGTCTTTTCGGCTGTGTATATTCAATATCCTTCCTCTTAAAGCCATATTCCGCAACTATACCTCTTATAAAAGGCATCGGGTCGTCAAGCTGTCTTAACAGATGAATGAAGGTCTTGTCATACAGTCCAAAACCTGTGAAATGCTCTATCATCTCGACATCCGACATCTTTCTTATCATCTTGTAATATATAGTCCTAAGCAGGTAGATAAACCTGTTCTCCTTGCTGTGGCTCTTGATTCCGCTGACTATCTTATAGCCTTTTTCCCACTCTGCAACGAACTTCGGAATCATCTCAACCGGATCCTGAAAATCACAGCAGACCGATATCGCACAGTCTCCTGTCGTCTGGCACAGACCATAAAACGGCGAATTGAACTGTCCAAAATTCGTAACATTAAAGATAGCTTTGATGTTCTTATTGCCTTCACAAATCTTCTCAATATATTCTCTGGTTCTGTCCTGCGAACAGTTATCTATAAATAAAATCTCATAGTCATATTGAGGAAGCTCCTTTGTCATCACATTGACAAGCGCCTCGCTCATCGGAATTACATTCTCCTCCTCGTTATAACAAGGAACCATGATACTTATTTTCTTTCTTCTATTATCTTCCAAATCAACCTGTACCTCTCTTCTGCCATTTTCATGCATGGCATGCGTCTAATCTCCATATCCATACATCGGTATTCCGAATTTCTTAACCCAGTCTGCCGTCTTTTTTATTCCGTCATCAAAAGCTGTCACAGGGACAAAACCTGTATCATCTGTCAATTCTTTTATATCCGCTGTCAGATACATGACCTGCCTGTCACTGTAGGGAATATCTCCAAAGCCTAGAAGGCTCTCATCTGCCCCCACTGCATGGCACAGCTTTAAAATATATTCCTTAAGACTGCATGCGCTGTCTCCTGCAAGACAGTATACTGCACTCTTTTTAGCATTATCCTTCTTATCAGCAGTGCATCCAAGCATGTAAAATGCTCTTGCCGCATCCTCCGAATATAGATAATTCCATAACTGTTCTCCCTTAGTAAGAGAGACTCTCCGCCATGCCATAAGATTTCTTATCGCCGACATTATCATTGTATTTTTTCCGTCAAACGGTCCATATACACTCAGCACACGCACCCACGAATGTCTTATTCCAAGCTCGATGCACAGCTGTCTGCTCTTTATTCCCGCCAAAAGCTTGGCCCTGCCATATTCATTCTCCGGAGCTTCCTTTGTCTGCGGTGTAAGCTCCTCCTCGGCTCTTCCATATTCAGCCTGTGAGCCTGCACCGATAAAATGCGTGCATCCAAGGCGCTTTGCAAGCCGCACTGCATCAAGTGTGTATTTTACATTGCGCTGCTGCAATGCTTCATCATTCCTCCCGGCTCCGAAGGTGCCTCCCCAGCCAAGATGATAGAACACGGATGTTCTGCTATCACCCGGCTGGCAAAAATCACTTTTCTCTCCACTAGCGATATAATCTGCAAGTGCATCAAGACTTACATACTCAAGCCTTAAAGATCCACCATCAACAGCAGCTGCAAACCACTCTGCAAGCTGTGCGCTGCGAGGCGAACTCTTCCTCAAAAACACGGTAGTTTTTATTCCATTTTTTAAAAGCTCACCAATTAACGCCATTCCTATGGTTCCTGTGGCTCCTGTTACATATGCCTGTGTCATATTGACCTCTTTTTTATCTGCTTTTTAATAACCGCGAATCTGAATTCTTCACCCGGCAGCTGTGCAGTTACCTCTTACACAACACATTTCGCAGCCAAAAACTGCCGCTTAAAAAAATGCATATCATTTCCCTGATTCTAAAAGCGTCTTAGTGATTACTTACTCCTCATATGGCGGAATAAGCATATTATGCTCTAGCTCCTCCTTAGGAAGAAAAGGTGCAAGATCCTCAAGCGGTGCCGACACCAGCGTTCCGTCTTCAAGACGCTTAGTAGCTGATTTAGGCTCGAACTTCTGCTCTCTGCCAACGAATATCTCGCAGATAACAGGTCCTTCAAGCTCTAATACTTCATCTAATATATCAAAATCCGTATTTTTATTAATCGAACGATACTTATATCCGTAAGCCCACGCAAGCCTGCCCATATCTGGAAAGCTTAAGTCGCCGCTGTCCTCACCGATACCGACAAGCGGCTCACCGAAAAAGTTCTTCTGCGTCTGGCGTATAGAATGATATCCTCCATTATTTATCACAAATATCTTCATGCCCATATGATGATGGATTATCGTCTGAAGCTCCTGAAGATTCATCTGTATGCTTCCATCTCCTGTGACACATATAATGTCACTGTGAGCATTCTTTTTTATTATACCATAACCATCACACAAATTGCCACTATTTTCGGCGGCAGTCCATGCACCGATGGCAGCCGGAAGGTCATACCCCATCGAAGCCACAGCAGAGTTGATTATAAATCTCTGTTCTTCCTTAATCACATAAGCATGACTTCCGACAACGCACGCAGAGCCATTGCCGACAACAGTAATCTGTCCCGGTGACAGCCGCCTGCTAAGCTCCTTTATAAATGCATACACATTCGCATATTCCATGCCGTTTTCCATGCAGCGCTCATAATGCTTTTTTTGCACAACTGGATAATTTTTCTTCCAGCCGCGGCATGTATCGTGCCACCCGCCATCCGGGAATAATTTTCCACCGCTATAAATCTCATCAAGGCACTTATCAAGCTCTGTGAGAAAATCAAGCGCATCCGCCCATATCGGCATATCTACATGAAGAGTAGGCTTTTTTAATTCCTCGCTGTCTACATCCTCAACTATCGTATATGCCGCTCTTGCCCAGCTCTTATAATTATATCCTACCTGTCTTATGCTCAGCCTGCTGCCAATCGACAACAGCAAATCACTGTTCTGCACTGCAAAATTTCCTGCTCTGTCGCCCATTATCCCTGCACGCCCGACATACAGTGCATCATCATCCGCACACAAATCTATGCTGTTCCAGCCTGTGACAACAGGAATATTGAGCTTATTTTTCACTCTCTCGTACACCTGCGCTGCACCTGCTATGCGGACACCGTTTCCGACATTTAATACAGGCCTTTTAGCTGTCCTTATCTTGTCAAGCACAGCCATTGCCTGTTCTCTTGTGACTTTTGGCGGCAGTGTATTTTGATATTCTATATAGTCCTTGCTTGTCCCACTGTAATCAATAAGCTCATCCGTGTCTATATATGCTCCTTGGACATTTAACGGAATGTCAAGCCATACAGGACCCGGTCTGCCTGTTGTCGCAAGGTGGAATGCCTTTTTTACATGGTAACGTATCTTATCAGGCTCCGTAACCATCTCACAATACTTTGTCATTGACGAGACTGCCTTTGTTATGTCGAATTCCTGGTCGCCCATGGCTCTTATATTAAGCCCTGTGCTCCTTGCTGTTGTGTCATATCGCACCTGCCCCGATATGACCAGCATCGGTATGGAATCTAGATAAGCGCCGAGCACTCCGGTGAGTGCATTCGTTCCTCCCGGCCCTGTTGTAACACACAAAAGAGCAGGCTTTCCGGCGATTCTGGCATAACTTTCTGCCCCAATTGCGCAAGCCTGCTCATGGTGGTTGTAAATACATCTTAATTTGTCACTATGTCCGAAGGAATCGTTAAGGTGCATGGCACCTCCGCCCGTCACGGTAAATACCTGCTCAATTCCAAGCTCTGCTACAAGCTGTGCTATATAATCCGATACCTTGATTCTCATATATGTTCTCCTATCTTAAGAATTTTTACGGGTGATGTCAGGGCTTGGGGCAATCACCCATTAAAAATTTTATTTTTCTGCTACAGCTTCATGGATGACTTTTATCATATAGGACAGCTTCTGCTGTGTCATTCCCGGATATACTCCTATCCAGAAAGTGTTTGCCATGATTGTATCCGTGTTATCAAGGCTGCCTGCCACTCTGAAACCTGTTCTAGATGCTCTCATCTCATCAAAACACGGCTGCTTTATAAGATTTCCTGAAAATAACATTCTCGTCTGCACGCCGTGGCTCTCAATGTATCCAACAAGCTTATTCTTATCAACACCCGGCTTGCAGGTAAGACAAAAGCCAAACCAGCTGGGATTTGAATTTTTAACTGCCTCCGGAAGATAAAAATATTCCGAAAGATCGAAGAGCCCTTCATAAAGCACTTTAAAATTCTCTCTTCTTCTCTCAACAAACGAAGGAAATTTCTTAAGCTGTGCGCATCCGATTGCCGCCTGCATATCGGTAGCCTTAAGATTATAGCCAAAATGCGAATACACATACTTGTGGTCATATCCCTTCGGAAGCTCTCCATACTGTCCGTCAAAACGATGTCCGCACAGGTTGTCCTGACCCGATGCACACACGCAGTCTCTTCCCCAGTCGCGAAGTGAACGGATTATCTTATTCAAAAGCGGATTATCTGTATATACTGCACCGCCTTCGCCCATCGTCATATGATGAGGCGGATAGAAGCTGCTTGTTCCGATATCTCCTACTGTTCCTGTAAGTTTTACTCTGCCATCAATCGTATATTCCGAACCAAGCGCATCGCAGTTGTCCTCCACAAGCCACAGTCCATGTCTGTCACAGAAATTCTTAACAGCTTCGAGGTCAAATGGATTTCCCAGTGTATGTGCGATCATTACAGCCTTCGTTCTCTCAGTATAAGCCTCCTCAAGCTTTGTTACATCTATATTGTACTGTGGTATAGTCACATCGACAAAAACAGGTACCGCTCCATACTGTATTATCGGAGTCACTGTTGTCGGAAATCCTGCCGCAACTGTGATTATCTCATCGCCGCGCTTAACTGCCCTGTCTCCTAAAAGCGGTGATGTCAGTGCCATAAATGCAAGAAGATTTGCAGAGGAACCGGAATTAACAAGGCTGCAAAATCTCACTCCGAGATATCTTGCAAATTCACTCTCAAACTGTGCCGTGTATCTGCCCGATGTAAGCCAGAATTCAAGCGATGAATCGACAAGATTGACCATTTCGTCATGGTCATACACCCTTGCCGCATATGAAAGGCGCTCCCCCTCTTTATATTCCTTATTCTGATTGTGAAAACGGTCACAGTATTCGCTTACAAGCTCTAATATCTGTTCGCGTGCTTCTTTTTCGCTCTTCCCTTCAAACATGTCCCCGGCTCCTTTTTATTATTTGTAAACTATGCACATTGTATAAAGCTAATGTTTTTCCTGCTTTACAGACCTCGTAATCTATTATCTCAATAGGCACTTATTTGGGCAAGCCCTACTCTAATTGCAATGAGATTGAAAAGCAAGATGGCTGATTAGACAATCTTTGGCAGAATATATGGCATTAACCTTTTTTATACAATTATACAGTATTATATTTTACAGGCATCATTGATATATTCAGTAATCTGCCTGTCCATAACCTCAGCAAATCTCTCCTTTAAATGCTCTGACTGCCCCTGCTTTCCCGATGTGCCATTGCTGTCACCACAGGCTTCAAGCAGCTTGGAAAATTCAACCGTCTTATGCACTGCTGTCTGTATGTTCCATACCGGTTTCCATGAAAAGACTGCTTTCAGCTTGGAACAATCAAGCTTAAGAAAGCCCGCCTCATGAGGGCCTGCGTCCCCTTTTACATGCCATTTTGTTCCTTCCCAGCAGTCTGTAAAAATCTCAACAAGCCTGCCTGTCGTAACACAGTCTGTATCGTCCGGCCCTACATTATACCATCCTGAAATCGTCCTATCTTCATATTGCTCCTTGGCAATCATAAGATATGCAAAAACAGGCTCTAACACATGCTGGTACGGACGTATCGAGTATGGATTTCTGACCACAATATTGTGCCCTTCAAGTGCAGCCCTGATACAGTCAGGAATTATTCTGTCAGCGGCAAAATCCCCGCCGCCTATAACATTACCCGCTCTTGCTGTTGACACTGCAACCCCCGCATCGGCAAGAAATGAGCGCACATAGCTGTGGGTCACAAGCTCTGAGCAGGATTTGGAATTAGAATAAGGGTCATATCCGTCAAGAGGCTCATCCTCCTTATAGCCGCCCTCAGTGCGTTCCTTGTTGTCATATACCTTGTCAGTCGTGACATTCACAAACGATTTCACACCTTCATATCCTGCACATTCTGCACTTGTGCTCATCCGTACACATTCACAGACATTGACCGTTCCCATGACATTCGTCTCAAAAGTATATCGCGGATTCTTATATGATTCTCTCACTATAGGCTGCGCCGCCATATGAATGACAAGCTCCGGCATGAACTCATCAAATGCCGACTTAAGCTTGTCATAATCCCGGATATCACCTATAACAGACTTAACTCTCCCATCGCCTATCTGCGCAAGCTCAAAAAGCGATGGCTTAGTCGGCGGTTCAAGCGCATATCCGCACACATCCGCCCCGGCCATTGTGAGCACTCTGCACATCCAGCTCCCTTTAAATCCTGTATGTCCGGTAACAAGCACACGCTTTCCATTATAGAATTCCATCAATTTACGGTAGTCCATAGCTTCTCCCAAATAATATATTCTATTCTTTCAATCTCACTCCCACAGCTTCCACGGTGCATTACCGCTCTCCCATAGTGCTTCAAGCTTCTGCTTGTCTCTCTGGGTATCCATATTCTTCCAGAAGCCCGGATGATGATATGCCATAAGCTGTCCTTCTGCCACAAGCCTCTCCACCGGCTCCTTCTCAAATACAGTCTCAGAGCCTTCAATATAATCAAATATCTCCGGCTGGCATACCATAAAGCCGCCATTTATTACACGTCCGTCAAGGTCATGCTTCTCACGGAATGCCGTAATGACACCATCCTCACGCACGTCAAGTGCACCGAACTGCTGTCCTATATTGATTGCCGTTATTGTCATAAGCTTTCCATGCGCCTTGTGGTATTCAAGTAACTTATTGATATCCACATCTGCGACACCATCACCGTAAGTCAGCATAAATGGCTCATTTCCTATATATTCCTGAACCTTCTTAATTCGCCCGCCTGTCATCGTCTTAAGCCCTGTGTCGACAAGCGTCACCTTCCACGGTTCGGCTTTTACATTGTGCACTATCATATTATTGGCAGCAAGGTCAAAGGTAACATCCGATGTATGCAAAAAATAATCGGCAAAGAACTCCTTCACCATGTACTGCTTATACCCTAAGCACACAACAAAATCATTGAAGCCATAATGTGAATATATCTTCATGATATGCCACAGCATAGGCATACCGCCGATCTCTATCATCGGCTTCGGTTTAAGATGGCTCTCCTCGCTTATTCTCGTACCGAAACCACCCGCTAAAATTATTGTTTTCATTTTTTCGTATCCTCTATGTTCATGCATAGTATTTGTCTAGTATATCACATTATATCATTTCACGCAATTGCTTGGGACAGAAGGGTCAGACCCCATGTCCCACTTGTGGGACACAGGGGTCTGACCCTTCTGTCCCAAGCTGCAACGCTGCGATACCCTCTACAAGTTCAGTCACAGTGCTAAGATATTTATCTGTTGTCTTAAGTTCATCTTTTGCAGGCGTGTATCTGAAATAAGGCACAGCTTCCACCTTGAACTGTACACGTCCGTCATACTTTTTGACAAAATCAGGTATCTTACCCACATCAATTCCCGCCTGTGGATACAGCCTTATGATGATCTGTGTCTGCAAGCCTTTTATCTCGATAATATCGGCAAGGTGTGCATTGGATTTGATGAACGCAACACGCATAAGATTGATTGCCGTCTTAGGTATATCACCAAAACGGTCTGTCAGCTCATCCTGCATATCCACAAGCTCTTCCTTGGTTGTGACTGCCGCAATACGCTTATATATGTCAAGCTTCTGCGCCTCGCTCCTTATATATGTCGCAGGAATGAATGCATCAACCGGAAGGTCAACATTTGTCTCGAACTCGTCCTCAATCTTTTTATAGCCCTTAAGCGTAAGCACTGCTTCATTTAACATTTTACAGTACAAATCATACCCCACGGCTGCCATATGTCCATGCTGCTCCTCGCCAAGTACATTTCCTGCTCCTCTGATTTCAAGATCCTTCATGGCAATCTTAAAACCACTTCCAAGCTCCGTAAATTCCCTTATAGCCGACAATCTCTTTTCAGCCTCCTCGCGAAGCATCCTGTCGCGCTTATAGAGCAAAAATGCATATGCAGTTCTGTTAGAACGTCCGACACGTCCTCTAAGCTGGTAAAGCTGTGATAATCCGAAACGGTCAGCATCATGTATGATAATAGTGTTCGTGTTAGGAATATCAAGTCCTGTTTCTATAATTGTAGTCGATACGAGCACATCTATATCGCCATTTATAAAGTCGAACATGATTTTCTCAAGCTGTCTCTCATGCATCTGTCCGTGTGCGTAAGCTACATTTGCATCCGGCACGATTGCGGATATCTTTGCCGCTACATCCTCAATGCCCTTCACCATATTGAACACATAATACACCTGACCGCCTCTTGAAAGCTCTCTTATGATTGCCTCCCTTATAAGCTCCTCGTCATACTCGGTCACAAAGGTCTGTATCGGCATTCTGTCAACAGGTGCCTCGGTAAGAACGCTCATATCCCTTATTCCTACAAGGCTCATGTGAAGTGTCCGCGGAATAGGCGTAGCCGACAGTGTCAGCACATCGAGGTCGGATTTTAACTGCTTTATCTTTTCCTTATGAGTCACACCGAATCTCTGCTCCTCATCGATAATCATAAGTCCCAGATCCTTGAATTTCACGTCCTTAGACAGAACCCTGTGTGTACCGATTACAATGTCAACCGTACCTTTTTTTAGCCCGTCAAGCGTATTTTTTACCTGTGTCGGCGTACAAAAGCGGCTCAGAAGCTCAACTTTCACGCCAAACGACTGCATTCTCTGAACGAAGCTGTTGTAATGCTGCTGTGCAAGTATAGTTGTCGGCACAAGATAGACAACCTGCTTGCCATCGCACACCGCCTTGAATGCCGCGCGCATGGCAACCTCAGTCTTGCCAAAGCCTACATCGCCGCACAGAAGTCTGTCCATTATCTTCGTGCTCTCCATGTCCTGCTTTGTCTGTGCAATCGCAGTGAGCTGGTCATCAGTCTCTTGATAAGGGAACATCTCTTCAAACTCCTGCTGCCATACCGTGTCCGGCCCGAACTTATATCCCTGCTGGTTCTGCCTTATCGCATAAAGCTTAACAAGCTCCTTGGCTATTCCTGCAACAGCGCTTTTTACTTTTGCTTTCGTCTTAGACCACTCGACTGTCCCTAATTTGTTAAGCTTCGGCTTATGTCCGTCCGGTCCTGAGAACTTCTGTATGCAGTCAAGCTGCGTTGCAAGCACATAGAGATTACTTCCGCCGCTGTACTCAATTTTGATATAATCCTTCTCTACCTTGTCTACAACGACCTTCTCGATACCTCTGTAGATACCCATTCCGTGATTTTCATGCACTACATAATCGCCGATTGACAGCTCCGCAAAATCAGAAATTGACTTTCCTTCATATGCCTTTGCCCTGACTTTCTTCTTTTTCTTATCCTGCGTAAAAATATCGCTCTCTGCGATGAGCACGAACTTAATCTGTGGGTACTCGAAGCCCTTAGACAGATTGCCGAACACTGTCATTACTTCTCCCGGCAGAAGCTCCCTGTCATACTTATCCGAAAAGTATGCCGTCACATCATTATCTCTTAAATCAGCCGCAAGTCTTTCTGCTCTTATCCGCGATGATGATGCGAGGATAGTAATATACCCTTCCTTCTTATATCTTCTTACGTCACTTACCAATGTCTCAAAGCTGTTGTTGTACGAGCTTATTCCTTTCGCACCGATATCATATCTTCCGCCGATATTAAGCCCTTCCGCTCTTGTATCAAGAACCGATAGTGCCAGAAGCGCCCCCTTGTACAGCTTCCCATACACATAGGATGTATCATAAAGGACATCTGTCTGTTTTGGTAAAATATCTCCCTTTTCAAGTCTGTGCGACATGCTCTCGCTAAACTCATACTGCACAGCCTTAAGTCTCTCTGCAATCCTTCCCGGTTCATCAAGCACAAATGTCGTATCGGCCGGTGAAAAGTACTCTGCAAAGGATACCGTATAATCCGCAAGATATCCTATATAGCTCTCAATTCCCATCGAGCCGTTCACGCCATCAGGGTCGAGCATGAGCCTCTCTTCAAGCTGTGCATATTTATTTCTTATGCGCGCCGCTTGCGTAAGTTTCTTTTCCTTCTCAAAGAGCGCCGCCTGCTTATCCGTATCCGCCTTAATCTTTTTCAATGCGGCAAAAATATCACCTGACGAGAAGATAAGCTCCGTGGCAGGATAAAATGACACTTCATCCACATTCTCAATAGAACGCTGGCTCTGTGCATCATAGCTCTTTATCGAGTCAATCTCATCGCCCCACAGCTCCATCCTGTAAGGTGTCTCCTCCGTGAACGGAAACACATCGACAATTCCGCCCCTCACTGCGAACTGTCCCGGACTCTCCGCCTGTGCGCACCTCTCATAGCCTAACTTTACAAGCTTTTTCTCGTATTCTGTGAGATTTACCTCTTCGCCAACTTCAAGGTGTACTACATTATTCTCAATATATTCAAGTGGGAGAAGCTTGTCGATACAGCCATCAATGGTTGTGATTACTGTGAGCACTTCCTCCTGCTTTTCTTTTTTCGGTTCGTCACCTTTTACTTCTCTTTGCACTTTCTTATGCTCTGCGATATGCTTAATTGCATTGATGCGCTCTTTTACAATCAGATTTCCGTGTATATCCGCATTGTAAAAGATGAAATCCTTGGCAGGATAATATACTACATTCCTGTCAAAAAAACGATACTCTTCATATAGCTGCCTTGCACGAATCTCATTGTGCGTTATGATAAGTCGAAACGGTGTATCACACACACCAAAAACAAGGTGTGCCTTCTGCTGCTCAACACACCCTGTCACAAGAACTGCCTTACCATGTTTATTCAAATCTTTTTTCATATCCTCAAAGACCGCAAGGTGCTTTAGCGGATATACGAAACTGTTCATGTGGAAATCCTTTCTATATATCAACCATTATACTTGTTCATCGCCGATGCACAGCCCTCGTTCATTATGCATGTGACTGCCGCCGCCGCTGTCTTAAAATGGCTCTTTGCTAGTTCTTCATCATCCTTGTTGAATCTTCCGAGAACATGGTCTACGAGGTCGCTGCCCTTTGGCTTGTCTCCAACGCCGAACTTCACGCGAGCGAACTCATCCGTTCCAAGCTGTGCTATTATATTCTTGATTCCGTTGTGTCCTCCGGCACTTCCCTTCGGGCGCACACGAAGCTTACCCACATCAAGGCTGATATCATCGTACACAACTATAAAATGCTCAATGTCCTCCTTGTAGTAGTCGATTACCTCCCTTATGCACTCACCGCTGAGGTTCATAAAGGTCTGTGGCTTTACAAGCACAACCTTCTGACCTTCGATAACGCCCTTACCTATAAGTCCCTTGTGCTTCTTCTCGCTTACGCTTATATTATATTCCCCGGCAAGCTCATCAATTACACGAAAACCTATGTTGTGTCTTGTAAGCTCATATTCGCTTCCCGGATTTCCAAGTCCTGCTATTATATACATATCATTCTCCATTTCCTGGGACACAGGGGTCAGACCCCGGTGTCCCCAATAATGCCTATTCCCTCCATCTTCGTTGTTGGGACACCGGGACCAGACCCCTGTCCCACTACCACCCAATAAAATGTATCGCAACCGGCATGGCTATGAGTCCTATAATCGTCCCCGATATTATGCCGAACAGCACATCCGATGGAAAATGCACATACAGATATATCCTGGAAAATGCTATAAGTGATGCCCATGTAAGCGCCGCCACTCCCCACCATGGATTCATGTAAAAAATCACAACAACACATGCAAAGGAGGATGCCGAATGTCCCGATGGCAGTGACGAACCGAGCGGTCTTCTGATAAGAAGGTCAACTGTCTCGTCAAGGTCACATGGTCTGTCCTTGGTAAACAGCCCCTTTATTATAAAATTGGCAATAAATGCCACCGCCGCAATGACGCATATCAGCACTATAGCCTGATGATGCATCTTCTTAACAATATACAGATACAGTGCCACAAACAGCCATATCATGCCTCCGTTTCCGGACTTTGTTATGAGAATCATTATCTTATCAAGCCTGTCTGTACGATACTGCTGTATTTTCGCAATCATGCGGTCATCAATACCACTCCTTAATTCTTTCTGTTTTTTTAATTCCTCCTCCCAGTTAAGCCCTTTGTAATGCTCTCTGGTCTTTCTAAGCACTGACATTCTTACATCCTTTCCAGGTAATCAGGTAATAATAATTAATTACCAAAATCCACTCATATTTTTGGCAGGTCAAACAGTCTAAAAATCTCACGCAGACAAGCATATGGCAAATTTCTGACCTTTCAACCCTGGTATCATCCGATATATAATCACATCACATGAATTTTAGCATAATTTTCTTTTTTTCACAAGGAAAACGGCATGCTTTATATGCAATACCAAAATTACCTTTTACCATTCATTAACCAATATTTCCCTTGCAGTGCACATATTTATCATGTATAATATCCTAAAATTGCGTCATTTCATGCTGATGCAGTTTAGATTGTATTGCTATATATGTTCTGCAATACTTTCACATTTTAAAATTATTTAAACAGAAGGAGTGATTTTTTTAATGGTCCCCGGGGACATAGTACAGATTTTTATTGTTATCATTTTGCTTTTGCTCTCTGCATTCTTCTCTTCAGCAGAGACCGCACTTACGACGGTGAACCGCGTGAGAATGCGTACGCTTGCCGATGACGGCAACAAGAAGGCTCAAAGGGTTCTTGACATAACCGACAACAAGGCAAAGATGTTATCCGCCATACTTATCGGAAACAATGTGGTGAATCTATCTGCCTCCTCACTTTTGACAACGCTTGCGACCAATCTTTTCGGTTCACAGTGGATTGCTCTGTCAACCGGTGTACTCACATTCTTGATACTTATCTTTGGTGAGATTTCACCTAAGACCTTCTCCACTTTCAAGGCAGATAAGATTTCTCTTACCTACAGCGGAATCATATCAGGACTTATGTGGATACTCACACCTGTCATTTTCATTGTAAACAAATTTGCGATGGGCTTCCTGCTTCTGCTGGGTGTTGATTCGCGTGAGAAGGGACAATCCTTCACCGAGGATGAGCTTCGAACCATAGTTGATGTAAGCCATGAGGAAGGCGTGCTTGAGCATGAAGAGCATGAGATGATTAACAACGTATTTGATTTTGGCAATTCCAGGGCAAGGGATGTCATGATTCAGCGAATCGACATGACCTGTGCTTCCATAGACAGCACCTATGACGAGATAATTGACATATTCCGCACCGAGAAATATACAAGACTTCCTATTTACAAGGATTCTATAGACAATGTCATCGGAATTATCAATGTAAAAGACCTTCTTTTATACTCGCCGGGTGATGATTTCCATGTATCAGAGATTTTGCGTGAACCGTACTATACATATGAGTTCAAAAAGACTTCCGAACTCATGGAGGAATTAAAAAAGACCTCTAACAATATAACAATCGTTCTCGATGAATACGGCTCAACCGTCGGCATGATTACACTTGAAGACCTTCTCGAAGAGATTGTCGGTGAGATAAGAGATGAGTATGATGAGGACGAGGAGGACTGCATAACCAAGATTAATGACAATGAGTATCAGCTTAACGGCATGACCAAGCTTGATGATCTTAATGAGCTTCTTGATACGGATTATGAATCTGAAGATTACGATTCAGTCAGCGGTCTTGTGATAGATAAGCTTGAACGTCTTCCACATGACGGCGATGAGGTACAGCTTGACAATGCACGCATCGTAGTTGACCACATTGAAAAAAACAGAATCGATAAAATGCACCTTTATATTACACCTCAAAAAGATAAGGACTCCGAAGCGGAGCAGAAATAAAAAAATATTCCGTACATATCTAACCATCTGATATGTACGGAATATTTTTATTTACGGTAATTCTGAATAATTATATTTTATGATATCAAATGCGGGGGGGGAAATACCTTTTAACCCTCATAACATTTTATTTTAGTTATTCTTCTTGCCGTTCTTTTTCTTATAGACCATTGCAACTGCTATTCCTGCAAGTGCGATTACCATGATGATAACCAGTACAACAATTACTGTTGTGATTCCGCTTCCCGTGCTTACATTTTCCTGTGCCGCACTTGTTGCTGCGTTATCCGTCTGCTGTGATGTCTCACCATTAGCTGTTGTAGCTTCTGTGGCAGGCTGTGTAGGTGCTTCTGTTGTCGGTTGCTCATCATTGTGTATAATCGTCCATCCGATTATGAACGGTGATGCACTTGTGATATGAATCTTAAGTCCCTCATCCGTATTTTCCGGCTTAAAGTACTCCATTGTACCTGCCTTGTCGCCGGTCATAATAAGATGTCCGACTACAAATTCAAAGCCATCCTTTGATGTATTCGCAGGATATGGAATGAGAACATCTACTCCTTCGCTCAATGCTTCCTCATCTGCTTCAACCCAGTTACCATCACTGTTCTTAAACTTAACAACAAAATCTATAACCTCTGTGTTATCAACATCCACATCCGGAAGAAGTGTGTTAGCTCCCTTATCCTCTGTAATCATCTTAACAAGATAATCAACTACATCAGCTGCGCTCTTTACGCCAAGCTTTTGCTTGACAATATCATTAATGACATCATCTGAAAGCTTGCCGGCCTCACCTCTGTACTCTATATTCTTAGAAGGTGCTTTGGTTGTTGTCTCTTTCTGAGCCTTCTGTGCCTGCTGTGTCGGTGTCTGCGCTTTAGTTCCGCCTGCTGTCTTATCAGGTACCTTTACCGATGCTTCACTTGATGCCTCTGTTACTCCCTCACCTGGAACTTCTGCCTGTTCATCATCGTCTGCCGGTGCTTCTGTTGTAGTCTCCTGTGTCGGTGTCTCTGTTGAAGGCTGTGCCGGTGCCTCTGTTGAAGGCTCCTCTGTTGTAGGCTGTGTCGGTGCCTCTGTTGAAGGCTTCTCTGTTGTAGGCTGTGTCGGTGCCTCTGTTGAAGGCTTCTCCGTTGAAGGCTGTGTCGGCTCCTCTGTTGAAGGCTTCTCTGTTGAAGGCTGTGTCGGCTCCTCTGTTGAAGGCTCCTCCGTTGTAGGCTCTTCTGTTGAAGGCTCCTCCGGCTCATCCTTTCCATCAACGCTCACTGTTCTGACAACTATCGCACATGTTCTGCAGAGTGTTCCTGTGAACTTGATATCAATATGTCCGTCTGTGACATCAGCTGCAACCTCTCCGATTGTGTAATCCTGTGCTCCGTTTTTTACACTGATGCTTGTGCCATTTACATCTGCTTTAACTGTATTGTTACCTTTATTTCCATGACCACTTACAATCTCAACTACATACTTTCCATTAGGTACATCCACTCTGAATGTGTTGCCATCAGGGATAATATAATCTCTGTATACACTGTCTGCAAGCTGTCCGCCTGCCTTATACAGTCTGTCATCTCGGCCCTCGAATACTTTTGAGCCGTCTAAGAAACCATAGCCTGTGTTCTCGCTGTATGTAATTTTGAGTTCGTCAACTGTCTTTTTACCGGTCTTAACATTTGCAGCTACTCCAATCCAGCCATCTTCCACAGCTGAACCCTCTATACCGAAGTCGAATCTCTTTGCAACAGGATACTTAACCATAACCTGAAGCTGTGCTGCCTTGTCAAAGCCTTCAACTGTACCGCTAAGCGCTGTTGTTCCAAGTGTGCTCACATCAACGGATGTATTCTCCCACTCAGCACTCACATAGGATGTTGTTCCATCAGCCCATACTGCATTTACATCTGATGGAAGCTTGTAATCAGCATCGCCCAAATTTACCTCGCAATATCTTGTATAGAGAGATACGATATAGTTATCTACAACTCTTACAACAAGCTTTGCATCTGTAATCAATGTAGAAGTTCCTGTAAGATTATAATCTCCAATAGTATTGATATCAAGTAAATCTGTGTTCCATGTAACATCACTTGTCACTGACTGTCCATTTAAGAATGTTGCTGTAATCTTGCTCGGAAGTGTTGGTTTATTTCCGACAATTACTATAACATCATCAAATGCTACATAGCCTGTGAGTCTGTTCTCTATAACATTTACCTTCTTAACTACCGGTTCATCCCAGCCTGCGATTATACCTATTATTTCATACTCACCCACAGCTTTTATATCAACATTTGTTACATCCCACTTGATATTTGCCATAGCTTCGTTGTCATTAGAATCAATTACCTTAACCTGTGAAGGAAGAAGGTCTGAAAGTGTCTGGCCATCAGCAAATACCTGATCCTGAATCAGATCATTAATCACTATAGCGTCCACATCTACCGACTTAATGTCGACCAATGTATGAATTTCTACCGCTCTTGACATGAATGATGTCTTTCCATCAACAACCGCTGCAATCTTATATCTGTAGGTTGTATCCGGCTTTGTTGTCTTGTCAACGTATGAGTAATACTTGACAGTATCTGCATTTTCATTCTCTGATGCCATTACAGCTCTTACATTATTAAGAGCGATTGTGAGAGTTTCTGACTCTGTTGACTCAGCTGTTACATCTTCGTCTGCTTCAGCTGACCCGGCTGCTGCATCAGTTGTATTTTCATCTGCCTCAGCTGACCCGGCTGCTGCATCCGCTGTATTCTCATCTGCTTCAGCAGACTCTGATGTGTTATCCGTTATTGTCTCTTCTGCATCATTCGTTGCAGTATTCTCTTGTGCACCTGACTCTGATGCATCCTCTGTCTCACCAGGCTTTGTTGCACCTACTGTTGTAGCTTCCTCTGCTGCATCGGATTCCTCTGATGAATTCTCCGCTGCACTTGGCTCTGCTGCATCTGTCGTTGTGGCTTTCTCCGGCTCACTAACTTCTACAGCTGTATCTGTTGTCTCCTCTGCTGCTTTGGATGTTACCTGCTCCTCTGCCTCGCTTGATACTTTCTCTGTGTCCACCTTGGTATTATTCCCAGAAGCTGCATCAGTTGTCTTATCTGCTGCATTTGATTCTATTGTTGTATCGTTCTCAGTCTTTGCTGCTTCTGTTGTTGCATCTGCTGCAGATTCAGCAGTTGTGCTCTCCTGCGAAGCACTGAATTCATTCGTTGTGCCAGCTGTTACCGGCATGCTAATTACAGCCGGCTGATTTGCGCTTACATACTCAGCAAGTGTATCCGAAATTCCATCTACAATCTTGATATTGTCGATGAATGAACGTCCACCATTCTTATTAGAAGAAAGGAAAATATGCTCTAATCCACTGACTTCATTTACAAATGCAACCTCAGCACTGTACAATACACTGTCATCTGCTGCTTTACTGATAATGACATCTGCCTTTTTATTAGTAAAATCCAGACCTGCCTTTATCTTTATCCAACCTGTTGTAGCTGTCTTTCCTGTTCCACTCTCGCTCACATCTGCTGCAAGCGCATCTGTCACATCTACTCCATTTAAAAGTATTGACTTCCATGTTGTATTATCACTTGCTCCTGCTGTCGCCTCAATTGTAAGAATCTGCGCATTACTCTGCAGCCATTCGCTGTTTGCCTTATCTGAATTAGCTGCTCCGAGTAATGAGAAGTATGATGTCTTAGCCTTGTATGGTGCATCAATTCTAAGCTCAAGTTCAACAGTCGCATCATCCTTAACACCTAACGCCGGACTCTGAACACGTCTGTCTCTTCCATCCTGTCCCACGCTCAGAACGTATGAGCTTTTGTTAGGATTGACGCTTGCTGTATCTGCTGCAAGCGAAACAAAATCCTCCGCATAATATGTGAAATCTGACTCTCCACTCTCGAAGTCCTGTGAATAAAGAATTACTTCCTCCGTCTCTTCCGGCTCTACCTTGCCAGGAACGTACTCAACAAGCTTATCCTTGGAGATTGTGTCAATAAGCTCGAACTCACCATCGCCCTCAGCTCTGTAAATCTCATAGCCTGTAACTTCATGTCCGTACTTACCATCGCTTGCCTCTGTGAATGCTATCTCAGCACTCTTCTTTGTAATCTGGCCTGCCATAAGCTGTGATGTGATAAGTCCCTCTGAAAGAAGATAGCTTAAGTTAGCAGGCTGGTTGTAACCAACATTCTCCCACGCAACACCTTCTCTGTATGCGAGGTTCTCAAGGAGGCATGGTACGACATAATCTGTCTGAATTGTTGTTGTATATATACGTACATTGTTCTTATTGTCTGCACAACGTGCGATAATCTCTTCTCTCCAGTCGCCTAGGAAATCCGCAATAATACCAAGATTACCCTTTGTTCCGTTGCCGGACCAGATTTCTGTTGATGAGAGAAGATCCCCCTGTCTGCTGTTCTCATAATCCCACTTGTAAATCTTAACACCTGTAGGCATATATGCATCTTTGTTAAATGTATGATCCTGAATCTCACTTAACAAATCTCCATCCCAGAAGATGGATGCATTTGATGCCGGTGTATTATCCGCAAGCTTTATAAGTGCACCAAGCTTTGATTGTGTTGAGTAGACCTCTCCATCTGTAGAATCCCATGATGGCTCGTCATTTCCTTCATATGTAGGACTTGCTATTGACCACCACTCACCACCTAACGATGTAGGGTCAATGTCTGCTGCAACACCACGGCCTGTATCCTTGCCTGTATAGTAACCCATAAGAATCTCGCCTGTCTCGGCATCATGAATCTCTACATGGTAGGCTGCATCATCATGCTCATGCACAGCCATTATTTCAAGCCCATCATTCCATGAAACCCAGTCAGATACATGCATTGCATCGCCATGTCCAAGACCTGTTGAATACTTAACTGTTCCATCATGGTCAATTGTGAGTGAACCATAGATAATCTCGTCCTTGCCATCATTATCTATATCATTTACACTAAGGCCATGATTACCCTGTGCCTCATACTCTGAACCGGCTTCATTCGTATCGAATGCCCAATATACATCAAGCTTTCCTTCATCATTTACATAGTAAGCTGTAAGACATGTTCTTGTGTAATAACCTCTTGAAAATACTGCATATGGCTTCTCGCCGTCAAGATAAGCTGTAGCTGACAAGAATCTGTCTACACGGTTACCATAAGCATCGCCCCATGCTCCTACATTTCCTCTTCCCGGAACAAAGGCTGTTGTATCAAGGATGCTTCCATCCTCGCCATTGAACATCGTAAGGTACTCAGGTCCCGAAAGAACATAACCTGAACTGTTGCGATAATCATTTGCTGTACTGATTGTCTCTGTAGGAAGTGTGCTTGATGCGACATCAATCCACTCCTTCTCAACAAGCGTATTGGCAGTTCCGTCTGTAGGTCTTAACACTGTTGTTCCCGGTGCTGTCTTTACTGCTATCTCTGCCCTGCCATCACCATCATAATCCCATACCTGGAACTGTGTATAGTGGGCACCTGAACGGATATTTATACCCATATCAATTCTGTAAAGAAGTGAAACTGCTCCTGTTGCCCAGTTGACATCATAAGCATCAAGGAAAGTCTTACCTGTAAATCCATAACCGGAATTATCCTTTGCATTGCTTGGATACCACTTAACGATAAGCTCTAATACTCCGTCACCATCAAGGTCACCAAGTGACATATCGTTAGCACTGTAATCACATGTTGTAACCTCACCATTGTACTCAGGCATTGTCTCATCTGCCGGTGCAAAGAGACTAAGTTCAAGATACTGATGCTCCCAGCACTTAGTATCAACTGCATTTACACCGATAGTAGAGTCGTTGCTTCCGACTACCTTATATGTGGATGCGCTTGTACCGCCCTCATCCACAAGATTTGTCACCTTGATATCGGAAGCTATCACACTGCCATCACGATATACTGTGAATGTTGTTGTAAGATTATTGTTACCGTCAAAATCTGCCCCAAAGCTTCTCCAGCTTAAGTATACGCCATTTGTAAGTGTATTTCCTTCGCTGTCTGTTGCAGATATGAGAGCGTCAGCTCCCTTCTCACCTGCGAGATTTACTGCTACGAGTGCTCTGTCACTGTACTTTTCAAGGTTCTGCTGTGCAAGTGTTCCTGTGACAGGAGTCCTGCATACTGCTGACTGCTCACCAAGTCCGCCTGCATTTAATGCTGCAACCTTGTAATAATAGCTTATGTTGGTATCAAGGTCATAATATGTATCGGTAAATGTTGTTGTCTCACTCTCACCGACCTTCTCAAAGCCCTTATAGCCCTTCTCATTCTCAGCCTTTGCTGAACGGTAGATGATATACTTGATTACTTTGCCGCTGTCAGGATTCTCAACTGCTGCTGCATCCCATGAGATTGTGATTGTCTGCCTAACACCCACTGTCGATGCTGCAGGGTCTACACATACAACATTTGTCGGAGCAGCCGGAGCCTTGACATCCTCTGATAGTGCTGTGACTGTCGCTATGTCTGAGCGTGCTGACTCTGTTCCGTCTGCTGTAATACATGTCATGTAATACTCATAAGACTCACCGAGAGCAACTGTCATTGACTTGCAGCCGTTCTCATCATTCTTAAGGTCTTCTGTTGTAAATGACTTGATGACCTTAAAGCTGTCATCTGATGTACTCTTTCTGTATACATTGTAGCTTACTGCTTCATAAACTGTGTTAAATCCAAGAAGGAAGCTCATGCTTGAACCCTTAACTGCCTTCTCAAATGCCACAAGACCTGATGGCGCATTAAGTATTGATGTTATAGTAAAACCGTTGAGATACTTATTGGTTCCGCCAACCGTGAGATTAAGCTGTCCATCCTCAACTCTTACAGTACCTGTCGCACTTGCAACACCCTGCTTGACAGATATGCTTCCGATAGACTTTCCTTCCGCACTGTAGGATGACTTGGTTGATGATGTGCCCGGAAGAATATCACCGCCGTAGCAGGTGACTTCGTAATCACCATTTGGCAGGTCAACAGCGAACTCGCCATCGCCCATTGTGAAATCTCTTCCCATCTCGCTGTATGAATCATTGTCCTGCACACCACGGTCACGTCCTGCTCCAGGTACAGTAATCCATCCATATCCAACACTCTTGTCATACTTATCCGCACCGATGCCTATCCAGCCGGACTCTGTAGGACCATCTGCCTTTGCAATACTGTTCTTGTCACCATTGATATCGAACTTCCAGCCTGCTGTCTTGGTTGTAACCTGAATCTTATTGGATAATTCACCAAGACCCTTAGGATTGAAGCCTCTTACTGCATATACATAAGTAACGCCTGCCTGACATGCTGTATCAGTATACTTATTCTTAGATGATACAGAATACTTCTCTGCATTAGAGAAATCTACATCATCGATTGTCTGTCCGTCCTCTAAAACTGTTCTGTAAATATAGTAAAGCTCTGAATCTTCCTCAGCATCCCATGACATACCAACGGATGATGCTCCGACAGTTGTGCTTGCAAGATTCCCAACTTTTCCCGGTTCCTTGGTAGGAACCTTGTTGACAACGAGTGCTGCAAGTGCATCAAGTGCATCTGTAGCTCCTTCATTGGCATAATCAACAATGCCTTCTGCAACACACTGTGCGAACTTATATGCTCCATAGTACTATAAATGTGTTGAGTCATTAGCTCCGCCTGCATAAGCGCCTTCAGGATAATCTCCTGCCTCAACCATAAGGAACAATGACTTGGCACCTTCAATGCCGAATTCATTACATAATGCTGTTGAACGTGCTGTAAGGTCAACTATAGGAATATTCTGCTCCTTAGCCATCTTACGCATCACATCGCCATATTTTTCAAAGTTTCCAACAAATGACTTGAGTGTACCGTCTTCATTGGTTGTATAGCTGTATCTTGCAACAGGTGTCACAAGTATAGGTGTAGCACCTCTTTGTGTAACGCCATCAACATAATACTGCATCCAGTACCCGAAATCCTCCGGAGATACATATCTGTTAGGTCTTGATGTTGTAGCATCATTATGTCCCCACTGAACAAGTACATAATCTCCCGGCTTGACATCCTCAAGTAAATCGTCGAACTTACCCTCCTCGATGAAGGACTTAGAGCTTCTTCCACCGATAGCTCTGTTCTCAACGATAGCATTTACTGTCTCATAGGTCTGTGCCTGGCTATATTCACAGTCCTTACACTCACGCTCCTCGACAAAATCGCCAAAGAAATTGTGGAGTGTCTGTCCCCATCCTGTCTGTGGATAGTAGTTGCTCTCATAAGTCTGAACCGTTGAATCGGATGCGATAAAGATAGTAGGCTTCTCTCCTGCCGTCTTTTCTGCCGCCTTAGATATGCTGACCTTGCTCACATATACCTTACCGACAGCAGCATCGGACTCACTTGTCGCACTTGCCGATGTCTCAAGGAACTTGATATTAAGAACACCATCAACAAGGCAGGCCGTAATATCCTGTGTGACAGTCTTTCCGGCTGCAACCTTCACCCCTGATGCCTTAGTGATGTTCTCGGCTTCAAGTGAAACCGTAAGTTCTTTATCTGTAGGATTAACAAGCTCAACACTTATCTTATAATCTGCATTGTCAAGTGCAAAATCCAATGTAGATGTATTCTCATAAGTGAATGTTCCGTATCCTGTCTTCTCTGTCTCTGTCCATACCTTGCTCTCTATCGCAAGATATCCTTCCCCATCAGATACATAAGAAGCCTTTCCTGTTGTTACCCTCTCTTCTCTTGGATAGTATACTGCGCCTACCCAGTCTTTAGCTGCATCAGGATACTCAAAATCACTGAAGCCATAACCCGTTTTTGTGTCAAACACTGTGGAAGAATTAATCTTCCCGTCCTTCCCCATAACATATGAACCTGTAGCTGCATTTACCGCCGTAGACTTCTCAGCCGCGCTCACGGTAACTGCACTCACATCCGACAAGGATACACTGCCTGCTACCATAGCCATTGACAGCAGGATGGATGCGCCCTTGCGAATGTTCTTTTTGAATTCTCTTGACAGTTTTCTGCCATTTCTTAACTTCGAATTCATGAACCGCCCTCCATTTGTTACATTTTTATAGTTTTCGTGCATATAAGCGTGCCACTTTATGCATATTAACATTTTTATAAAAAAGTGTAAATGATGTTTTTGTGCATTTTTGTTGTTTTTATGTGCATTTTCAACCAATCTTCATGCATTTTAGAGTACGTTCTGTGGATTTAGTACTAGTTTTGCTGCCCAGGGTACTGGCTTTTTGTTTTATTCATGTCTATTTATGTTGATTTTTCGAAAATTAATATTTGTATCTGCCAGACTCATTTTTACAATAATTCAGCGCCCATACATACTTGTCTATCGCCCAGAAAAGCGTTAAAATAATGGCAGTAATTCAAGCAATCTTATGATACTCCGATGCGGCAGAATGACCGCTGCCATCGGTATCATTAATATTACGGAGGAGAACAACATGTTAAAAGAATTCAAAAAATTCATCTCTCGCGGCAATGTCCTTGACATGGCTGTAGGTATCATTATGGGTAGTGCTTTTACTGCCATCGTCACATCACTTGTCAATGATATACTGACTCCGATTATCGGGCTTATCATCGGCGGACTTGATTTTGGAGAACTTTCAATCACAATCGGAAGCGCATCAATAGCATATGGCTCCTTTATTCAGGCAGTAATCAACTTCCTGTTAGTTGCACTTTCACTTTTTCTTATTGTCAAAGCAATCAACAAGTTCCATTTCAAGAAAGAGCAGAAGCCTGAAGCTCCTACAACCAAGGAATGTCCTCTCTGCTACTCGAAAATCAATGTCAAGGCTGTAAAGTGTCCTTTCTGCACAGGGGATATACCTTCAGAAAGCAAAAGATAGTATCTCCTATTACAAAAATGGCAGGCATACCATAAAACGAATATTCCTCATCAATACACAAAGGATATTTCACATATGGTATACCTGCCATTTCTGCTATATTTTATAAGATACCAAAATTACATGCTTAGCACCGGACTGAGCTAAAATGCGTGCGTACAAAGCACGCAGCAGCCGGCTTATTTCTCCCAGCCATTAAATATCTGTGCAAGCGGTGAATCCGCCGACAGAACAACCGTCTTATTGTTTCCTACCATGGATACTTTAAGCGCATCAAGACTTCTTACAAACTCATAAAATTCAGTCCTCGACTCATCTGCATAAGCCTCCGAAAGTATCTTCATATACTCTGCTTCACCTTCGGCGACAAGTATCTCAGCCTTCATTTGTGCCTCAGATAACATCAATGTCACTTCCTTATCGGTTGTGTTTCTGATAACCTGTGCCTCAGCCTGACCTTCCGCTGTATATGTCGCTGCGATATTGTCACGCTCTGATATCATACGCTCGTACACAGCAGTCTTGTTATCACTTGGAAGGTCAAGTCTCTTGTTCTCGACAGTGATAATCTCTATACCGTACTGCGCCATCGTTGCGCCGATATTGCCCTCTATCGACTCAGCAAGCTCTCCATCCCTCGCCTTTATAACTTCATCCTGCGTCATGGAGCTTATCGTATTCTTGGTAGCGTTAAATACAACTGTGTCGATACGGCTCTCCGCATTTGCTATAGAGCCATTGAGAGTCTGTGCAAACTTCAGCGGGTCTGTTATTCTCCACAGAACATAGCTGTCCGTTATCATAGTTTTCTTATCAGATGTGATAACCTCCGACTCTGCAATATCATACAACAATACTTCCTTTGGAAGCGTATCGGCAGTCTCTATAAAAGGAATCTTAAAAAGTATTCCCGACGTTGTCTGCACTCTGTCAACTTTTCCAAAACGCTTTACCAGCTTAAATTCATTCTGATTTACAACCACTATTGATGAGCCAAGTGTTATAATTGCCACAAGGGCGATAATTATAATGGCTATTTTTGATTTTTTCATAAGCTCTGCTCTCTTTCTGCCATATATGTGAATCCTAAATAACTAATCCTGTCCATAATGGCATCTGACTAAGTTAATTTTCACTGTAAAATCCCATTATCTTATCAATTTTCATTCTGTGATTCATATGAGCTTCCACTATTATTCACTGAATCTCCTGTAAATGAATCAAGCGGAAGTACCGTCTCCACACCATCCGTTCCGACAATAATCACCTTAAGGTCAGGAAGCACATCCTCCATCGCTTCATAGAACATGCGAAGCTTGGTCACAGTAGGATTCTTTTCATACTCCTCATACATGGCATTGAACCTTGAAACCTGTGCTGTCGCTTCATTGATGCGCTGTTCCTTCTGTGCCTCCGCATTCTTTATGATACCGTCAGCCTGTGCCTGCGCTTCAGGTACCTGCTCGTTGCGGTACTTATTGGCATTGTTGAGCGCTGTCTCCTTGCCCTGCTTTGCTGTCTCAACCGCCTTGAATGCTTCCATTACTTCAACCGTAGGAGGCTCTGAGTCCTGAATTGTGATATTTACAAGCATAATTCCTATGTCCTGATCTTCAAGCTTGCCAACTATGAGCTGCTTTATGTTGGACTGAATCTCCGATTTACCTGTCGTGAGCACGCTGTCAACGTCATAGCTTGCTACAACCGAGCGAATACAGCCCTGTGCAATATTTTTTAATATAAGTTCAGGGTTCTGTGAGTTATATACTGCTTTTACAGGGTCAGTCACCTTGTACTCAACAAAGAAATCAACATTGACAAAATTATAATCCGATGTAATCATAAGCGATTCATCCGTATCAAGCACGTATCCGTCAGCATCCGTGTTGTAGCCCATCGTAAAACCGTGAATTGTCGTATCAACCTTGATTACCTTCTGAATGAACGGAATCTTAAAATGAAGTCCTGAATCCGTGACCGACTGCGGCTTACCAAGCGTGACAAGCACCGCCTGCTCCTGCTCATTAATCTGATATGTAGAATTAAGGGCAAGTATCATTATCACAATCGCTGCAATTATCATCCAGCCAAACTTCCTAAAAAACTTCCCGGAATTCTTAGCTGCCCTCTTAAATTCCTCCTCATCATATACAAAATCTTTGTCTTTACCCATTGTACTCTCCTTTTTTTCCTTTAATATGCATCCAGGACGATATTTTTCCCTGCTACGTCCTTCCGGCTTCTTAAAACCAACCTAATGTAAAAGAACTTCTGCTACGAAAACCATAACAAAAGTTCTGCAATTCCTGCACTTTAGGTTTGTTAATATATTAACATACTCTCAAATACGTGTCAATATACATTGAAAGCCCCTACTCTTCACTGCATTGCAAGTACAGTACTGCACAGCTACGGATTTCAAGTGAATGTAATAGTTCGGCTATGTCGGACTAATATGTACTGAATGGTACCGGCAAAATTTCATAACATCCGATTGCTACAGACTGTGCTTAGCTATCACCTGCCTCATTATCATTATTTTTCAGTGGATTTTTGCGATATACTATTATATTATAATGATGCTGCCGGCAGATTATATTTCCGGCAATATATATTTTTTACGAGGTACAACCATGTTCACAAAAAAACAGCTCTGGGCGCTTCTCATTCCGCTTATGGTCGAGCAGGTGCTCAATTCACTTATGGGAACCGCTGACACGATGATGGTCAGCAATGTAGGTTCTGCGGCAATCTCTGCCGTATCGCTTGTCGATTCAATCAATACATTGATACTCAACATTTTCTCCGCACTTGCAACGGGAGGTGCCATAGTCTGCTCACAGTATATCGGAAAGCAGCGCACAGACAGGGCAAATGCAGCCGGAAGGCAGCTCATACTGTCAATGTTTACAATATCTGCCGCTATTTCAGCGATATGTGTGATATTCCGTGCTCCGCTTTTATCACTCATATTCGGCAAGGTTGATGCAGATGTCATGGAAAATGCGCTTGTATATATGCTTATAACAGGTCTGTCATTTCCATTCATAGGTCTGTACAACGCATCGGCAGCTCTTTTCCGCTCATCAGGCAACTCCAAGCTTCCGATGACTGTCTCAATGATATCTAACTGTATAAATATTGTCGGAAATGCCATATTCATATTCGGCATGAAAATGGGCGTAGCAGGTGCGGCACTCTCAACACTTATATCAAGAATATTCTGTGCTGTTGTAACCATGTACATACAGACCAAGCCAAAACAGACTATATATATAAGCAATTATCTCGCAATAAGACCTGATTTTTCAATGATTAAAATGATACTTAGCTTCGGTATTCCCACAGGAATTGAAAATGGCATGTTCCAGTTCGGCAAGCTTGCCATACAGTCTACTGTGTCAACTCTCGGAACAACCGCAATCGCAGCGCAGGCTATGACAGCAGTGCTTGAAGCATTCAGCAGCATGGCAGGTATCGGTATCGGGCTTGGCATGGTCACAGTTGTCGGTCAGTGCATCGGTGCCGGGCGCAAGGATGAAGCAAAGCGCTATATTCTTAAGCTTACATGGTATGGCGAAGTGTCGGTAATCATATCCTGCGTTCTTCTCTATCTTGCATGTGACCTAATAACAACACTCGGCAAAATGGAGCCGGAAGCTGCTGCCCTGTGTAAGCAGATGACACTTGCAATCACAATATATAAGCCTATCGCATGGGCATTCTCATTCATGCCGGGCTATGGAATGCGCGCAGCCGGTGATGTGAAGTTCTCAATGATAACCTCCTCCATAACGATGTGGACATGCCGTGTGTTTCTCACTATCGTGCTCATCCGCGTGTTCGGCTGGGGTCCTATGGCGGTATGGATTGGAATGTTCACAGACTGGACAGCAAGAAGCATATGTTTTGCCACCAGATTCTTTACCGGCGGCTGGATGAAAAAAAGGGCGGTCTGACTGACCGCCCTTTTTTTTCATAACAGGATTCGTGTGTCCAAACATGCTGATTTATGTTAAGAGTGTATAACATGTTATATTTATACATATCAGCTCTATTGTACGAAAATTCCTTCTTAAAATTTATCAGAACTTCGTGAATATATCCGTCTCTTTCTGAAGTGCAGACGCTATCTGTCTGTTCTCATTCATCTTCTCATTGATGCTGTCCATATCTGCCACAAGTGTCTGAGTGCTCTGTGCTGCACCCTGTACACCCTTCGCACCTTCCTCAATGGCATGTGTGATATCATTTATGGAACCTGCTATAGAGTCAACTTCACTCTTTAATATGTCTGTCTTTTGGGCGAACTCATTCATTACATTTTCAATATATGTGGCATTCTCCCTGTATTGCACACCTCCGTCAACAAAGGTCTCAAATTCAGGAAGTATTGTCTCTTTCATATAATCCACAAGACTGCCTGCATTCTCACTTAAGTTATTGACCGCGCCTGTGACTATGCTGTTAATCTGCTGTATACGGTTAGCTGTCTCACGGCTAGAATCAGCAAGCTTTCTTATCTCTTCAGCCACTACCGCAAAGCCTCGTCCGGCATCTCCTGCTCTTGCTGCCTCAATTGATGCATTAAGTGCCAAAAGATTAGTCTGGCTTGATATATCTAAGATATCGTTGGTCAGACCATTTACCTGCTCAACGCTCTTACTGTCCTCTATAGCCTTATCTAAAACCTCAAGAATCTCATTGACCTTGATATTCGTCTGTTCCATATTGACACGGGCATCCGACTCAAGCTTGTCCGCACTCATTTTCATATTTTTAGAGTAATCATTGATATCGCCTGATTTCTTTGCAATATCGGAAACCTTGTCAAGCACTGCTTCCGCATTCTGATTTATGACTGCTGCCGCATCGCCTATCTCCTGCATCGTGGCAGAAAGCTCCTCTGTAACTGCCGATAAATCAGCCGCACTGTCATTTGATGTGTGGATATTCTTCTGTACATCACCGACAACCTCCTCAAGCTTCTGTGCATTGGAGATGATGAGCTTCATAATGTGCTGGAGCTTCTCCATGAAGGTATTGATACCACTTCCTAAGTCAGCCACCTCGTCATTTGAAAGGATTGTAATTCTCCTTGTCAAATCACCCTGCCTGTTGTCTATGCCTTTTATAATTCCTTTTATCTCCTTGTTTGCAACATTAAGCTTACGGATTACGAACATAAATACACCATACAATGTCACTAAAAGCAAAATAACGCTGAGTGCAATTATAAATGTATTGCGCACTCTCGCCGTATTATATTTTGAAGCGAGCTCTTCACCTGCAACACCTGACTGGTTCTTAGCATTGCTCATCATCGCTTCTACCTGTATCACCATGTCATTGCTGTAGTCAGCTATGGAACCATTGGCAAGCTCATATGCCGCAGTTTTCTTGCTGTTACCGCTGTATGCCATGAGATTTCCAATCTCGTATTTTAATCCCTCGTAGCTTATAAGGAACTGGTTAAATTCTTGTTCATCATCCTTGGGCATCTGCTTAGAGTATGCCGTAAGCATATCATCAAGCTTTGCCTCCTCCGCTCTTACGGAATCCACAAGTGCAACCATGCTGTCAAAATCTGTTGCAATTATATGCGACAGCACAAGCTTATGTATGACAGCTGCCTCATTCTGAATCTCGCTGAGACTTATTATATTAGATAAATTTTCATCGACAATTTTTGTTGCCGTATTGTTGACTCTCTTTAAATTTAGCATTGATTCTACATTCGAGAAAACAGCCAAAATACCGAGAATAATAACCGGAATAAGAATAATTGCCTTTAAGCTGACTCTCACTCTCTTTTTATTCATTCACACTCTCCTCCTAACGCTGCGTAATACCCTCAACAAGCTTGTCAAGCAATGACAGAAGCTCATTATCCTGCGTACTTCCTGCAATAAGTGCATCAATAAATGACGTACATGCATCCCAGTAGCTGTTACCGATTCTCTGAAGCACGCCATACTGTGACTGCTCAATTACAGCGGCAATAGCCGGCACCTTCGAAACCTCACCCGAAGCAGCGGCAACCTTATTGGCAGGTCCCTGATTCTGCTCAACAAATCTGAGTGTCTGGTTCTGCTCATTTGTCAGCCACCGGGCAAGCTTAAATGCCCATTCCTTGTTCTGTGAATAATAATTTACACCAATCATCTTATATCCTGTGAATGAAGCCATCTGTATCTGCTTTCCTTTGCAGGTATATGTCGGAAGCTTGCATGCTCCATAATCATCACCCCATACATTTTTTACTGCAACAGCATTCCATACACCGCTGACTGCCGCAATAACCTCGTCATCTGCTGCCTGCTCTACCCAGTCTCCGTCAGGCTGTGAAACAAAACCGGGGCTCGATATTACATCAACTATTGCTCTGGCCACATCAAGACCTCTTATGTCGCCCTCTGTCGTATTCCAGTTACAGTTGTTGGTAATTCCGTCATCATTGATATTCATTGTCAATCCTGTATTTCCAAAAAATGAATACATATACCAGCCGGAATTTAACTCCATAGAGAATTTCTTATCGTTCTCCTCGCATATTGCAAGAATTGAGTCCAATGTCTTTACATCATCTTCCGTAAAATAATCCTTGTTATAATACAGAAAATAACCATTGTCCGCTGTCATCGGATATGCATACAGTACATTATTTACTGTCGCTGCGGCAACAGACTCTGCTATCATTTCATCGCTTACCTCCTGCGCATCAGGAACAGGTGCAAGTTCGCCTCCGGCAACCATTGCACTTAACTGGTCATCAGGAAATGAAAAAACATCCGCCCCATTATAAACATCTCCAAGCAATGCATCCCTCGTATTCGAATCCGGCTGTGCTTCGAGCGTGATTTCAAAATCTGCCTGTCCTTCATACTCCTTGACAAAGCTGTCAATCATCTTCTGCACTGTCGGGTGCTGTGCCTCCTCAGCCCATACTTTAAGTGTAACTTTTCCTGAAGCCTCCTTATTGTCATCCCTGATTGTGTCGTGTACTTCACCTTGTGCACCACCTTCATCAACCGGTGCCTTAACACCGTCCTTCGTACATCCTGTAATTGTACCAAGCGCTAAACTAAGCATTAGCACAACCGCACTGATTCTTTTCGTCATAACATCACCCCTTCATAACTGATTAATTTCAACCTGTAAAATATGTAATTTTTACCAATAATATATGTTAATTTTACTGTATAATCAAAACTTTTTCAACCATTTATGGCTTATTATATGTTCTGATTACATTAAAATTTGTGAATAAATGATATAAAATTGACAATTGAGGGTGCGGACATTTTCTTGGACTATCTAAGTGACCAATCCAAGTCTAT
>OGOW01000798.1_pt1 | contig 32766 bp, 41 predicted proteins | sample 1552781 | NCBI WGS metagenome assembly OGOW01 (sample SAMEA2580145, study PRJEB22360) | human gut metagenome | biome: human gut; feature: human-associated habitat; material: faeces | place: Denmark | collected 2008/2010
AAAGGATTGCAACATGTCATTTGAATAAAAACTTCAGCGCTGATTGGTGATCTACACGGATCAGCATTTAAAATCTGTGAACTTCACGGATTTAGGTATAATACTACCACATTCCATCGCCCAAAATCAACATTCGTCTTGACTTTCTTCCTCACCTTTTGTTATAATCTTTTTGAAAATTTTTGTGGATTTTTCCGGAATGAGATTTCGATTCATCTTTTCGCCACACAGGAGGCTGTGTGGCATTTTTTTGTTTTAAGGAGGACTTTATGGACCAGAGTTATATGAAAGAACGCCCGGTTATGAAACTGTTACTTACCATGTCTCTTCCGATGATGATTTCAATGCTTGTGAATTCACTTTACAACATTGTGGACAGTTTCTTTGTGGCAAAAATCAGTGAAGACGCAATGACTGCATTATCACTGGTATTTCCAATGCAAAATTTAGTGAATGCCGTTATGGTAGGATTCGGCATCGGGATTAATGCCATGATTTCATTTTATATGGGAGCAAATGATAGGAAAATGGTTGACAAAGCAGCAAGTCAGGGAATGCTGCTTGGAACTTTACATGGTGTAGTGTTGGCCGTATTATGTATTTTATTTATTACACCTTTTCTTAAAATTTTCACCTCCTCGGAGCAGGTTGTAAAACTGGGAAGCAGTTATTCCGTGATTGTATTTTCATTTTCCGTAATTCTTGCATGGGAACTGGTTTTTGAAAAGACTTTCCAGGCGGTGGGACGAATGGCAGTATCCATGGTATGCATGATGAGCGGATGTATTGCAAATATTATATTGGATCCGCTGCTGATTTTCGGCATCGGGCCATTCCCGGCACTCGGCATACAGGGTGCTGCACTGGCTACCGGACTTGGACAGACAATCAGTGCCGCCTTTTACCTGATTATCTACCTTGCCAGACCGGTTTCTGTCCATTTCCGTAGAAAAGATGCCATTTTAGACGCTACATTATGTAAAAAGATGTATTCCATTGGGATTCCGGCGACTTTGAACATGGCTCTGCCTTCCCTGCTGATTTCGGCATTGAATATGATTCTTGCAGGATTTTCACAGACCTATGTTTTTGTTCTGGGTGTTTACTATAAACTGCAGACATTCTTATATCTGCCGGCAAATGGTGTAATTCAGGGAATGCGTCCACTGATTGGCTATAATTATGGTGCCGGGGAAAAGAAACGAGTGCAGCAGATCTTTTTACAGGCCGCCGGATTTGTCGCAATGATTATGATCATTGGTACAATCCTCTGCCTTACTCTTCCTGATGCACTCATTGGGTTCTTTACTTCAAATGCAGATTCCATCTCAAGCGGAAGTCATGCTCTCAGAATTATCTGCATCGGCTTTGTTATTTCTTCCCTGTCCGTAACCGCCTGCGGTGCTTTGGAGGGACTCGGAAAAGGAATTCCTTCTCTGTTTATCTCACTATGCCGTTATGTTGTCCTTATGATTCCAATGGCATGGATTTTAAGCAGAATATCCGGTGCTGCCGGAGTGTGGCACGCATTCTGGATTACCGAAACGATTACTGCCGTAATATCAATGTTTATTTACCGCAGATATTCGGTAAAATAATCCTTTGGATGATTCTTCCTAAAATTATTTTATATGAGATAAGGAACATTATTTTGCCTTAAAAATTATTTTATTATCGGAAAAATAACTGATTTTATATTCCAGCTCAATTTGTGAAGATCCCTGCGGTATTTCAAAATAAATACTGCCCTGTGTTTCCCTTCCGGATGACAATGTGGCATCAAGTCCATTGTCATCCCCTATATAAGTCTGATCTGCTTTGGCATTATCTGCAAAACATTCCCAGTCCATAAGACTCGACACGACCTGGTCACTATCTGAAATATTCTCAACCTTAAACGTAAATTTCCAGTACTCATCCCCCTCTTTTGGCTGTAAAAATTCATTGTCACTAACATATTGTTCCGCTGATAAAAATGAGATTCTTAAATTTTCTGTTTCTACAACATCCCCTGTCTGAAAAACATTTCCGGATGTACCTGTCTTTTCCTGTTCCAGACTGCTGCCTTCAGATATTTTCCTAGGATTTTTATCCTTATTGTTTTCATTTTTGAATTTTTGAACATTGGAGCAAAATGTCAAAAAAAATGCTGCAATACAGAACAACAATAGAATTTTTGCTGTTTTTCTGAGCATGCTTGTCTGTTTTTTTCTGCAGTTAGGGCATATCTTTGCATCTGCCGGTATTTCTGTTTTACAGAATTTACATATTTTTGTCTGATTCTTGATCTGTTTATCCATTTTTGTCCTCTCCTTTATTCCTGCATACCACTTGTTCTTAATGGTTCCATTCCTTTCTGTCCCAGTATTTCATTTACATCTATGATACTTCCCGGTCTCTGGCTGAACAGAATCATCAGCATGGCATCACGAGGTATCCTTGCATATAGTTGCGGCATTTCATATTCTTTCAATGCACGCTGTGTTTCTTCCAGGGTAAATTCTGCTGCATAACATATTCGCAGAATAATATCTCTCTGGCGGGTTCTTTTCTCTCCTGATAATAATTTGTAACCATAACGTTCCGGAATATCTGCCTTTAAAAATGTTAGCTGCTGTGTTACTCCTTTTTTCCGGAACAATTCTTTCATATAAACATTGAATTCATTTCGTTCACTAATAAGACTTTCCTTATTTTCTCTGCAAAATTTTTCAAATCCATTAATATGAATATTTCCCAGAATATTTTCCAGTTCTCCTGTTTTTTTCTCATTCATTTTTCTCCTCCAATCTGTTATAATCTGTAAAGGACAAAAACAGTAATATACGAAAGGATTTTATCATGTCTGATTATAAAATCATAGCAGCAATTAATGAATCACATAAAATCTACCTTGTACAACATCAGCATACAAAAAAAATATACGTTAAGAAAATTCTTGATATTTACAATAAATCTGTTTATGAATATCTGTTTACCTACAAACAGCCCGGACTTCCCAAAATTGAATCTGTCTTTGAAGAAAACGAACGGCTTATTGTAATTGAAGAGTATATCTGCGGTCAGACACTTCTTGAAAAAATAAATGAACATAATCTTACAAAATCCCAAATAAAGCATTATATGATTGAATTATGTACTATTCTGTTCCCTCTGCACCATCATAATCCTGCCATCGTTCATCGTGATATTAAGCCTTCTAATATTATAATTACTTCTTACGATCACGTCATCCTTCTAGATTTTAATGCTGCAAAATACAGCACCACTGAATCAGACAAGGACACAATATTACTTGGCACAGCCGGTTATGCTGCACCAGAACAATATGGTTTTGGAAGTTCTACACCACAGACTGATATCTATGCCCTGGGAATACTTCTGAAAGATCTTGTATCCGGTCTTTATATTCCATCTTCTGATTTTGATAAGATAATCAAAAAATGTACCCGCATAAACCCTGCCGATCGTTATAAATCCGTGAATGAACTTAGAAAACATCTGGGATATTCTGATAACCATCTGTCTGGTTCATACCAGCTTCCGGGATTCCGTCGCAAAAACATTGTACATATGATGATTGCATCCGTCGGTTATCTTTTACTGCTTATTATGAGCTGCAGTCTGGAAGTCAAAAATGTTTCCGTTACTATTCCAGAATTATGGATAAACCGTATTATTTTCTTTCTCATCGGACTTTCTGTCATATTAATTACATGCAACTACAGGAATATTCAGTCCACATTTCCAATGTGTACACACCCACATCCACTTATCCGTTATACCGGAATTCTGCTATTTATATGTTTTACAATTTTTTTGCTTCTTCTGGCTCTAATGCTGTTTACACTGTTTCTGCACCCATAATTACTTTACCATATATTTTCTTTCTTTGTTGCCACCCCTGCGGTGGCATTTTTTCTTGTTTTTAAAATATTTCTATGGTACAATCTGAAAAGAACAGAATAATTAAGGAGGTTCTTTATGATTTTATGTTTCCTACTCGCCATTCTCTGTATCGGTTACGGGATTTTGATCCGTATGGCAGGTTCCGGTACTTTATTCTTTGCTGTCTGGTTTGGAATTGCAGGCTTATTTATTTTTTCCGGAATATTTATTCATTGGAAATTATGGCTGAAACTTCCTGTTATACTAGTTCGTACCGTCAGCATTGTTCTTGTATTATTTCTATTCTTTTTTCTTATTGTGGAAGGAATGATATTTTCTCATTTTCGTGATACAGGGGAAAATAATCCGGAATATATTATTGTTCTCGGTGCACAGATGCGCGAACACGGTCCCAGCAGAGTGCTACGTTACCGTCTTGACCGGGCAGTCCAATACTTATGCGAACACCCGGACACTATCTGTGTCGTATCCGGAGGACAGGGAAAAAACGAACCCTGCAGTGAAGCGGAAGGAATGGCAGCATATCTGGAAGAACATGGCATAGAAAAAGACAGGATTCTTCTGGAACCGGATTCAAAGACAACCAGCCAGAATATCAGAAACAGCATGAAATTAATTCCGCAGGATGCCGCAATCGGAATTATAACGAATAATTTTCATCTGTTCCGGGCATTACAAACTGCAAAAGAAGAAGGACTTACTAATATCAGTGGAATTGCCGCTGATTCCTCACCTTTGTATCTCCCGAACAATATGCTGCGGGAATTTCTGGCGGAAATAAAATTCCTTCTTCCATAACATTTTTTCGTTTCTGAATGTAAAATAAAAACACAGTGGAATCGGCTCGTCACCTGATTCCACTGTGTTTTTTTATATCTGTTTTGTGATATACTTTTTCCAAATAATGTCAATATTTATTTTTCTTTTTCGTTATATTTTTTAGAGTATGGAGATTATTCGCAGAAAAAAGCACAGTGGAACTGGATTTTCAGTTATTCCACTGTGCTTATGATTTAATTCACTTTTTTGCTATGTTTATGGATATAAATTATTCTTCGCTTAATATAATCAATTCCAAAACTTTTTTTGATTTTATAACTTTGTTGGTTTTCTTTCTACGTTCAACTATTATCTCATCATCCGGCATATTTTTTATTATTTCACAAATCGTTTCATAGAATTCTACTTTTAAATTGGAATATTTTAATATTATATTAGCACGTTTATGTAAGAAATAAGTTATCCAAAACAATAAAGCAATAAAACCAATACAAATTAATATATTGCACAAGTTTACTGTCCCTTGCTTTGTACATTGCAGAAATGAGATTCCCCTCTCCTGTTTCCTTTATGGACAGAGTTGGCATCCGCTGTTCTTTTTCTTCTTCGGTCATGGTGTCTCCGATTGTGACCGGTATGGGATTTCCCTCTTCGTCATACTCTCCCATGTAGATACCATTTTCTCCACGAAATGAATCTGCCGGTATGACATCCTCTGCATATGCAGAGGATGGGGCAAGTATGCTCAGGCATATCCCTGCCACAACTGTTTTTATTCTTTTTCTCATGCTGTTCTCCTTTCTGGATAGTTTTACCTAAATTCCAATGTTCGTCCATCTCCCTCTGCGAGTTTCTTCGCTTCCTCAGCTGCTTCCTCACCATAAGCCTCTTCAAAACTAATTTTTTTTGCATTAAAATCTGCTTGACTATTATCCTCGTATATGCTATTGGTTGTGTCATTATCATATGAATTGTCTTGTGCATTGTAAGAATTTTCTGATTCTGTACTCTGTGGTTCACTGTAATCCGGCTCGGTGTATACCGATTCTGATTCTTCATAAACTGGCTGTGTATCGGCAGGTGCAGAATCATCGGTATCGTCCTCTTCTTCGTAGGAATAGGTGTCTATGGTATCATCATAGGAAATATCGACCACTGCCTGCTCTGTCTGTGGCTCTGTGACCTGTTCTGTCTGCGGTTCGGTCGGTGCTTCTGTCGGTACCTCTGTCACAGATTCCGTTGTGGTTTCTACTTCTGTTATAGGCTCTGTCTCCGTCTCTGACTCTGTTTCTGTCATCTGTGTGATTTCTGTTTTCTTATCATTTTCCCTGTTTCCTGCACTGATACAGAAGATTCCTGCTCCTGCAATCAGAACTGCTGCTGTTACTCCTGCTATGATAATCTTTTTCTTCATCTGTTGTTCTCTCCTTCTCTCATTGTGACGTATTTATTTATTTTGTTTTTTCGTTATATAAGATAGAATATCCTGTTTTTTACTTTTTGTCAATCTGATGTAATGCAGCATTTTGTTCTTGTTTTTCCTTCCGGAATAGGCTATACTATAGTTATGGCTGTATCTCCGGGAGATAAGAAAGGAGATACCTTTGAATACAGCATTAAGAAACTCGATTACTGCAACCGGCAAAGAAGCACAGTATGATGCCTGTGCCAAACGTCTGTTGGGACAGAAGTACATTCTGGCCCACATCCTGATTAAAACCGTGGAGGAATTCCACGGTATGCATCCGGAAGACGTTGTTCCACTGATTGAGGGCGAACCTCTGATCCGCACCGTTCCGGTAGAACCCGGACTGACCAATGCCGTTTTACGGAAAAACGGCACCCGGATTGTCGGATTCAACACCGAAGCTTCCGAACTTCACGAAGGTCTGATCCGTTTTGACATTGTTTTCTATGTCCGCATGAAAAACGGCTTATCCCAGATCATCATAAACGTGGAAGCTCAGAGAGCCGAACCTGCCAGATATGCCATCCTGAACCGGGCAGTTTTTTATGCCAGCAGACTCATTTCTTCCCAGAAGGAACGGGATTTTGAAAACTCTGACTACGATGGCATCAGACAGGTCTATTCCATCTGGATCTGCATGAACATGGATACGAACAGTATGTGCCATATCCATCTGACCAGGGACGATCTGATCGGTTCCTTTCCGTGGCGGGGCAATCTGGATTTACTGAACATCATCCTGATCGGTCTGACCGATGAACTGCCGGAACACGATGACACCTATGAACTCCACCGGCTTCTGGGTGCATTATTATCCCAGAACCTGCCGGTGGAACAGAAACTTGCAATTATTGACAGGGAATATGACATTCCCCTTGAGCATGAATTCAGAAAGGAAGTAGATACTATGTGCAGTTTAAGTCAGGGCATTAAGGAAGAAGGCATTGCCATCGGCGAATCCCGTGGTATTGCTATTGGCGAATCCCGTGGTATCGCCATGGGCGAAACGAAGATTATCCTTACCATGTACCGGAATGGTCTTTCTGCGGAACAGATCTCAGCTGCGACCGATAAAAGCATCGAAGATATCACTTCTATCATCGAACAGAAAGATTCTGCTCCGGTATCATAACCGGGAATTTTTCATCTGAAACAGATAACACAGAAAAAGAGAAGCTCGAAACAGCAACCGATTCTGCCATCGCTGTTTCATGCTTCTCTTTCTTCCTGTGTTATGTTTCCTTCTGTCGTTACAGAACTTCCTATTTTCTTCATTCGTCCTGCTCCTCTCTGTCGGTGCTGATATGCACTTCATATTCTTTTTTCTTTCTGAATAACAGAATACCCCCTGCCACACAGATGGCACTTGCTCCTGCTACTAAGATAGCAAATCCTGTTGTACCTGTCTGTGGCAGTACATTCTGCTCTGCCGCCTGCACGATATTCTGGCTGACCTGCTCTACCGGAACAAAGGTATCCACGGTTACTGTCGTTTTTGATGTATTACCGGACATATCCGTGGCAGTAATGTCGTACTCATTGTTTGCATAAATTTGATATGCATACTCTGTGGCATTATAGACCGTCATGCCGTTGACGGTAATATCACAAAGTTCGTTCGTCTTTATAAGCAGTTCATAGCTTTCTCCTAAAACAGCCTGCTCCGGCACTCCCGAATATGTGATGACCGGTGCTTCATTGTCCTGTACGGTACTTTCTTCTGATAACACAGACTTTGGTATGTAATGGACTTCCTGCTCTCTTACATACCCCTGTATTGTATGCATGGTAAAGGTGTAGGTATCTTCTATCTCCGGTAAAATTACCTGTGTTTTAAATTCTGTAATACTGTTTTCCGGATTTGTCAGCACCTTTTCAAAGTATACTTCATTTTCTGCGGAATCCGTCACGGTAAGGTCTGACAGTGCATTTCCTGTTTCCGGCAATGTTGCAGAAATAAGATACCCCTCTTCTGTTTCCTTTATAGACAGGGTTGGTATCCGCTGTTCTTTTTCTTCTTCGGTCATGGTGTCTCCGATTGTGACCGGTATGGGATTTCCCTCTTCGTCATACTCTCCCATGTAGATACCATTTTCTCCACGAAATGAATCTGCCGGTATGACATCCTCTGCATATGCAGAGGATGGGGCAAGTATGCCCAGACATACCCCTGCCATAACTGCTTTTATTCTTTTTCTCATGCTGTTCTCCTTTCTGATATCCTCAATGTGCAAATATATTAAAACCGCCATCTCCCTCTGCGAGTTCTTTCAGTTCTTCATCATCGCCTGCTTCTCTTTCAGCTAATGCCTGTCGTTTTGCTTCTTCTAAATAAGCCGAAAAACTATCTTCCGTCTGTGGTTCATTGTAAGATGTCTCATTGTTATTTTCCTCTGGCTCATTGTATACCTGTTCTGGTTCTTCATAAACCGGCTGTGTATCGACAGGTTCTGTATCAGCAGGTGCAGAATCATCGGTATCGTCATCTTCTTCGTAGGAATAGGTGTCTATGGTATCATCATAGGAAGTATCTACCAATACAGATTCGGTTTCTGGCTCTGTGACCTGTTCTGTCTGCGGTTCAGTCGGTGCTTCGGTCTGTACCTCTGTCACGGATTCCGTTGTGGTTTCTACCTCTGTTATAGGCTCTGTCTCCGTCTCTGACTCTGTTTCTGTCATCTGTGTGATTTCTGTTTTCTTATCATTTTCCCTGTTTCCTGCACTGACACAGAAGATCCCTGCTCCTACGATCAGAATGGCTGCTGTTACTCCTGCTATGATAATCTTTTTCTTCATCTGTTCTTCTCTCCTTTATATTTCCTGTATTTCTTCTTTACAGAGCTCCTTTTTTTGCGGTCACGAGAATTTTTTGAAAAATTTCAAAAAATTCTCGTGAAGCTTTTGCCGCTTTCGGCTTTCTCCTAACGAGTGCAGCGAAGATAATGCCACACTTCTGTATGCTTTCATTACCTTCGCTGCACTCGTTGGAATCGCCTCCAGTCCGCAAAAGCTATATGGCTTCGATCCACTTTTTCTTATTATGTTTTATTTGTAACGCAAACATATGTTATGCTTTTTCGTTATATATACTTGATATACTACATCGTTTATCAGTTTTTGTCAATCAAATATTATGCTTTTTCATGATGTTTTTATTCGTTATATTACCTTTGTCTGATTTCATCTAAAAAAAGGCTGAAAATCCCTATAAAATAAGGGGTATCAAGAAAGAAAGAGGTGTTTTTAATGAACGATACTTTAATGAAAATCCAAAAACTAATGAACGAAAGAAACTGGTCACTTTACAAGCTGGCAAAGGAGTCCGATATTCCTTATTCCTCGCTGAATTCCCTGTTCCTGAAGAATAACCAGCCTACATTGTCTACATTGGAGAAAATATGCAAAGGTTTCCATATTACGCTGGGTGAATTCTTTTCAAATAATACACCTTTCCGTGATATTTCCTCGGAATACAGCAAAGATGAACGGGAACTGATTGAATCTTTCCGGAATCTTAACAGATCTAACAAGAAACTGCTCCTTGCCTTCATAAAACTCCTGCATAATTATTAAACCACATGGACCAACATCCATTCTCTTACATATATTATATTGTGATGTGTTCGACGATTGCAGAAATTACACAATAATACTGTAAATCCTGCAGTCTGAACAAATCCGAAACTATTTAAGAGAAAGGATCTTGATTATGGCACGTTTTACCAACCAGGCACAGCTGCGCTATGGAAATGCAGTAGCTAATTCCAATATTGCAGTCGGTGAAATATTAGAAGTTCTGTCCGCAACCAAAACCGCAGTCAGAAACACTTATGAACAAAACGATACAATCACTTATATTATCAGCATTGTTAATTCCGGAAATACTGCTTTCACCGGAATTACAGTTTCTGATAATCTTGGATCTTATAACTTTGATACAGGGGCTCTTGTTCCTCTGAATTATATTCCTGATACCATTAAGTATTATATCAATGGGGTACTCCAGGCAAATCCTGTTGTTACCGCAGGTCCGCCTCTGACCGTTACAGGTCTTAGTATTCCGGCAAACGGAAATATTACCATAGCCTATGAAACGGCGACAAATCAGTTTGCACCATTGGGAACCGGTTCCGTAATCCGCAACACGGCTACTATATCAGGAGTTGGCATTACACCTGTGGAAATAACCGAAGAGGTAACTTCTGACAGTGCTCCGCTTTTGACAATTACAAAGTCTGTCAGTCCTGTACCAGTAACGGAAAACAGTACCCTGACTTATACTTTTGTAATTCAGAATACGGGAAATGCACCAGCAACTGCCGAAACGGATGCTGTTATCACGGATGCATTTAATCCGATATTAACCAATCTGACTGCCTCCTTCAATGGAACGGCATGGACGGAAACAACAAATTATACTTATGATGAAACTACAGGGTTATTTACAACTAACACAGGACAGATTACCGTTCCTGCTGCCACTTATACACAGGATGCGGCTACGGGTGCATGGATTATTAATCCTGGAGTAAGTACCCTGATTATTACCGGTACTGTATAATCTATGCTGATACTCCGGCTGTAATTCCAGAAAATCCGGAAAAATACAGTCTGGCAGAATAACTATTCATGTACAAAAATTCCGGGCAGAAGCCGGACACTTTCTAAATGTCCGGTCTCTCCCGGATATTTTTATTATTTCTCTTATAACAAATAATTAATTTTCGCTTTGATTACTTAACTTCTGATATATTTCTTCCAGTGCATTGCGGAAAGATCCTTTTGTAATCTTGAGTTCACCGGATTCTGATCTCGCTGCAACGGTTTCGCCCTGATAACCTGCCTGCTCAAATTCTGCAATAATACTGGACCAGCTTCCGAGATTTGCCACTTTATGCGGACATTTTCCCAGTATCATGGCTGCATACCGGTTGCTGCTATGGACTCTCTTTGATACTCCTACAATTTTCTTATAATCCACCTGAAATTCAATATCATTTTTGGCAAATCCATATTCTTTTTTGGCAATCGCCTGCATGATTTCCAGTGTAATTCCTGCATCTCCTAATACAAGAATTTTCTGGTTTCCTTTGAGCAGTTCATGTCCTCTTTTTCCTTCTTCTTCGTTCTTCTGCTGCTCCCTTGCCAATGCCTGCTCTTCTTCCTGCTGTTTAAAATCCCGGATATGCAGAATGGTTTCGTGATATTCTTCATTTTTCTTTGTCAGTTCCCGGATTACAGATTCACTCTGCTTTTCATTTTTTGAAATAATTTCCAGCAATTCTGAAATATATGCTTCCATTCCCTGGATTTTATCCATAAGAAGCCCAATGGTTATCTCTTCTTCTTCGTTCTGCTGTCTGGTAATTATCTCTTCTGTTATTCGTTCTTCTGCTTCCTCTTTCAGATTTTCTTCCACGCTGTCCTCAGGACTGCTTTCTTCTACTGCCTCAAATATAAAGTTTAATGCCTTGATTTTTCTTGCCATCTCTGAATCGCACGAATCCTGCTCTTCCGGCTCTGATGCCTGGACATCTTCATAACCTATATATTTCAGCTTCCTGTCCTGGATTTTCCGATTGTATTTATCAAGAAAACGTCTGTAATTCTGCTCTGCCACAGGAGTTTTCTTATTATAATTTTTTACATAATCTGCAAGACTGCGGAATGTCCCCGTATAATTCCCAATGTATTCGTTTCCGTTTTTATAAAGACATACCATAAGCGGACGCTCCTTTGTGTCAAGATACCCGGTATCCAGCCACACATATCTGGAATCCTTCTGCTCTTCCACGGAACTTCCCAGTTTTTCATCGATATAAAATTTTGTCGCTTTCTCATTACAGATAAATTTTTTGATTAACCCTGCATCCGCTCTCCGTCCAGAGGCTTTGTATATTACATCCAATACTTTTTCTATTTCGCTGATAATAATTTTATCCTGAATAATAAGTTCTCCCATATCTTTACCTCTTCTGTATTTCTAAATAAATAGCTTATTCATTATGTTATTCTCCATATCATCTATATTATACAATGTTTCCATGACATCAAATGTCTCTCTTAAGTTTTCTTTTGCTTTCCACCAGCCAGTACCATCTGTAAACCATACAAAAGTAAAACCTTTTATCGTATCCGCCTCCTGTGAAAGCATTTTGTAGCTTCGTGCCGTTTCATTTAATTTTGAACCGCTGCTGGCATAAAAATTCGTCTCAACCGCATATATCATCTGATCTGTCTTTATGACAAAATCAAATCGCTTCGCAGCTTTTCCCTGATTGGACAAAGCAGATAAATCGATATTCCATTTTTTCTCCACATCTTTTAAATACATTTCTTTAAAATAATTTCTGTCTTTTTCAAATCCGGCTTCCTGTATGTATTTTTCCACAAGATCTTCCATGAGATGTCCACCTCTGTTCTTTCTTGCATTTGAATCCAGACCCGCTTCAACCCCTGTTACATAATCAATCAGATTACCTGTAATATGATTCTGGAGCAAATCAAACAGTCCTGTTTTTCGCATAAATTCTTTGTATCTGTCCACATTGTAATTCATCTTCTTAAAATCATACAAAAACTGTCCATCTTCATCCTGTGCATAGATTTTATTTTCCCTTACTGCCAGCAGGAGTGGAATGCATTTCAATGTTTCCGGGTATCTCATTATGATTTTTTCAAAATCTTCTTCCATATTTTTTGAGCCAACCAGTGCATTTAAAATATTTAATTCAATTTTCCATTCTTCAATATTCCGTACTATTTTAGGAAAATCACTATAATAATCATAAGTTGCTATACTTGGTTTGAAAGTTGCAATCCACTGTTCAAAATTTCTATTGTTCATCTGTTATTTTCTCCAGTCTTCTCTTAGTCAGTTCCAGATATTCTTCCTCAAAGTCTATTCCGATAAAATTTCTACCGTTTTTGAGGGCTGCTACCCCGGTTGTGCCTGAACCGCAGAATGGATCAAGAATGATCTGGTTTTCTGTTGTTGATGCAAGTATGATTCTTTCGAGCAGATATTCCGGCTTCTGTGTCGGATGTTTTCCTTCCGTTTTCTCGGATGGTCTGGTCAGAGAGCCTGTCCACACATCTTTCATCTGTTTCCCGCCATTTATTTCTTTCATTTTCTGGTAATCAAAAAAATGCCGTGACTTCTTATCATTCTTTTTTGCCCACAAAATGGTTTCTGTAGAATGAGTGAAGCATCGACATGCTAAGTTTGGCGGTGGATTTGTTTTCTGCCATGTTATGTTATTAATTATTTTGAAGCCTTCCTGCTCCAATGCCATACCAATCGAATATATATTGTGTAATGTTCCTGATATCCATATTGTGCCATCCGGCTTTAATACTTTCTTACATAACCTGATCCACTTTCTGTTAAACTTGTGTTTCTCATTCACTCCGGTTCCATTTGCTGAAATTCTGTCCCAGGACCCCTTATTTACAGATACCATTTTTCCCGCCTGGCAGGTAATGCCATCGTTGCTGAGAAAATAAGGCGGATCTGCAAATATCATATCCACAGATTCCGGCTTTATCTTCGTAAGGATCTTAAACGAGTCCCCCAGAACCAGCCCCGCCTGTTCGGTTTCATAATAAAACGGTACTTTTTTTATAAATAAGTTTTCCATTTATTGTTATTATATTCTCCTTTAATAATTGCATATAATGACTTCTTCACCGGTCCGCTTTGATGCATCGGAATTTATCATACGCTTTACACTTACTACGTCGATCCGGTATCCTTTGCCCTGATATAACTGATTAATCAGTTCTGTATTGTGATTTGTGAGCATACAGTAGCAGCCTCGCCCGGTAAGCCTGTCATACAGATCTGCCAGTCTTTTATGGCTCTCGATATCAAATCCTTCTTTTGTATAGGACTCGAAGGAGGTCGGATTGAGTGGTGCATATGGACTGTCTATAAAGACAAAATCACCTTCTCCGGCTTCTTTGCAGGCTTCTTCAAAATCACCCTGCGTAATTCTGACTTTCTGCAGATATCGGGATGTTTCCAGAATAAGCTCTCTGTCCACAGATGCTTTCCGGCTGTTATTGTACGGCACGTTAAAAAGTCCTTTTCCATTTACCCTGTATAATCCATTAAAACAATGCTTGTTTATAAAGACAAACAATGCCGCCAGCCCGGTATCATATTCCTGCCTCATCAGCTTGTCGTTATATAATTCCCGCATTTCATAATAGTAACTTTTTCCATCTTCCGGCATCTCCTGATCCAGCTTTTCCACTTCTCTTAAAAAATCCTCCGGATTGCCCTGAATCTGTCTGTAGGTATGAACCAGGGCAGTATTAATATCATTAATCCATGCATTTTCCGGCTGTAATTCAAATAATACTGCTCCACCGCCTATGAAGGGTTCATAATAATTATTGTATTGTTCCGGCATTCTTTCTCTTATCTGCTGAAGTAACTGCCGCTTCCCTCCAGCCCATTTTACAAATGGTGCAATATTTGAATTACTCATTTCTCTTCCTTATCTTTATATCTGCTCTTGTCATCCTATCTATTATACTTGCAAATGACGAATTTTACAATATGCATATGCTATTTTCTGTCCATCACTATTTTCAGAATCTTATGCCCCGCACATTTCTCATAACAAATTCCGCACTTTGTGCATTTTTCCTGATCAATTTTCATCGGACAATGGGTGATTGCACCTGCCGGACAGCATCGGTAACACTGCCTGCAGCCGATACAGCCCACTCCGATGCGGTACTGGTATTCCATAATGTTTGTTCCTTTCTCGTTAGATGGATTAAATATTTGTTGTATTACTATTATCATAATAAATCCCATAGAAAAAAATAACGCCAAAGGAATATAAAAACATTCCTTTGACGTAATATTTCGTTTCTGCACTGCCTGTAGCAATCGCGGATATTATCTCTTTGAGAACTGTGGAGCACGTCTTGCTGCTTTTAAGCCGTACTTCTTTCTTTCCTTCATTCTTGGGTCTCTTGTTAAGAATCCAGCCTTCTTTAAGGTAGGTCTGAAATCTGCATCTGCCTGTAATAAAGCTCTTGATACACCATGTCTGATAGCACCAGCCTGACCTGTGTAACCGCCACCTTTTACATTTACTAATACATCATACTTGTCTACTGTTTCTGTAGCAACTAAAGGCTGACGAACGATAACCTTTAATGTTTCAAGTCCGAAATATTCATCAATGTCTCTTTTATTGATTGTAACCTTGCCTGTACCAGGTACTAAGTAAACTCTGGCAATGCTCTTTTTTCTTCTTCCTGTTCCGTAGAACTTATCGTTAGATTTAGCCATTGTAATTTCCTCCTATCGCCGATTAAAATGTTAAAACTTCTGGTTTCTGAGCTGCATGTGGATGTTCAGCACCAGCGTATACATGAAGCTTTGTATACATCTGTCTTCCTAAAGGTCCCTTTGGAAGCATTCCCTTAACTGCGAGTTCGATTACCTTTTCAGGCTTCTTCTGCATCATTTCTCTTAATGTAGCTTCTTTTAATCCACCTACATAATCTGAGTGATGATAATACATTTTCTGATCTAACTTCTTACCTGTAACTTTAATCTTATCAGCATTGATAACGATTACATAATCACCTGTATCAACGTGTGGTGTGTACTCCGGTTTGTTCTTTCCTCTTAAAACCTTAGCAACTTCTGAAGCAAGACGACCTAATGTCTGTCCTTCTGCATCAACTACATACCATTTTCTTTCAATTTTTTCTGGACTAGCCATAAAAGTTTTCATTGGTTTTTCCTCCTGTAAACTTTGATTAATAGATATTCTTGGCTTCTGATATTTTTAAAAATAAGAGAAACCCGAACTGCAATGCAGTTCCTCCAACATGTCTGTCCGCCTGTGTAAAACACGGACATCTACGCGAAACGTGAAAACATATCAAAGCGGTAATCAGCCGTTCTGTATGCTGCCACAATTTAGTATTATATCTTAGTTTACCAGTTTTGTCAATCTGTTTTATTAATTTTTCCTCTCATAATCCATGCCTTCATATTCCAGCCGGATTAATGTCAGTCCACAGGCTGCGGCTTTCGGTCCGGCAGCATTCCGGTCTTTTGCTTCGATAATTTCCCGGACATGCTCCGGCGGATAAAACCCAAGACCTACTTTCATCAGTGTCCCGACAATGATTCTTACCATGTTGTAGAGGAATCCATTTCCACAGATACGGATATATATCATATCGCCTTTCTTGTCCAGTTCCAGCGAATATACGGTGCGGACGGTGTTTTCCACCTGGGTTCTCGTGGAACAGAAACTCTTAAAGTCGTGTTCTCCCACGATAAAAGCCGCCGCTTCCTTCATCTTCTCAAAATCAAGCGGCATGTATACAAAATGGGAATACAGACGTTCTGTCGGCATGGCAAACCGCCTGTTTAAAATCTTATATTCATAGGTTTTCCGGCTGTTGCAGAAACGCGGATGGAAATCTCCGGCTACCTCCTTTGATTCCTGTATGCGGATATCCTCCGGCAGTCTCTGGTTTAACGCAAAAGATATCTTATCTGCCGGAATCCTTGTGTCCGTATCAAATACCGCAACATTCCCCAGTGCATGCACTCCGGAATCGGTACGGCTTGCCCCGATAACTGCTATCTTTTCTCCCAGAAGCTCCGTCAGCTTCCTGTTGATGATTTCTTCCACCGTGATTCCATTATCCTGTATCTGCCAGCCATGATAATTCGTCCCATCATATGCTATTCTTAAAAAAACTCGTTTTGACATTTCTTTCCTCGTCTGCTTAAATTAATATCTTTATGGCAGTCATTCCAACCATGTAAAGAAACATAATCAGATATGCCATCTTATCTCTTTTCCGGTAAGTCAGCGGTTTCATCTTTGTTCTTCCGTCACCTCCCCGGTAACATCTTGCTTCCATTGCCATCGCAAGATCCATTGCCCTTCTTACGGATGAAACAATTAATGGAATAAAGATTGGTACAAGACTCTTTGCCCGTTCAATCAGATTGCCATTTTCAAAATCCGCCCCTCTTGCCTTCTGTGCTTTCATGATTTTATCCGTTTCCTCCATAAGAATCGGTATAAATCTCAATGCAATGGTTATCATCATTGCAATTTCATGCACCGGAACATGAATTTTTGTTAAAAATCCACAGGATTTTTCGAGTCCGTCCGCAAGATCTGTCGGAGTCGTTGACAGTGTGAGTACGGTTGACATCATAATCAGAAGAAAAATTCTGATACATATTTTTACGGCCAGAAGAAGTCCCTGCATGGATATGACGATAATTCCGTATTCAAACAGAATATCATCTCCCTTTGTAAATAATACGGTAAAGACAACACTGAAAAGCAATAAAAACAGGATTGACTTTATGCCTTTTACAATCTGCCGGAAAGGAACTCTGGTCAGTATTACTATGCCCGCCAGTACTGCTATATTGAGCAGGTAACTGATAAATGTATCATTTATAAATAAAAACAGGGTATAACAGATCACCGCCAGAAGCTTTACTCTGGGGTCCAGCCTGTGTATTATGGAATCTGCAGGATAATATTGTCCCAATGTAATATCTTTCATCGTTGTTCTGCTCCATCTCTGATTCTGTTTATTTCTTTTACAGCTTCCTGTGGTGTAAATATCTCTGTATCCACCGGAAGTCCGTATTCCTTTAATTCTTTCATTATATACATTGCCTGTGGTGCCGCCAGCCCAATCTCCTCCAGCTCTTTATGCCTGCGGAAAATATCTGCCGGAGTACCATCCATAAGGATTTCTCCTTTATCCATTACAATGATTCGCTGTGCAAATCTTGCCACCTCATCCATGCTGTGTGAAACTAGCAAAATGGTAATGTCTTTCTTACGGTGCAAATCTTCCAGTATGGACAGAATTTCATCCCTTCCACACGGATCCAGTGCTGCGGTAGGCTCATCCAGAATCAGCACCTCCGGGTTCATGGCAAGAACACCTGCAATCGCAGCTTTTCTCTTCTGCCCGCCGCTCAATTCAAACGGGGACATTTCATAACATTCTTCCGGAAGCCCGACAAGAGCCAGTGCTTCCCTTGCCTGCTGTTCTGCCTGTTCCCTGTCACAGCCCAGATTTTTCGGTCCAAATGCCACATCCAGCAATACTGTCGTTTCAAAGAGCTGGTACTCCGGATACTGGAATACCAGTCCCACTTTCTTTCGCAAATCACTTAATTTAAAAGATTTTTCGCTGATATCCTGTCCCTTGTACAGAATTTTTCCGGAGGACGGTTTGTTTAAACCGTTTAAATGCTGAATCAGCGTGGATTTACCCGAACCGGTATGTCCGATTACTGCGATAAATTCTCCTTTCCAAATATCCAGACTGACATTTTTTAACGCATGCCTGCGATATACGGTATCCGCAGAATAAATATAATTCACATCACGCAGGGAAAGTATAACTTCGCCTGAATCCTTCTGCTGCTGTGCCTCCCTGTTGTCCTGTTCTGCTTTCGATTCGTTTTTCTGCTCCACTCTATGTTCTGTGCCCTTCTCTGCTTTTTCCGGAAGATTCTTTTTTATACTGTCTAACAGTTCTTCTTCGGAAATAATATCATCCGGCATATGCCATCCATACTTTTTCAGGCCATGGGCTATTTCAGTGGAAACCGGCACATCCAGTCCGATTTTCTTCATTTCATCATAATGCGAAAAGACCTCTTTCGGAGTCCCTTGCAAAGCAATCTTACCCTCATTCATAACAAATATTTTATCCGCAAGGGCAGCTTCATTCATATGATGTGTAATCAGAATAATGGTTACTTTTTCTTTTTCATTTAATTCCTTTAAGGTCTGTATTACTTCCTGCCTGCCATGCGGATCCAGCATGGCGGTCGGCTCATCGAGTACGATGCAGTCCGGATGCATGGCAAGGACACCTGCAATCGCAACTCTCTGCTTCTGTCCGCCGCTCAGTCTTGACGGGGAATGTTTCCGAAACTCAAGCATTCCGACTTTTCCCAGGGCAGATTCCACCCTTTTCCAGATTTCTTCTGTTTCTACTCCGAGATTTTCCGGTCCGAAACCAACGTCCTCTTCCACAACGGTCTCAATAATCTGATTATCCGGATTCTGGAATACCATTCCTGCACTTTTCCTGATATCCCAGATGTTCCTGCCATCTGCAGTATCTTTTCCATTCACATATAAAGTACCGGAAGTCGGCATTAATATCGCATTGATATGTTTTGCCAGAGTCGATTTGCCGGATCCATTATGTCCCAGGATTGCTATAAATTCTCCCTTTTCTACATCAAGTGATACCGAATCTACCGCATTTTTTTCTCCCGTAACATTTCCTTCTGCATCTGTATCCACAAACTTATGAATTAAATCTTTTATTTGCACAATTTTTTGCATTGTTTACACCATTACACCTGTCCATCTTCATATGCTTTTACCAGCATTTTTAAATCTTTGATTCGTTCCCTGAGCATTTCACCGGTATCAGTATCTGCAACTCTTACTCTCTCCTTCATTCGTTCTGTAATTTTCATGACCGGAGATACTTTATAATTAATATAGCTACTCTGTCCTGCAAGCACTCTGTCTTTTGAGGCAATCGTATGCTCCGCAAGTGCGATATGATGGGAATTGAAAATCAGGGTATATCCTGCGATTCCCGTCTTTGTACGGTATGCTTTGGAAATTCCCCCATCAATGACGTAGAGTTTTCCATTCGCCTTTACCGGACTTTCCCCATCTTTTAATTTTACCGGCACATGACCGTTAATAATATGGGATGTATCCGGATTTAAGCCAAATTCACGGAAAATCATATCACAGATTTTCTCGTCATTGCTTAATTTATAATACGGATTGTAAATTTCTTTCCTTGCATCCGTGCCTTCGATAAAATATCCCTCAAATGCGGACATCTTGCTCTTTCCATATACGGAAGAATTTTTTCCGCACCATAAATACCACATGAAATCCACAGCATTTCTGTCTTTTGTATAATATGCATCCTTCACAATCTGATTCATGTAATCAAGAAGTGCTTTTCCCTTGTAATAATGTTTTCCATCCAGTGTAATTTCCGTAAATGTTCCGTCCTGGTTCATCGGTATACATCCATGATATAAAAGGTTGGAATTACAACAGGTATACATCGAACCTTTGTTATACAGGAATTCCACATGACGGTTAAATAATTCCGAATGACGGAATGAAGTTACTAAGGTATACAGGAGTTCCTGCTCTCCTTCCGTCAGTTCCAGAGGCTTCTTCGGATCAATGGTCGGGAATGTAGTATCCTTTAATGGATATTCCACACCTTCAATCGTAACTGTTTTCTTTTCATAATTAATTTTTTTCAGCACATTTCTGTCATCCATTTTATATTCCGGATGACGCTCGATAATCTGTCCTTCCAGCTTAAACTGGATAATGGCGATTGCCTTATGCATCTTGGCTGCCAGCTGGATATCCACGTTATCATAAACATTTTCGTCCAGAAGTTTTGGCGTAAATCCCTTACACTCATCATTTTTGTATACACGGGAAGCGAACATGGATAATGGCCGCATATTAATTCCATATCCATCTTCGAGTACATCAAAGTTATTATAACTTACTGCAATCCGGACAACGTTTGCAACCAGTGCAAGGTTTCCGCAGGCTGCTCCCATCCAGGAAATATCATGATTTCCCCACTGGATATCTACATCCGGGAAATTCATGAGTTCGTTCATAATAATGTCGGCTCTCGGTCCTCTGTCAAAAATATCTCCAATAATATGCAGTTTATCCACCGCAAGTCTTTGTGCCAGAATACACAGATGGGTAATAAAATCTGAACCGGAAGTGGAATCAATGATTGAATTAATGATTTCATCATAATATCTCTTTTTATCCATCTCGTCCGTATCTACGTTCAACAGTTCTTCAATCGCATAACCATAATCTGCCGGAAGTTTTTTTCTGACCTTTGACCTGGTGTATTTGGATGAAAGCTCCTTACACAAACGAATCAGACGAAAGATGAGGATTTTCTGCTTCTCATTATCAAGTCCCTGTGCCTGGTACAGCTTCAGTGTTTCTTCCGGAAAATAAATCAGATGTGCAAAATTTTCCTGTTCTTCTGCTGTCATGGAATCAGAAAAATAGATCCGTATTTTATCCATAATCGTTCCAGATGCACTCCTGAGCAGATTCAGAAATGCTTCATATTCTCCATGTATATCACTGAAAAAGTATTCTGTTCCCTTTGGAAGACTCATGATCGCCGTCAGATTTATTATTTCACTCTTTGCAGCTGCTGCGCTCGGATATTTCTCTGCCAGCAGTTTTAAATATTTCTTATCTAAATTCTTGTCCATATTCCCTCCATATCATATGCCCATATAAGGCACTTATCTTCTTTCTATTATATCTGAATCCAGCACATATTGCAAATACTATCCTGCCTTTCCGAGAAAAAGAGTCAGTAGAATCGAAAAAAGGAACAGGTATAACACCTGTTCCCGGATATTCTTTGAAATTATACTAATTCAAGTACAACTTCCATTGCTGCATCACCTTTTCTGAGACCGATCTTGATGATTCTTGTGTAACCACCGTTACGATCTGCATACTTAGGAGCGATTTCTGTGAATAACTTATCTGTTAAATCAACAACCTTTGTATTCTTCTTTCTGCCGGCTGCCTGTGTAGGAACATCCTTTACAGAATAAAGAACTGCCTGCATTTTTCTTCTTGCGTGAAGTCTTGAAGGCTTGTCTTTCTTGATTGTCTTTTCAACTGTTTCGTATTTTGTTACTTTCTTTCCGTCAACAACTTCTTTTACTCTCTTGCCATTTTCATCCTTTACAGGAACTTTAGCCTGAACAGTAACTTCTTCAAAGTTGTCTTTTTCTTTTACTGCAAGGGCAATTAAACCTTCCGCTACTTTGCGTACTTCTTTTGCCTTTGCTTCTGTTGTAACAATCTTTCCGTTAGCGATTAAGCTTGTTACCTGTGCTCTGATTAATGCTTTTCTCTGTGCAGATGTTCTGCTAAGCTTTCTATTTCCAGCCATTTTAATTTAACCTCCATTTGTGGAACAAATACCCGCACTCTTCGGTCTTATCGGATATCTGCTTTTATATTCCATAAATCATGTATTACCTGCGGTCGATTAGTCATCTCCGCTCTTAAGTGAAAGACCTAATTCTTTCAACTTATTCAGTACTTCCTCTAAAGACTTACGTCCTAAGTTACGAACCTTCATCATATCGTCTGAACTTCTGTTAATCAGTTCTTCTACGGTATTGATTCCAGCTCTCTTTAAACAGTTATAGGAACGAACGGAAAGTTCCAGTTCGTCAATGTTCATCTCTAATACTCTGTCGATTGGATCTTCTTCTTTTTCTACCATAACATCTACTGTCTTGGCATTTTCAGAAAGATCAATAAACAGATTCAGATGCTCGCTTAAAACCTTTGCTGCAAGGCTTACAGCATCATCCGGAGCCAGTGTACCATTTGTATAAACATCAAGTGTGAGTTTGTCATAATCAGTAATATGACCGACACGCGTATTCTCAATTGCAAGATTTACACGTTCTACCGGTGTATAGATAGAATCTACGGCAATTACTCCGATTGGAAGTTCATCGTTCTTATTTTTATCTGCACTGACATAACCTCTTCCCTTTGTAATGGTCAGCTCCATATATAATTTAGTATCAGCTCCGCCACTAAGTGTTGCGATAACCAAATCAGGATTTAAGATTTCGATATCAGGGTCTGTCTGAATATCCGCTGCTGTGACAACGCCTTCACCGCTGTATTCGATATATGCAACTTTTGGTTCATTTGTGTCGCTGTTGTTCTTAATTGCAAGGTTTTTAATGTTCAGAATAATTTCTGTGACATCTTCTTTTACTCCCGGAATTGAACTGAATTCATGCAGAACGCCGTCAATTTTAATCTGGCTTACTGCAGCACCCGGAAGGGATGACAGCATAATTCTTCTTAAAGAATTGCCAAGTGTTGTACCATAACCTCTTTCAAGTGGCTCTACCACAAACTTACCATATCTCTTATCTTCTGAAATCTCTACAATTTCAATATTAGGTTTTTCAAAATCGAACACTATAAAGCCCCTCCTTCTTTGAAATAATCAAAATATCAATCCATATCAAACTTCTTGTTAAGAAAAGATGGCTTGCCCGCAAGACATAGAATGCCCTGCAAGCTGCCAAATTTAAAATCTTATTTTGAATATAATTCGACGATTAACATTTCATCAACCGGTACATCGATGTTTTCTCTTTCCGGTAACTGTTTTACAACACCGCTTAAAGCTTCGTGGTTAGCTTCTAACCATTCAGGAACCATTCTTCCTTCTGTAACTTCAAGGATATCTTTATATCTCTGAGAGGATTTGCTCTTTTCTCTGATTTCGATTGTATCACCAGCTTTTACAAGATAAGAAGGAATATTTACACACTTGCCGTTTACTAAAACGTGCTTGTGGTCAACGATCTGTCTTGCTTCTTTTCTTGTTCTTGCAAGTCCTAAACGGAATACAACATTGTCAAGTCTGCTTTCCAGTAAAATCATAAGGTTTTCACCGGACTGACCTTTCATTTTGGAAGCCTTTGCAAAATAGTTTCTGAAAGGTTTCTCTAAAACGCCATATATGAATTTTGCTTTCTGTTTTTCTCTTAACTGAAGACCATATTCACTGATCTTTCTGTTTGCTCTCTTTAACTCTCTATTTGATTTCTTATCTATTCCTAAGTAGATTGGATCAAGACCAAGTGATCTGCATCTTTTAAGAACAGGAACTCTATTAACTGCCATCTATGTGCACCTCCTATTAGACTCTTCTGCGCTTTGGTGGACGACATCCGTTATGTGGAACCGGGGTAACATCCTTGATACTTGTAACATCAAGTCCGCTTGCTGAAAGCGCACGGATTGCTGCTTCTCTTCCTGAACCTGGACCTTTTACCATAACATCTACTGATTTTAAGCCGTGAACTAAAGCTGCCTTTGTAGCAGTTTCAGCTGCCATCTGAGCTGCATAAGGAGTAGATTTCCTTGAACCTTTAAAACCAAGACCACCAGCACTTGCCCATGATAATGCGTTACCCTCTGTATCTGTGATTGTAACGATTGTGTTATTGAATGATGCCTGAATATGTGCCTGTCCGCGTTCAACGTTTTTCTTTACACGCTTCTTTGTCACTTTTTTTGTAACTTTAGCCATTTTAAACTAACCTTCCCTTATGTGGGTTACCTTTCTATAATGATAATAATTTGTAAACTGCTAAGAAAAATCTAAATATTTAATCTATCTAAATTAATAACTAAATACTACTTCTTCTTATTTGCTACTGTCTTCTTAGGACCTTTTCTTGTTCTTGCGTTTGTCTTTGTCTTCTGACCACGAACAGGAAGTCCTTTTCTATGACGAATGCCTCTGTAACATCCGATTTCCTGTAATGTTTTAATGTTTAATGCAATCTGTCTTCTTAAATCACCTTCTACTGTGTGATGTTCATCGATAACTGCACTGATTCTCTTAACTTCATCATCTGTTAAGTCTCTTACTCTTGTATCCGGATTAACATTAGCTGCCTCAAGAATCTTTGTTGCGCTAACTCTTCCGATACCGTAGATATAGGTTAATCCTATCTCGATACGCTTTTCTCTTGGTAAATCAACACCTGAAATACGAGCCATGTGTGTACAACCTCCATCAAAATTCTTTCGTAAACCTGCAGATTACGCAGCCCGCATAAAGTCTCTGCGTCTGAAATGTGTGCGTTCCACATTTACGAGTTTTTAGTTATTATTTTATTATTTTTTATATTGAAGCAACTTCTTCCCATCGACACCCGGTAAGGAATGAGAGTGTTTCCTTTTACCACGCACCCTGGTGTTCCATTGCTGCAGCCGCAAAATTAACTGTTACATGACATTGACAATAGACAGTATCAATGCCGGACTGCCATAATTAGCCCTGTCTCTGCTTGTGCTTAGGATTTTCACAGATTACTCTGATTGCTCCCTTTCTTTTAATGACTTTGCATTTTTCACAAATAGGTTTAACTGATGATCTAACCTTCACAGCAAAATCCTCCTTTCAAAAAAGTCCATTTAAGACTATATCATAGTTTTTACAAAAAAACAAGCATATTTTTCATTTTTTTGCAGTGTTTCTTATTTATCTCTCCAGATAATACGTCCTTTGTTTAAATCATATGGGGAAAGTTCAATCTTAACTTTGTCTCCCGGAAGGATACGGATAAAGTTCATTCTGAGTTTGCCACTGATGTGGGCAAGCACAACATGACCATTCTCCAGTTCCACCTTAAACATTGCGTTTGGAAGCTTTTCTACGATTGTTCCTTCCATTTCAATTAAATCAGATTTTGACATTTTTTCAACCTCCTAATCTCTTCTTTTATATTTACAGTGATTCAGCCAATGTAAGAATCTCCGGTTCGCCGTCTGTAATAAGTACTGTATTTTCATAATGAGCTGACAGGGAACAGTCTTCTGTCATTACTGTCCAGTCATCATCTGCCCAGCACACATCCGGACTGCCTTCATTTATCATAGGCTCTATGGCAAGTGTCATTCCTGCCTGAAGTTTTAATCCTCTTCTTCTCTGCCGGAAATTTGGAATCTGTGGATCTTCATGCAGATTTTTTCCAATTCCATGTCCGACTAAATCCCTCACCACACCATATCCGAAGCTTTCTGCGTAATCGCCGATGGCACCGGAAATATCATAGAGATGATTTCCCTGTTTTGCCTGCCTGATTCCTTCAAAAAAGCTCTGTCTGGTGACTTCTATGAGTTTTCTTGCATTTTCTGTTATTTCGCCGACTCCTACTGTTCTTGCAGCATCTGCGTGGTATCCCTGATAGATAAGTCCCGCGTCCATGCTCACAATATCGCCTTCCTGAATGATGAAATCTTTCCGCGGTATTCCATGTACTACTTCATCATTCAGTGAAATACAGATAGAGGCCGGATATCCGTTATAATTAAGAAAAGACGGGATACAGCCATATCCTCTTATAATTTCTTCACCAATTTGATTTAGTTCCCATGTGGACATTCCCGGTCTGACTGCTTCTTCTAACTGCTTCAGCGTCTGTCCGAGCAATTTTCCTGCATGGCGCATAAGTTCAATTTCTCTTTGAGATTTTATTGTTACTGACATGTGATCGCCTCTTTAAGCTTCCAAAACATCTGTAATTGCAGTAAATACTTCCTGCATATCTCTGGTTCCATCCACTTCAGCAAGTACACCTTTGTTTCTGTAATAATCAATCAGCGGCTGTGTCTGTTCATGATATACCTTCAGTCTCTTTTCGACTGTTTCCGGCTTATCATCATCTCTTAAGACAAGCTCTTTTTTGCACTCATCACAGATTCCTTCTTCTTTCGGCGGATTATATACAATATGATATGTTCTTCCACATGATAAACATGCTCTTCTTCCGGACATTCTGCGAATGATGTTTTCATCCGGCACTTCCACATTGACTGCAAAATCAATCTTATCATTCAAAGCATCCAGTGCTTTGTCCAGACATTCTGCCTGTGGAATTGTCCGTGGGAATCCATCCAGAATATATCCGTCTTTGCAGTCATCCTGCTTAATTCTATCTACCACGAGGTCGCAAGTCAGTTCATCAGGTACTAACATTCCCTGATCCATATATACTTTTGCCTTAGTTCCTAATTCCGTTCCGTTCTTTATATTTGCACGAAATATATCTCCTGTTGAAACATGTGGAATCTTATATTTATCTGCAAGCATTTTTGCCTGAGTTCCTTTTCCGGCACCAGGCGCACCTAACATAATAATCTTCATATATGCACCGCCTTTCTTATATTTAAAAAACCCGCAAAAGGTATATCTTCTGCGGGTTTTATATATCTGGCCACGAATGTGGACCATATCGTATTAATCGTCCAAAAATCCTTTATAGTTGCGGACTACCATCATCGCACTAATCTTATTAAGAGTCTCAAGAATAACACCAACAACGATAATTAATGAGGTTCCGCCAAATGATACTTTCGCATCAAATATGCCTGAAAATACAAGTGGAATAGTTGCAACGATTAAAAGTCCCACAGCACCGATAAATACGATGTTGTTAAGTAATTTTGTCAAATATTCTTCGGTCGGTTTACCAGGTCTGATACCCGGAATAAATCCGCCCTGCTTTTTAATGTTATTAGCCACTTCTATCGGATTAAAGGTAATGGATGTATAGAAATAAGCAAAAGCGATAACTAATACTGCATAAAGCACATATCCAAGGGTATATGCGAATGCTCTCGGATTAGCAATATCAAACCAGTAACCCTGACTTAAAAGTTTTAAAACTTTTCCCCATAAGGTTCCATCACCAGGCTGTTTACCAAGAATGGATGAAATGATAACCGGGAACTGCATCAGTGAAGATGCGAAGATAACCGGGATAACACCACTGGTATTTACCTTTAATGGAATATGGCTTGACTGACCGCCTAACATCTTTCTTCCCTGTACTTTCTTTGCATACTGTACCGGGATTCTTCTCTCACCACCATTTAATAGAACGATAAAAGCAATCATTGCAATGATAACTGCAAGGATAATGATTGCAGCAGATGCAGCACCAAGTACTGATCTTCCGTTTGATTCCGTAATCATAACCTTTGATTCAAACAGATTCATAAGGTCATCCGGAATTCTTGCAATGATATTAATCATAAGGATGATAGAAATACCATTTCCGACACCGTTTTCTGTGATTCTTTCACCAAACCACATAAGGAGTGCTGAACCGGCTGTCATGGTAACAACCGCTGTTAAAACCACAAGGAAATACTGTGCTTTGGATGAAGTATCCCCGAATAATCCCTGATTACCAAAGCCAATTGCCATGGCAAGAGACTCAATAATAGAAAGTGCAATTGTCAGATAACGTGTAATCTCTGCAATTTTCTTTCTTCCTGTTTCACCATCTCTCTGCAGTTCTTCCAGACGCGGAATAGCGATGGTTAAAAGCTGCATGATAATGGATGATGTGATGTATGGTGTAATGTTTAATGCGAACAATGACATGTTCTCAAATGAGCCACCTGTAAAAGCACTAAAGAACCCCATAGCATCATCTGAATCAAATGAACCTAAAATTTGCGAAATTACACTGGAATCGGTTCCCGGGATAGGAATCTGGCAACCGATTCTGACTACTACTAATAACGCAAGCGTATATAATAATTTCTGCCTAACTTCTTTTACTTTTAATGCTTTCTGAAGTGTTTTAAACATTAAATCACCTCGCAGGTTCCGCCAAGTGCTTCGATTTTAGCTTTTGCGCCTTCTGAGAAAGCATTTGCTTTTACTGTAAGCTTCTTTGTAAGTTCACCATTACCAAGAATCTTTACACCATCTCTAGGATTCTTTACGATACCTGTTGCGATTAATTCGTCAACTGTTACTACTGCATCGTTATCGAATCTTTCAAGGGCACTTACATTAATACCTACGATTTCTAAAGTATTTCTATTTGTGAATCCTCTCTTTGGAATTCTTCTGTATAATGGCATCTGACCACCTTCAAAGCCTGGTCTTGGAGCTCCTGAACGAGCCTTCTGTCCCTTATGGCCCTTACCAGCTGTCTTACCATTTCCTGAACCATGTCCACGGCCTCTTCTGAAGTTATCACTCTGAACTGAGCCTTCTGCAGCCTTTAAGTTAGATAAGTCCATTGTTGCACCTCCTGTCATTAGATTTCTTCCACTTTTACTAAGTGTCTTACCTGCTGAATCATACCTCTTGTTGCTTTGTTGTCCGGAAGTTCAACAGTCTTGTTAAGCTTCTTTAAGCCAAGAGCCTCAACTGTCTTTACATGCTTCGGAACAGCACCAATTGTAGATTTTACTAAAGTAATTTTTAATTTATCTGCCATTTTGATTTCCTCCTATTAAGCCTAGCCTAAGATTTCTTCTACAGATTTACCGCGAAGTCTGGCTACTTCTTCTGGAGTTTTCAACTCTGACAAACCTTTGATTGTAGCAAGTACTACATTCTGCTTGTTGTTTGAGCCTAATGACTTTGTACGGATATTCTTAAGACCTGCAAGTTCAAGCACGTTTCGTGCAGGACCGCCTGCGATGATACCTGTACCTTCTGGAGCCTTCTTAAGTAATACAGAAGCACTGCCAAACTTACCTATATTATCATGTGGAATGCTGTTGTTTGCATCAACCGGTACTTCAATAAGCTTCTTCATAGCATCTTCTTTGCCCTTACGAATGGCTTCTGGAATTTCCATAGCCTTGCCTAAACCAGCACCAACGTGACCATTGCCATCACCGACAACTACTAAAGCTGCAAATCTCATGTGACGTCCACCCTTTACAACCTTAGTTACACGCTTAATTGATACTACTTTTTCTTCTAATTCTAACTGACTAGCATCAATAATTGTACGTTTCATGTGTGTTCCTCCTCGACTAGAATTCCAGACCAGCTTCTCTTGCTGCTTCTGCTAATGCTTTAACTTTACCCTGATATATGAATCCGCCTCTGTCAAAGACAACAGTTGAAATACCTTTTTCTAATGCTCTCTTTGCGATAACTGTTCCTAAATATGCTGCTGCATCAACGTTGTTAGTCTTCTCAAGTTCAGCCTTTACACTCTTTTCAAGTGTTGAAGCTGCTACTAATGTATTTCCAACTGTATCGTCAATAATCTGAGCATACATATGATTGTTACTTCTAAATACAGCAAGACGTGGTCTTTCAGCTGTACCAGCAAAACGATTACGTAATCTCTTGTGCTTTTTTTCACGGATAACCGCTCTTGATTCTTTACTAACCATCTTTGTTCACTCCTTTAATTATTTCTTACCAGTCTTACCAACTTTACGTCTGATTACTTCATCAGCATACTTAATTCCCTTACCCTTGTATGGTTCAGGAGCTCTCTTAGCTCTGATTTCAGCAGCGTACTGGCCGACCTTTTCTTTATCGATACCTTTAACAATAATCTTGTTTCCGTCAACAGCTGTTTCCAGACCTTCCGGATCGATTATTTCTACAGGATGTGAATATCCAAGAGCGAGAACTAACTTGTTACCCTGCTTCTGTGCTCTGTAACCAACACCATTAACTTCAAGTTCTTTTGTATATCCTTCAGAAACACCGATTACCATGTTATTGATAAGTGTTCTTGTGAGACCATGTAATGATTTCATCTTCTTTAAATCATTTGGTCTTGTAACAACGACTGTCTCGCCGTCTTTCTTAATTTCCATTTCTGCCGGCAAAACTCTTTCGAGTGTTCCCTTTGGTCCTTTTACAGTAACCTTATTATTTTCTGCTATATCTACGGTAACACCAGCAGGTATAGCGATAGGCATTCTTCCTATACGTGACATGCCCGCACCTCCTTCAATTTATACATTACCAGATGAAAGCCAGTACTTCGCCGCCAACCTGCTGCTTTCTAGCTTCCTTGTCTGTTAAAATACCTTTGTTTGTTGAAATGATAGCAACACCTAATCCTCCGAGTACTCTTGGAAGTTCATCTTTTCCAGCGTATACTCTAAGACCTGGTTTTGAAATTCTCTTAAGACCTGTAATGATCTTTTCGTTCTTATCCTTACCATACTTTAATGTGATGTGGATTGTCTTGAAAATACCATCTTCAATCACTTCATATTTCTTAATATAACCTTCGTTGAAAAGAATTTCAGCAATTGCTAATTTCATCTTTGATGAAGGTACATCTACAGTGTCATGTTTTGCAGTATTTGCATTACGAATTCTTGTAAGCATATCTGCGATTGGATCGCTCATTGCCATTTTAAAATTTCCTCCTTAAACTTTAGCAGTATCGCTTTTCACCAATCGCAGAAGCGATTGATGATATCAGGTGATGGAAACTCACCGATTGTTTTAAAAGCGACTTACATGAGTTGCTCTATGTTATGCATCCGTCCGGACACATAATACCTGTTTATTCTATCACACACCAGGGCTGTTTGTCAACGCAACCTGGTGTATCTTTTGAAAGCTGTATCCTACCAGGATGCTTTCTTTACGCCTGGGATTTCTCCCTTATAAGCTAATTCACGGAAACAGATTCTGCAAACGCCATATTTTCTTAAATAAGCATGTGGACGACCACAAATTCTACAGCGGTTATATTCCTGTGTTGAAAATTTAGCCTTTCTCTGCTGCTTAATCTTCATAGATGTTTTAGCCATAAGTGCCCTCCTAACTATTTCTTAAACGGCATGTTGAATAATGTCAATAATTCACGAGCTTCTTCGTCTGTGTTAGCAGTAGTAACAAAGATAATGTCCATACCTCTAACCTTATCAACCTTATCATATTCGATTTCCGGGAAGATGATCTGTTCTTTGATTCCGAGAGCGTAGTTACCTCTTCCATCGAATGAATTAGGGTTTACACCTCTAAAGTCACGTACTCTAGGAAGTGAAAGGTTTACAAGACGATCAAGGAATTCGTACATCTTTTCCCCTCTCAGTGTAACCTTACATCCAATTGCAAGACCTTCTCTGATCTTGAAGTTAGCGACTGACTTCTTTGCTCTTGTTAAAACAGCCTTCTGGCCAGAGATTGTTTCGAGGTCTTTTACAGCTGCGTCTAACACCTTGGCGTTATCCTTTGCTTCACCAACACCCATGTTAATTACAATCTTATCAAGCTTAGGTACCTGCATAATATTCTTGTATCCAAACTTCTTCATTAATGCATCTACAATTTCATTATTGTAAGTGTCTTTAAGTCTGCTCACTTTACGGTCCTCCTCTCTAATTAATCAATAACCTTACCTGTTGCTTTTGCAACACGCACTTTTTTACCATCTTCTACTTTGAAACCAACTCTTGTTGCTTTTCCGTCAACTACTAACATAACGTTTGAAATATCAATAGAAGATTCCTGGCTTACAATACCGCCTGTCTGGTTCTGTGCATTTGGCTTTGTATGCTTGGAAACCATGTTGATTCCTTCAACAAGTACAGTGTGGTTCTTTGCATTAACAGACAATACTTTGCCTTCTTTATCTTTATCTTTTCCAGTGATTACTCTAACTAAATCACCTTTTCTAATCTTACTGGCTGACATACTGCACCTCCTATAATACTTCTGGTGCTAAAGAAACAATTTTCATAAACTGTTTATCTCTTAGCTCTCTTGCTACTGGTCCAAAAATACGGGTTCCCTTTGGTGTCTTGTCATCTTTGATAATAACTGCAGCGTTCTCATCAAACTTGATATAAGAACCGTCTTTACGACGTGCGCCTTTTACGGTACGAACAACAACGGCCTTTACTACATCACCTTTTTTAACAACACCGCCTGGTGTTGCTTCTTTGACTGAAGCAACGATTATGTCACCGATGTTTGCATATCTTCTAGTAGAACCGCCCATTACTCTGATGCAAAGCAATTCCTTAGCGCCTGTATTATCAGCGACTTTAAGTCTTGTTTCCTGCTGAATCATAATAATACTCCTTTCTACTATCTAGCCTTCTCGATGATTTCTACAAGTCTCCATCTCTTATCTTTAGATAATGGTCTTGTTTCCATAA
>OGOW01000801.1_pt1 | contig 32647 bp, 17 predicted proteins | sample 1552781 | NCBI WGS metagenome assembly OGOW01 (sample SAMEA2580145, study PRJEB22360) | human gut metagenome | biome: human gut; feature: human-associated habitat; material: faeces | place: Denmark | collected 2008/2010
CGAAGTAGTCGGCGGCAGCGCGGGCCACGGCCAGCGACACGCCGAGGATGGCGTTTGCGCCGAGCTTCGACTTGGTGGGGGTTCCGTCGAGGGCGATCATGGCCTTGTCGATGCCCACCTGGTCGGCTACGTTCATGCCGATGACGGCCGGAGCGATCACTTCGTTAACGTTCTTCACGGCGTTCAGGACGCCTTTGCCCAGGTAACGGCTCTTGTCGCCGTCACGAAGCTCAAGGGCCTCGTTCTCGCCCGTCGACGCTCCGCTCGGAACGGCAGCGCGGCCGAATGCGCCCGATACGGTACGAACTTCGACCTCGATGGTCGGATTGCCTCGCGAGTCGAGGATTTCCCTTGCGTGAATCTCTACAATCTGCATAGTTGTAATAATTTGAATTTTATGGTGTTTGAATGCTAATTCCCTGAATCGGCACGGCAAAGGTACAAAATAATTGTGAATTGCAGTTTCATTATTGTTATTTTTTTCACGACAACAGCATTCGTTTCCGCGGATTTTTCTGCAAATATCGTATCTTTGTGCCGCGGCACAGACGCATAACCTGTAAACGACTTTCAATCAATGCGAAAAGTTCTTTCGTTCTCGCTCTTTCTGATGCTGGGCCTCGTCGCCTCGCAGCTGCTTCCCGGCGCACTCGGCACGGCCTATCCGGGTTTCAAGGCGACTGCCGACACCCTGCTCTACATCTGCCTGGGATTCATTATGATCAACGTCGGACGGGAGTTCGAAATCGACAAGTCGCGCTGGCGCTCCTACACCGCCGATTACTTCATCGCCATGGCCACCGCGGCGCTGCCGTGGCTGCTGATCGTCCTCTACTATATTTTCGTACTGCTGCCCTCCGACCTCTGGACCGACTCCGCGGCGTGGAAGGAGAATCTGCTGCTGAGCCGTTTCGCGGCCCCGACCTCGGCCGGCATCCTCTTCACGATGCTCGCCGCGTTAAGCCTGAAAAACAGTTGGATATACCGTAAGATCCAGGTGCTGGCTATCTTCGACGACCTGGACACCATCCTGCTGATGATCCCGCTGCAAATCCTGATGATCGGCCTCAAATGGCAGATGTTCGCCATCGTGGGCGTGGTCGTCGTACTGCTTATCGCAGGCTGGCGGTGGCAGGCGCGGTGGAACGTCCGGCAGGACTGGAAACGCATCCTGGGGCTTTCGGCGGTGGTCTGCGCCCTGACACAGGCGCTCTACATCGTCACCGCGCGGTGGTACGGACCAGAAAACAGCATACACATCGAGGTGCTGCTTCCGGCCTTCGTGATCGGCATGCTGATGAAGCACAGGGAGATCGACACCCCGACCGAACGCCGCGCCGCAACGGGCATCTCGTTCCTGTTCATGCTGCTTGTCGGCATGAGCATGCCGCTCGTGACGGGCGCTTCGGCGGCAGACGCCACCTCCATCACGGCGTCGCAGCCGATGATGCCGTGGGGCGTGCTGATCCTGCACGTCGTGGCCGTTTCGGCGCTCTCGAACATCGGGAAGCTGGTCCCGGTCTTCTTCTACCGCGACCGGAAACTGAGCGAGCGGCTCGCACTCTCGATCGGCATGTTCACCCGCGGCGAGGTGGGCGCGGGCGTAATCTTCATCGCACTGGGCTACAGTCTGGGCGGCCCGGCGCTCATCATCTCGGTGCTGACACTGGTGCTGAACCTGATCCTCACGGGCGGCTTCGTGGTGTGGGTCAAGAAACTGGCCCTGCGCACCTACGCGCCCGAAGCGCAGCAGTAACCCGGCTAAACAACCCCATATTCACAATCAAACGACGGAAACCGTGATCGAAATTACAGACAAGGCCCTGCAAACGGCAGCCGCCAAAGGGATGGACGAATTCCTCCGGGTCTTTACGGACAAATACAAGGAGACGGTCGGCGGAGACCCGACGGCCGAAACGATGCCGCTGCTCAGCGGCGAACAGCACTCGCTGCTCGCCTACCGGATTTTCCGGGACGAGGTGACCGAAGGCGGTTTCTGCCAGCTTATCCAGAACGGCTACGGGGCCTATATCTTCGGCAATCCGTTTGCCAGAGTCATGCGCCTGTGGGGTGCGGAGAGTTTCTCGAAGCTGGTCTACCGCGCCAAGAAGATCTACGACGCCAACCGGGAGGATTTGGAACGGGAGCGCACCGACGAGGAGTTCATGGCGATGTACGAGCAGTACGAAGCCTTCGACGAGCTGGAGGAGGAGTACGGCGAAATGGAAGCCGAGGTCACGGAGACGCTCGCCCGCTACGTGGACGGGCATCTGGATCTGTTCGCCGCGGTCGTCGGATAACCGGCCCGGAATCCTGCGGAAACAGCCTCTCCGCATCGCCGTTCCCGGCATATACGAAGCGTCCGCGGAGGAATATCCGGAGACATTCCGCTAAAAAAATCGGAAAAAAGGCGGTCGGCCGTAAGGGTCGGCCGCCTTTTTCGTGTCTTCGGGTAAAAACCGAATACCGTCATGGACAAACATTACCGGGACCTCCTGATCCGTGCGCTGAAGGGCACGCTGGACACCGCATCGCGCCGCGAATTCGACCTATGGGTCGCGGATGCGGACAACCGCCGCATCTACGAAAACGCCCTCCGCATATGGGACGACGTACAGCGCCGCACCTCGGCCTACAATCCCGACCGCGACCGGCTCTGGGAGCAGTTGCAGTCCCGCATCGAAGTCTGCGGAACGCCGCAGCGGGCGGAACGGCCCGCGCCGAAACGCCGCTGGATGCCGATACTGCGCACGGCGGCAGCCGTCGCCGCGGGCGTCGTCGTCACGCTCTTCGCGGTCCGTCCCGACCTCTCCCGCACACCGGTTCCGGCCAGACAGGAGTTCTGCGCCTTCGGCGGCAAGTCGCTGGCGCATCTGACCGACGGTTCGACCGTATGGCTCCAAAGCGGCTCGACGCTTGCCTACGACAGCTCCTTCGGCGCCGAAAGCCGCAACGTAAAACTCCGCGGAGAGGGATTTTTCGACATCGCCAAAGATCCCGAACGCCCTTTCACGGTCGAAGTGGAAGGGCTGCGCATACGGGTTCACGGCACGAAATTCAACGTGAACACCTCGCACGAAGACCGGACCGTCGCCGTATCGCTCGTTGAAGGTTCGGTGGCCCTCGACTCCGGCAACGGGGAGACGCGCCGGCTGCACCCCGGTGAAATCGCCCGCTACAACACCGCCACACAAGAACTGGACATCCGCCACGGCAACGTGGAACAGGAATCCTGCTGGGCTGCGGGCAAACTGGTCTTCGAACGGCAATCGCTGGGCGAAATCTGCCGCTACCTGTCTCGCTGGTACGACATCCGGATCGACATCTCCCCGGCACTCGCCCACAACTACGCCTACACGTTCACCATTACCGACGAACCGCTCGAAGCGATTCTGCGCATCATGAGTCGCATCAATCCGATCGTCTACACTTTCTCGGACAACCGCTCGGTGTACATCTCCGAGATAGAATAAAACCGCAAACCTACCAAACACCAACCAAACCCCGAATGCCTATGACCGAACAGAGCAGAACCGTACACTATCCTTCCCGCGGCAGCACCCGCCGCCGCAAACACACGCTAACTTAAAACTTCAACCATGAAACATTTTAGACTATTCGCAATTCTTTTGCTGCTCGTCTACGGATGGACAACGGTTGCACACGGCCAGACGCAGGAGCCGGCGATCAACATAGAGTTCCCCGACATCCCCCTTTCGGAAGCCATATCGCGCATCGAGAAGAGCAGCAAATACACGTTCTTCTACGACGCCAAACAGACCGATCTGACCCGGCGCGTCAGCCTCCGCGCCAAACAGTTGCCGATCTCCGCCGCCCTGCGCCAGATGCTCGCCCCGACGGGTCTCAACTTCACGATCTCCGAACGCCAGATCGCCCTGATTCCCGCGACGCGCAAGGCTCCGGCCGGATCGCGCACGATCACCGGTACGGTCAACGACTCCCACGAACTGCCGTTGGCCGGCGTCGCCGTCACGCTGGAGGGCGACAATACCCGCGGCACCGTTTCCGAGAACAACGGCAGTTTCACCATCACCGTTCCCGACACCGATGCGGTGCTCAGTTTCACCTACTTGGGCTACATCTCCAAGAAAGTCTCCGTTCCCGTCTCGCAGAACAGCCTCAAGGTATTCCTCGCAGAGGACGCCGTGAGGATGGAGGACGTCGTAGTAGTAGGTTACGGCACCCAGAAGAAGGTCAATCTGACGGGAGCCATCACCACGGTGGACGACACGCAGCTTGCAAACCGTTCGGCGCCGTCCGTAGCCCACATGCTTCAGGGTGCGGTTCCGGGTCTGACGATCTCGACCTCATCGGGCCGTCCGGGCAACTCGGCCGACCTGAACATCCGCGGCATCACCTCGATCAACGGCGGTTCGCCGCTGGTGCTGGTCGACGGCGCCGAAGGCGACCTGATGAAGATCAACCCCAACGACGTGGCCTCGATCTCGGTGGTCAAGGACGCTTCGGCGGCGGCCATCTACGGCGCTCGTGCGGCATTCGGCGTGGTGCTCGTGACGACCAAGAGCGGCGACTCCTCGGGCAAGACCCGCATTTCGTACAGCGGCCGCTGGGGCTGGAACGAACCCACCACCTCGACCGACTACGAGACCCGCGGCTACTACTCGGTCTACCTCAACGACCTCTTCTGGCGCTCATACGCCGGAAACAACTACACGCGCTACACCGAACAGGACATGATGGAGCTGTGGGCGCGCCGCAACGACCGCACGGAGCATCCCGACCGCCCGTGGGTCAAGATCGACCAGCGCGACGGCCGCGACACCTATGTTTACTACGGCAACACCGACTGGTATCACTACCTGTTCAAGGACGAGCACCCGAACACGAGCCACAGCATCTCGCTCTCGGGAGGCAACGACCGTGTGGACTATCTGCTCTCGGGCAGCTATTACAGCGAGGAGGGACTTTTCCGCCAGCATCCCGACAAGCTCCAGAAGATCACATTCCGGTCGAAAATCACCTTCGACATCAACAAGTGGCTGAAGGTGAGCAACAACACCAGCTACTACAACTACAAGTACTTCTACCCCGGCCCGAGCGATGTCAATACGGCCTTCTCGTGGAGCACCGTACACGGACTGGCTTCGTTCGTTCCCGTCAACCCCGACGGCACGAGCGTCTACAACACGTCGTTCTCGAACTACCAGATCATGGACGGACTGCCCACGATCCTCAACAAAGACGGCCACACCAACGACGACCATACGGACAACATGTCGACCACGACGGAGCTGACCTGGACCCCGGTCAAAGGGCTGGAGATCAAGGGTAACTTCACCTACATGTTCAACACCACGCGCTACACCAACCGTCAGGTCAACACCGAGTACTCGCAGTATCCGGGTGAAATAAACACGCTCACGTCCGGAAAGATGGAGGACAAACTCTATGAAAAGAACATGACCCACACCTACTATCAGGCCAACCTCTACGGCACGTTCGAACGCACCTTCGCCCGGGACCACAACTTCAAGGCGATGGTCGGCTTCAACTGGGAGACCAAATTCCTCAAGGACGTGGCCGCAACGGGTTACAACCTGCTCTCCGAAACGCTCAACGACCTGAACCTCGTGGGCCAGGGCGCCGACGGTGAAAAACGCATGGAGGTAGGCGGCGGTCAGAACGAATACGCCCTGATGGGCTTCTTCGGCCGTCTGAACTACGACTACAAGGGCAAATACCTCGTCGAGGCGAGCGGCCGCTACGACGGCACATCGCGCTTCAAGCGCGGGCAGCGCTGGGGCTTCTTCCCCTCGTTCTCGCTGGGATGGCGCGTCTCGGAAGAGGCCTTCTTCGACGGCATCCGCGACCAGTTCAACAACCTCAAACTGCGCTTCTCGTACGGCCAACTGGGCAACCAGAACGTCGGTTATTACGACTATATCCGCAAAATCTCGATCGGGAGTCAAAACTACCTGTTCGGCGGCGACAAGCCCACCACGGCGACCATCTCGGCCCCGGTGGCTTCCGACCTCTCGTGGGAGCGAAGCATCCACAAGAACCTCGGCGTGGACATGAGTTTCCTGAACAACCGCCTGGCCTTCTCCGCCGACTTCTACATCCGCGACACGAAGGACATGCTCACCGCGGGCATCGCCCTGCCGGCCACCTACGGCGCCGACTCGCCGAAAATGAACAGCGCCGACCTGCGCACCAAGGGCTACGAGCTCTCGCTCAACTGGCGCGACGAGTTCCAGCTGCTGCGCCGTCCGTTCTCGTACAGCGTGACGCTGACCTTCAACGACTACGTTTCGAACATCACCAAGTTCGACAACCCCGACCGCTCCTTCGCCAAGAAATACTACGAAGGCATGCGCTGGGGCGAAATCTGGGGTTACCGCATCGACGGACTGTTCGCCTCGGACGAGGAAGCCCGCAACTACCCCGTCGACCAGACGACCGTGAACGAGATCATCAACGCCTCGGCAGGAGCCGAAAAGGGACTGCGCGCCGGCGACCTGAAATTCCGCGATCTGGACGGCAACAACGTAATCTCCATCGGCAAGAACACCGTCGACGATCCGGGCGACCGCGAAATCATCGGCAACAGCCAGCCGCGCTACCACTACGGCGCCACGCTGGCGCTGCAATGGGCAGGCATCGACTTCTCGATCTTCTTCCAGGGAATCGGCCGCCAGGACTGGTACCCGGCCGCCAACGCACTGGCCTTCTGGGGTCCCTACGCACGTCCCTACGCCACCTACCTCCCCAAGAACTTCCACACGCAGATCTGGTCGGAGGAGAATCCGAACTCCTATTTCCCCCGTCCGCGCGGCTACACGGCCCTGCAGGGAACCAACCGCGAGCTGACGGCCGTCAACGACCGCTACCTGCAAAACATCGGCTACTGCCGTACCTCCTGCTTGTCCCGGATACCAAGCCTGAATAATGGCATCCGCCAGATCTACTTCGGCAGACAACCCGATTGCACTTCCTGAACATAAAATCAAAATTACCGGCTTCCCTGTCTTATATAATTCCTGCAATAGATCACGCTGTATTTGTGGCAATTCGATTACTGTCCGGTCTCCTCCTCTAAATCCCGGAAAAGAAATAGGTAATTCCTCTCCTTCCACTTTCGGAGATTTCCCTCCGACAAACACAATAGCCTCGGCATCACTTACCGTTGCTGCTATTTCATTCGGATTAAAGTGCTTTGTATATCCTAAGTCAAATTGCAATATACCTTCTCCTCCGGCCTGCATATACTCAATCCTGATATCATATTTCATTCCAGCGTGTGCATCTAAGATATAAGACCGGGCTTCGGCACCATGTTGTCCCCAATTATCAATCACTTTTTTACCATTTACAAATACCCGATAACCGTCATCCCCATTTATATTGAAAGTTACTTTCCTGTCTTCTTCCGGACAAAATATACTTTGATAGCATGCTGTAAAGTTGTTTAAATTTACGTCCGGAGCAAAGACCGTAGCCCCACCCGTATGGAAATTAAAAGGAGAACCGACCAGTGTTTCGGTCACTTCCTTTCCTGCAAACTCCAGTTGATTCCAATAAGAAGCTTTAAAACCGATCTTTCCTTTCCAAGAGCATCGGTTGAATAAACTGACAAAAGTATCCCCTGTAGTCAACTCGCACCCTTTATCATAAATCACCTGTCCTCCAACTAACTTATGGGTAATTCCTTCAAGGATAGTGACTGTATGAGAGGGAAAACCGTTGTAATTACCCCACATCATAATCGAATCATTTGCATTAGGACCTATAACCGCTATCTTACCACAATACTTAGATAAAGGCAACGTTCCATTCTTATTTTTTAGTAAAGTCATCGATTTACGTGCTATCTCAAGAGCTTTCATCCGGTGCTTTTCACTATCAACAACCGTATATGGTATATCAGACCAAGAAACTAAATGCTCTTCATCCATCAACCCCAATTCGAAACGGGCTTTCAATAAACGGGAAAGTGAAACATCGATCTGCTTCTCTGTTATTATTCCTTTTTCAACAGCCTTTTCCAAAGACTGATAATCCACACCACAGTCAAGATCCGTTCCGGCTTTCACGGCAGCAGCAACGGCAGATTCTTTAGTAGAGTGTGTTTCATGATGTCCTTTAAGATAAAAATCACTGATTGCACCACAGTCAGATACAACAAGCCCGTCAAATCCCCATTCCTCACGGAGAATATTATATAGTAAACGATTACTGCCGCAACATGGCTCGCCTTCAAAGCGATTGTAAGCACACATTACTTCTTTAACTCCTCCCTGTTGTACCAAAGCCTTAAAAGCCGGCAAATAAGTTTCCCACAAGTCTCTGGGAGAAATGTTCTCCACATCAAAACGATGACGATTCCACTCCGGACCGCTATGTAATGCATAATGTTTGGCACATGCATGAAGCTTGTCATATTTGCTTTCCGAAGGCCCTTGTAGCCCACGAACGACGGCCAATCCCATCCGGGAAGTCAAATAGGGATCTTCTCCATAGGTTTCCTGCCCTCTTCCCCAACGGGGATCCCGGAAAATATTCACATTAGGAGTCCAAAAAGTCAATCCCTGATAACGTTCGCTTCCATCTTTATTTTCGGAATGATGATATTTAGCACGAGCCTCATCAGAAACACATTCAAAAACTTGCTTTACAGCACAATCATCAAAGGTAGCAGCCATGCCGATCGCCTGTGGGAAAACAGTGGCTAAGCCTGCACGTCCCACACCATGCAATGCTTCATTCCACCAATTGTATTGTTTGATGCCCAAACGCGGAACCGGCGATGAATAGTCGCACATCAACAATACCTTTTCATGAAGAGTGAGACGTCGTACTAAATCTTCTACCCGCTCTTCAACCGGTAGATCAGGGTTATTAAACGGTAATATCCCTTGTGCTCCTACCGAAAGAGAAGATAAGAACAAACAAAAAAAGAGATAGATCCTCATTGCTCTATTTTTACATTTTTTTGAACTACATCTAAAAAATATCGTCCGATAAGAATCGGATGTTCCTTACCGGACGATAATCAAATATCTAAGAGAATTTATTTTACGATTACTTTCGTGGTGATTGATTCACCTTTTTCTGTCACAAACTTCAACATGTATATTCCTTGTGATTGACTAAACGTTGAAATTCCATTCGTTACAAATGCCTTTTCCACCATCTGCCCATACATATTATAGATAGACATTTCCAATGCTTGAGTCGCATCGATTCTTATCATCCCTTTATCCGCCGAAACGTTCACAATATCTCCAAGTATGTTCTTCCCAAGAGAAGATGCTCCGGCGGGAACATCAAGAGATACCTCAAATACATTACAACCACTTTCGATTTGGAAAACCATGTATAAATCATGAATACCCGTTACCGTTGTGCTCATATCAGCTCCCGTACGTTTCGGATCACTCCAATTATTAGTGCCTTGTGCAACAACACTTGCCAAAACCGATTGTCCTTCCAATATCGATAAATCAGCAAATTCTTCATTACTAAAAGGCAAATCAAGATAAAAATCAAATGAGCTGTTATTGATTTTAGCCTGGTCAGAAGAGTGTTTAACAAGAATACGTTTAAATATTCCGTCTTTAAAGTCAACTCCACTCAACTTCACCACTACTCCTCTTGAAGTATAACCGATATTTGAACCTTCAAACCGTGCTCCATCAGTACCAACCGCTATAATTTCAGCAGGATTTTCAACACCACCCATAGCATCGAAAGTCATAGTATATGCACTTTCTGTCAGTTTTTCATCAATGAGTTCTATCTTTTCCGGTTCGTCATCTTCCATTTGCCAGGGTGTTCCTTCAATCAATTGAACTTCTTTCAAATTAGTCGCAGCTGTCCATTTCACATATAAATCATGTTTCCCGCTAATCTTTTTAGTAATATTCTTAGCCAAAGTGCCATACATTGTCCAAAAGAAATCTCTTGCCGTCCAGATCTTAGCTACCAGATTATCCTCATTGTTCACGTCGTCAATATAAAGCATAAGAAAACCTGACGGATTAGTACCACCACCATGTGTAGATACTACTGCTATCTGCTGATAAGTATTACCATCTTTAAAGTCAACATCAGCAAATTTTGCTACAACACCTTCTCCGGTCCATCCAATTGCCCCCTCATCATTGAGGTGAGGATCAGAATCTGCTTTTTCTACAATCTCTGCATTTTTTGCCAATAACGATTGATATTGATATACCGGATCTTTCATTTCACCCATATCGGAATCACTTAATTCCTCCGTATAGAAAACAACTTTTTTAAGATTACCTTCACATTCACGATATCTTACATACACATCACCCTTACCTGTCGGACGAGCAACATCTCCTCCTTCCGCATAAAAGTTATAACGGAAGGTACGATAATACTGAAATGCACCTGTTCCGTTCACTTGTACGTCATTAATCAGAACACCACCATTGTCCGGATTACCAAGATAGAAGTCCAGATAACCTTCCATTGCCTTATTCTCATGAGCAATTTCAACAGAACAACCTGCATATTTTTGTCCATCAGCAAAATCCACTTCTCCTAAACGCAGGGTAGTACCTTCTTTGGTATTACCGACACACTTATTAATCACATCAAAGCGCGCATCGTTAATAATTTCAACTCCACTGTCCTCAGTCATCTTGAAGACCAGATCCTGTGCAAATAAATTCGCACCGAACAATAACATAATCATCAAAGTAAAAATCTCTTTTTTCATAACATTCTTTTTAAGTTAATAAATTAAAGTATCTCATTGTTTCACTATTTTCCCGCCGGCACAGAAAGTATCTCCCTTAAGAGAATAGATAAAAAGACCCTTAGGAATACTAAAACCGGGATTCCAGGTAAAAGTCACTACATTTTCAGCTACGACCTGTGAATCACTATAGACCAGATTACCGGAAGAGGTATAAATGTACAGTGTGAACTTCCCACCTTCCTTAGCAGGTACTGATATATTAATATAATCGGTGAAAGGATTCGGATAAGTAATCGCTTTTACCACTTCAATACCTCCTATTCCAGTAGCATCACCAATCTCTTGTATTGAGAATAATTGATTATCCGCGCCTGTAAAAGGTGCCAGACCAAGAACTGCATTTTCTTTATCAGAAGAATCAACCACTTCAAGAACAGTACCCGTACCTTTTGCAGTGATACAGAAATAGTTTTCATCTACACATTGTATCCCCCACTTAGCCACATCGACAGTCGTATCAAACGGGAACTGCTGAATATACTTATTCCCTCTAACAGTCATAAAAAGTTTCGAACTACCCGATTGAAAGCCGTAAAAAGCATCACCAACCAAATGCAAATTCCATGACAAGGAGCCCTCGTCTACATAAGTTTTTTGCACAATGCTCGTACCATTCACCTGGTTATCAACAGATAATCCAATCGCTTTCCCGCTATGTTTTGCCACTATTTTATATGTTTTATCAGACTGAATTTCGGGTAAATTGTACTCCGTACGAGTAAAATCTATGTAATCAAGATTCATACTACCATCCAGAAACAAGACTTTCAGCATCTGTTTCCCTTCGGATAGATTAACATATACACTGTAATCGGAATATTCCGATTTTTTTTGTGATTCAACCGTAGTCAGAACTTTATCGCCAAGCATCACGGTAACTCCTGCTTTAGAAGAAGTAGATGAATAATTAATATCCATTCTGTAAACACCGGCTTCCTGTACATCAACAGAATAATTCAACCATTCTCCAGTAGCAGTCCAACCGACATAATACCCCGTTCCACCTTCTCCTATACCCACAAAATCACCGGGTTCTGTTCGGTATTTCCCTCCCTGATTACTTTTAGAAGTATCATAAAAACCGACTCCCTGACCACCTTTATCAAAATCTTCTGCTTCTATGCGTCCCGGAATACTCAATTCTTTATAAGGGGCATGCACACTCTCAAAATACTGACGTGAAGTTGCCATTAAATCGCTTGCCTTTAGAAAGACATACTTTCCGGGAAACTCTGCATTCAACTGCTCTACTACACTGTTAATACCCGGATAACCATCTCCTCCCATTCCTGCCTGTACCATATAAACTCCTGTGAAAACCGGATAATTCTCTGATACGGAAACACCGGAAAGATAATTATACAATTCCTTCTTATTAGAAACAACTCCTCCGGTACATATTACAGGCATCCCTAACCAATCATAAGCATCCCGATAGGCACCGTTAGTCCATGCAATAGTTCCCAGTACTCCGGTTTTCACAAAACCATTATTAAAGAATGGTTGTGCCGGCCAACGAAGAGAAGAGGCCGTGACAGACATACCTGCCTGATAAAGCCATTCACCATTCATTTCACACCAACGTACATAATCCATGGGCTTATAAAGAGCTTCCTGAATATACTGAACGCCGGACGGACCACCGATAAATTCATCATTTTCCGTTGCATTCTCATAGTAATACCGCAGGATAAACGGAGCAATCTCCATCAATGCAGGCGATAATGTCATCGAAACCGGAACCTTTCCCCTACCTTTCTGATTAAAAATATCATATGTGGCATTGTGGTTAAATTGAATATTATCGCCATCACTCCAATGCAATGCTACGTACACTTTTCCTTTTTCGGCAGTTACAGCCTTTGGTTCAGGTTGTTTAAATGTTTCTGTTGGAAAAGAAGAATAAAAACTTGCATTCGGGAAAATATCCCCTACCAGAAAGCCCCATCCTTCAGGATTAATAGCATCATTCAAATCATCGCCATGCATTCCGTATCCCAGTACAAATGAGTTTTTAGGATAACCCTCCGTATTAAGTATACGCTTAATGATATTTTTCCCCTCTGTAGAATGGTTGTCAAGCCAGAAAGTAAAAGAACGGGTTGCAACGGCATAGTCGTATAACCGCCATGGAAAACCTTCCCAATCATCGCGCAGTCCAAGGCTGAAGGTTATTTTTTTATTCAACTTAGGCATAAGTTCCGCCAAAGCCCAATCATAAGCTTCCGACAACGTAAACCAACGATTGCGTATATCGACAATTTCTTTGTCCCAACCGAATTCTTCCACCAATGTGTTTTTCAATTCTTCACTAACAGGCAAAGCATTCTCGGCACAAGCTATCATCACAGCCATATTCCAATTAAATCCGTTTACCTTAAAATCGCACACGATAAGTTTGTCCAAACGGTCTTTATAATTCCGAAATAAAGTACGCAGTGCTCTATTCTCACCGGTACTAACATTATAAGCCGGACGTCTATACGGTTTCTTAGTATATTTGAACCAGGTTATTTCATGTGAATCATCCCCTAAAAAGAGCTCTGCTGAATCTCGGTTAATTATTCCCTGAAATACCCTGCATATTAACTTTGCTTCGGTTTGATCGGTCGAAATACTCAAGTATACAGCTTCCTGTACAGCTTTCATTTTCGGGAAAAAAGCCGGAAACTCTTTTCCCTGAGTGAAAGTGCAGACACAAAGCAATAATAACGATATCATTATTGTTTTCTTCATACCTTAGTTTATTTTAAAGTAACTATTTGTTGAAGTTGTATAGCATCAGAGGCTGTACCAACCATAAACAGATAATCGCCGGCAGGAGTGTAAAATTCCCCTTCCTCTTCATTCCAGAACCGTAATTCAGACTTTGGAACAGTCAAATTTATCTGCTTACTTTCTCCTTTTTTCAGATGTATTCGTTCAAAACCTTTCAGTTGTTTTAAAGGCAGTTTTACCTGAGAGTCACTTCCCTGATATTTCACATATAACTGAGCGACCTCATCGCCCTCATACTTTCCGGTATTTTTCAGAGTAAAACTTACTCTCACTACATCACCGGCAGGATCGATACTTAGCTTTTTATAAGAGAAAGTAGTATAACTCAGCCCGTGTCCAAACGCATACAGGGGATTACCCTCAAAGAACTGGTAAGTACGTCCTTTACGGATGTCGTAATCATCGAATGCGGGTAATTCATCCAAACTGCGATAATAGGTTAAAGGCAGTTTTCCTCCGGGATTGTAATCACCAAACAGAACTTCAGCCACAGCAGTACCTCCCGCTTCTCCGGGATACCATGCATTGACAATAGCAGGAATATGTTCGTCCATCCAGTTTATGGCCAATGAACTACCGGCAACCAGAACCACTACGGTATTTGGATTTATTTTATAAGCTTCCTCAATAAAAATCTGTTGGTCTTTCGGTAACTCAATCGAGTAACGGTCTTGTCCTTCACGCTCAATGGATTTATTTATTCCTAATACAGCAATTGTCAAATCACATTTTCTCATGATGTCACCAGCCTCTCCATATAAATCTATCAACTCTTTTTTATTGGTGTCTGGTGCATGCCAATACAGTTTGGCAGATGCTTCACCTCCATTGTCAAAGTATTCAGCAACCAATTCATATTTTTTTCCTTTTTCCAGAAATAGAGATATACTATCTGCCTGCACACCTCTGTTATGCCATGAATCTATCATCTTCTTTCCGTCGATATACAACCGGCAACCGTCATCGGTAGCAAAAGCCAATATATATTTTCCCGAAATAGTAGGTACAAGATCACCGCTCCAACGGATAGACAATGGAGATTTTGGCAAGAAAGGGTCAGGTGCCTGATTGGCCGGTTCGAAATTGATGTTATCATCTATACGTACTTTAGGAGTACCTGCCAAATCCTTATTATCGTAATATTCAGCTTTCAGACCATTCGGAAAATAAGATTTCGTTATCATCTCATATCCCGAAGCAGAAGAAGTCCAGGGAGAATACATTACTTCGACCTGATCTCCCACTCTCTTTTTAATTCCTTCGAGTATGGACACAGGTTGATTAACCGGTGTACCACTATAATCACCAAATTCACAATTTCCTGCATTTATCCCAACTACAGCTATCGATTTTATCTTTTTAGAGTCAAGTGGCAAGAATTTCTTTTCATTCTTCAACAAGACGATGCTCTGACGAGCAGCCTCAAGAGCCAACTTACTATGCTTCTCGCATCCTACTACAGAAGGAGATATTTTATTGTAAGGATTCAAAGCCGGATCGTCAAACAGACCAAGACGCATGCGAGCTCTCAAGACATGATAAGCAGCAGAATCAATTTCCGCTTCACTTACCATATACTGTTTATAGGCATTAAGCAAAGGTTCCATATAAACATTATCTCCACATTCCAAATCAAGACCAGCCTGTATAGACAAGGCCGCGGCAGCCTCCAATGTTTTCACATATTTATGATGTGTTACCAAAAAACCGGGCCCTCCGCAATCGGAAACCACATACCCGTCAAATCCCCAGTCATGGCGGAGAACTTTCTTCAACAACCAGTTATTCAACGTACAAGGAACATCATTAATAGCATTATAGGCAGTCATTATAGAAGCAGCCTTTCCTTCGATAATACATTTTTCGAATGCCGGCAAATAATATTCTCTCAAATCTTTCTCACTAATGATAGGATTACATTCAAAACGATTATGTTCCTCATTGTTTGCTGCAAAATGCTTTGGTGTTGATACTATCTTCAGATAGCGGGGATCATCTCCCTGCAGCCCCTTTACAAATGAAACACCGAGTTTTCCGGACAGAAAGGGATCTTCACCATAAGTCTCCGGGGTACGCCCCCAACGCGGATCTCTTGCCATATTTACTGTAGGAGACCAGAATGTAAGTAAATCACTGAATTGCCCCAACTGTTTTTTCCCTTGTTCCAACTCATTCCATCTTGCACGTGCTTCATCTGAAATAACTGTCGAAATCTCGTTCAGCAATTGAGGATTCCACATAGCAGCCAATCCGATAGCTTGCGGAAATACGGTAAAGTTTCCTGGACGTACAACTCCGTGTAACGCCTCATTTCCATGATAATACTTATCTATATGAAGTCGTGGAATACCCGGTGAAGTCGCACGCAGTAATGAGATCTTCTCTTCAATGGTCAATTTAGATAATAAATCAAGAATGCGCTCGTGCCGAGGGGCATTCATATCCAAATAAACATCTTTACCATTCTGTGCCTGGACAGTAAACACGTAAACCAGACTTACTACAAAAAATAATATTCTTCTTTTATTCATTTTCATGTTGTTTAAGGAGCTACAAATTCAAATATTTCAGAGTAGTTATATCGTTTCAGAGTAGAGTTATAACTGCAACTGGAAAGAGCCGCCAAGCGCAGGTAATATTTTACCCCACTCTCCAATTTATCGAGTGTAATTTCCTGATCTTTACTTTCGATCGTTTCGTCACTGGTCCGGCTTAAAGTCTTCTTCACACTCAACCCGTCATTGTATCCTCCATTGTAATAAGACACAACCGGCATCGTATTACATAAAAGCCATACCTCGGAAATCGTTTTCTTACCAATCTCCATTCCTTCGGGAACAGCAGAACGTTTCAACGAAAATTTCACAGTCACTTTTCCAGCCTCTCCGGGTATCACTTCCACTAATTTTATTTTCAGATAAGGAGTTACTTTAAAATTATGATCGGTTACTCCTTTCAAAGTCAGTTCTTCTTCTGCCACCGGAAAGAAAGGACCTTCGATCGGTGATACCTTATAGTCACCTCCAAATAAGGCAACATTACGAAATGTACCATTCGCTTTCGCCCAGAAATAGAGAGGGGTCGGATCTTTATATCCCAGGTCGAGTAGTTTGATACGACAACCATCGGGCTGTTCTGTATATACAACTTCGCCAGTTTCACTATCTATCAAACTACCGTTAATTCCGGCATTGGGAGCATCATAGTTATCTAATTCAAAACAAGAAGATAACAATACAGTAAGCAATACAAACAATATATCCTTTTTCATATCTTTCTTTTTTATTAATCAATTAATATCCGGGATTCTGAACTATATTCGGGTTCAGATTAATCTGTTCATCATTGATTCGGATGTAATACATATAAGGTTTAAAATCATGAGCATTACCAATCTCTGTTTTCTTGAATATCCACTTTTTCGTATTAGCTACATAGTATGGATACAAGCCTTTCATCTTTACATTATTCATCACCTTATCGGCTTCTCTCCATCTCTTCAAATCCCAAAAACGATGATTTTCATACATAAATTCTACCTGCATCTCTTCACGAACCGCTTTAACGGTTAATGCCGGTGCATCCTCCACTCCCGCACGGTCACGGACGTCATTCAGATAAGTAAGGCCATTAGAAACATATTTTGTTTCACCTGACGAAGCAAGTTCGGCTGCTGCTTCTGCATAGTTTAACAGAACTTCTGCGTAACGGAATTCCAACCAATCCTGGTCCTGACTACTATGTTTCGGATCATTCGGAGCATTTCCTTCAAAAAGAAACTTCTTAATGTATAACCCTGTAATAGTAGATTCGGAGGTTCCGCCTACTCCCTGTTTGCCAATCACACTCAAAACTGTATCACCATACTGAATCTCATCCGTAAAAGCTCCACCTTCTTTCAAGACTTTTACACTTTGACCATTAAGTTCAACCACTCCTTTCTGAATGTCAATGATTCCACTTACATCACCTTTCGCATTGGTCCATTCGGAACCGGGAATCATAATGGTAGCATATAAACGGGAATCACGGCCTTTGAACAAATCTGTCCGTTTATCAAATTCCTGAATCTTGCCCGATGTATCCACTACCCATCCGGATGAATTCGTATTCAATGCTCCCGATGTTCCATCGGCCATTTTAAAAGCTTCCGCAAGATTTAACGTAGGACTTAAACGTGATCCGTACCCTTCGGGCAGACGATACCCCCAAGGAGAATTCCATAAATCCCAATTATGGGTTTTACCCGGATACTGGTACTTCTTTACAAAAATAACTTCCGGACAATCGTCTTTTACCCAAAACAATTGTTGATAATTCTTTGCCTTATCAGCATTAGCTCTGTACAGACTATAATTGCCTTCTCTAATAATTATTTCTGCGGCAGCAATCACTTCTTCATAATACTTTTTAGCTTTATCAGGATTATCAAAACCTACCACCCCATTTTTATCATACGTACCATACTTAGCAATAGAGGCAGCAAAAAGCATTGCCCTCGTTTTAAGTGCTGCAGCCGAAAAGCGATTCATTCTATATTTTTCACTTGCAACCCTCTCTTTCGGTAAATATTCGATGGCATAATTCAAATCCTTCAAGATAAAGTTGTAAGATTCTTCTTCCGTATTCCGGGATACCAGCAAAGCTTCCAGATCATCGGGATCATAAACTTGAGGTGTCTCTATAATAGGTACTCCACCATATCGCTTTACCATACCAAAATAATACCAGGCACGGATAGCGCGTGCTTCCGCCAAAAGTTCAGTTTTTCTTGTTTCAGTAAATAGTACCGATGTACCGAGCTTCTCAATCAACTCATTTACATTACGAACATTATCATATGCCCACCACTGATTCCACATTCCATTACCTGTAGGTCCCATTATTTCATGCGGCCACTCACAATGTATAGCCTCGTCACAGCTAAGTGCTGGTACGAAACAACCGGAAACCCAATTATTAAACCCAGATTCCGAACCATAATTAAAATCTTCGATAGGCAACCGATTATACAGAGTCGACATATAAGCTTCAATGCCTGCTTCCGTTCCAAAAATCGGATCTTCCGTTATTTTATTTAAGGGAGGTAAGTTCAAAAAATCATTGCATGACGAAAATAAGCCCATCATCAATGCAAGTATCAAATATATTTTCCTTTTCATGGCGACAAATTTTAAAAGTTTACATTAATCCCAAAATTAAAATTCCTCATAATAGGGTATCTGTCAATACCTCCACCCGGATTCTCCGGATCGATATAGTCAGAGTCAGAAGACTGGATAGTAAACAGATTATATCCATTAGCATATAATCTCAGCGAATTCACACCGACGAACTTGGTCCATTTTCTTGGGAATGTATAGCCTATTTCAAGATTCTTTAATCTAAGATAAGTACAGTTGTTATACCAGAAGCTCGATTCAATTCCATAATTCTGCGGATCTTGAATACGTGTACTCGGATACTTTCCGGGAATCCATTCTCCGTTAGGATCGAAAGAGTTCACATTACCCGAGGCATCTACTTTATGCCAACGATCCATAAAAATGTCCCATGCACTTCCTCCCCACTGTAACGGACTTGCATTCATTCTTGTATTAAACATGGAAGCTCCCTGGAATGACATACTCAAATCCAGTCCTTTCCACTGGCCGTTAAGTGTCAGACCGAAATTCATAATAGGAGTATTATTACGCATCAAGGGTTGCATATCCCATTCGTCAATCATACCGTCTTCATTGTAATCCACATATTTTATATCACCCGGCAAATAAGAATATTTGTTATATACTCCACCCAAAACAGGATTATTATAGATCTCATCCATACTTACAAACTGTCCGTTAGCCTGATACATCCACAGAATATTACTATTCCGGTTATTCTTATTATTGCGCCAGTTATCATATGAGTTTCCAGACGGCACACTCTCTACATACTTATTTCTATTCAAAGTATAAGTGAAGTTTCCACGAATCTGATAAGAAAGGTCTCTTACCTTACCACTATGTCCCAAGACAAGTTCAAATCCTTCCTGCATGTCCGAATTTATATTTTCTTTCGCAAAAGTTGCACCGAATGTTCCGGGCACTGAAACGATACGATTTGCCAACAATCCATCACGGTCACGGCGGAAAAGATCGAACTCAACCGTCAAAGCAGCATTCCACAAACTTAAATCTATACCTAAGTTCTTAGTCGTAGAAGTATACCAGGTTGCATTTGCATTAGGTATTTGCGGAACACCCACTCCTGGTATTAAAGAACCGTCACCCAACATATAACTATCGTTTCCCGGATAGTTGAAAGCCATCATCCATAAATAAGGTTCCACATTATCATCTCCCATACGACCAATGGAAGCTCTCAACTTCAAATTATCAATAAAAGAGAAATTGTCTCTGATAAAATTCTCTTCGGAAATTCTCCAACCTACAGACAAAGACGGGAAGAAACCCCATTTTTTATTGTAAAATTTGGAAGAGCCATCATATCTGAAACTGGCTTGTACTAAATATTTAGATAAATAATCATAATCAAAACGGCCCACCAATCCCACATTTGCATTTCTATCGGCACTCCCGTTTATTTCACGGGCATCATCAATCAATCCGGCATAAATCTGATCGACAGCATCCATTAAAGTATTCCGCTTTCCACTCAACTCAGAAGTCTGCCATTTACGGGTTTCAAACAAAAGTAAAGCTTTCACATTGTGTTTATTCTGAAACTTATTTTCATAATTTAAAGAAAGCTGCGTAGTAGGAGTAGCCGTATCACTTCTCCATTCCGTTACACTCGACATGGCTGACGTATTTGCAACCGAATAAGTACCGGTAGCTTTGTCATATTGATAAGTGCGATACTGCTTACTAAAAAGTTTAGACTTGTAAAATTTAGGATCATAAGCAACAAGAGCTTTGGCCCATAAACCTTTCACAAAAGGGATATCCCAACGAAGCGAAGCGGTAACTTGTATCTGTGTATTGCTCGTTTTACGGTATCCGGCATATTCATTTGAACTTTTTATCAATGCATTATTATCATCGTTATATTGTTTTCCCAGATAATCAGGATTACCGTTCGCATAGATTTCATAAATAGGAACCTGAGCACCAATCGATTTGAGAATATCTCCCGGATCATAAGGAGGTGCATTCTTTGTATCTATAAAACCTCCTATCTGAAACTCAGCTGTAAGCTGATCGGTAATCTGAGCCGTAATGTTTGATCTCAGATTAAAACGCTCATAATCAAGAGATTTCGATTTCCACAATCCCTCTTCCGAATAATAACCGATACTATTGAAGAACTGAATCCTATCCGTACCTCCGGAAGCGGTAAGATTAACTTGATATTGAGGAACATTCTTTCTTATAATTTCATCATACCAATTGACATTAGCATAAGGACTGCCAGAAGTTATCAAGTCTGGAGAATAAGTCGGAGTCGTTTCACCTCTATTAGCCATTGCTTCATTGTATAATTCCATATATCCATAAGCATCTACAGATTTAGGATATTTTGTGATACCCTGCATACCGTATGAAGCATTTAAATTTATTTCTGTCCGTCCCTTTGTTCCTTTACGGGTAGTTACCAAAATTACGCCATTGGCAGCACGAACACCATATACAGCTGCCGTAGCATCTTTAAGTACCGAAACCGATTCTATTTCATTGGGATCGATACGGTCGAAATTATCCCGGGGAATTCCATCGACAATAACCATCGGAGCACCCAAACCACGAATATTAAAACTATTGTCATAAGTACCGGGTTCACCCGTATTCTGCTTAATATTCAATCCCGGAATTTTACCTTGAAGTGCACTGGTTATATTCGCAGTACTGACAGTCATTATCTCTTTTCTATTGACAGAGGCTACAGAACCGGTTATCTCTTGTCTTTTTTGAGTTCCATACCCCACCACAACAACTTCTTCCAATTGCGTATTATCTTCTGTAAGAATAACAGTCAGGAAATTGCGTCCTTTAACCGGCACTTCCTTTGTTTCAAAACCTACAAAAGAAAAAACCAAGACACCTTTATCGCCATTCACATTCAAATCAAAAGCACCGTCCAAATCCGTAATTGCCCCAACAGTACTGCCCTTCAATAAGACATTTACTCCTATCAACGGCTCTCCGGATGTGTCCTTCACAATACCTTTCACCTTTTGGCTCTGAGCATTCACTATGCCAAACTGCAATAAAAGCAGAAGCATCAGTTTTAAATTAAGATGTTTCATAATTATAATAGATTTAATTCATCATTTGATTTTTATTTTCGATATAAACCTGTGAAAAGTAGTATCAGATTATTAAATACCTACTTTCCAAACTGTTTATTCGGCCGATTTCCCATTGTAAAAACTAATGTACCACCAGCCATAATATCCGCATGAGAGATATAAAGTTTATTATAAGATTGTCCGTTCAGTTCTATAGACTGTATATACTTATTCTTCGCAGAATTATTGTTTGTACGTATCTCAAAAAACTTATCTCCCGGTAGTTTTAACACTACCTTATCAAATATAGGTCTTCCGAAAACGTACATACCGTCAGACGGATTAACCGGATAAAAACCTAATGCAGAAAATACATACCAGGAAGACATCTGTCCGCAATCTTCATTACCCTGCAGCCCATCCGGCAAATCACTGTACATGTGCGATAGGATATAATCTACCTTTTCCGCTGTCTTCCATTGCTGATCAACAAAGGAATACAAATATACTGTGTGATGCCCCGGTTCATTACCGTGCGCATACTGCCCGATCAAACCGGAAATATCCGGAGAAGCCTCATCACCCAAATCCTCATTTACCAGAAACAGACTGTCTAACTTTGAAACAAATGCTTCTTTACCTCCAAACAAGGATATCAGTCCTTCGATGTCATGAGGTACCAACCAGGTATATTGCCAGCCATTTCCTTCACAATAAGCATCATTTCGATGAGTGGAGTGTACAGGGTTAAACGGAGTTAGCCATGAACCGTCCTGATTTTTTCCTCTGAAGAAATGCGTATCTTTATCCCAATAATTCCGATAAGCTAAAGCACGTTTAGAGAAATACTCATAATCTTCCGCTTTACCCAACTTCCGGGCTACTTGTGCCACTCCCCAATCGGCAATAGCATATTCCAGACCTTTAGCAACCGACTCATTCTCTTTGTCCGCCGGAATATATTCAAGATTCGTGACATACGACAACCCTTTATAATCGGACATCATAGATGCTTTCATTGCCTGATAAGCACGCTCATAATTAAACCCTTTGACATTTTTCAATATAGCATCAGCGATCACCGGAACGGACTGGATACCGATCATCTCATTCGTATCCGAGCCATACAAATGCCATACCGGCAAACGCCCTTGTTGCTCGTAAATAGCAAGCATCGAATTGACAAAGTCGGGAACACGTTCCGGTTGTACTAATGTATACAAAGGATGAGCAGCACGATAAGTGTCCCATAAAGAGAATACTGTATAATTGGTAAAACCCGGATCACCATATATATTCTTATCAGTTCCACGATACTCCTTGTTACAGTCATTAAACATGATTGGCTGCATAAAGGCATGGTACAAGGCCGTATAGAAGATACGTTTTGCCACTGTATCAGTAGTCTCTATCTGTAACTTTGATAATTCTGTATTCCATTTATTGGTTGTTTCATCAACAATCTTCTCAAAATTCCAATCTTTTATCTCCTGCTCAATATTATCCATTGCATTTTCCATACTCACCGGAGAAATACCTACTTTCACACCTAATTCCTCTACCACAGGGGCAACAGTAACATTCCCTTTCACATCCAACCCCTGAAGACTATTTCCCACTACTTGCACAGAATCATGATACAAAGTCAAATGTACAGGTTGAGAAAAAACTGCTGTAAAATAAATCTGTTGTTTCTTCGACCATCCTGTAGAATGCCGGTGTCCTCTGATGACTGTATCATTTATCTGTTCCAGATAAGTATCGGTAGGACGATCGTCTCCGTTTGCATCTTTCAGGTTGATCATTACATATTTTTCTACGTCTTTTGGGAAAGTATATCGATGGAAAGCTACCCGATCCGATGCGGTAAGTTCTACCTTCGTACGATGAGTTTTCAAAAAAACTTCGTAATAAGCGGGTAGAGCCCGTTCGTTGTCTTTCGAATAACAGGAAGCATAACCAGACAAAGGATTTTGCTGCGTTCCCGGTTGTGTACGTACTTTACCGATGTATGGCATAAACAGAATATCCCCGGTGTCACTACAACCTGTCCCATTGAGATGAAGATGTGAAAAACCTATTACGATGGAATCGGAATAATGATATCCCGAACACCAGTCCCATCCTTTATTGATATTATTAGGACCGACCTGTACTGCTCCGAAAGGGGCGGTAACCCCCAGGAATGTATGCCCATGTCCCCCGGTTCCGATATAAGGGTCTACATAAGCCACCGGATTTATAATTTCCAGCTTGTCTGCACCAGTACACCCGAAAGCGCACATGAGAGAGCTTAATAATAAAAATTTCTGTAAATTCATTTATGCTCCTATTTATTTTCGTTAGTTAAAGAATAAGGGAAATCTTCATCATTCACTCCCCGTTGTGTATTTGGTGCATGACTCATCTCGAAATCAAGAACAGCACCGTTCATTAATTCCTCATGTTTCAACCAATTATGGTTGTATTCCTTGCCATTCATTTTTAAGGAATGTATATATCTATTTCTATTTGTGTTGTCGGGAGCATTCAAAATAACCTGTTTTCCATTTTCCAGTGTAAGAATCGCTTTTTTAAAGAGAGGGGCTCCCATTACATACTCTCCAGAGCCCGGGCATACCGGATAAAAACCTAAAGCAGAAAATATATACCAGGCAGAAGTCTGGCCGTTGTCTTCATCTCCACAATATCCGTCCGGATAAGGGGTATACAGTTTATCCATTACTTCCCTTAACCAATATTGCCCTTTCCAGGGTTGTCCGGCGTAATTATAGAGATAAATCATATGCTGAATCGGTTGGTTGCCATGTGCATAATTGCCCATATTCATAATCTGCATTTCCTTTATTTCATGAATACACTGTCCATAGTAGCTGTCGTCATAGACAGGAGGAACCACAAAAACAGAATCCAGCATAGACACAAAACTTTCCTTTCCTCCCATCAGATCGATAAGTCCCTGTACATCATGGAATACACTCCAGGTATAATGCCAACTGTTGCCTTCGGTAAAAGCGTCTCCCCATTTATACGGGCTGAAAGGAGACTGGAACGTGCCGTCTTCGTTCTTTCCACGCATCAGTTTACTATCTTTATCAAAAACGAACCGGTAGTTTTTACTTCTGTCCCGATAAAGGTCTATTTCTTCCTGTGGACGATTTAGTTTCTGCGCCAGTTTCATGATACACCAGTCATCATAAGCATATTCCAAAGTACGGGCAACATTTTCATTAATACCTACATTATAAGGCACATAACCCAATCGGTTATAATATTCATGTCCTAATCTTCCAGTTGAGGGAACCTGGGGATGTACATTGTTTGCTCCGTGCAGAACGGCTTCATACAACAGGCTGATCTCTTCTGCCTGACATCCTTTCAAATAAGCATCTACCACAACAGAGGCTGAATTATTACCCACCATACAGTGACGGTGTCCCGGGCTGGCCCATTCGGGTAAAAATCCACTTTCTTTATAAGTATTCGCCAACCCTTCCTGAATTTCTTTATTGACGGAAGGATACATCAGGTTCAAGAATGGAAACAAAGCACGGAACGTATCCCAAAAGCCGGTATCAGTATACATATATCCACTCTTCACTTCACCGTTGTAAGGACTATAATGGACAATATTTCCGGATTTATCTATTTCATAAAACTTACGTGGAAACAACAAGGAACGATATAAGCAAGAGTAGAAAGTACGAAGTTGTTCATCCGTACCACCTTCCACTCTCACTTTGTTCATTACATCATTCCAAGCATCCCGGGCTGCACCTTTTACCTCATTAAAATCCTTACTACCAATTTCCTCTAAATTCAACCAGGCCTGCTCTTCATTAATAAAAGAAGAACTCACCTTCACACCAATCTTTTCACCTTTGCTTGTCCTGAATCCTAATACAGCTCCGACATGGTTATCCTTTACCTCTTTTTTACCTTCTATAATTTTATCTCCACTCCATACTTCTGCCGTGACAAAAGGTTTATCAAATTTCATCACGAAATAATTTCTGAAATTATCCGGTACTCCTCCGCTATTTTTCGTTGTATAGCCGGTTATTGTATAGTGTTCCTCATCTATCTGAATGAAAGAGCCGTTATCAAATGCATCTACTACAATATACGAATCTTCGCTTTCCGGAAAAGTGAACATAAAGTAAGCCGAACGTTCTGTCGGGGTTATCTCTGTTTTCACATCGTGATCGGCCAGATAGACACTATAATAATAAGGTCTTGCCGTTTCAGCCTTATGAGAGAACCAACTTCCCCGCTCGTTTTGAAGAAACTTTTTAGCCCCGGTCACCGGCATCAAAGAAAACTGACCGTAATCATTAATCCACGGACTGGGCTGATGCGTTTGCTTAAATCCTTTTATCTTATCATCAGTATAGCAATAGGTCCATCCGTATCCCATATCTCCCGTTTGTGGTGTCCAGAAGTTCATTCCCCAAGGCAGTGCAATAGCCGGATAGGTATTACCTGTAGATAATGTAAATTTGGATAATGTGCCAACCAACGGATTCACATAATCAACCGGAGAAAAAGAAGCAGAATCAGTAACCACCTCTTTACTTCTGCACGATATAAGTAAAACAGATAAGAACACAATTAAAGGAACTTTTTTCATGGTATCGTTTTTATTTTTTGTTTGATGCAAAAATAGGTCGATGCAATTAACGAAACCATTAACAGAACATTAATAATCGAGGCTACAAATGCCTTTAGAGCACATTTTCGAATTGAAAACATTAACAAGACATTAACCGCTTTCCATAAGGAGGAGATACAGCGAGAGATAGGGATAAAAGTTCAAGTACGAACGATTTCACCACAGAGTAACACTGAGTCCCACAGAGTTTTTAAATCTTTATTGAAACGCAGATTTTCGCAAAGAGAAACAAATGTATAATAAAGAACTACAGTCTTTTAATCTGTGTTAATCCGCGTTTCATCAGAGAAAATAATATCTCTGTGGAACTCAGTGTTACTCTGTGGTGAGTTTAGCTCATGTCTTATCTTCAACGATTTAGTAATGGAGAATCAAAGTCATCCTCAGCTCAGACATATATGTAAGTAATTCAGCAATAAAAATCCCAGAAAAGAAACAGAATCGCAGGCTTTAATAATTGAAAATAGAGGACAAGCAACAACCTACATAAAGATTTGATTAACAAACAATTAAGAACCGCATATTTTCCTCTACGAGGAACGGGTCGTTTCTCTACGACAAACGCCCCGATCTCCGTAGAGAAACGAGGCGTTCATCGTAGAGAAACCAATCAAAGAGTCATAAGATATGACAGCAGGTATAAATATCCCAAATAGAGAGTGTTTATTTTGTAAGGAAAATACACTCCTATCAAAATAAACACTCCCTAATAACAATGATATTCTATCGCTTCGCGCTTAATCCGGCAATCTATTCACACCAATACCTTTAAAAGTCATTTCCACCGGTTTTATAAACCCATTCTCATCAAAATACATACGGTCTATACAAACCTCTCTATGATTCGGAGCTGCATCCCCCAACGGATGGCGATGATAAACAATATACCATTCATCTTTTCCGGGAATTTGAATTACCGAATGATGCCCTGCTCCTGTACCCACTTTTTCATCTTGCTGCAATATTTTTCCGATACGCTTAAAAGGACCAAATGGAGAATCTGCAATAGCATAGGCTACACTGTAATCTGAGCCGCCCCAACTACCCTCCGACCACATAAAATAATATTTATTATTCCGTTTCAGCATAAAGGGTCCTTCCACATAATTCTCAGGAGTGACAGATTTATAATACGAACCATCATCAAAAGGAACAAGACTCAATAAATCCGGACTCAACTTTACCATATTGCAATGGTGCCAACCACCATAATACATATAATAACTACCATCATCATCTTTAAAAACAAACTGATCGATAGGCTGGGCACCATTCACAATTTTATCAATCAAAGGTTTACCTAAAGCATCTTTAAAAGGACCGGCCGGATGATCGGCTATGGCTACACCAATCCCCCCATACTGTTCGTCATTCTGTATATCATTGCCTCCGAAAAACAGATAATATTTACCATTCGCCTGAACAACAGAAGGCGCCCATAAAGCAAATTCCAACCATTTTATATTTTCAATAGACAATACTTTGGGATGTTTAGTCCAATGTACCATATCTTTGGATGAAAAAGCATCCATATAGGTCTGGATATTATAAACCTGATGGATGGCCCGCGTTTCCTTTTGCAAGCCGACAAAATCTACACTATCAGCTCCGGGAGGAAGATCGGACAAAGTAGGATATATCCAATACTCATTATCAAACACGACTCCTTCCGGATCAGCATACCATCCCTCAACAATAGGATTGCCGCTAAACTCTTCTTTATTACTACATGCCACTAATAATAGCATCAACCCCAATACTGTAACAGCATTTTTCATATTTCCTTTTTTAATTAACAAGTAGCAAAAATAGCCCCTAACCGTTAACAATAATATTAATAATTCATTAACAGATCCCCCTCAGACCCAAACAAGGAGTACCTAAGCATTAACATTTTATTAATTCTCATAATCCCATGAAAGGTCATACAAAAATATAAATCTTTTTTTTGCAAATCTCATAAACCATATTACCTTTGCATAGAAACAACCGTGAGTATTATGCAAAAAACGATCCTTTTTCTACTCTTTATATTAAACCCGATACTATTTAAATCACAAAATATTTCATCCGGATTATATTTTGCTGCCCATAGTGCCATTAAAGAAGAGAGAACATCACTTATCCTGTCTCCAGAATTTAATGCATCAAAAGGCTTCACATTAGACTTCGACATTAAGTTCAGATCAGAAGAACATAATTACGGGTATGTATTCAGAATCATAGTTGATAATGAAAAAAGTTTTGACTTAATAGCTAATATCACACCGGGAAAAAAAACACTGAATCTAATAGAAGGTGACAACATCTATCTGGCTTTCGACGAAGAACTACTAAAGCAATACACATGGAATAAATGGGTACATATCCGATGTTCAATCTATCCGGACAGTCTACGGCTTGTTTTCGATAATCAAATGTTGCAAGACCGGTATAAACCTATAAATATCAAAAACGTTAAATTCTATTTCGGGTATTCCGACCATAATAAATTTCACTCTTCGGATGTCCCTCCGATGTCTATACGTAATATAAAAATTACAGACGGTAAAAATAAAACAATTGCATACTGGCCGCTGAAAGAACATCAGCCATATTCCTGTTCGGACAGTCTGCATCATATTCCGGCAACAGTAACCAACCCCACATGGGAGATAAACAAACATACCAAATGGGTAAAAGAAAAAACGTTGGAATTACCGATATATACACAAATCTGTCACGCTCCTTCAAAAGGCAATATCTATTTTGCCAATAGTTCATCTGTTCTCGTTTATTCGACCACCGATGATACATTAGATACGATTTTTTCTGCCCACGGAGCTCCATATACGGAAATAAACAACCAACTCATTTATCATCCATATTATAATGAGTTATGGTCATATGATTTTGACACCCTAAAATGGATTTCTATTTTCAATTTCAAGGACAACACATGGACGAGGAATGACCGTGAAATAAAAAATCCGGAATATTCTCAACACAATGCTTTTGTATCTCCAAATGATTCGTGTTTATATATTTTTGGCGGATACGGTAATTATCAATATAAGAACCAGATACTTAAAAAAAAACGGACGCAGGACAATTGGAAATCGGTATCGTACAGCGAAGAAATACCTCCACGTTATCTGAGCGGATCAGGTTACAAAAACAGAGACACGATACTGGTGTTCGGAGGATGTGGTAACCCACAGGGAAAACAAGAGTTAAGAATCATCAATTATTACGATCTCTATGCGATAGACATCAACACATTCAAAACAAAGAAATTGTGGACTATCCCCAACGATACAAAGAATTTCGTTATCGGTAATAATATCGTTGCAGATGAAAAAAATAATAAGCTGTACGCTTTATGTTTTCCGAATGACTGTTCAAACAGTTATATCCTGCTAAAGTCTTTCGATCTGGATAGTGGAAACAACAGTACGAACTATGCAGATACTATCCCTTTCACCTTTAACGATGTAAATTCATTCTGTACTCTCTACTACGACTCTTTGCAGTCACAACTTTATGCGGTAACCAATTATAACCACAACAATAAATCAAATATTAACGTATACTCGTTGGCTTATCCGCCATTAAAAGTAGAAGATACCCTGCAAACGGCCACAGGGCGTAAAGCCATTCTGCAACGATCATTTTTTTTTATTAGTGTCGGAGTCTGCATTATTGCAGGTATAGGCTGTATATACTTCTGTTATCGAAGAAGAAGAAAAAGAAACTTTAATCCTAACTCTCCGGTCACTACAAATACGGACCGCCTCCACGAAACAACTTCGGAAGAAGAGAATTATAAACCTAAACTAACTGTTCACAGAAAGTCATCCATTCTTTTTCTGGATGGATTCCAGGTATGGGATAAGAATGGGATAGATATTACTAAATCATTCACTCCCATTTTGAAACAACTGTTGATTCTTATCATATTATACAGCGTAAATAACAAGAAAGGAATTTCGAATGTCACTCTGCGGGAACTGCTTTGGTTTGATAAAATGGATGAAAGCGCTCAAAATAACCGACGGGTAAATATCCGGAAATTGAAACTCTTACTGGAAAAGCTGGATGGTGCCGAACTTGTGAAAGAAAGTACCTATTGGTCTGTTAAGTTTACTCAAACTTATTGCGACTATATAGAAGTATGCAATTGCATAGACAAAGTGAAAAATAACGAACCGATCACAGCAACAAATATCAATGATTTGCCTCTAAACCTACTATCCGGGCAATTATTACCCTATGTTCAAACCGACTGGTTGGATTCTTTCAAGTCTAATTATGCCAATTCCGTATTAGATACGGCAATAAGCCTATCTAAACAGGAATATATAAAGGGAAACAACGAATTATTAATTCAGATAGCCAACAGCATGTTTGCACACGACAAAACAGATGAGTATGCTTTAATTCTCAAATGCCAGGCACTGTATAAAAATGGCAGAACCAGCTTGGCTAAAACAACATTCGACACATTCTGCAATGAATATAAAGCAATGTTGAATACAGATTATACGAAGACATTCAATGAAGTAATCAATTGTCAATTGTAACCTCTAAACAAGATAGAAGTTTATAATAAAAATGTATGCTCCTGTTTCGCGAAACAAAAGCATACATTCTACTAATAGGATATTCAGATTCTCTGATAAAATTTCTGTTCCTTTAAAATGAGACTCTATCTCTAAGATTCTTTTTTATGGCAAGTGTTTTTGTAATGCCTCTACCATCAATGTAATATTACTCATAAACAATTTCACAGAGATAGCCAACAGAATAATTCCAAAGAATTTGCGGATGATATAGATACCACCTTTACCCAAAAAACGTTCTACACGTCCCGTCATACTCACCACAAAATAAACCCAAATCATATTCAGTACCAACGCAATGATTATATTAATACTGGCATATTCGGCACGCAACGACAAAAGGGTAGTGAAAGCTCCGGCACCTGCTAAAAGAGGAAAGACAAGCGGAACAAGAGTAGCCTCCTTAATAGGGCCCTGATTCTTGAAAATTTCTACATCGAGAATCATCTCGAGAGACATCAGAAAAATAACAAAAGCACCGGCTACGGCAAACGACTCAATATCTACATGAAAGAGCTTTAACATCATATCACCGGCATAGAAAAAGCCTATCAACAAAGCAAACGAAATAACAGTAGCTTTCATCGCATTTACGTCTTTTCCTTTTTCTTTCAGATTGATAATGATAGGAATAGAACCAATAATATCAATTACAGCAAACAGTACGATAAACGCACTAATCATCTGTTGAAAATTAAATTCTGTAAACATCGCTCCTCCTTTTTTTCTGCAAAGATAATCTATTTTTATGCATTTTACAATATTTTTTTTCTTGAATCAGTACGTTCAATTAAGAAATAATAAAAAAAACAAAAAGAGAAGCGAAATGATCACAGTAAGCTCTGATTATAACTACATTTGTTTCAAATTAGAAGATTATACTTGTATGGAAACGATGTTTAACACTTTGTTGCAATTGCCTTTATTTCAAGGACTTTGCCACGAAGATTTCACAAATATACTGGAGAAGGCAAAATTGCATTTCACCAAGCATAAAGCCGGAGAAGTGATTGTAAAAAGCGGTACTCCTTGCAATCAGTTGATTTTCCTACTGAAAGGAGAACTTTCTTTGCAAACCACCTCCAAAGATGATTTATTTACTTTTATCGAACACCTGGAAGCACCTTATGTGATTGAACCTTATGCCCTGTTTGGTATGAACGTAAACTACGCTTCATCTTACATAGCTCATACGGAGTCACACACCATAAGCATCAGCAAAGCATTTGTTCTTTCCGGTCTGCTCAAATATGAGATATTCCGTCTCAACTACATGAATTTCATCAGTAACCGGGCTCAAAATCTCTACGGCCGTTTGTGGGATGAAGCATATACGGATATAGAAGATAAGATTATTCATTTCATACTAGTCCATGCGGAAAGGATGCAGGGAGAGAAAATCATGAAAATAAAAATGGATGATTTTGCCCGCTGTGTAGATGATACACGATTAAATGTATCCAGAGTTCTGAATTCCTTGCAGGAACAGAAGCTATTGGAACTGCACAGAAAAGAAATAATCATTCCGGATGCTGCATTATTGGCGGAATGGAATGAAAAAAGAAAATAACGGCTAAAAAAGTGGCCTC
>OGOW01000811.1_pt1 | contig 32419 bp, 20 predicted proteins | sample 1552781 | NCBI WGS metagenome assembly OGOW01 (sample SAMEA2580145, study PRJEB22360) | human gut metagenome | biome: human gut; feature: human-associated habitat; material: faeces | place: Denmark | collected 2008/2010
CAGCAGCAGCGGGGGGGGGGAAATTACCCGCTGGGCCCGCCGCGACGGCCGGTTCGTCTATTACACGCAGGAGAGCCGCTGCGGCCTGACGTCGAACATGATCAAAAAGCTGTGGCACGACGGAAACGACAGGCTGCTGGTCTCGGCGTTCAACGGCGGAATGCGGGTCTTCGACGAACGGCAGGGACGTTTCTCCGACCTGTACATGAACCATCCGGCCTCGGGACAGCCTTTGAGCGTCTATGACTTCGCCAAGGAGGGCGACCGGGGCATCTGGCTGACCGACCCGGACGCCGAGCTGATGTACAAGGATGCGAGTACGGGACGCGTGGAGACGGTCCGGCTGACAGACGCACAGGGAAACGCCGTCCGCATCCATATCGAAACGCTGTTCCACGACGAGCGGGGCGACCTGTGGCTCGTCGGGCACGACGGCGCATACGTCGTCGATCCCGCCACACGGCGGATTCTGAAGCGCCATTACATCGCAGAGGCCCCCTATTCGGTCAACAACCTCTGCTCTTACTGCGTCACCTCCGACTCCGACATCTGGTTCGGAACCCGCGGCGGCGGGGTCAACCTGCTGCGCCGCAACGGCAGTTACGTCAATTTCAGGGACCGGAACGGCGAAGGGCTGGAGGGCAAAACAGTCTTCGGCATCCTCGAAGACACCCCCTCGAAAGATGTCTGGTTCAGCACCAACGACGGGCTTTACTATTACGACCATACCGACGGGGTGATCCGCAAATCGCAGATCGACATCCCGAACCGCTGCGGGGCCTACTACGTGCGGGCTTGCTACAAGACCTCGAAAGGCGAAATGCTGTTCGGAGGGACGGACGGCTTCATCCTCTTCACCCCGGGAAAGATCAAATACAACGACCAGAAGCCGAAAGTCTATTTTACGGACCTGCTTATCAACAGCCGGCCGGCCGTGCCCGGCGCCAAGAACTCGCCTCTGGAGAAAGCCATTTCCACGCTCTCCTACCGCGGAGGCGAGGGCGACGTGATCGAACTGTCGCACCGGCAGTCGAATTTCGAAATCCGCTTCTCGGCGAACAGCTACCTGAACGCCGAGAAGAACCAGTATGCCTACCGCCTGCTGGGACACTCCGAAAGATGGTCCCTGCTGCCGCAGGGACAGAAGGCGGTGCAGTTCTTCAACCTGCCCGCCGGAAACTATGTCTTCGAGGTCAAGGCGGCCAACAACGACGGCCTGTGGGGCGACGAGGTTTCGGCGCTCGGCTTCAGGGTGCACCCCTCGCCCTTCCTCTCCCGCTGGGCCTACCTCGTTTATGCGGCGCTGCTCTCGGCGGTGGCCTACTTCATCTGGCGGTATTTCACCAACAAGAAGATTTTCGAACAGCGGCTCGAACTGGAGCGGATCAAGGAACAGAACATGAAGCAGCTGACCCAGGCCCGGATCAACTTCTTCACGAACATCTCCCACGACCTCAAAACTCCGCTCACGCTGGTCGTCGACCCGCTGAAACAGCTCAAGGAACACCTGCCCGCCAATGCGCCTGGCAATGCCTACGTGCACCTGATCGAGAAGAACGTGGGGCGCATCCAGCGCATGATCAGCCAACTGCTTCAGTTCCGCGAAATCGAGAGCCAGAAGATCACCCTGAACCGCCAGCCGGGCGATCTGATCCGCTTCATCGACAGCATCTTCTCGCTGTTCGAGTTCTACGCCAACAAGAAGGGGATCGAAACCGGCTTCAACTCCCAGTATGAAAGTTTCTACACCAAGTTCGACCACGACGTGATCGAAAAAATCTTCACGAACCTCTTCTCCAACGCGATCAAGTACGCCTCGGAAAACGGCTATGTCGGCGTGAGAATCTACCCGGCGCGGCAGGACCAGCGCCCGGAGTCCGCTCCGCCGGCCGCCGGCACCGAATACATCGCCTTCACGGTCACCAACACCGGGGCGGAAATCCCCGACGACAAGAAGGAGGCCATCTTCGAATCGTTCAACCACCTCTCCGACCGCCGTCCCCAATTCGAGAGCAGCAGCGGCCTGGGACTGGCCATCGTCAAGGAGCTGGTCGGCAACCTCAACGGAACCATCACCCTCCGTTCGGGCAACTCGAAAGTCGCGTTCACGGTGGTCCTGCCCTTCACGCTCAACGCCGAAAAGACCGACAGCGCCGCCGAATCGTACGAATACACGGTCTCCGAAATCGACAACCTGCTGACCGAATCCGACGTCATGGCTCCCAACGACCGGCACGACCGCAAGGCGTGCAACATCGTGGTCATCGAGGACGACCCCAACCTGCGGAGCTACCTCGAACAACGGCTGTCGAAACACTACAACGTATACACCGCGGCAAACGGCAGCGAAGGCATCGCCAAAGCGGAGAGAATCTGCCCCCAGATCGTCATCACCGACCTGATGATGCCCGAAGCCGACGGCTTCGAGGTATGCCGCTCGCTGCGTTCGAACATCAAGACCAGCCATATCCCGGTGATCATGCTTTCGGCCCTGGGCAAAAACACCGAAAACAAGATCAAGGCGCTGGAATGCGGAGCCAACGTGTTCATCGACAAGCCCTTCGATATGGATTTCCTGCTCAAACAGGTTGCCAACCTCATCCGCACCCAGCAGGAACTCAAGGAGCGTTACAGCAAGAAGTACATCGCCGAACCGTCGAAGATCACCATTTCGTCGATGGACGAGGAACTGCTGAAAAAGGCGATGAACTACATCGAACGGAACATGGACAACAGCGACTACAACGTGGACTCGTTCGTGTCGGACATGTCGATCGGACGCACGCTCCTCTACCAGAAGATCAACGACATCACGGGCATGTCGATCAAGGAGTTCATCATGGACGTCCGGCTGAAACGGTCGGCCCAGCTGCTCCGGGAGTCGGACCTGACCATCTCCGAGATCTCGGTCCTGACGGGATTCGCCAATCCCAAATATTTCAGCATCTGTTTCAAACGGCATTTCGAACTGACCCCATCCGAATTTAAGAAGAAATCCTGACGCAAACCGCACGAAAGGAGCCCACCGAACCGGCTATGAATATCTCGTGCTTTCGTATCCGCCGGAGCAGCGTCCGCATCTGCCCGCAGAAACCTTCCCGCCGTCGCCCCGCGCGACCGGCAGGGAGGTTTCATTTTGTCCGGGCGGGACTCTTCGCAGGTCTGCGCAGCGCCCGCAGCGCCCGGATATGATCCTTTTTTTTACCCCTCCGTACGAAATGGAACCATTTCCGAATAAACGACGCCCATCCGGTCGCCCCGTTTTATTGACCTTTGCAATACGGGGTCCGAAGTCCCCGGCGTCCGCTTTTCCTTCGAAATACATAAAAAAATTTAAAAAATTAAAACCTGAAACCTATGAAAAGATGATCGGAAAACCACACCAGGCGACGAAGTGTCTCCCGCCCCTCCAGACAATCCCTTTATAACGGAGATACAAGCACTAACCAAAAAGAAACCTTTTATGATAATGAGCATGTACAAAAAGCTTATAGGCAGCCTGACGATTTCCCTCTTATTCCTGCTGTCTGCAACACCGTCGTTCGCCCAGCAGAACGACGTCAAAGTAACCGGTAAAATCACCGACGGAAGCGGCGCCCCGCTGGCGGGAGTCGTTGTCGTGGTAAAGGACGGCAAAAGCAACAACGGAGCCGTATCCAATACGCAAGGTGTTTATGAAATCAAAGTTCCCGCATCCTCGACGCTTCTTTTCACCTGTCTGGGCTATACCGACCAGGAAGTGAAACTCGGCGCATCGAATGTCGTAAACGTGACGATGACCGAAGACGCCCAGTCCCTCGACGAAGTGGTCGTCGTGGGTTACGGTACGCAGAAAAAGAAAGACCTCACGGGAGGTCTCGCCGTCGTCAGCAAACAGACGCTGGAAATGGTCTCGACCAACAACCTGATGGACCGTCTGGTCGGCCAGGTCGCCGGTCTGAACATCACGACCGGCAACGAAGCGCCGGGCAGCAACCAGACCCTGCTGATCCGCGGCCAGAACTCACTGACGGCCAGCAACGACCCGCTGATCATTCTCGACGGCATTCCCTACTCGGGCGGACTGGCCGACCTCGACCCGAACATCATCGAGAACATGTCGGTGCTGAAAGACGCGTCGGCCGTGGCCATCTACGGTTCGCGCGGCTCGAACGGCGTCATCCTGATCCAGACCAAGCGGGGTTCGCAGGGCGAATTCCATGTCACCTACAAAACGAAGCTCGCCATCGCCGAGCCGATGCAGCGCATCGAAACCATGGGTCCCAACGAGTTCATCCGCCTCAAGCAGGACATGGGCCGGCTCAAGAACAATTACAGCGGCGAGCAGCTCGATCCGCTGGTAGGTTCGATTATCAGCGCCAGCGAGAAGGTAAACTACGCCAAGGGCATCACCAACGACTGGCAGGACTACGTCTTCCGCACGGTCTTCACGATGGACCACCAGCTGAGCTTCCAGGGCGGCAACGAGAAGACCACCTATATGGCCTCGGTTTCCTACCTGGACAACCCCGGCGTGGTTTACAATTCGAATTACCAGCGCACGAACGTCTATGCCAGCATCAACCAGAAAATGAACGACTGGCTGTCCGTAGGTCTCACCACGCAGTTCGTGAACCGTGAGACCGGCGGTGCGACGCCGAACCTCGAACATGCCATCAAGCAAAGCCCCTACGGCATCTACAGGGACGAGACCGGCGCCTACTACGAGGAGCCGATGGACTACTCGAACCTGCCCAACCCGATGAAGGACGTCAACGCCGACCAGAAACGCACGGGCCGCAACTTCATGGCCAACGGGTTCCTCGATCTCAAACTTCCGGTCAAAGGGCTCTCTTTCCGGTCGCAGTTCGGCTACAACTACCGCAGCCAGATGAACGGAACCTACTACGGCCGCAACACCGTAACGGGTAAGAAAGTCGACGGCCGCGCCGAGCTGGCCAACAACCACACGACGGACTGGACGTGGGAGAACGTGCTTAAATTCGACCGGAATTTCGGCAAACATCACATCGACTTCACAGGTCTCTTCTCCATGCAGGAGGCCCAGTATACAGCCGCTTCGCAAAGCGGCGAAGGCTTCGTAAACGACGACTCGAGCTTCTACCGGATGGACGGCGCCGAGAACAAGATCGCCATCAGTTCGTCTTTCTGGAAAGAGAACTTCGTTTCGGGCATGTTCCGTGTGAATTACGGCTTCAACAGCAAATACCTTCTGACACTCACCGGACGCGCCGACTCGTTCTCGGCCTTCGCTGAAAACCACAAATGGGCTTTCTTCCCCTCGGCTGCCGTTGCCTGGCATCTCGGCGAGGAGAGCTTCATCAAGGACAACGCCTCTTGGATCGACATGCTGAAGATCCGCCTCTCATACGGCGCCAACGGGAACAACGCCATTTCACGTTATCAGTCGCTCGACCGTCTCTACTCGACCAATGGTGTCAAATATATTTGGGGCGACAACAGCGACGCCGCCAACTCGGCCTACCTGCCGAGCGACGGTATCGGCAATCCCGACCTGCGTTGGGAGACCACCTATACGGCCAACCTCGGTATCGACTTCCAGTTCTTCAACGGCCGTCTGGGCGGTACGATCGACATGTACCTCTCCAACACGCACGACCTGCTGATGTCGCGTACCGTTCCCATTATGAACGGTTACAGCAAGATTCTCTACAACGTCGGCCAGACCCGCAACAAGGGTATCGAACTGACGCTCCATTCGCAGAATATCCGCAAGAAGGATTTCAGGTGGGAGACCGACTTCACCTTCTCGCTCAACCGCGACAAGATCGTCGCGCTGCGCGGCGACGGCAGAGACGACATCAACAACAAGTGGTTCATCGGCCAGCCGCTGTCGGTCTACTACGACTGGAACATGATCGGCATCTGGCAGGAAGGCGACGAGTTCACGTTCATCGACAAGGACGGCAAGGAGGTGGCCCACCAGACCGGAGCCACGCCCGGAGCCGCCAAACTGGAGGATGTCGACGGCAACGGCGTCATCGACTCCAAAGACCGCAAGGTGATCGGCAGCAAACAGCCGAGCTTCACGATGTCGATGGGCAACCGTTTCTCCTACAAGGACTTCTATTTCTCGTTCCTGTTCAACGGCGTCTTCGGCAAGTGGATGACGGACAACGTGGCCAACATCTCCTCGTATACGTTCGGTTCGGGCAACTACATCCACGGCGTGAAATACTGGACGCCGGAGACCCCCGACGCAGAGGTCGTTTCGCCGGGTTACCAGGCCTCCTTCAGCCACGGCTACTACAAGAAGCTCAACTACGTGCAGCTGCGCAACATCACGCTGGGCTACCGTGTCAATCAGAAATTCGTCCGCCGGATCGGCTTGAGCGCCATCGACGTGAATTTCAGCGTGAACAACGTCTGCGCCTTCTCCAACATGCGCCAGATGCTGAACTATGACAACACCTGGTTCGCATCGTTCCCGACCGCCCGTTCCTACGTACTGGGATTAACCTTAACCTTCTAATCAAGACCTGACTATGAAAACGATGAATTATATCAAGATCGGCATCGCGAGTTCGATCCTCTCGATAGCTGCGGGCTGCACCTCCTTCCTGGAAGAGGATCTGAAAAGTTCGCTGGCCCCCGACAACACTTACACCAGTTCACTGGGCTTCGAGGTGGGAGCCACGGGGCTCTACGCCATCGCCCGCTCGGAATACAACACCTGGGGTGAAAACGGCGCTTTCATGCACAACGGCGCCTGCGCCTACGAGGTGCTCCAGATTTCGACCGACCTCTGCCGCATGGGAACCGTCCGCGACGGTTCGCTGGTTCCGTTCGCCGAAATGACGCTCAACCCGTCGACGCTTTTCGTCGGTTCGTACTGGAACTGGGCCTACAACCTGATCGCTTCGGCCAACGAACTGCTGATCTATTCCGAAAAGAACGACAACTGGGACTATCCCACCGACAAACAGCTTTACCAGGCCGAAGCCCGTTTCTTCCGGGCTTACGCCTACCGCACGCTGGTCTACCTCTACGGCGACGTGCCCTGGGTCGAAACCATCCAGAAGCCCTTCCTGCTCTCGTTCTCGCGCGATCCCAAGATCGAGGTGCTGGGCAACATCATCAAAGACCTGGAATTTGCCAAGACGTACCTTCCCGACAATCCCGACAACGTGAAGGAGGGCAAGCTTACGACGTGGGCCGCACGCCACCTGCTGAGCGAAATGTACCTGCTGCGCGGCGCCGAAGGCGACTATAAGCTGGCCGAGGAGAATGCCCAGGACGTGATCGACTGCCCGTATTACAGTCTGATGAAAAGCCGCTTCGGCAACGCCAAGAACGATCCCGGCGACTATTTCAGCGACATGTTCGTCGAAAACAATCAGAACCGTTCGGCCGGCAACACCGAGAGTATCTGGGTCATGCAGTTCCAGTACAACACGGTCGGCGGCGGCACGAATTCCGACGACTGGACCCGCCGCGCCTGGAATCCCCAGTACCACGCCATCGACGGATTCGCACTGGCCGACTCGCTCGGCGGCCGCGGCCTGGCGCAGATCTATCCGCTGAAGTGGTGGATCGGCGTCAAGGGGACCAACGCCACGACGGCCGGAGAAAAGGAGGGTTTCCCCGATATTCAGGAAAAAGGCATCTTCGAAGACGGCGACATCCGCAACTCGGAATACAACATCAAGCGCAACTGGTACTACAACAATCCGCTGACGCCCAACAAGCTGGGACAAAAATGCCCCATCGACGACAAATCGTGGTCGCAGGCCCAGCTCTTCCCGGCGCTGAAGAAATTTTTCTTCGGTAAGGAGGAAAACCTCCAGCTCACCGGCGCATACAAGGACCGCATGAAATTCCGCCTGGCCGAGACCTACCTGCTGCTGGCCGAAGCCTACCTGCGTCAGGACATGCCCGATAAGGCCGCCGATGCCGTGAACGAAGTGCGCCGCCGCGCCAAAGTGTCCGACGTTTCCGACGAGGAGATGACGATGGATTTCCTGCTCGACGAGCGCATCCGCGAACTCTACGGCGAAGAGAGCCGCCGCTTCACGCTGATACGCACGGGCAAGCTGCTCGAACGCGTGAGAAAGTACAACCCCGAGGCGCGCGACCTCATCCAGGATTTCCACGTGCTGTGGCCCATTCCGCAGGCTATCCGCGACGCGAATGTCGGCAATTTCCCGCAGAATCCCGGATATGAAGGTTACGAAGGCTAAAAACCTTCGTCCCCGCCTCCGGGCGGATCAGACAAGAATGTGTCCGGCAGATTCCGGACCGTATCAGCAACCACGAAAAAAAAAGTTATGAAAAAGATAAAATTTGCATGCAACCTGTCGCTGCTGACCCTTTTCGCACTCGGCCAGTGGGCCTGTGAATGGGACCCGTACGAACACGACAGCGACCCGGTCCGGGAAACTCTGGAGCTGACCGCCTCCTCCTCCCAGATCGCTTTGGACGAAAACGACCTTTCGGCTACGGTACTGACCTTCGACTGGACGCCCGCGCGTCCGATGCCCGACGAGTATCTGGTGTCCTACACGACCAAACTGGACCTGCTGAACAACAACTTCGGTTCATCCACCGCCATCGTGACGAGCGAGGACGACGGCATCTTCAGCCGGAGCTACACCTCCGAGCAAATCAACAACTGGGCTAACGAGCGCTGGAAAGTGCCCGTAAACAAGACCTTCACGCTGGCGTTCCGCGTCATCGCGGAGTATGCGGGCGGCCCCACATACGAAATGCCCGAAGTGCGCACCGTGGAGGTGACCGTAACCCCGATCAAGGTCGATGTCTTCGATGCCGACAAGGTGTCGCTTTCCGGCACGGCCATCAGCAGCGTGACGGAGATCGAAAAGACGGTCGAGAATGCGAACCTCTATGCCTGGTACGGCGAATTGAGCATCGGCGAGTTGCAGATTCCCGTCGAGCTGGAGGGCCAGACCTACTACATCGTTCCGAGCGACGGCAACGGCGCGCTCCGCGACGGGGAGCTTGTCGACGTGAAGATGACGGAAACCCCCGTTTCGTGGAATATCCCGAGCGCCGGCAACTACCGCCTGCTGATCGACATGGAGAACAAGCAGGTGCGCATCTACTCGTCGGCGACCGACCTGAAGCCGCTGTCCGTCACATTCCACCCGAGCGGTGCGGAAGCCAATCCCGAGGCAACGATCGAAGTGCTCGATCTCTACGCCTACGGAGCAGGTACGGGCTGGGGCGTGCGCAAACTCAACCTGAAGCAGAGCTTCGCCGACCCGCAGATCCTGATCTATGACGCCGAAGAGCACAACGGCACGAAACTTTCCAGCGGCATGAAGTTCTGCGTAGCCCAGAATTTCTCGGTCGGCGATGCGGATTACAACCAGAACAATGCCTATTGCTTCACCTGTCCGCTGACGGCAGAAGGCAAGAAGCAGAACCTCACGCTGACTCTCGGCAAGGTGGGCGAACTGCACGGAGGTGCCGACGGAGAGACGCGCAACTCGTATTACACAATCCCCGCTTCCGACCTGCTGATCTTCGATCTGCGTCACGGAACGATCCTGGCCCGGAACAAATAACGCCGGACCGCACGACTGAAAAATATTGCCGTATCGGAATGGAGACTGGGTTCCGGCCGACAGGAAGATACGGCAATATTCCATTACAACGACAATCAATCGTAAAAACAGCAACATGATACACATGAGAAATCTGATGACCGGCTGTCTTCTGGCAGCATTTCTTTGCGCCGCTTCCTGCGGTTGCTCGAAGGACAACGGCGGCGGCGAAGAAGGCGGCCAAGTTGCCGGTGTGACCGTAAAGCCCGCCTACAACAAGTCGGAAGTGCTGCACAACCCGCTCAACGGCTGGGTGATGTATGTCAGCGCGGACTACGATCCCTCCTATTTCGACAAGGAGATCTACGTACCGCTGCTCGGAAAGAACGTAAGGGTGGCGGACTACGCTTCGGCCTGCTATATCCGCACGAAATGGTCCGTGCTGAATCCCGCAGACGGGCAGTACGCCTGGAAAGACCCCAATTCGAAGGTTTACAAACTGGTTCAGAAAGCCCGGGAGCTGAAACTCCCCATCGCTTTCCGCGTCGTGGTGGACGGACGTGACCAGGGCGCCAATACGCCCCAGTTCGTCTACGATGCCGGAGCCGAATACGCGATGTCGGAGCCGAAATACCCCGACCGCAAGACCCCGATGCCGCAGGACCCGATCTTCCAGCGCTACTACGAGAAGTTCGTCGCAGCCCTCGCCGAGGAGTTCAACGATCCGGAATACACCTCGTTCATCGACGGCTACGGCCTCGGCAAGTGGGGCGAGGGCCACAGCGTGGCTTACAACAAGGACGACGTATCGGCTGTCGATGAGAATACGGAAACGGTGAAGCGCGAAGTCCTCGACTGGATCACCAAGCTCTACGCCAAACACTTCACGAAGGTTCCCCTGGTGATCAACTACCACCGCGTACTGGGCCATCCCACGAGCCAGGGCACGGCGAACCCGAACAGCGAAAGCCTCGTGGCCCTGGCCATCAGCAACGGCTACTGCATCCGCTCCGACGCCTTCGGCATGAACAACTCCAGCTGGGGTTACAGCACCTGGGAGAAGGCAATCGCCGCACAATGGCGTTACAAGGTCCCCATCATCATGGAGGGCGGATATATCGTCAGCAGCCACAGCTACTGGAACGACCCGGCCGGCTACCGCCAGGGACACCCCGAAGATGTCCGCCAGGGCGAATTCGACTCCTCGGCCGAAGCCCGCGTCAACATGATGGACTTCCGTGTCGGCCAGGAGACCGAGTCGTGGTTCAACGATGCCTTCAGCCTCGTGCAGCGCTTCGTCTCCGAAGGCGGCTACCGTCTCTATCCCGACCAGGTGATCGTTCCCGACCAGGTGAGCGCAGGCAGCCGTGTCAAGGTCGCTTCGCGCTGGCGCAACATGGGCTGGGGCTATTTCCCGAACAACCTGCCGCAGTGGAACTACAAATACAAGGTGGCCTTCGCTTTGATCGACGCTTCGGACAAGGCGCAGAAGGTCTTCGTCGACAAGGACTGCGAGCCTTCGACCTGGGTCGAGAGCAAGCCCTTCTCCTACACCTTCGAAACGCCGGCCGTCGATCTTCCCGCGGGGAAATACACGTGGGGCATCGCCATCGTTGACACGACAAAGGAGAACCGGCCTGCCATCCAGCTCGCCGTGAACAACGAAAAGACGGCCGAAGGCTGGGTGAAACTGCACGAAGTACAGATCAACTAACGCCTGAAAAACCATGAAGAGGGTTGCATTGCTTTCCGCAGCGCTGCTGCTGTCCGTCACCGCCTCCTTCGGGAGCGGCGTCCTGGTCGAGGCCGAGAGTTTCCGCGACAAGGGCGGGTGGGCCGTGGACCAGCAGTTCATGGACCAGATGGGTTCGCCCTACCTCATCGCGCACGGCATGGGCAAACCCGTGGCGGACGCCGTGACAACGGTCGAATTCCCGGAAACGGGAACCTACCGGGTCTACGTCCGGACGTTCAACTGGGTCGCCCCCTGGTACGACGGGGAAGGTCCCGGAAAGTTCGCCCTCCGGGTCGGCAGCCGGAAACTGTCCGCGACGCTCGGCTGCACGGGCAGCGAGTGGATGTGGCAGTGCGCCGGAAAGGTCTCCGTCCGGAAAGGTCCGGTCAGCGTTTCGCTGACCGACCTTTCCGGATTCGACGGCCGCTGCGACGCCGTCTATTTCACCACCGAAGAGGGCGACGTCCCTCCGTCCGGAAGCGCGGAACTCGCAGCGTTCCGCAAACGGATGCTCGGCATCCCCGCAACGCCGCAAACCGCCGAATCGTTCGATTTCGTCGTCGTGGGCGGCGGCATCGCGGGCATGTGCGCCGCGGCCGCGGCGTCCCGGCTGGGGTGCAGCGTCGCTCTGGTCAACGACCGCCCGGTGCTGGGCGGCAACAACAGCTCCGAAATCCGCGTGCACCTGGGCGGTGTCATCGAGCTTGGCCCCAACGAGGGACTGGGCCGCATGATCCGCGAATTCGGCCACTCGCGCGAAGGCAACGCCCGACCGGCCGAAAACTACGAGGACGCGAAGAAAAGTGCGTTCATCGCCGGGGAGCAGAACGTGAAGCTGTTCTCCAGCTGCCGCGCCGTAGCGGTGAACAAAGAGGGCGGCCGGATAAAATCCGTAATCGTCCGCCACATCGAAACCGGGGAGGAGACGACGCTCGAAGCGCCGCTTTTCGCCGACTGCACGGGCGACGGAACTGTCGGATTCCTGGCCGGAGCCGACTACCGCATGGGCCGCGAGAGCCGCGACGAATTCGGCGAAACGCTGGCGCCCGAAACCGCCGACCGGATGACGATGGGTTCGTCCGTCCAATGGTATTCGGTCGACACGGGCCGCAAAACCTCGTTCCCGACGTTCAGCTACGGCGTGGAGTTCAACGCCGAAAACTGCGAGCGGGTGACGATGGGCGAATGGAAATGGGAGACGGGCATGAACCTCGACCAGATCCGCGATTTCGAACGCATCCGCGACTACGGCCTGCTGGTGATCTATTCGAACTGGAGCTTTCTCAAGAACGGCCTGAAAGACAATGCCAAGTACCGCAACCGCGAGCTGGGCTGGGTGGCCTATGTGGCCGGCAAACGCGAATCGCGGCGGCTTCTGGGCGACTACGTCCTCAAACAGGACGACATCGACAAGAACGTCTTCCACGAAGACGCCTCGTTCACCGCGACGTGGGACATCGACCTGCATTTTCCCGATTCGCTCAACTCCGTGCGCTTCCCGGGCCGGGAGTTCAAGGCCGCGACCAAACACATCCACATCTATCCCCATGCCGTGCCTTACCGGTGTCTCTACTCCCGCAACGTGGACAACCTGTTCATGGCCGGGCGGAACATCAGCGTGACGCACGTGGCCCTCGGAACGGTGCGGGTGATGCGCACGACGGGCATGATGGGCGAGGTGGTCGGCATGGCAGCCTCGCTGTGCCGCAAATACGACGCTTCGCCCCGCCTGATCTACCAGAAACACCTCGGAGAACTCCGCAGGCTGATGCGCGAAGGCGTCGGCAGAAAAGAGGGGATTCCCGATAACCAGAAATTCAACACGGGCGGTTCTCTGAAAGCGCCCCGCGCACTGCGCAACGACTGAAAACGACAATGAAAAAACTACTGACACTGCTGCTTGCGCTGCCCCTCGCATGGGGACACGCCGCAGCGCAGGAGAACGCGAAATATACGATCCTCCTCACCGGGGCCTCGTTCGCCTCGCCGCAGAACGGCTGGCTCGAAATCGGATGCCCGCCAACGGGCGCCTCCTTCAGGGCCATCGGCGGCGAGTCGATCGCCGACACGGCCAACCGGATGGCCGAGGGCACGCTCTGGAACGCCGGGGAGCTGGACGAGATGGATGCGCTGGTCATCATGCAGGTCCACAACCGCGACGTCTCGGCCACGGGCGGCCTGAAAGAGAAGTACACCGATTACACGACGCCGTTCGACCGAAGCAACTACGCCGCGGCGTTCGATTACGTCATCAAACGCTACCAAAGCGAGTGTTACGCCCTGAAGGACGACCCGAAATCGAAGTACTACGGCACGAAATCGGGTAAACCCGCCGTCATCGTCCTCTGCACCGACTGGCACGACGCGCGGACGACCTACAACGCCGCCATACGGAGCCTCGCCGCACGGTGGGGCCTGCCGCTCGTGGAGTTCGACAGGAACATCGGCTTCTCGAAAGACACTCCGAACCCGGCCACCGGGACCCAGCAGAGCCTGCTCCACGCCCAGGACACGCAAACCATCGAAGGCGTCGCCTACGGGTGGCATCCCCAGCGGGGCCAAGACAAATACATCCAGCAGCGGATGGCTGCGATCTTTACCGACACGATGCGCAGAATCCTGCCGGCAAAATAGAATCCCGACCATGAAACACACACTCCCGATACTGTTCACGATGCTGCTCTGCGGCACGTCCGCCTTCCCGCAGGAGGGCTGTTACAGCCGTTTGCAGAACGACACCCTGACGATCGGCAACTCCCGGATCGAACGCCGGTTCGTCTGGAACGGCGGCAACCTGATGACGCAGAGCCTGACCGACTTTTCGTCGGGACAGGTGTGGACTTCCCGTTCCCTGACGCCCGATTTCAAGGTCGCGGGCGATACCCGAAGCACCGGCGGACGCTGCTCGACGAAACGGATCGCCGAAACCGACATCCATCCGGCGCGGCTGGAAATCACCGTGGAATTTTCGCTGGGAACGCTCGACGTGCGGCGGGTTTACCGCATCTGCGCCGACACTCCGGCGATCGCCTGCGACACCTACCTCAAAGGCAGCGCCGCACAGCTTCCCGAGAGCCGGGCGGTCAACGCCGCCGACCGCAAGAACATCGAATCGACCGCCGACATGCAGTCGCAGCCGGTCGCCGCGACCCTCGACCGGTTCAACCCCGGCGGGTTCCACTGGCACACGCGGATCGTGGAGTTCCAGGACGTCACGGACTGGAACAACAACCTGGTCTTCGAAACCGACGTCATTCCCTACCGGAAAAACAGCTACCGGGGCAACCTGCTCTTCGCCCGCAACGCCGAGAACGGCCGCGGATTCTTCTTCCTGAAGGAAGCCCCCGGTTCGGGCGTGCAACTGGCCTATGGCGGCGGGGACTTCACGGCGGAGTTCGGCGATTTCACGGTGACGGGACTGGGCGTGACGGAGAAGGACCTCCGCGAAGGGGAGTGGGTGAAAGCCTACGGATGCGTCCTCGGAGTCTGGTCGGGCGGAGAACTCGAACAGTTGACGGCCCTGCGGAGCTACCAGAAAAATTTACGGAAGCTGCTTCCCGGACGCGACGAGATGGTGATGATGAACACATGGGGCGACCGCAGTCAGGACACGAAGGTGAACGAACGGTTCTGCCTGGCCGAGGTCCGCAAGGCCGCGCATCTGGGCATCACGCATTTCCAGATCGACGACGGCTGGCAGGTGGGCAAAAGCCCCAACTCCGCCGTGGCGAAGGGGTCGTTCAAAAACATCTGGGACAATCCCGACTACTGGAAACCCGACCCGGAGAAATACCCCCGGGGATTGCACCCTGTCGTGGAGCTGGGCCGGGAACTGGGCGTGGAGATCTGCCTCTGGTTCAACCCGAGCGTACAAGACGGCTATGCCGACTGGGAGAAGGACGCGCAGGCCCTCGTCGGTCTCTACGACGAGTACGGCATCCGCACGTTCAAGATCGACGGACTGGCAATCCCCGACAAACGCTCCGAAAGCAACCTGCGGCGGCTGTTCGACCGCGTGCTGGAGCGGACGGGCGGCCAAGTGGTCTTCAACCTCGACGCTACGGCCGGACGCCGCGGAGGCTACCACATGTTCAACGAGTACGGCAACATCTTCCTCGAAAACCGTTACACCGACTGGCAGAACTACTACCCCTACTGGACGCTGCGCAACCTGTGGATGCTCTCCAAATACGTCCCCGCGGAGAAGCTCCAGATCGAGTTCCTCAACAAATGGCGCAACACGGAAAAATATGCCGGCGACCCGTTCGCCCCGGCCAATTACAGTTTCGAATACCTCTTCGCAACGACCATGGCCGGACAGCCGCTGGCCTGGATGGAGGCGAGCGGACTGCCCGAAGAGGCGCTGGGCATCGGCGCGCTGATCGAACGCTACAAAGAGGTGCAGCACGATTTCCACCGCGGAGTGATCCTCCCCGTGGGCGACGAACCGTCGGGCCGTTCGTGGACCGGATTCCAGTCGGTCGACGGCGAGCGGGGCTACCTGATCTTCTTCCGCGAGCAGAACCCCGACCGGAAGGCCCGGATCGAAACGTGGCTCCCCGAGAACTCGAAAGTGCGCCTCACGCCGGTGCTGGGGAGCGGGAAGGCCGCCGTGCAGAAGACCGGACGCCGCGGAACGCTGGAGGTGGAACTTCCCGCGCCCAACGACTACGCGATGTACCGCTACGAACTGATCCGCTGACGAACCACAAATCCTGATAACAATGAAAACACCGATAAAATTCATCCTGTCATTTGCTCTGCTGCTGCTCGCGGCGGCCGACATCGCAGCCCAGGAGCTGATCACCAACGTTTACGGACGCGACGTGCAGTCGCTCAACGGAAAGTGGGACGCCATCGTCGATCTCTACGATCAGGGCCGCAAAAACAAGATCTACCTCAACCGCAAGCCGGAGGGAAAGACCGATTTCTACGAATATTCGTTCGACAACGGCCTGCGGCTCGACGTTCCCTCGGACTGGAACTGCCAGATGCCCGAGCTGAAATACTACGAAGGCACGGTGTGGTATGCCCGGCGGTTCGACGCCCCCGAGCAGGCCGGCCGGCGGCAGTTCCTCCATTTCGGGGCCGTCAGCTACCGCTGCCGGGTCTACCTCAACGGCGAGGAGATCGGCGCCCATGAAGGCGGATTCACACCCTTTGAGATCGAGGTGACGGGCCGCCTCAAGCCCGAAGGCAACTTTCTGGCCGTGGAGGTCAACAACACCCGCACCACGGACGCCATCCCGGCGATGGCCTTCGACTGGTGGAACTACGGCGGCATCACGCGCGACGTGATGCTCGTCAGCGTGCCCGACGCCTTTATCCGGGACTATTTCATCCGCCTCGGCAAGGATTCCGACGACCGGATCGACGCCGATGTGCAGCTGGCGGGCGCCGCTGCCGGAACGGCCGTACGGATCGAGATTCCCGAACTGAACGTAGACCGGACCGTCACTGCCGGAGCGACCGGTACGGCCTCGGCGTCGTTCCGGGTCAGAAAACTGCAACGCTGGTCCCCCGCCGATCCGAAACTTTACCGGGTGATCGTCTCCACGGACCGCGACCGGGTGGAGGAGTCGATCGGGTTCCGCAATATCCGCACCGAGGGCGAAGAGATCGTCCTCAACGGCTCGCCCGTGTTCCTCAAGTCGATCTCGTTCCACGAAGAGATCCCCCAGCGCATGGGCCGGGCACACTCCGAGGCCGACGCCGTGATGCTGCTCAGCGAGGCCAAGGCACTCGGCTGCAACATGATCCGTCTGGCGCACTACCCGCAGAACGAACATATCGTCCGGCTGGCCGAAAAGATGGGCTTCCTGCTCTGGGAGGAGATTCCCATCTGGCAGGGCATCGACTTCGCCAACGACCAAACCCGCGAAAAGGCGGGCCGCATGATCCGCGAGATGGTCACGCGCGACAAGAACCGCTGCGCCCTGACGTTTTGGGGCGTGGCCAACGAGACGCAGCCTTCCGGGCCGCGCAACGCCTTCCTGCGCCACCTGATCGCATGCTGCCGGGAGATCGACGACACGCGCCTGATCGTTGCGGCGTTCGATCTGGTGCGTTTCGACCGCCAGCGGCAGCTGTTCGTCATGGACGACCCGTTCATCGGGGAACTGGATGTCGTGGCCATCAACAAATACATGGGCTGGTACCACCCGTGGCCCCTCACGCCCGACAAGGCGGTGTGGGACGTGGCGCGCGGCAAACCGCTGATCATCTCCGAATTCGGCGGCGAGGCGCTCTACGGCCAGCACGGCCCGGCCGATGTGGCCAGTTCGTGGAGCGAGGAGTATCAGGAGGCCCTCTACCGCGACAACCTGCGCATGTTCGAGAACATCCCCAACCTGCGGGGCGTGTCGCCGTGGATTCTGTTCGACTTCCGCTCGCCGTTCCGCTTCCACCCCGCCAACCAGGAGGGCTGGAACCGCAAGGGGCTGGTTTCCGACCAGGGATACCGCAAGAAAGCGTGGTATCTGATGAAAGCCTATTACGACAAACATTAAAAGAAGATGAAGAAGTTTTTGACATACACGCTTCTCGGCGTCCTGCTCGCAGGTTGCGCCGGAGGCGGGCGGGAACCGCTGGAGACCGTCGTGGACAAGGCGCTGGCCGGCGCCGAGCGGCAGACGCTGCTGATGGCCGAGAAGTACAGTGCGCGCGAAGGCCGCCTGCCGCGCACGTGGGAGAACGGCGAGGACGTCTCGTCGGATTCGCGCTGGTGGTGCAGCGGCTTTTTCCCGGGCGTGCTGTGGTACGTCTACGAGAACGGCCGCAACCCCCGGGTGCTGGAGTACGCCCGGATGTTCACCGCACGCGTCGAGCGGGAAAAACACACCACCGACAACCATGACGTGGGGTTCATGCTCTATTGCAGTTTCGGCAACGGACTGCGCCTCACGGGAGACAAGTCCTACGAGGAGGTGCTGCTCACCGGGGCGCGCTCGCTGGCGACGCGCTTCAAACCCGAAGTAGGGCTGATCCGCTCGTGGGACCATAACCGCGACAAATGGCAGTATCCGGTCATCATCGACAACATGATGAACCTCGAACTGCTGATGTGGGCCGCCGACCGTTCGGGCGACAAGTCGCTGCGCGACATGGCCGTATCGCATGCTGACAAGACGCTGAAACACCATTTCCGCCCCGACTTCAGCTCCTGCCACCTGGTCTCCTACGACACGATCTCGGGACAGCCCCATCTCAAGCAGACCCATCAGGGCCTCTCCGACTCCTCGGCCTGGAGCCGCGGACAGGCATGGGGACTCTACGGCTACACCTGCATGTACCGCCTCACGGGCGACGCCCGCTACCTCGAACAGGCCCGCGGCATCGCCGGATTCCTCATCAACCACAGGAACATGCCCGCCGACGGGATTCCCTACTGGGATTTCGACGCTCCGGCCCTCGCCTCCACGCCGCGCGACGCATCGGCGGCCGCGATCATGGCCTCGGCGCTGGTCGAGCTGAGCGGCTTCGTGCCCGCAGCCGAAGGGGAGCGGTACATGGCTTTCGCCGAAAAGCAGATCCGCACGCTGGCCTCGCCCGAATACACCGCTCCGGCGGGTGAGAACGGAGGCTTCATTCTCCGGCACAGCACGGGAGCCTATCCCTTCTCCTCGGAGGTCGACGTGCCGCTCACCTACGCCGACTACTATTATCTGGAGGCGCTCACGCGCATCAAACGCCGATTGCAGCCATGACCGCCGTGAAAAAATACGCGCTGCTGCCGCTCTGCGGCCTGACCCTGTTCTGCGCCCGGGCGCAGATGCCCGCGACAAACTACGACGAATCGCAGGTTCCGGCCTACACGCTGCCCGACCCGCTGACAACCATCGCCGGCAAAAAGGTGACTGACGCCGAAACGTGGACTTCGGAACGCCGTCCCGAACTGCTGTCGCTGTTCGAAAGCGAGGTCTACGGAAAAGCCCCCGGCCGCCCCGAGGGACTGCATTTCGAGGTCTTGAGCGAGGACCGCTACACGCTGGGCAACATGGCCACCCGCCGGGAGATCGCCGTCTACTTTACCGAGAGCGACGCACATTTCATGACCATCCTGCTCTACATCCCCAACAAACGCACCGACGCCGTTCCGGTCTTTCTGGGGCTGAATTTCAAGGGCAACCACACGATCTGCGACGACCCGCTCGTCACGGAGTCGGTCTCGCGCATGAAGCCGCGCGAAGAGGGCGGCAGCGAAGTCCGCGCAAAAGGGTTCCCGCGCGCCGCGGCGGCATCACGGTGGCCGGTCGAGATGCTGATCGCCAACGGCTACGGCCTCGCCACGATTTACCGCGGCGACATCGACCCCGACTACGACGACGGCTTCCAAAACGGCGTTCACCCGCTCTTTTACCGCGAGGGGCAGACCAAACCGGCCCCCGATGAATGGGGCACGATCGCGGCCTGGGCCTGGGGCTTGAGCCGCGCGATGGACTACCTCGAAACCGACGAGGATATCGATGCCTCCCGCGTGGCGGTCATCGGGCATTCGCGGCACGGCAAAACGGCCCTTTGGGCCGCAGCCGTCGATCCGCGCTTCGCCATGGCGGTTTCGAACGACTCGGGATGCGGCGGCGCAGCGTTGTCGCGACGTTGTTACGGCGAAACCGTAGCCAGGATCAACAGCCTCTTCCCGCATTGGTTTTGCGGGAACTTCAAACAGTATTCGGGCAACGAGGCGGCTTTGCCCGTCGACCAGCACGAACTGATTGCGCTGATAGCCCCGCGCCCGGTGTATATCGCCAGCGCCGTCGAGGACCGTTGGGCCGATCCGAAAGGCGAGTTCCTCGCGGGGGTCCACGCCACGCCGGTCTACGAGTTGTTCGGCCTGGAGGGACTTTCGGGAACGGAACTGCCCCAAACCGACGCGCCCGTGCTGTCGGGACACATCGGCCACCACGTCCGTTCGGGCGACCACGACATCACGCTCTACGACTGGCGGCAATTCGTGAAATTCGCGGACAAACACCTGAAACGATAATCTAAAACAACACCATACATGAAAAACCGGTTTATAAAACTGCTTCTCGCGGCCGTGCTGTTAGGCTCCCTCTCCCCGGCGGCCGCCCAGACCCGCGAAATGGACCTCTCGGGAGAGTGGAGGTTCCAGACGGATGTGATGGATTTCCGCAGGGGATCGCTTTCGCCGCGCTACAACCACCAACTCCAGGAGACCATCATGCTCCCCGGCATCACCGACGACTACAAAATCGGCTACAAATCGCCCTACCGCCATGTCGACCGCCTGACGCGCGTCTACGAGTACATGGGTCCGGCGTGGTATCAGCGCGACATCGAGTTCCCGGCCGACTGGAAGGGCAAGTGCATCTTCCTCTATTTCGAGCGCACCCACTGGCTCAGCTCGGTATGGGTCGACACCAAGGAGGTGAGCCGACTGGACTACATCAGCGTCCCCCACAACCACGACCTGACGGATTTCGTCACCCCGGGCAAGACGCACCGCATCACGGTGTGCATCGACAACCGGTTCCAGTACAACACCCACAAATGGAACCACGCCCACACGGAGTTCACGCAGATCAACTGGAACGGCATCCTCGGCGAGATGAAACTCGTGGCCGTAGACCCCGTTTACATCGACGACATGCAGCTGTATCCCGACCTCGCGACGAACAGCGTCGACGTGCGCCTGAAGATCGACAACCGCACGAAAAAGCCTTTCGAAGGAAAGGCGCTGCTCACCGTCTCGGGCAACGGCCTGCACGTAACGAAGGAGGTCCCTGTCGGCGGCGAAGCGGAGGAGATCGACCTGACCGAAACCGTCGCGCTGGGCCGGGAGGCCAAACTCTGGGACGAATTCAACCCGAACCACTACACCGTGGAGTGCACGCTGCTGACCGGCGCCGGAAAGGAGTCCTTCGAACATAAGAAGTCGGCGACGTTCGGCATGCGCGAAGTGGCGCAGGGCCGCAACCACATCCTGCTCAACGGCCGGCCGCTCCACCTGCGCGGAACCGTCGAGAACGCCGTGTTCCCGAAAACGGGCCACGCCCCGGTCTGCGACGCCGAATGGGAGCGTATCATGCGCATCGTCAAGGACTACGGACTGAACCACATCCGTTTCCACTCGTGGTGCCCTCCCGCCGCGGCTTTCCGCATGGCCGACCGCCACGGCGTCTACCTCGAAGTCGAGATGCCCATGTGGGGCAAGGACGCCGAGCCGGACGAAGCGCGCTACGACTTCTTCCGCCGCGAGATGCGCGCCATCCTCAAGGAGTACGGCAACCACCCCTCGTTCGTCCTCTACTGCAACGGCAACGAGATCACCGGCAACTTCGACTTCATCGAGGAGCTGACCGCCGACGGCCGCAAACTCGACACGCGGCATCTGTACAGCGGTTCGACGGCCCGCACGCGCGTCCCGTCCGACCAGTATTACGTCTCGCAGCAGACCAACAAAGGCCCCGTGAAGGTCTACGAGGGACGGCCCTCGACCGACTGGGACCGCAGCAAGGAGTCGGACGTGGACGTTCCGGTAATTTCCCACGAGTCGGGCCAGCGGTGCGTCTATCCCGACTTCCGCGAGATCGGGAAATACACGGGACCGGTCGAGGCCCGAAACTTCGAACTGTGGCGCGAGATGCTCACCGCCAACGGCATGGGCGATCAGGCCCACGACTTCTTCCGGGCCTCGGGCGCGCTGACCGTCGTGGAGTACAAGGCCGTGATCGAGGCGCTGCTCCGCTCGTCCAAATCGGCCGGATTTCAGCTCCTGTCGCTCAACGACTTCCCGGGCCAGGGTTACGCCCCGGTGGGTGTGCTCGATCCGTTCTGGGACTCCAAGGGCCTGGTGACGCCCGAGGATTGGCGGGCCTTCTGCGCGCCGACCGTGGCGCTGCTCCGCTACCCGAAAAGCGCCTGGTTCGAAGACGAAACCTTCACGGCAAAGGCCGAGGTCTACAACTTCGGCGCGGCGGCGCTCAAAAATGCGAAAATCCGCTGGTCGATCACCGACGGCAGCGGGAAAGCCATCGCCAAGGGCAGTCTGAAATCGCAGACCGTAGGCACCGACGGCGTGTTCCCCGTCGGGGAGTTCTCCGCTCCGCTCGGCAAGGTGCGAGGCCCGCAGAAGCTGACCGTGCACCTGAACGTCGGTGAAAAGACAAGCAACAGCTGGGACATCTGGGTCTATCCGCGCAACGCACAGCTGATGCAGTCGGATACGGAGGTGCTCTACACGACGGAGTTCGGCGAGCAGGCCAAACAGTACCTCGCCGCAGGGAAGAAGGTCGTCCTGACCCCCGCGCCGAACAAGGTCAAGGGGCGCAAATCGACCTTCCACAACCATTTCTGGAACCCGATCATGTTCGCCTGGGCGCCGATGACCATCGGCTGTCTGATTCACGCCGAGGAACCCGTGTTCGCCGACTTCCCGACCTCGTACCACACCGACTGGCAGTGGTGGGACATTCTGGAGAACGCCAAGGTGATCGAGATGCAGCAGACCCCGCGCCAGCTGCGGCCCTTCATCCAAGTGATCGACAGCTTCGACAACAACGAAAAACTCGGCATCGGCTTCGAGGCCCGCGTCGGCGGCGGCAAACTGCTCGTGCTGGCGGTCGACACGAAAAAGAAGATGGACCAGCGCCCCGCCACGCGCCAGCTGCTCGAAAGCATCGACCGCTACGTCCGCAGCGACCGGTTCGCTCCCGAGGTCACACTCGACGAGTCGTTCATCACCTCCTTCATGCGCTAAAACCGCACGATTATGAACAAGATCTGTCTACTGCTCTGCTGCCTGCTGCCCGGCCTGTTCCGGGCAGGGGCGCAGGAGCTGAAAATGACCGAATGCGCCCCTCTGACGCAGATTTACGGCGAGGTCAGCGAGTCCGACGAACTGCTTCCTATGGGCGATGTGGGGGTGGAATTCGGATACGTCCTCTACCAGGCCGCAATCACCGTTCCCGCAGGGGAGGCCGCGCTCGAACTGGAGAACGTGCGGGACTATGCCGCGGTTTACCTCGACGGCGTGTTTCAGGGCACCCTGACCGACAACCGAAAAACGCTGATCCTGAAGGCCGAACCCGGCCGGCACACATTGCAGCTCTACGTCGAAAACATCGGCCGCATCACCTACGGCCCGGAGATTCTCGACAACTCGAAAGGACTCTTCGGCGAAGCCCGCCTCGCCGGCGAAACGATCGCCGGCTGGACAATCACCCCGCTCGAAGTGCGCGACGCCGATCCCGAAACCCTCGAGTTCGAAGCCCTCGGCCCGTGCAACACGCCCTGTTTCCGGCGCGGGCAGTTCGACCGTGCGGCGCACGAAGGAGCCGTTTACCTCGACGTGTCGGGATGGGGCATGGGCGAGGTGTGGATCAACGGGCACTACCTCGGCTCGTTCTGGGACGAGGAGAAACAGCAGTCGATCCTCATTCCGGCCGAAATCCTCGCCGAAAAGGGGAACCGCATCGTGGTTTTCGACCTCAAAAACAACGACCCCGGCGCAACGATGCGCCTCTCGGACAAACCCGTGTTCAAATAACAAGCACAACCTATGAAAAAAATAACCGTTATCGCTCTGCTGCTGGCCGCCGCCCTCGGGGCGCAAGCCCGGAACGGGAGCGGAAAGCCCGCCTACAAGGACGCCTCGCGCCCCGTCGAAGAGCGCGTCAGCGACCTGCTGTCGCGGATGACCCTCGAAGAGAAGGTCGCCATCCTGCATGCGCAGTCGAAATTCTCGTCGGCGGGCGTTCCGCGCCTGGGCATTCCCGAGGTGTGGTGCACCGACGGCCCTCACGGCATCCGCCCCGAGGTCCTGTGGGACGAATGGGACCAGGCCGGCTGGACGAACGACTCCTGCACGGCTTTCCCGGCGCTGACGTGCCTTGCCGCGACGTGGAATCCCGAAATGTCGGCGCTGTATGGCAAATCCATCGGCGAGGAGGCGCGCTACCGCGAGAAGGACATCCTGCTGGGACCCGGCGTGAACATCTACCGCACGCCGCTCAACGGCCGCAATTTCGAGTACATGGGCGAGGATCCCTACCTCTCCTCGCGGATGGTCGTTCCCTACATCGAGGAGGTGCAGAAGAACGGCGTTGCCGCCTGCGTGAAACATTTCGCACTCAATAACCAGGAGGCCCACCGCCACGGCATCGACGTCGAGGTCGACGACCGTGCGTTGAACGAGATCTACCTCCCGGCGTTTAAAGCCGCCGTTCAGGAGGGCGGCGCATGGGCCGTCATGGGCGCCTACAATAAATACAAGGGAGAGCATTGCTGCCACAACCGCTACCTGCTGAACGACATTCTGAAACGCGACTGGGCCTTCGACGGCGTGGTCGTCTCCGACTGGGGCGGCACGCACGACACGAAGCAGGCCGCCGAGAACGGTCTCGACATGGAGTTCGGTTCGTGGACCGACGGCCTGAGCTGGGGTGCCAGCAACGCCTACGACAACTATTACCTCGCCGCCCCCTACCTCGATATGCTCCGCAAGGGCGAGGCTTCGACGGCGACGCTCGACGACAAGGCGCGCCGGGTGCTGCGGCTGATTTTCCGCACGGCGATGAACACCCGCAAACCGTTCGGGTCGCTCAATTCGCCCGAACATCTGGCCGCTGCGCGCCGTATCGCCGGCGAGGGCATGGTGCTGCTGAAAAACGAGGGCGGGGTGCTGCCCATCGACCTCGGGCGTGCGAAAACCATCGCCGTCGTGGGCGAGAATGCGATCAAGATGATGACCGTGGGCGGCGGCTCCTCGTCGCTCAAGGTGCGGCACGAATATACGCCGCTCGAAGGCATCCGCGCCGCTGCGGCCGGCAAAGCCGAGGTGATCTACGAACGCGGCTACGTCGGCGACGTGACGGGCGACTACAACGGGGTGAAGACCGGGCAGGATTTGAGCGAGAGCCGTTCCGAGGCGCAGCTGATCGCCGATGCCGCGGCCGCGGCCCGCAAGGCCGACGCGGTGATCTTCGTTGGGGGGCTGAACAAGAGCAACCACCAGGACTGCGAAGGCGACGACCGCCTGCAATACGGCCTGCCGTATGCGCAGGACAAAGTGATCGGGGCGCTGGCTGAAGCCAATCCCAATCTGGCGGTGGTGATCGTCTCGGGCAACGCCGTGGCGATGCCGTGGATCGACCGTGTTCCGGCGGTGCTGGAGGCGTGGTTCTCGGGTTCCGAGGCGGGCAATGCGCTTGCCGACGTGGTGTTCGGTGCGGTGAACCCTTCGGGCAAGCTGCCCTTCACGTTCCCCGTGCGGCTGGAGGACAACGGCGCGCATGCGCTGGGCGAATACCCGGGCTCGGACAAGGTGAAGTATAACGAGAGCATCTTCGTCGGTTACCGCTGGCACGACAAGGAGCAGCTCAAGCCGCTGTTCGCCTTCGGCCACGGGTTGAGCTACACCGCCTTCGCCGTCGGCAACGTGAAGGCCGACCGTACGACGCTCGCCCCGAACCATCCGTATTTCGGCTGACGTGACCAACACGGGCGACCGTGCGGGCGCCGAGGTCGTGCAGCTTTACATCGGCGACGAGCAGTCGTCGCTGCCGCGTCCCGTGAAGGAGCTGAAAGGTTTTCAGAAAGTTTCGCTGAATCCCGGGCAGACGCAGACCGTGACTTTCGAGATCACCCCCGGGATGTTGCAGTACTACGACGACGCAAAGGGTGCGTGGGTGGCCGAGCCGGGCGCGTTCACGGCCTATGTGGGCGCCGCGTCGGACGATATTCGCGGCACGGTGGAATTCGAGTTGAAATGATTCCGCAGCCGGAAAGGAGAAGTCCGCGACCTCTGACAGGTCGCGGACTTTTTCATTGTTCGGTCCGGATGCGATAGAGGGCGTGCCTGCGCAGGGGATGCCCCTCGGGCAGGGCGGGGTGGTCGAACTCTCCGACGCACGTCATGCCGAGCTTCTGCATCACGCGCCGGGAACGCCCGTTTCCGACGAACGTGAAGGCGACCAGTTCCGGAATGCCGAGTTTCGCGGCGTGTGCGATGCAGGCCCGGGCCGCCTCGGTGGCGTAACCCTGGCCCCAGGCGTCGTGCCGCAGCCGCCAGAGTATCTCGACCTGGCCCTCCAGCCCGCCGGAGAACGTCACGCGGTGCAGTCCGGTGAATCCCAGCAGCTCTCCGTCCGAAAGACGTTCGACGGCATACGGACCGAATCCTTCGGTCGAAAACTCGTCGCGGATGCGGTCGAGCAGGTCGGCCGACTCTTCGGCGGTGAGCGTCGCGGGGAAATACTCCATGACCCGCTCGTCGGCGTTCATGGCGGCGAAAGCCGGCTGGTCTTCCTCCCGCCATGCGCGCAGTGCGAGGCGGGCCGTTCGGGACGGGTAAAGCATACTTGCTTGTTTTGGGTGTTCGGGGAGTGTCGCGGAAGCGCGGAACGGAATGGCCGGTCCGGAAACCTTCTGCCGCCCCTGAATCCGGCGTCTTGCGCCGGCGCCGCTTATTCGGCGACCTCCTTTTTCGAGCGTTTGCGCGTGTTGATCGTCAGGTAGCGTTGCAGGGTCTGCTGCAACCGCACGGGGTCGATGTTCAGGCGGATTTCGCCGCCCTGTGCGATCGAGATGTCGCCCGTCTCCTCCGAGACGACGACGATGATGGCGTCCGAAATCTCGCTCATGCCGATCGCCGCGCGGTGCCGCGTGCCGAACGACTTGGGCACGTCGCTCTGCGTCACCGGGAGGATGCACTTGGCCGCCACGATCCGGTCGCCCTCGATCAGCGCCGCGCCGTCGTGCAGCGGGGCGTTCTTGAAGAAGATGTTCTTGATCAGCGACGTCGACACCTTGGCGTCGAGGGCGATGCCGCCTTCGGCGATCAGCCGCAGGTCACTCTGCTGACCGATGACGATGAGCGCCCCGGTCTTCGTCTCGGACATCTCGCGGCAGGCCGTGACGATCGGCACGACGTTGGTCTGCACCGCATCGTCGCCCGTCGAGAAGATGCGGGTGATGAAGTTGAAATGTTTCTGGCGCATGCCGATCATCTGCAGGAAGCGCCGCAGTTCGGGCTGGAAGACGATGATCAGCGCGATGGCTCCCACCGAGATCAGCTGTCCGAGGATCGTCGACAGCAGCTCCATGTTCAGCGCCCGGACGACCACCCACAGCAGGTAGACGGCGATGATTCCCGAGAGAATGTACGGCGCATTGGTTCCCTTGGTCATGCGGTAAATCCAGTACATGATCACGGCCACCAGAATGATGTCTATCAGGTCGACGAATGTGAACGGAACGAATCCCATCGTGTATCAGAAAATTTATCAGGTTTCAGTTATCGCACAAAGATACGAAAAAGTTGGGCCGCTGCAAAACCGGACCGCATGCGATTCGGCAAAACGCCGCGACTTTCCGACAGTGTCGTTACGACGCCCAAGATATAAAAAATACCGACTTCCGCCGTGCGGGGAAGCCGGTTTTTTTGTTTTTCGCGGGCGGGGCTACTTCTTCTCGGCCTTTTTGTCGGCGGCATACAGCTCGTTGACCTTCGCCAGCACGGCGGGGGTGATGTTGAGCGTCGTGTCTGCGTCGATCAGCGCCGAGGCGTTGAGGATCAGTTTGTACTTCTTGCCGCTGTTGATCTCCTGCACGGCGCGGTGCAGCAGGTCCTGGGCGCGGTTGGTGAATACGTAGTTCTCCTCGTCGAGCGTCTGGGCCTCCTTCTGGGCGTTGCTCTGGTAGGAGGCCACCTTCTTCTGGATGCTCTCCTGCTGTGCCTGCGCGTCGCGCGAGGTGATCAGTCCCTTTTCGTACTTCTGCTGCAACTGGGCGGCTTCGGCCTGGAGGTTCTGTTCGCGCTGCGCCCAGCTCTTCTGCGCCTTCTCGGTCTTCTCCTGAAGCGCTACGCCTTCGTTCTTGTAGAGGTCGCACTGGGCCAGCACGGCTTCGACCTGAACGTATGCGATGTCGCTCGAAACAACCTGCTGCGCCGCCGCCTCGGCCGCAACTTCGGCCTGCCCGGTGGTCTTCGTGCCGCAGGCCGCGAGGACGAGAGCCGCAGCCAGCGCCGGAAAGAGAGTTTTTTTCATATCGTTTTTTGGTTTGTTTAGTTAATTATTCAGCATTTGAGACACAAAGGTAAAAAAAAATCTTTACTTTTGCCCAACCCGCAGCAAAATTTGAAACACATGTACGAATACATCAAGGGCACAGTCGCCGAAGTGGCTCCCGCTTACGCAGTTATCGACGTCGGCGGGGTGGGCTACTACCTCCATATTTCGCTCGAAACCTACTCCGCGATCGAACACGAGACCGAGACCCGGCTCTACGTCCATTACGTCGTGCGCGAGGATGCGCAGCTGCTCTACGGCTTCTCGACCAAAGCCGAGCGCGAGTTGTTCCGCCTGCTGATCAGCGTTTCGGGCGTGGGCGGCAACACGGCGCGTATGATCCTTTCGACTTATTCGCCGCGCGAGTTGCAGGGAATCATCACGGCGGGCAACGCCGTGCTGCTGAAAAACGTCAAGGGGCTGGGCCTCAAGACGGCGCAGAAGATCATCGTCGAGTTGAGCGGCAAGCTCATGGCGCCGGGCGCCGACGACGGAGGGGCGCAGCCCGGGGCGGGCGGGAGCTTCGACGAGGCCCTTGCGGCGCTGTCCATGCTGGGCTTCGCCCGCGCCCCGGCCGAGAAGGTTCTGCGGGGCGTTCTGCGCGAATCTCCCGCGGCTCCGGTCGAGGAGCTGATCCGAATGGCGTTGAAAAAACTCTGAATCCGCCATTCCGGAAGTGCGGATATGCCGCATGTGTGGTCGGAAACCGTAAACTTTTGGAAAATAGGTCTGAAAGTCTCCCGGCATTTTGTTTTGGATCTATTTTGTCTTATATTTGCGTCGCCTAACAAAACGCCTCATTTTAATTCGCCTCTATGGAAGACATTCCGCTTGGATTCATTTTGATTCTGTTCGGCTTCTTTGTCGCGGCTATTGTGCTGACAGCCATCGTTATCGTGTGGAAGCAGCGCAGGTTGCAGCGGCTCAAGGACCCGCACAAGGACTATTACCGGAAAAAGGGATAGCCGGTTTTTCTGATCTTTTCAAGTACGCCCGCATGCAAAGCGGGCGATTTTTTACGTTTCTTGTTCGTAAATCGGATTGTTTTTGTAAATTTGCACGATTGTATGCCGATGAAACGAATATTCGCCACATTGATTTTCGCCCTGCCCCTGCTGTTCTGCGGTTGCTCGGAGGAGGAGGACATCCTTCCCGAACAGCGCCAGAAGATCGTCTCGTATCTTGAGAGGACGCACTCCCCGGCGCTGATCCCGGAGTCGCAGGTCGAGACCGGGAGCCAGCAGCGGTTCTACACCATGTCGGGCAGCACGGTTTACCGGTATATCGACAATTTCTACCGGGACGGGCGGAGCGAGCTTCCGGAGGTCACCGCCGCCGCGAAAGCGACCATCACCTTCCGGGCCTACGTCTTCGCCTTCTCGAACATCACCGATTCGACCTTTCCGTTCTACTCGAACGATCCCGCCTTGCAGCAGGCCTACGAGGACATGGGGCTGACGCCCGGAGCGTGGTCGTTCGAACCGCTGACGCTCGATATGCGCGGCGACATACTAAACGGGCTGCGGCATGCGTTACTTGGTTGTCGCGAAGGCGACATCGTCGAAGCCTACATGACCTACAATATGGCTTACGGGGACAAATATGTGAGCACGATTCCGAGAGAAAGCCCCGTCGCGTGGTTTTTCACGGTCGAAAGCGTGGAGTACGACGAATAGACAGAACACCGAATTTATAGAATTGTATAACAAGATATGAAGTTGATCACCCGTTTTCTCTACCTCTCGGCAGCCGGCATCATGCTGCTGACATCCTGCGCCAAGGAGCAGACCGAGTCGTATGACAAATTCGAGAACCAGGCCCTTGAGGCGTGGATGACGCAGAACCGCCGGGAGCTGCTGAAAAATTACCAGCCCGAAGGCGGCTATTACGTCGAAATCCTCGCTGCCGGGAATCCCGACGCCAAGCCGGTGAACGACACTGCCTGCTGGGTGAAGTTCGACTTCTCGGGCCGCGATTTGAGCGGCAACATCGTGCTTACGCGCCGTGCCAATGAAGCCCGCCAGCTCGGCACGTTCACCAAATACACCCACTACGTTCCCTTCTACCGCTACTGCGGCACGGAGAATACGAGCCTGATGGAGGGCACTTTCCTGGCCATGCGCAATACGCTGCACCTCGATCCGGACTATGCCGCAGGCAAGGGAGTCGATCCCGAGTTTCTGCTGCGCGAAGGCTCCAGGGTGCGGCTCTACCTTCCCTCGCGCATCGTCGGCAACGGCGTGGAGGGCGACGGCGGCTACGAGGGGCAGTTCGACTTGAGCGCCAAGCGTCCGCTCATCGTCGATATGGAGATCTGCGATACGGTGAAGAACCCGCTGGAGGCCGAAGGCTCCTTGGTGGACGCCTTCTGCGAGGCCAACGGCGGAATGGTGATGTTCACCAAGGACGGCGAGGACGATTCGGAGAAACGCCCGACCGATCCCGAGGATGCGAAACATCCCTACAACCGTGCGGAGCGGTGGGTGAGCGCCTGCGATACCGTGGCGCAGCTCTATGTCGACGTGCGCTACGACCCGGCCAAGGAACTTGCCGGCGACAGGTTCACCTTCTCGTTTCCCGTCGGCAGCGAACGCAACGAGCCGTATAACGTCGGGTTCGAACCCTACAACGGCTCCGATCTGGAGAAGAAGATCGCCGAGGCGCTCGTGAAGCGTTTCCACGGCGAGGGCGACGACTACGAAGCCTACAAGGGCGTTGCGGACCTCGACGCCGATTCGGTCGGCATGGAAGGTACGGCCAAGATCTGGTATATCGGCCGTTTCCTCGACGGGTTCATCTTCGACACGAACATCGACGAGGTGAAGCAGATCATCTACGGTGAGGTGCGCAAAACCGGTTCGGCACACTCGTACGACGTGCAGAACCCCGATCTGATAACCGCGTTCTATTACATCGTCCCGCATCTGAAATACGGGCAGTGGGCGACGCTGGTCACCACGTCTACCAATGCCTACGGCACGACGGGCAAGAGCGGCGGTTCGAGTACGTCGACCTCCTCGAACGGCTACACGTCGAGCTATTACGATTACCTGAACTACCTGAACTATTCGCAGATGTATTACGGCAATAACGGCTATTACGGCGGTTATTACAACGATTACTACGGCTACGGCGGTCTGGGCAACTACGGCTATTACGGCGGTTATTACGGGGGCTACGGCGGCAATTACGATTCGGGCGAGACCGTAACCACGACCGAGGTCTATACCGACATTCCGTCCTTCTCGCCGCTGATTTTCCAGATCTACATCGAGCCTGACGGCGAATGATCCGCTTTTCCGGCGGTGCGGAATGCACCGTGAAATCTGAAAAGTCCCCGCTTCGGCGGGGGCTTTTGTTTTGGAACAGGGGACTTTCGCTTCTTTTCTTTCGCGTTGCATTTTTATTACACTTTTTCAGGCAGAAATTTTGCAGTTCCGTAAAATTGTATTAATTTAGTTGTGTAGAACCATCAACCAAAAATTCAACGGATATGATTATCACATTTAACGAGTTGCGCCGTATCAAGGACCGGTTGCCCAGCGGCAGCTCGCAGCGCATTGCAGATGAGTTAGGAATCGACGTAGACACTGTCCGCAATTACTTCGGCGGCAAGCACGAATCGAAGGAGTGCGTCGGCGTGCACTTCGAACCGGGACCGGACGGGGGTGTCGTTACGTTGGACGATACGACGATTCTCGATGTTGCAATGCGCATCTTGAGCGAGCAGTAACGGAGTTATAGCGATTTGTCCGGCATCCGCCGGAAGAAGGGCCTGCGTTTTGCAGGCCTTTTTGTTTGTGCTTTTGTCACCGAGAGTACATGAAACATTCCGCGGTTTTCGCCCGCGGGGTATCGCTGCCTTTTGGTGACAAAGATCTTCGCAGTCCGGCGACGGCGGGTCCTTTTAGTCTTTTCGTTCGCCCCAGCCCTTGGGAGCGTCCGCTTGAGCGGCGCGGGTTGTTTGCAGCCCGGCAACCTGCGGGTTTTTTGCTGCCGTTTCGTTCTCCCCAGCCCCCCCCCTTGGGGGCGATCGTAGGCTTCTGTGCTTTCTGCTTGTCCCGGACGCATCCCTCCCGCCGCGTTTCGCGGCGAACGATCCCGGCCCGATGCCGGAGCCGTGA
>OGOW01000821.1_pt1 | contig 32263 bp, 30 predicted proteins | sample 1552781 | NCBI WGS metagenome assembly OGOW01 (sample SAMEA2580145, study PRJEB22360) | human gut metagenome | biome: human gut; feature: human-associated habitat; material: faeces | place: Denmark | collected 2008/2010
CCAAAATGTTTATCTTTAATTATCAATCACTGTAAACCTTTTTCAGGACGGGACAGCCCCGAGACGGTTGTAATATTGCACCGGGAACCAACCCGGCCCCGGAAGCCTGAAACTGCGAGTTACAAATACTCTTTCCGGCTCAATGAAGAGCTGAACAGCCGCTTCAACGGGTTGCTCTGCAAAGCCGGATCGGAGCAAAACCGCAGCTGCTTTATCGTCAAACGCATCTTCGGCGAGGAGTTTGTCGTCATTAAACGCACCCTCTCGAAGACACGGATCGTCGCCCGTTTGAACGACTTTTATTTCCAGTTTCAGAAACCGAAGATACGGTCTTCAATGAATATGCCTGACGGTATTTATACTTCTGCCGTCATGTTAATGACGCTCCTCATACAGTAACCCGCTCTGATAGATTGTTCGGCCGACAGCGTTATCAAAGTCAAATATAGAATTGCACGCTTGCTCGTTACCTTGGCCCGTCAACTTTAACAACAACAAACGTATGGCAACCGTAAAAGTAAAATTCCGGGCCTCGTCCGTTGCGGATCGTGAAGGCCGACTGTTTTATCAGATAATCCATAACCGCGTAACCCGGCAAATCAGCACCGGTTATAAACTGTTTCCGTCGGAATGGGACGGGCTGTATGCGGGAGGGCTTTTATTGAACAGCGAAGGCAAGCGACACGCTTATCTTGCGACATTGAAGAGCCGAATTGCGGAAGACAAAGCCCGCTTGGAGTGTATTGTCGCCCGGTTGGATCGTGCCGGCGAAAGTTACACCGCCGGGGATGTGGTGAAATTGTATCTTACACCCTCGAATCGAGAGGATTTTTTCACTTTTACCCGGATGCTTATTGGACAGTTGAGACAAGTAGGTAAAACGCACACTGCCGAGCGGTATGTGACAGTCATGAATAGTTTCGGACGTTTTCGCAGGGAAAACGAGCTACTTTGGGAAGAAGTGGATTCCGACCTAATGGTCGAGTACGAAACTTATCTCAAGTCGAGAGGCGTATGTCCGAATACCTCTTCCTACTACATGCGGGGACTGCGGGCCATTTACAACCGGGCCGTCGAAAAAGGAATGACCGTACAGCGCGAGCCGTTCAAGTATGTTTACACGGGCATAGACAAAACCATTAAACGGGCCGTACCCTTGAAAGTTATTCGTCAGATTCGAGATCTGGACCTGACACTGTTTCCGACGATGGATTTTGCACGCGACATCTTCATGTTTTCATTCTACACCCGGGGCATGTCCTTTATCGACATGGCCTACTTGAAAAAGAAGGATCTGCAAGGCGGAACTCTTTCCTACCGCAGACAGAAGACGGGGCAGCAATTGTTCGTCAAATGGGAGAAACCCATGCAGGAAATCGTCGACAAATACAATACGAACGGGACTCCTTATCTGCTGCCGATAATCCGGGACATGAATGCCGACATTCGCCGGCAGTATAAGAACGCCGCGCATCTGGTAAACGATAAGTTGAAGAAACTGGGCGAGAAATTGGGACTGACCGTTCTCCTGACCAGTTACGTCGCCCGCCACGGATGGGCATCCATCGCCAGGAGCAGAAACATTCCGCTTGCGATTATCAGCGAAGCAATGGGGCACGATTCGGAGAAGACCACGCGGATCTATCTCGCCTCTTTGGACACCACCTCCGTGGACAAGGCGAACAGCCGAATTCTGAAAGCCCTGTAAACATTAAAGGGGCTTACTTTGGGAATAGTATCAAAAATCTCCTTCAAAAGATATATCTCTTGAAGGAGATGCTCTTTTTGTCGAATTGAGCCGTTTGTAGATTCCTTTTTTGCAGAAGTCGGCTATCGCATATTGATAGTTGGAGAAATAAGCTACGAATAAGTCTTCGGAATAAACCGGGGGGGGGATTTTATAATCGACAAATACAAGTTCTCTTTGCAAGAGAAATGGCAGAGCGAAAAGTATTTTATTATTAATATCTTACATCAGCCAAAGCCTGGATTTGCACAACAAATCATTGCATCTGCTTAACATTTATTGAACTGGAAAGAGGTCGATAATTCTATTTTTCATCGGATTCTATTGCTGTATCCCATATTTTTCATAACTTTGTAACGATGTACTATTTCTCTTGCAAAGAGATATATCGATTAATGGTATCCACCAAAGGAAATCGTAAGCAGCCTGTAATCGATAAGAACGGAGCGGAGCGGCGTTTTCGATGAACGATTCCAGCTGATCGGTAGGGAGAGGCGAAAGATAAATTATTGTGCAACAGACTACTTCTCTCTGTAAGAGAAATATTAACGGACGCAAAGTTATGCAATTTAATGGAAATAACGACCTAAAACAGATGGAATTTTCGTCTGCCAGACTTGCCAAAAGGTTTCTGCCCAACAAATGTTGCTCAAATGAACAGTCTTTTGAGTGTAATTTCCGCTTGTTTCCCAGATAGTTATAACCAATTACATCCATCACTCTTTCTCTTACAGAGAGAAAGAGCGTAAAATAAGTAGAATATTTTTTGCGGATTTGCGGATTTGCGGAATAAATGAATGATTATTCCGGCAGAGATAAATATAAACGACTGTAATACATGCCAATATGCAATTTGGCATGAACTAAAGATATGCGCCCTGATTGAAAAAACAGGCATAAGTATGTATGGATATCGCCTCGCCCAATACAGAAGAAGTCACGACCGCCCGCTGGTTCGTCATGCGGGCCTACAAAAGTGAAAAAAGAGCGGAGGAGAAACTCAAAGGTAAAGATGGTTTGGAATATTTTATTCCGAAATGTTATGCCGTAAGAGTCTATCACGGAGTGAAATCGAAACGCCTTGTTCCGGTCATTCCGAATCTCGTATTCGTACATGCCAGCCGCACGCAGATCACTGATTTCAAGAAACGCTACAATTTCCTGCAATTCGTGATGTGGGAGAAAAGTACGGGTTTGGAATATCTTGTTGTTCCGGATGACCAGATGGAGAGTTTTATCAAGGTTTCCTCCCAATACGGAGAAAATATCTCCTACTACAATCCGGATGAACTCGACCTTCGAAAAGGATGCCGGGTGCGCATCCACGGAGGTAAGCTCAATGGAGTAACGGGTGTATTCATGCAGGTGCAGGGCAAAAGAAACCGCCGGGTCGTCGTCCTGCTGGAAGGTGTCATGGCTGTTGCCGCAGAGGTGCATCCCGACTTGATCGAGGTTATTTCCTGATTGCAGGTCATCCGTCAAGCAAAGCAGATACAATCGAATTAGAAAACTATGAACGGCAAACCGAATGTCGAGCCTGCGTGGATGTCATTGAAACGTCTGGTCGAGACCCGTATGATCGAGATACTCCGCAAGGAACAGGACAACAAAAGATACATCCGGCTATACGGGACGGAAGACTATTGGCATGCTTTCGAAGAGTCGGCCTTCCAGTTGGAGCGGCTCTTCCGGAAAGGAGAAACCACCTTGTTCAGCCATAAGGACTATCCTTTTCCGGTGGTGATGGTCAGCATTCCCGACAGCGAGTTGCGGGCTTACATCCAGCAGCATATTCCGGTTTGTGACAAGCACGATTACAAGAAACTGCTGGCGGCAGAATTCTCCGCCGCAGAGTATCGTGCATGGCATGAACACGCGGTGAAAGAGTTTTTGTAATTCTTTACGATTCCCGATGTTCGTATCGTTTTGCGGAAATTGAGGCCAAAGTAGTCACATGCGACCAAGCACACGCCTTGATTGATCCCTGGCTCACGGAAGAATCACTCAAAAAGAGCAAGGCACAGCTGATTCGCCTCTTGGCCGATTTCGACCGTCAGTTTGGCCACGGAGGAGAGGGGGGCATGGATTCGAGATCCGAGCAGGCCGTTTTCGGTCTTCGAATTTCAAACAAATAAAATATTCATACATCAGATCATGTATCGTTTAATTGAGAAACTGCGTCTGGACCGCTATGTCAGTTCGCGGTTGATTCTTGCATTGGACCTGCTGGTCTCGGCCGGGGCCTCGATCATCTCACTGTTAGTCGCAAGTATTCTTTTAGGTCCGGAAGCACTTACCTGGAAAACAATAGGCTGGTGGCTCGGAGGATCCATCGTCTTCTCATGGATCGCCTTCATGCTGCTCCAAACCCACAAATCCATCATCCGTCACGCTACGCTGCGGGAACTGGCCCGTTTGAGTGTCGCCGTTGTTTTCAAGGGGATCTGGATCGCAGTTCTATTGGCTTCGGAGGTTGCAGGTCCAACCTTTCCGGCGATCTGGATCACCCTGCTGTTTGACATGCTGCTGAGCCTTTCAGGGTTGGTGATTATGCGCGTGGCCATGGTTGTCATCTACGACTGGCTCAAGAACAGCCGTCAGAAGCATCGCCAGTGCCAGCGGATCCTGATCTACGGAACCGGGGACAAGGGCGCTTCGCTGGTAACCCAGCTCCAGAACTCCCAGGAGTACCAGGTCATCGGGTTCCTGACCTACGGTAAGACGCTGAAGAACCACATGCTGGCCGACCTCCCGGTCTACTACTTCGAGACCGAGGAGAATATCAAATACCTGCACAACCGCAAGGACATTGACGCCATCCTCTTCGCCCACGTCCGCGAGGCCCGCGAAGAGCAGGAGCGCCTGATCCGTTACTGCACGGAGTGCAACCTCAAGGTGCTGATCGCCCCCTCGATCGACGAGGTGGTCGACGGCAAGGTGCAGAAGCAAGCGATCCGCGAGATCAAGATCGAGGACCTGCTGGGCCGTGAGGAGATCAAGATCTCGATGGACGAGATCATCGCCAACTTCCGCGGCAAGACCATCATGGTGACCGGCGCCGCCGGGTCGATCGGTTCCGAGCTGTGCCGCCAGCTGGCTACGTTCGGAATCAAGGAGCTCGTGCTGTTCGACAACTCCGAGACCCCGATGCACAATATCCGCCTCGAGCTGGAGGACCGTTTCCCCAATCTGAAGTTCATCCCCGTAATCGGCGACGTGCGCATGATCCCGCGTCTGGACTTCGCCTTCCGCACCTACCGTCCGCAGGTGGTCTTCCACGCGGCAGCCTACAAGCACGTACCGCTGATGGAGGAGAACCCCTGCGAAGCCGTGCTGGCCAACGTCGCCGGCTCGCGCAACGTAGCCGACAAGTGTATTGAATACGACGTCGAGAAGATGGTCATGATCTCGACGGACAAGGCCGTCAACCCGACCAACATCATGGGCTGTACGAAACGTCTGGCCGAGATCTACGTGCAGTCGCTCGGTCTGGCCATCGAGGCCGGCAAGGTGAAGGGCAAGACGAAGTTCGTCACGACGCGTTTCGGCAACGTGCTGGGTTCGAACGGCTCGGTGATCCCGCGCTTCTGCGAGCAGATAGCCAAGGGCGGTCCGGTTACGGTTACGCACCCCGACATCACGCGCTTCTTCATGACGATTCCGGAGGCCTGTCGTCTGGTAATGGAGGCTGCCACGATGTCTACGGGCACCCAGATCTTTGTCTTCGACATGGGTAAGTCGGTGAAGATCGCCCACCTGGCCAGGCGCATGATCGAACTGGCCGGTCTGGAGGTCGACAAGGACATCAAGATCGAATACACGGGACTGCGCCCGGGCGAAAAACTCTATGAGGAGGTGCTGTCGAATACGGAGAACACGCTTCCGACGTCACACGACCGCATCCGTATCGCCAAGGTCCGCGAGTACGACTACGCCGATGCTCTCAAGGGTGCGCAGGAGTTGGAGGAGCTTTGCCGCGCCGTCGTCATTCCGGACATGGTTCGCCTGATGAAGAAGATCGTCCCCGAGTTCAAGTCCAAGAACTCCCGATTCGAAGAGTTCGATAAAGAAACAAAGTAACCCCTCCCTAACAAACTAGAATTAGCGTCTTGTGATGCCGACTAGATACTTCTTAAAGACTCTTTAGCAAGAATAAAACAACATACAAAACACTGTAAATTTATACATTATGAGTATTTTCAAAGACAAAATCCTGCTAATCACAGGCGGTACCGGAAGTTTCGGCAATGCAGTTCTGCGTCGTTTTCTCGACTCTGATATCCGGGAAATTCGCATCTTCTCCCGAGACGAGAAGAAACAGGATGACATGCGGCACTTCCTTCAGGCAAATCGTCCGGACGTTTCAAACAAAGTCAAATTCTATATCGGAAATGTACGTAACCGTGAGGCTGTAGACTTCGCAATGAACGGAGTAGATTATGTTTTCTCTGCGGCTGCGCTGAAGCAGGTGCCCTCTTGCGAATTCTATCCGATGGAGGCTGTACGCACGAATGTAGAAGGCACCAATAATGTACTTCTCTCCGCCATCGCTCATGGAGTTAAAAATGTTGTCGTCCTCTCTACGGACAAAGCTGCCTACCCGATCAATGCCATGGGTATCTCCAAAGCGATGATGGAAAAGGTCGCCATTGCTCAAGGACGCGCTTTGGGTCCGGATGCAAAAACTACCATCTGCTGCACCCGTTATGGAAATGTAATGGCTAGCCGTGGTTCCGTTATTCCTCTTTGGGTAGAGCAGATGATGGAAGGTAAGCCGATCACCATCACGGATCTTAACATGACCCGGTTCATGATGACACTTGATGACGCTGTCGATCTTGTCATGTATGCCTTTGAGCATGGCAATAATGGCGACCTCTTCGTTCAAAAGGCGCCGGCCGCAACTCTCGACGTACTTGCAGAGGCCCTCAAGCAGGTTTACGCCAAGGTGGATCCCAAATACGGAGAGACCGAGGTGAAAATCATTGGTACTCGCCACGGCGAGAAACTCTATGAAACGCTTGTCACGCGTGAGGAGATGCTTCGCTCGGAAGATTGCGGCAACTACTTCCGCATTCCTTGCGACGCCCGCGACCTCAACTACGACAAATTCTTCACGGAAGGCGATGATGCCATCAACCGCATGGAGGACTATCACAGCCATAACACCAAGAGACTGGATGTCGAAGGCATGAAGGCTCTTCTCCTCAAACTCAATTTCATCCGCGAAGACCTCGGTCTGCAGCCCAAAGCAAAGTCTCGCGATTATAGAAGTGAATAACAGATGAAGATTCTGGTAACCGGAGCAAAGGGTTTCGTGGGTCGAAACCTTTGCTCCCAACTTAATAATATCAAAACAGGTAAGGCCAAGTGCTATGGAGACCTTCAGATTGATGAAGTCTTTGAGTATGACTTGAACAGCACCATGGAGCAACTGGACGCATGGTGCTCCGAATGTGATTTTGTATTCAACCTCGCTGGCGTAAACCGGCCTCAGAACCCGGAAGAGTTCATGTCCGGTAATTTCGGCTTTGCCTCAACGCTTCTTGACACGCTGAAGAAGCATGGGAACAAAGCCCCTGTAATGCTCTCAAGTTCGGCACAGGCATCTCTTTCCGGCCGTTTCGGCAACAGCGAATATGGGCGCAGCAAAAAGGCGGGCGAAGATCTCTTTCTTCGGTATGGAGCGGAAAACGGCATAAAGGTTCTTGTTTACCGGTTCCCCAATCTCTACGGAAAATGGTGCCGTCCTAACTACAACAGCGCCATCGCCACGTTCTGCAACAACATCGCCAACGATCTGCCCATCACGGTCAATGACCCGAAAGTGGAGCTCGACGTCCTTTACATCGACGATCTTGTTGAAGAGATGATCGCCGCTCTGAAAGGCCAGGAGCACCATTGCGAGTTCGAAGGGCTGACCGTATTGCCTTCTGCGGAAGGACGTTACTGCTACTGTCCCGTCACTCATAAGGCTACGCTGGGTGAAATCGTTGCCCTTCTGCACCAGTTCCACGACATGCCGAAGACGCTGATGATCCCCGAGATCCCGGCCGACAGCTTTGCCAAGAGGCTTTACAGCACCTATTTGAGCTATCTTCCCAAGGATAAGGCCATTTTTGACCTGAAGATGAACTGCGATGACCGCGGCTCCTTCACCGAGTTGGTCCACACGCTCAACTGCGGACAGGTAAGCATCAATATCAGCAAACCGGGTATCACCAAAGGTCAGCACTGGCACCACACCAAATGGGAGCAATTCATCGTTGTTTCCGGCCACGGCCTGATTCAGCAGCGGAAAGAGGGTACGGACGAGGTCATCGAGTTCGAAGTCTCGGGCGACAAGATTCAGAGCGTCATCATGCTGCCCGGATATACGCACAACATCATCAACCTCTCGAAGACTCAGGATCTTGTCACGGTCATGTACTGCAACGAGGTTTTCAACCCGGAGCGGCCGGACACCTTCTTCGATCCCGTAGTAAGCGAATAAAAGCCCATGATAGCTGAATAATCGAAACAATCTATGGAAACCAAAACTCCGAAATTCGACTACAGTGATATTCACTGGCAAAATAACGGCAAAATCAAACTCTGCATCATCGTCGGAACCCGCCCGGAGATCATCCGGCTCGCAGCCGTCATCTCCAAATGCCGCAAATATTTCGATGTGATTCTGGCCCACACGGGACAGAACTACGACTACAACCTCAACGGCATCTTCTTCCGCGACCTGAAGCTCGCCGAGCCGGAGGTCTACATGGATGCGGTCGGAGATGACCTCGGCGCCACCTGCGGCAACATCATCAACTGCAGCTACAAGCTTTTCGCCGCAACCAAACCGGACGCCGTGCTCGTCCTTGGCGACACCAACAGCTGCCTGAGTGTCATCGGCGCAAAACGCCTTCACATTCCGATTTTCCACATGGAGGCCGGCAACCGCTGCAAAGACGAGTGCCTGCCGGAGGAGACGAACCGCCGCATCGTGGACATCATCTCGGACGTCAATCTCGCCTACTCCGAGCATGCAAGAAGATACCTGGCAGAATGCGGACTTCCCCGTGAGCGTACATACGTCACCGGTTCGCCCATGGCCGAGGTACTCCACCAGAACCTTGCCGAGATTGAGGCATCCGACGTACACGAGAGACTCGGACTCAAGAAGGGGCATTACATCCTGTTGAGTGCTCACCGCGAGGAGAACATCGACACGGAGAAGAACTTCCTCAGCCTTTTCAATGCAATCAACGCAATGGCCGAGAAGTATGACATGCCGATTCTCTACAGCTGCCACCCCCGCAGCCGTCATCGTCTCGAGGCTACCGGGTTCAAGCTTGATCCGCGCGTACAGGTTCAGCAGCCGCTGGGATTCCACGACTACAACTGCCTTCAGATGAACGCGTTCGCAGTCGTATCCGACTCGGGCACCCTTCCCGAAGAGAGTTCGTTCTTCACCAGTGTCGGCCATCCATTCCCGGCAGTCTGCATCCGCACCTCGACCGAACGTCCCGAATCCCTCGACAAGGCAGGCTTTATTCTCTCCGGCATCGACACCAAAGGACTTCTCCAATCCGTCGACACTGCAGTAGAACTTGTCAAGAACGGCGACTACGGCACCCCGGTTCCTGACTACACGGATGAAAATGTCTCCACCAAGGTGGTGAAAATCATCCAGAGCTACGTTGGCGTAGTGAACAAGATGGTGTGGAGGAAATGACACTGCAAAACACAATCTTACAGATGTCTATAGAGATGAGTACAATATAATCATAGGATATAGGCAAACCTCACAGATTGCTCTCTTGCTACAAGATAGTAGGACTTTATCCATAAACCAAGATCCACAAACAATAATAAAAAATCACAACTATGATCAACGTTGGAATTATCGGATGCGGCTTCGTTGGCGGAGCCCTGAAAGATTGGTTGGAACACAATAATCCTGAATGTAAATTATTCATCAGCGATCCAGCCAAGGGATACCATGATGACATGAAAGACATAGACATTGCGTTTCTGCAGATTCATGTCCGTACTGAGGACGATGGAACACAAGACCTCTCCCTCATGAAAGAACTCATCTCTGCGCTCCCGGACGTACCAGTCTTCGTGCGTACCACTATCCTTCCAGGTAGTAGTGAACTGCTCTCAAAGGAAACAGGTCATCACGTACACTACATGCCAGAGTTCCTTACCGAACGCACTCACATCGAGGACTTCAAAAAACAGACCATGGTCTTCACTGGAGCTTTAGAGCTCTTAACAAAGATTTTCATAGGTAAGAAGTTTACCGTTATGACCCCTCTTGAGGCAGAACTCACGAAATATATGCACAATGTGTTTGGAGCATACAAAGTGACCTACTTTAACGCTTGTCGTGAATACTGTGAGAAAATGGGTGCCGATTGGCGTACAGTTCATACCGGCGTACTCCTTTCTGGGTACATCAACGACACACACACCTATGTTCCCGGTCCTGATGGTAAGTTCGGCTACGGAGGCAAATGTTTCCCTAAAGATGTTAATGCATTCGCAAAGATGACCCAAGGGACCCCTCTCGGTGTTCTTCTTGCACCTCTCCATGAACTCAACGTACACTTCCGAGGTGAAGAGGAAATAATTTAGGCAATATGGCTAAGTGCGTGCACAGGTGGGCGAAAGTCAGAGTTCAATACTCTCACGCACTTCAAAATAAATACAATATGATTAATTAAAAATCTCGCAGAAAATCTTTCAAATTCTTAGGGCTCTTACTTTAACTATCATAGTGTAAATATATTCTTTGTAAGAATAAAAAACACCCAATCAACATTAAACGAATGCCCAATTTAATATATGCAATTAGTATTACTCTCCGGCGGCAGCGGCAAGCGGCTATGGCCTCTTTCAGACAATGTTCGTAGCAAACAATTCTTACCTCTTATTGAGAAGGAGGACGGTACTATGGAATCTATGGTTCAACGAGTAGTGCGACAGGCAAAGGAAATAATGCAAATCAATGCAATCACCATAGCAACAAACGCCAGTCAAATTGATATCATCACCCAGCAATTAGGTGATACAATCTCAATAGTAACCGAACCAGAACGTCGTGACACCTTTCCGGCAGTTGCCCTCGCTACAAGCTACCTCAAATTCTCTAAAGGCTGTAATAACGATGAGGTAATAGTCATCATGCCATGTGATCCTTATACAGATGCAGGTTATTTCCGAGCTATCGCCAAGATGATTGAGTGCGTAGAGCAAAATGTCGCAGATTTGGTATTGATGGGAATAAAGCCTACATACCCAAGCGAAAAATATGGTTATATAATCCCACAAGAGGAAGTTATAGAAGAATCAAAGGAATTTCTAAAGGTATCGAGATTTACAGAGAAACCATCTACCAAAGTTGTCAAGGAACTCCTCAAGCAAAACGCTCTTTGGAATGGTGGAGTTTTCGCCTTCCGCCTTGGCTACATGATGGATATAATTCACAAGCACATTCAAAGTAACTGTTTTGAAGACATAAGAAACCGCTATCAAGAATTTCCCAAAATATCATTTGATTACGAAGTAGCCGAGAAAGCTCAAGACATTGCTGTCGTTCCTTTTTCTGGTCAGTGGAAAGACCTTGGAACATGGAACTCTCTCTCCGAAGAACTCAAACACCACATTATTGGCAATGCCATCATGGGCCCACATTGTGAGAATACACATATCATTAACGAGCTTCAGTGCCCCATCTACGTTGAAGGGATCAAGGATGTTGTTGTTGCAGCAAGCCCCAATGGAATCCTAGTGTGCAGTAAAGAATATTCGGAAGAAATCAAAAAAACGGCAGAAAACCTAACTAGCTACGTATAAAGAACGTCTCTAGAACATCGTGTGCTTGATGACTCTATCTACAAAAATAAGTAGCATCAACTCACCAAGAGTATCGCTCTAAAACCAGGCAAGGCCATTTCTTATCAAATTTACCACCACTACCTTAAGTAACGTCTGGACATTTAGCGAAGTGCAGACTTTTTCGTAATAAACGGTAAAGCACAAAAAAGCAGGCGACTTGATTGTTATTCCCGCTGAACATTTTCATGCCATAAAGGGTTTTACTCTCACCCTTTTATTGAGGTACAGAATGGCAATCCGCTTATTGGAGAGGAGGATATTGAGCAAATTGATATTAGAACTAGAAAGAATGAGATGAAAAGATTACGTTAAATCATTATACAAAATTAAATGGAAAGAAAAAAAGAAATATTTATAGAAATCCTTAGGTTATTAGCCTGCATCCTTGTTATACTTTATCACTCTCGCTATCAGATTTATGAGTTCATTTCAGGGGGGGGGAAAGTCAGTATTTTGGGCAATTATTGCCTTAATGCTTGTTTCGTCATAGGCCGGTTGGCCGTACCATTGTTTTTTATTATCAGCGGTTATTTTTCTTTTCCCATAAAAGACAACACTTTTACATTCTTCAAAAAACGACTTACAAGAATAATTTACCCATTAATTATCTGGCTTGTGATATACACACTGTGTTTTAGCAGCCCAAAATCAATGATATATGATTTGGCTCATGCAACTCAAGCTCCTCATTTATGGTACTTATATGCACTCATTGGTATTACTTTACTAATTCCAATGGGATCTAGTTTTATAAGTAATGCCACAAAGCAAGAGCTCCAACTATATATACTAATCTGGTCCTTGACTTTAATATTTAATGGAAATTTCTTTGATGAGTTCCTTACATTTAAAACCGACCACAACGGTATGTTGTTTACAAACCCCATTACGGCACTCATAAGTTTCTATGGATATTTCGGATATATATTAGTTGGCGCATATCTTCGCAGGTTTGAAGTAGGTAAGTTATTTCCTATTATTCTGATGTGCTCTGGTTGTATACTCGTATTGATACTTTTAGCTTTTGGCATCTCGATGGATAAGATTATAGCATACTGCTCTATCTCGAATTTGTTCATCAGCGTCTCAATTTTTATTCTAACAAAAAGACTATTTGAGAAACTTACAATAAATGATTCTACATATAAATTCATATGCAGGCTCGGAGGATTAACATTCGGTATATATTTGACGCACTGGCTATTCTTTAAGCTATTATATATCTTTCCCCAAACAGAAACTTGGAATTGTTTAGTCTCTAGTTCTATCGTCTTTATCATATCCGCAATCGCAACGTATTTAATATCAAAGACAACGGTAAAGAAATACATTATAGGATAGTAATATGGAAAAATGGAATGCGTTTTTGAAAGATTATAATTGCCTTTATGCTAATGATCAACAAAATGGGTTACGATCCAAGATTAAGTTATTTCTTCGGATACTCTTTTCACCGAACACTCAGGTTTTATTTCTAATAAGATATAGGTATTCAAGCATAGGTAAATTCTGTCGACATAGGTTACATCACTCATATCATATTGAGTGTAGTTGTAGTTCTATTGGAATTCCATTAAGAATACCTCATCCTTTATAATAATAGCAGCACAGTCCATAGGTAACAATGTACAAATAAATCAGAATGTAACTATTGGCGGGAACGGCGGAAAATCTGGTAAATATATTGATAAATCAGGGAAGATAAAACAACATACATTACCGATAATCGAGGATAATGTCCAGATCTCACCCAATAGTGTTGTGGCTGGACCTGTAACAATAGGCCATGATTCAATTATTGGCGCAAATATCACAGTTACAAGAGACATAAAACCACATTCTATGCTTTATGATCCATTCGCAGTGTCAAAGAGGAAGTGGTTTGTCAAATATGGATATCAAGGTTTTTATTGTGAATAAATGATTTCGTTACTTTCATTACATTCGGCTATTGTACGATATTGGAATCAATACAAGCTAAAAAAACTTAAATTTAGATATTTCGGTACGAATATAAAGATTTGTCCAAATTTCAAACTAGGGCATACTGAGAATCTAATTCTTCATGACAATATTGTACTTGGAGAGAATATCTTCATTAATGCTCAGGGTGGAGTGGAAATCGGTTCTGGAACTATAACTGGACCAGATGTAATGATATTTTCGGTAAATCATATCTATGACTCGGAAATTCTCCCATTTGCTGAAGAACTATCGTTGAAGCCTGTTGTTATCGGAGAAAATTGTTGGATAGGAGCTCGAGTTTTTATTTGTCCAGGAGTATCAATTGGAGAGGGGAGCGTCGTAGCCGCAAACTCCGTAGTTACTAAGAATTTTCCTCCGTGTTCTGTAATAGGCGGGAATCCTGCAAAATTGATAAAAACTAAGAACAAAGAGATGTATTCTAAGGCAAAAGAGAAATCTATTTACAATACATTTATAAAAGCAGATTAAGATGCCAATATTTCAAAAAATCAAGAACTTATACGGCAAGTTATCAAATATTGATAATAAAATATACAATGGAGTAGTACGTCAAAATTATCATAATCTGTACTTAACCTCCCAAGAAATAGGCACTACAGATGAATCATATCCTGAAGGCCAACTAATAATTTCTTTGACATCATACGGAAATAAACTTCAATTATTATATCTGACAATTGAAAGTTTGCTTCATCAAACAATAAAACCTAATAAGATTATATTATGGCTTGATCAGACTGCGTACAATACATATGAGAGTATCCCTATTGCACTCCATAGGCAAGAGGCAAGAGGTCTTGAGATTAGATTGTGTGAAGATATAAAATCATACACAAAGCTCGTTCCTGCTCTTATCAATTTTCCAAATGCTGTAATCATCTCTGTCGATGACGATATCATATATCCAATTGATTTCGTTGAGCGTTTATATCGTGCTTACAAAAAAGACTCTAGCAAGATTTATTTTTATAGAGGTCATTATATCTTGTTCAACGAAGACGGCTCACCAAGACCTTATCTTGAGTGGGTAGTTAGAGGTGCAAAAGGTTGTGATATATACAATTTCCCAACGGGAGTATCTGGTATTATCTATCCTCCTCATTGCTATCATGAGGATATGACAAATAAAAACTTATTCTTAAAATTATGCCCTCATGCAGATGATGTATGGTTCAAAGTAATGACCATGCTCAAAGGTACGCTGTGTGAGCATATTCCAACACCTCACTTCGATAGTTTATTTATACCGTTAGATATAGATGAGACATCCTCATTGCAAAATATCAATGTCATAAATGGAGGAAATGACAGACAGATAAAAGCGGTTTTTGACTATTACCATATCAAAAAATGAACTTTAAGCAGTCAACTATTTTTAGCATAGCTGCATCTTTGGGCCTTATTATATTCAATATGTTAATAAACGTTATTGAATCTCGAGTATTAGGCCCTTCTGAAATCGGACGATACCAGATATTCATTACAACACAAAATCTATTTGCAACATTTTGCGCATTAGGACTTGGTCAGTCTTGTATTTATTTTATAAATGCATTGAAAGTTGACGAACGAAAGGTATTATCTACAACCATAAATGCAACGATCCCAATTGCATCTTTTGCAAGTTTAGTATTATTTGCAATAATAATGCTCAAGCCAGACTACTTTGGGAAGGAAAATGTTTGGTGTATTACTCTATTTTGTTTGGGAACAAATGCTTTGCTTTTGAACAATATCTTTACACCTGTCCTTTTGGCAAAAATGGATGTTGTAAAAAACCAAGTAGTAAAATATTCAACAAAAGTATTTACCTTTATTATTCTATTAGTTGCATTATTTATCTGGAATAAGTTGAATGTAGGGTTCCTTCTCGCCTTGTCTGGCATTGGAAGCATCTTGTCCTTGTCAATTCTTTACCATTATTTTCATAGACGTTTTTCTTTTCAAGATGGAATAGATAAAAAATTGTTTTATAACATAGTAAAATGGGGCGTCAAACTAGCAGGCAATAATATAGCATCACTTATTCTAACGAGTATCCCTGTATATTTCTTAACATGGTTCTCCATATCGGAAGGCTTCCTAAATGTTGGTTATTATAGTCGAGCAAATTCTTTATTGATTATAGGCACTGTAATAGCCTCTTCGGTCGGGCCTCTCCTTTATTCAAAATGGAGTCTGGTAAAGGGGAAAGAACTTAAATTACAGGTCAGAAGAGTCTCCCTCCTATTAGCCTTTGTAAATACGTTATTGGCAATAGGCCTAATCATTTTCGCCCCTATTTTTATCCGAATATTATATGGTACAGAATACCAAACAGCCGCCCCTGTTCTCCGATTATTGGCACTTACAATGATTGCGAACGGGGCAAAAGAAGTTAGCTACGGAATCTTATCATCACAAGGCTCGCCATTAAGCATCATGAAGAATCTTGTTATAGGTATAATTCTAAGCGCTATTTTAAACTATTTTATCATACCTCAGTTTGGCGTTATCGGATGTTCTGTTGTTACTGTATTAGTAACCTTTACAACGGCCTTCCTATTACAGATAAACATTACAAGAATTACAGAATTATCTATGAAAGACTTCTATACTCTTCCTTCAAGAGAAGATGTTATGTCAATCTTTTTATTCAAGAAAAAATAAAGTACGCATGAAATTCTTAGTATATGCATTATCTGTCGGAGCTTTAATTGGCAGTTATTATAGTATTGCTGCAGGTATTACATACGCCGATATAGCATGTGCACTTTTATTAATAATATCGTCATATAAGTTTATAACTCATCAATGGTTAACAGATCGTTTTTTTACATTAACCGCAATATATGTCCCATTTATGATTGCCGCAGCACTTATAAATGGGGATTTAACAAATACAATATTTATCAACTATTTTAGAAATTACTTATGGGGGGTCGTCATATATTTTTCATTATCCAATAATATTAAATCCATACAAGATATAAAGAAACTTATTGTAATAGGTTCAGCTTTCCTTGTTGTATTCCTGCTCAATTATCGGACAATGATGCAGGAAACATACTCTGAGAATCTTGCGACTCTAGACTTCGGATATGGACGTAATAATGTTGCATTCACAGCTTTATTATTTTCAATCTTATTTGAGTTTCTATATTATACAAAGTTATTGAAATCATACGTACTGCTTGGTATTATAATTATGGCTGTCATTATTGTATTTTGTTCAAGTAGATATGCTATGATGATGCTCGTAATTAGCTTTTTATTATTCAGATTCTTATCACACCAGAAAGTATATGGATCCGAGATATTTGCAATTTCATTATTAATTATCATAGGTCCCATACTTTATAAGTATATTTTAACTTTTGTAGATTCTTCATTTTATGAATACAGTCAAAGTTACTTAAGCGAGAAGATAAATGGCGCTGGTAATGACTTTTGGGACTCTCGAATTATGAGCATTAACGTAAAACCAATACAGCATATGCTCGAGTTTGAAGGATCTACATTTCTGTTCATCGGAAAGCCATCAGCTATTCAGCATAGTTTCCTCTCTCATTCTCTGATTACAACTGGCATTGCAGGCTGCTTATGTTATCTCATTACTAACATTAAATTACTCAACTGGGCTTTCCAATTTAAAGGAAAATATCTCTTCTTATTTATTGTTACAATGGCAATGTTTGCTAATGATTTTATTACCAATGCAAGATTTATTATTGGAATAAACTCTATTTTCTACTGTATCTTATGTGCAATCATGTATAGATATATCATTATAAATGAAAACATTAATATTTCCAAGCGAGTTCATTGACAATAGAGGAGGAGTTCCTCAAAGTACGATATCAATTGTCAAGGGCCTAAGTCATTTTTCTGAGTTTAAAATAATAGTTGTATGCCCCAATGGTAGCGAAATGTCAACAACAGACTTTCCCTTGAATGTTATTGTAAAGACAACTAAGAAATCCGTATGGACAATGTCCAAAAATAAGGTTTGTGAGACTCTCTATACTATTCTAGATTTATATAGAACTATAAGGCCCTTCTTAGACAGAGACACCTGGGTTATTACAAATCAGCCTGTTACATCTGCTCTATTGTCGTTAATACCATCAAAACATATAAATGAGATTTACATTAACAGAGGTGGTAATTTTCAAGATAAAGGTATTGCAAGTAAAATTATTATCCAGAAATTAAAACACCATTGTATTGATTTTGCTGTAGGTATTTCAAAGAAGCAAACAGACTTATTAATCCAATGCGGTATGCCAGAAAATAGAGTAACTCTCATTCATAATGGATTACCAATGCCTGCATTTGACTACCCTCATAAAGATCTCTCAAAGGATTATCTGAGAATCAGCACAATGGGATTTATATCCGATTTAAAAAATCAGATTGAGGGCATTAGATTGATAAAACTTTTGCGAGATCACGGCATTAATGCCATTTTAAATTTGTATGGAGATCCTGATGGTGATAACGAATATCAGACAAAGATTGCGCATGAGATAAAGATTCTCGGAATAAAACCATATATAAATTTTTGCGGTTTTGTATCAGGGGAAAATCTCTTTGCAGAAACTGATATCCTGATATCATTCTCACGTACAGAAGGTTTTGGCCGTAGTTTGGTTGAGGGCATGTTAAGAAGGAAACCTATCATTGCCTGGAGAGGAGCAGGTGGTCCTATAGATATAACAGACAACGGGAAATATGGCCATTTAGTTGAAAGTAACAATGCCGATGCTTACTTCAAGGTGGTCTGCAGTTTATTGGATAATCCATCTTTTAACAAAAACAATGTCGAGGCGGCCTATAACTTTGCTTATACTCATTTTACAACCGAATGTATGGTTAAGAATTATGCTAAATTGATAAAATCCGCTTGTAATATATGATAATAGCATATTTCTCCAATTTTCTCAATCACCATCAGAAACTTGTTGCAGACGAACTGGCTTCAACGGAAGGCATTGATTACATCTTCGTTGAGACTGTTCCGATGTACGACTGGCTAAAGAAAGGAGGTTATACCGACTACTCGCAGGTGTCATATGTATTGAGGGCCTGGGAAAATGAAGAAAATCGGCAAAAGGCGATAGAGTTAGCAAAGACTGCAGATGTAGCTCTTTTTGGTGGTCCGGAGGTGCTGTACCTTGAAGTAATTCGCGCCAAAAACACAGACAAGATTTCTTTTGAAGTATCTGAGCGTTGGTTGAAACGAGGTTGGCTTAACCTACTTTCTCCAAGACTCATCAAATCATTATGCTACTATCGTATTCTGTTCTGGAGAAAGCCATTTTACAAGTTATGCGCAAGCGCTTTCGGGGCAAGTGATCAATATAAATTGCATACTTACAAGAATCGTTGTTACAAGTGGGGGTATTTCACCACAGTGGATAAAAATTTTGACGTTAAAGCGTCACAAAATGTTCGTTCATCAGAAACTACATCACTTATGTGGTGCAGTAGATTTCTGAAATGGAAACATCCGGAACTACCTATCTTAATGGCAAAACGACTCAAGGAAAAAGGCTATCGCTTCTCTCTCGACATGTTCGGCTCCGGTGAGAAACTTAAAGAAGCCAAGAGACTCGCATCAGACTTAGGGGTCACAGACATGATAACATTCAAGGGAAACATGCCGAATGTAAAAATACTTCAAGAAATGCGCAAGCATGAGATATTCTTATTTACATCCGATAGAAATGAAGGCTGGGGTGCAGTTTCCAATGAATCTATGAGCAACGGATGTATACTTGTGGGCTCCGATGGTATTGGATCTATTCCGTTCCTTGTTGAAGATGGAGTTTCTGGCATAACATTCAAGAGTGCAAATACGGATTCAGGTTTTATAGGGGAAAAACTCCAAATAGATGAAAAGGCGCTGTCTTCACTTACTGAAAAGGTAGAATTGTTACTAAATCATCCAATAGAAAGAAAGCAAATCGCAATTCAGGGCTATGAGAATATGCGAGATGTTTGGTCTCCAGCCAATGCAGCCAAAAACCTTCTCTTATTAATCGATGACCTCCAGAAAGGACGGGATTGTTCAATATCGCATGGTCCTTGTTCTAAAGCAATATAAATAATATGCCAACACTCTTACAGATTAACGTAACAGCTAACTGGGGTTCAACGGGAAAGATAGCAGAAGCTATCGGACAGTCGGCGATGAAACGTGGATGGAATTCGTACATAGCATATGGACGAAAGATGACCACTTCCAAGAGCAATCTTGTAAAAGTAGGCTCAAAGATGGATAACTACATCCACTTTGCCTACAACTATCTACTGGATATGGAAGGGCGTAGTTCCGATAGAGCCACAAAGGCTCTTGTTCGTCGGATAACCGAAATAAAGCCAGATGTAGTGCAATTACATAACATCCACGACCATTTTCTAAATTATGCTATCCTATTTGAATACCTCAACCAGACTGAGATACAGGTGGTATGGACATTCCACGATTGCTGGGCATTTACCGGTCATTGCTATCACTTCGTCCAGCAGAACTGCATGAAGTGGCAAACGGAATGTGGCAAATGCGTACAGAGGAATAGATTTGTTGATCGCTCTCGTGAGAACTTTTTGCTAAAAAAAAGCCTCTTTAGCAAATGCAAGAACCTAACTATCGTGCCATGCTCAGATTGGATGAGCAGTCTCGTGAAAAAATCATTCCTTAAGGATAAACGCATTGAGGTAATAAAGAATGGTGTGGATTTGTCTGTCTTCAAGCAGACAACATCCAACACTCAATCATCACCCCTCAACCGTCCTTTTCGCATTATTGCCGTTTCGAATGTATGGATGGCATATAAAGGAGAATTAGACATTTACAAACTTCGAGAGATGTTACCAAAGGAGGAGTATAAGATTACGATGGTAGGTCTCTCTACTGATCAAGTAAAGAATCTTCCAGCAGGCATTCATGGCATCCTGCGGACACAGACCGCGCAAGAATTGGCACAACTCTACTCTGAATCAGATGTTCTCATCAACCCTACATATGCCGATACCTTCCCAACAGTCAATCTTGAAGCTTTAGCATGTGGTATTCCTATAATAACCTATCGTACGGGTGGTGCATCAGAGGCTGTAGATGAGAAGACGGGGGTTGTAATTGAGCAAGGGAATGTGGCAGCTTTGGCAAAAGCTATTATAAATCTGAAAGAGCAGCCTCTTTCTTCGACAGCCTGCCGTAAACGGGCAGAAGAACATTTCGATAAGAACAAGTGCTTCGATAAATATATTGACCTATACGAATGTTTACTTAACAAGTAAATAAACACATAGAAATCAATAGATTTGCTTCTTGTAAACAGGGTATTCCTCCGATTTTTTCTATTCAGAGACACATTGTTTACGGTAATATTTCGCATCACAGAAAAGCAAAAAACAGCAGAGAAAGTTTAGAGAACACAAAATCAGAGGCCTTGGCTATTGATAGACTTCCTATAATAAAAACTCGTGTTTTGACTGTTTATCATTGGCGTTGGGAGGAAGTTACCACAATGAAAATAAAACATAAAAATATATGAATGTATTGTTCTTGACAATGTCAAACCAGATGCTGAAAATTTCGGCAAATGGCATATATACAGATCTGGCACGTAGGTTCTATGATGAAGGACACGAGGTATATGTAATGATGCCTTTTGAACGAAGGTCTGGTAGAAAGACTGTTCTCTTTAAAGAGGCTGGTATACATATCTTAGGCGTACAAACTCTTAACGTCGAGAAAACTAATATTATTGAGAAAGGTCTTGGGCAGGTTATGTTGGAAGCACAGTTTAAAGCGGCCTTAAAGAAGTATCTTGGCCATGTGAGATTCGACCTCATCTTGTACTCTACCCCACCCATCACGTTTGCTAAAGTGATAGAATACGCAAAGAGACAAAACCCGCAGGCTGTATCGTACTTAATGCTGAAGGACATCTTTCCTCAAAATGCTGTAGATCTGGGGCTACTTAAAAAGAATGGGCTGAAGGGTATGTTGTACCGTTCATTCCGCAAAAAAGAGAAAAAACTCTATGCCATTTCGGATGTGATTGGCTGCATGAGTCCGGCCAATGTAAAGTTTATATTGGCTCATAATCCCGAAATCAAACCTGAAAAAGTGGAGATTTGTCCGAACAGTTGCAATCTTGTTGCATCGATTTCACTCTCCGAAGAACAACGAGTCGAGATTCGCAAGAAGTACAACCTACCTATCGATTGTCCAATCTTCATCTATGGTGGGAACCTTGGAAAACCTCAAGGCATTCCGTTTCTAATTGAATGCCTTCGAGCCAACAAAGACCGAACCGATTGTCATTTTCTTGTGGTAGGTAATGGTACTGAATACAACAAATTGGAGAAATTTGTGAATGAAGAGAAGCCACAGAGCGTATCTCTTTTTAGGCGGCTACCCAAAGAGGACTACTATTATTTGACTGAAGCATGTGACGTAGGATTGATCTTTCTGGATTATCGGTTTACAATTCCTAATTATCCAAGTCGTCTATTATCTTATTTAATGAGCCGTAAGCCTATCCTTGCATGCACAGATCCAAACTGCGATACAGGTAGCATTGCCGAAAAGAATGGCTATGGTATTTGGGCTCCAAGTAACGATGTGAATACTTTTACCGAGAAACTCAACAAAATGATAAACTCAGACATCAAGCAAATGGGAGAAAACGGCTACCAATTCTATTTAAATAACTATACCGTACAACATACATACAATATCATAATGAAATACTGCATATAAGCAACTAAAATGTTATACAAATTAGCACATATAATAAAAGACAAATTCAGTTTCTTGTGGGAGGCAATAGAATGGGGAAACGCGTCTCTATTCTATATGTTACACAAGAAACAATTAGCCAAAGTTAATAAGATATTGGAAGGTATAAGCCCAAAGTATATCATCCGCTTGGCAACGAACAATGATGTAGATATTTTAGTGCATTTCTTTAGAGAGCAACCCGAAGGAGCTTTTAAATTCTTTCGACCTCATGAATTTGATGAGAAAGCGGTCAGGAAGGTGGTGAATAATAAGGCATTCTTGACATTTTTGGTTTTATCCGACAACGAGCTCGTAGGCTATTTCTTCCTGCGAGCATTTGTGAATGGGAAATGCTTTCGAGGAAAGATGGTACACAAAGATTTGCAAGGCCGTGGCATTGCAAAATTAATGGGAGTTGCAATGACAAAGGTATCTCAACATTTAGATTTGCGCATGTTCGGATCCATCTCACCTGAAAACTATGCCTCTATGGCTTCGGCCAAAGCTTCAAATGAGATAAAAATACATAAAACCTTAGAAAATGGTTATTACTATATCGAGTTTTTACCAAAAATAAAGATAGAAAAATAAGAGCATATTATACAACTATTATGACACTATGCGCAAAAGTATTCTGGTTAAAAGACAAATTCCTTGGGGGGGAAAATTAAAAAAGCTTATGACCAAGTAAGCAACGGATTTAAAACTGGAGAGGAGAACATCTACCAGCGTGAGGCCCTTGTGAGATGGGCAACACAAGAGGTCCCTTACTATAAGCAATACATTAATTACAAGTTTGAAGAACTGCCAATTGTAAATAAAAGCATTATTAAAGCCGGAGGAAATAACTTCATAGCGCAAAGTTGGTTAGGAAAACCTTTACATCGTGAGACAACATCCGGTTCAACCGGCACTCCATTTGCAGTGTTGCAAGACCCGGGAAAACGCTTGCAGGCGCAAGCTGACTTACTAGTCTGTTCAGATCTTGCAGGCTTTCATCTTGGCACAAGACTCTATTACATAAGAGTCTGGAATCATCTTAACAGGAAAAGCAAACTAAAGACTCTTCTAACAAATATGGTGATGCAGTCAAGTGATAACTTATCAGACGAGAGCCTTGAAGATTTCTTGAAAAACTAGAAAATGATTATCAGGAAAAAAGTATCTTGGCTTATGCCTCATCAATAACAGCTTTGTACCAATGGATGAAACGCACAGGACGTAAAACAAAGGCAAGGGTGGCATGTTTCATCACTATGTCTGAATCATTTCCTGATGATGCACGCCAAGGTATTAAAGACTTATTCGGTTGTCCGGTGATATCGCGCTATTCTAACCAGGAGTGTGGACTTATCTCTCAACAATGTAAATTAGGAACGGAATATCACATCAATACAGCTAGCTTCTATGTTGAGATTTTAGACTTGGAAAAGGATATTTCCGTAGAAGATGGAAAGCTTGGACGTATCGTGGTAACAGATCTTTATAACAAGGCCATGCCTATGATAAGATATGATACAGGAGACCTTGGTGTAATGTCTCACGAGTGTGAATGCGGAATCCACGGTAAAGTATTGAAGAGGGTTGAAGGCAGACGAGTGGATTTTATTACAGCAACCAACGGGGATCTGCTTTCTCCTATAACAATAATAAATGCGATGTGGGAATACTCCGATTTGCTACAATGGCAGTTCATCCAGCATGCACCACAAGAATTCGAAATGAAAATTAATTGTACAAGCGACACTTATCATCGCGAAAAAGAGATGCTCAAAGTACTGAAAAGTTATGTAGGAAAAGATGCCGAAATAAAGGTGACATATGTGAATGAGACCCCCTTGCTAGCATCAGGGAAGAGAAAGAGTGTGCTAAATTCGATGTTATCCCTTTGACCTATTGGACAAAGAATGGTCATCTAAATGCATTGAGCAGAATTAGTTCTAATGGGATATATCTAATTGTTTCAAAGCATATTAATTACATAAACAAAGTATCTGGCCAAATTGAAGAAGGACAGAAATAGCAATTGTAATGAAAGTCTTTGAAGAAAAGACGGATGATATTCTTTCAAAAAGTAAATTTGGACTAAATAATAAACGATAAAAGCCTACACAGTTTTTTAGCCTAGCAAAAACGAAATCTTGAAAACTGATAATATGGTACTGAAATGGATTTTTGATAGGGCCGTAGCATTTCTCGGTCTTCTTTTTTTATGGCCCATACTACTCATCGTAGCCATCATGGTAAAAATTAAAATGCCTGGAGGCCCTGCATTCTTCGTCCAAAAGCGTGTCGGTAAAAACGGGAAACTATTCAATTGCCATAAGTTCCGTACTATGACTGTCAATCACAACGGTTCAACTGTATCCGTTGCGGGCGACTCTCGAATCACGCCTTTCGGAGCAACGCTGCGCCACTATAAATTGGACGAGCTACCGGGATTGTGGGATGTACTGATTGGAAATATGTCCTTTGTTGGCCCTCGCCCGGATGTCCCCGGATATGCAGACAAACTCGAAGGTGCCGACCGTGATGTACTCAAGCTCCGTCCCGGAATAACAGGTCCTGCAACGTTGAAATACCGTCTGGAAGATGAAATGATATCCGAATATGTAAAGAAAAAACAGGCTGAAGGAGACTCTCGCCCAATGCAGGTAATTGCTACAGAGTATAATGACAACGTAATTTATCCGGATAAGGTTCGACTGAACTGTTACTACTATAGACATTATTCTTTCCTCAAGGACATTGAAATAATCTTAGCAACCGTACTTCATTTCAAGGTTAAGTTTGCAGGAGAGGAAGTATAGCGAACAATACAACGCTGTATATATCTGATAACTATGAACTAATACGCCAAACATAAAATCAAAATTATGTCAGAAGAAAGAAAAACGATTTATCTCTGTCTGGCTCACATGTCAGAAGAGGGATGGGAACAGAAATATGTCAAAGAGGCCTTTGACACAAACTGGGTGGTTCCCATGGGACCGAACGTGAATGCCTTCGAAAAGGATCTGGAAGCATTTGCCAATAGCAAGAGCGATGGCAGTCAGCCGCTTGACAGGAAGGTAGTCTGCCTTTCTGCCGGGACAGCAGCTGTACATCTGGCTCTTATCGGGTGTGGCGTAAAGGCCGGAGATGAGGTATTGGTACAGAGCTATACATTCTGTGCTTCATCTCATCCGATTACCTACCTCGGAGCCAAACCGATTTTCATAGGATCAGAGGGCGAGACATGGAATATGGACCCTCAATTGCTGGAGAAAGCCATAATTGACCGTAAAGAGAAGACCGGCAAATATCCTAAAGCCATCATTCCGGTTGCTCTTTATGGTATGCCATACCATATCGATAAAATTATGGCGATTGCTGACAAATATAGTATCCCGGTGGTTGAGGATGCTGCCGAGGGCATGGGATCTCGCTTTGATGGACAAGTCCTCGGCACTTTCGGCCGCTACGGAGTACTCTCTTTCAACGGGAACAAAATGATTACAACCTCAGGTGGAGGTGCACTTATCTGTCGGAATCCAGAAGAGGCAAATGAAATCATGTGGTATGCTACTCAGGCCCGTGATGCATATCCCTATTATCAGCATACTGCTACCGGATACAATTACCGTATGTCGAATGTATGTGCCGGTATTGGTCGCGGTCAGATGACCGTACTTAACTCGCATATCGCTCACCACAAGCATGTACAGAAATTATACGAGGAGTTGTTGGCTGATATACCCGGTATCCACATCCACAAGCAGCCGGAAGATCCTCGTTTCGATGGAAACTTCTGGCTCTGTGCAGCGACACTCGACCCGTCGGTTCATATCCAGGGACAGGAGAATGCATATAAGGAGGTAATTAAAACAGCAGTCGGAGGTGCTGCCGGAGTAATTCATGCTGTTGAAAGCGCAACAACAGATTGCCAGCCGAACGATAATGTCGAGGCTCTTCGCGTTTTCATGCATGGCAAGAAGACCGAGACTCGCCCGACATGGAAACCCATGCACAAGCAGCCTGTATATGCCAATGCTCCGGTTTACACCAATGGTATTGAGGAAGATCTGTTCAAGGTTGGCTTCTGTCTCCCTGCCGGCCCATATGTATCAGATGACGACGTCCATTACATAGTTGATTGCATTAAAGAAGCGATTGTTAAATAGCAGATTGGGATCCGAACAATCTCTAACATATGCGACTTGACAGCAACCTATTGACAGCATCCAGAAACAGGCAGAAGCCCCCCGCCGTAGGATGAATTATGATCTGAAGATTGCATCCGAAGATTCCTCTCAAAAGATGTTCAATGTCTTGATGTGTGACACAGAGATTCCTATCCATCGGCATACGGACACTTCCGAGACAGTGGTCATCTGCCGTAGCACTATCAAAAAGGAATTATATGATGCCCAAAGGCATAAGACGGCTGAATTTATTCTTCGTGCCGGCGGAGACTGTCCTGCGATCCAGGTGCCTAAAGGGTAGATAACCAGCCGAAAATCTTTCTACAGATGCTTGATCTTATTCATCGTGTAGAGTATCAATTGAATCCGGACCCCATGTTTAAATAGGAGAAGTGGACCTTGTAAGCTGGATGCTTACCCCATTTTCGAAAGCAACGGTAATCCGTCTTTTCTTCTCGCAACATTATCTACGCTGATCCGGGGAATCTCATGCACCAGTCAAAATCTCGAAGCAACTCCCCTGCAGGCGCATCCCCAGCGGAATCCGCTTCACCCGGCGCGTCTACTGCAAAATCGACGACAAAATTTTGTCTCTGCGGCCGGCTTGCACTTTTTTTCTAGAAAAAATCCGAAAGCCATGAAAAGACGCGTATTCGTTACGGACGGTGCCCACGGAATCGGAAAAGGAATCGTTGAAGTCTTTGCCTGACAAGGCGATCAAGTAGTCTTCTGCGACCTTGATCCCGTCCTCGGGGCCCAAACCGCAGCAGAGGCCGGTGCCCGTTTCTATCTGTTGGATGTTACCAATGCCGTCAGCCTCAAAAGATGTATGCAGGAGATCTTCGAGACATTGGGCAACATCGACATCCTGGTGAACAACGTCGGAATCAGCCACTTCAAGCCCCTCACCGAACTTTCGATCAAGGAGTTCGACCGGCTGATGGCCACCAACCTACGCCCGGTCTTCATCACCTCCCGCCAACTGGCTCTCCACCGCCAGCAGAACGGCAATCAGCAATGCGACTGCATCATCAACCTCTGCTCGACCCGCTACCTGCATAGCGAAGCCGGAACCGAGGCCTATTCCGCTTCGAAAGGCGAGACGTCAATCATTCATGATGGATTGACCGCAGAGGACCTCCGTTTTATACCTGTTTTGTTCCCGAAGTCGGCTTTGGGAACAGTTAGTTCGCCTCTTTATGCTGGCCGGCGAACAAGCGGCAACGGGGCGTGCTATTCGACCCGTTTTTGAGCCTCTGAGACATTGCATGTTCGGGACTTGCGTGCAAGCTGTGTTTTGAGTTACGCGAAATATTTTCGGTAAACGCTGTTGCTGCCGAAAAAGTAGACAAGAGAAGGTAGAAAAAGATTGAAGTTCCTCGTTGTGCATTTAAGCGATTATCCTGGTTCTGAATTCGTTGAATTATTTGGCATAGTTTCGTTGGATCATAAACGGGTCACAAAGTTGCGAGAAAAGCGTTTCGATTCTTTTTCGACAGCGTCGGAATAGAGGATGTTGCAGCTTGTAATCGTTCTGATTTCGTCGTATGGGCACTTCCAACACAATTCGTTGACTCTCGAACAGATCCAACCGGTAGTCGGTGCTCAGATAGCCTCTGTCGTCCAACAGGACGCAGTCCCGATAAAGTTCCTTGACATTTTTCAGATAATAAATATCATGTACCGAAGCTTTCGAGAGGTCGAAACTGCGGATCACTCCCTCCAACGAGCAGACGACATGCAGCTTATAGCCATAATAGCAAGTCTGTTGCGAAGCACAGAATCCCTTGTCAGGAGCAGAATAATATTCCTGTTTGCAGACCGTTGAGCGTAAACTACGACTGATCCTGCATACTTCCAGCGGCATACTGTCTACAATCAGATAGTCTGGAGCCGAGGAGATGTTTTAGCCCATACGTTTGCGAAGAGCGGACAAATGGGGGGGGGTAAGGCTCTGTGACAGCGGTTGTAGACGCTACGCTCAATTCGGGGTCGCAAATAATCGGGAAGCATACGAAACAATCGGTATTCCGAATCTATGCCCATATATTTCGCCGTCAGAAAGAGGGTGGGAACCTCGATATCGCTCATACGGGGCAGACGATGTTGATTGCGAAAATTTGATTTTTGCTCTATGCCTTGTAAGGTTTCCAACATTTTTTCGTAACTTATATTAAAACTGCTTTTTTATATTTGTGTGATTGATAGATATATAAATGTACGGATTTTATCTAACATGAACATCTTTTTTATACATTTATACTAAATGCACAACGGGTTAAGTTGTATCTTTGGTGTTTATTGAAAGTCTCCTCTGTAGTGAGGGGCTATGTCCCTCACTACAGAGGAGACTTCTGACGGACAAAAGGCAGCCCTCAATTTCATCCACCGGTAAGGAGAAATTTTTATGGCACATCTGAATCCTCTTGAAAAAGAGTTTCTGATTCGCCAGTTCAAGTTGAACGGTCGACTTAAATAGAGTGATTTCTGTACGCTTCACTACGTGTCTGATGCCGCTTTTCGCAAATGGTTAAAGCAGGATGAACAAGGCGGTCTGGAGGGGCTGATCCGTGCTGATGCTGAGTTTAAGGAGGTGCTTCCTGAAGGCAAGACCGTACGGAAGAAGCCTACAAACGGGAGATATTGCGGCTTCGTATAGAGAAAACGGCCAAAAAATTATGCCGTTCAGATGAACGAAGCTGGGGTACAGGAGTATGTCCGTTTAAAGGAGAAGAGTTTGAAATAGTTGGATTATCGTCTCGTGATGATGCTATCAAAGATATATGCAATATGATGGGAGTAAGTGCTGTTTTTTGCGTATATTTGCCGCGGCTACACTTCACACAAGACGATTTTGAAATGAAAAAGCTCCTTCTGCCGCTGCTGCTTGCGGCATTCGCTGTCGGCGTTTCTTCCTGCTCCGACGACAAGATTCCCGGCGATCCCGAAGGGACCGTCACCCTCAATATGATGGATGAAAGCAACGGCAAAACCATGCTGGACGATTCGGGCATCTATATCGACAAGGCGCAGAATTTCGTGAGCGGAGACAATTGCGTTCTTTTTGCGCTCGGCAAGGTCGGCGGTCTGGGGGCCGTTGCGCCCAAGTCGCTGGTGACGGGAGCGTCGGCAGCTGCCGTGCAGGCCGGTCATGGTTACGTGGCCGTGCGTCCAGGGGTGTTGATGTCGTTTCCCTCCGGAAAGCATGCCATGCCCATCGGGGGTCAGAAGATGAATTACCTGAAGATCTACGTGGTGTCGCCGCTTACGGAGGAGTCCAGGACCGTCGGCGCAGCGATCCGGTACGTTACCGACCTGCCCAAGCCCTATAAACTGCCCGAATACGGGAGTACGGTGTTGCGGATCGACCGTTCCAACTACGACCATCTCGAACAGGAGGTGTCGCTGTCGCTGCCGGCCGGCGATGTCGAACACGTTTTCGACGACGACGGCTATGCTATCGAATGCGAGCGGCGCGGCGGGAAGCTGGTATTCCGGCTCGGCGACTGGTTCAGCAATCGCTTCGAACTCTTTCTGCGTATCAATGAGAGCTATACGCGGGTATATGTCGAAGCGGACGTTCCGTTGTGACGCACTCGGCAGTGGCGTTATCGAAAAAGCCGGAGCAGCATGCTGCTCCGGCTTTTTTCATTTTTTCTGCAACTCCTCGCGGAGCTTCAGAAACAGAGAAACCTTTCCGGCGAGCCATTCGTAGCCCGTTTGCGCTGCATGGGCCACCTCGTAAACCGTTTCGGCCTGCCTGCGGATCTGTTCCACGGCGTCGCGGATCGCGAACAGGTAGACGAGGAGTGCGAGGACGGCGAAAAAGCCGCCTGCGATCAGCGCCGAGGCGATGAACGAACCCGTAACGGACGAAAGCCAGATAACCAGCGCCGTGAGCAGCAGCAGGATGGCAATGCCCGCAGTCGTTGCGAAAAACAGCAGCGCGGCTATGAAACGGCCGCCGGAAGGTTTATTCTCCATTGTTGCGTCGTGCCGGGAGGGTCATTTTTCGTCGCATTTGCAGCGGGCTTCCTCGATCTCCCTCTCGACTTTGCCGAGTTTGTCTTTCACCTTGTCGATCTCGTCGTCGATCGAATCCTTGATTTTCTGGCGCAGTTCCGGACCGGACTGGGGCGTGAAGAGCATTGTGAGGGCCGAACCGATGATCATGCCGCCCACGAGCGATACGATGGCAATTCCTGTGTTTTTCATAGTTGCTGAAAGTTTTAATTCAGCAATGGGGCTTGCAAAGTCCGGGCCAAAGCCTTACCTTTGGACGCATGATCGCCGATTCCCGCACATCCGTCGCCTTTACCGGCCATCGCACCTATCGCGACGCGGCTGCGGACGCCCTGCGCCGGACGGTGGGGGAGTTGTACGCGCGGGGTTTCCGGAACTTTTTGAGCGGCATGGCCGTGGGTTTCGATTTGGCCGCCGCCGAGGCGGTGCTGGAACTCCGGGAGCGTGCGCCCGGCGTGCGGCTCGTCGCTGCGGTTCCGTTCCGGGGGCAGGAGATGCGCTTCTCCCCGGCCGACCGCGAACGCTTCCGGCGCGTGCTGGCCGAGGCCGATTCCGTCGAAGTGCTTGCGCCGGCCTACCACCGGGGCTGCTATGCCGTGCGCAACGATTTTCTGGTGGACAACGCCCGCGTTCTGGTGGCGTGGTACGACGGTTCGCCCGGCGGCACCCGCTACACCGTCCGCCGCGCCCTCGGCCGGGGACTGGAGGTCGTCAACCTCTGTCCGGCGGCTCCTGTGCCGCCCGCCCCGGCACCGACGCTCTTCGGATAAAAAAGCGGCCCGGAGGCCTCGCGTGGTCGGCAGATTGTGACAAGCTGTTACATTGAGTTTTACTCTTGAATAATCGCTCTGTTTTTCAACCCGAAGCCAGCGGAGTGGCAAAACATGTATGTTGCAGCCCTCCGCAGCCGGGGGCTTGCCTTCGGCTTCCTCCTTGCACCTCGGTAAAATCAGCGAGCTGTTTTACCCTCGGTCGCTGCGTCGGTTCGGGCTGCCGGACTTGCATTGCAAGAAAAAATAACAAACCCTCTGTCGGATTATTCTGAATATCTGTTGATTACGATCTTTTGACCACTCATGGCCCGGAGGCTGCCCTTCTCTGTCGTGCGAATCATTTTTATTCTGCCGTTCCTGCCGTCTCCTCCGGCTGCGTCAGCTCAATGCCTCGGAGCAGTTCTTCGACGCGTCGGAGGGTACTCGTCTTGCCGTATTCCTTCGAGGGGTAGCTGATGCCGACGGTGATGAGCGACTGCCCCTGTTTGAGGTCGTAGGCCGTGAATACGAATCCCGGATATTCGGTCCGGCGGCCTTCGCTGTACAGCATGTCGGTGCCGTTCGATACGAGGGGGCGCGAGGCCTTGATGATCCCGCCGTCGTAGTAGGCCGAATCGCGGCTCGCGCAGTAGTCCGAGAGGTCGGCGATGCTCTTCGCCTCGGGATCGAAGACATCTTGCAGGGCGTCGATGTTGAATTCCCATTCGCCGTCGAGGACGTACATCGTGTAGCGGGCGTAGGTTGAGTCGGTTTCGGGTTCAATGCTCTCTTCGAGGGCGGAGTATCCGGCCGGAATCCGGATTCGCAGCCCGAGGTCCGTGCAATCATAGGTCTGTTCGGTGTCGAGCAGCGGCAGGGCGGCGGCCTTTTCCGCCCGAAAAAGAAC
>OGOW01000823.1_pt1 | contig 32250 bp, 26 predicted proteins | sample 1552781 | NCBI WGS metagenome assembly OGOW01 (sample SAMEA2580145, study PRJEB22360) | human gut metagenome | biome: human gut; feature: human-associated habitat; material: faeces | place: Denmark | collected 2008/2010
CGTCTGACTTGATTTCTTCATCGTCAATAACTCTTGCATATTTAAGCATATATTCGATTTCGTTAATTCTTGCCTCTACTTCTGCCTGTTCATTTTTTGCTTCATCATATTCGGCATTTTCCGAAAGGTCACCAAATGAACGAGCCTCTTTAATTTTTTCAGATACTTCTTTTCTTGTAACATTTTTTAAAGTATCAAGTTCGTTTTCAAGTTCCAATTTACCTTCTCGTGTTAAAACAAATTCCTTTTCATCAGCCATTTTATGTCATTCCTCTCTTATTTTCACTTACGATTTAACTATTATAACTTTTTTTGAGTGAATTGTCAAGCTGTATTGGGATTTTAACACTAATTTCTCCCCTCAAGCAAAACATTCGTAGAGGCGGTCATCATTCACCAAAAAAATATATATTTAGCCCCTCAATCGTCTTTGTCGACAGCTCCACTCGAGAGGAGCCTTTTAGTATGGATTTCCCAACTTGTACGGGACGGTGCCTCGTCGTTCCTTGCCTCTCCTTGAGGAGAGGGGTACCGCTTGCGGTGGTGTGGTGGCTTTTCTATTCGTGTGATGTTCTTATTTTAGCCACCCCTCAGCCGACTTTGTCGACAGCTCCCCTCAAGGGGAGCCTTTGATACGGCTTATCCATTCGTACGAGCAATCATTGGTCGCCCACTTTTGCATTTTCTCAACGGGCGGCCAATGACCGCCCCTACGGAAATATATTAATATTGACGTTAGAGTTACACCAATCACACACGCTTCGTAAGGGCGATCATCGGTCGCCCGAATATATACCATGGTGGCAAATCACAATGAATTTAATTCAAAATTATGGGCAAGCTAATAAAAAGGAGTGATTTTTTTGAATTTTCTCACTTTAAAAGAGGACTTTTACAAGCGGTACGAAACATCAGGCAAATTTCTTCACTACACCTCATACGGTGCATTATGCACACTTCTCGGACATACAGATATACCCACTGCACCGTCGTTATGCTGTACATTATCAATGCGAGTTGAAATGTTCGCACGAAAAAGCGGCGGCAACTATGTAAAAATCGAAAACACCACCACAGACAAATGTCTGCAATACCCTTTCGGCACGTCCACAGACCTTTTTAAAGGCAAAACAAAATTCTTTGCCGAGTTAATACACGCACTTGAAAACAGCGGTTTAAAAGGTGCAGAAATACTGTACAATAATACGATACCGAATTTTATATCCTCAAAACACGCTTTTTCGGCTGCACTGATAAAATCACTTATGCAAGTAAGTGATATAGAACTCACCCCTCTTGAAACCGCCGCAATATGTGCATTAAGCGACGATTTAACGCCTTATCTCGCCGTACTTTTTTCTAAAAAAGGCTACTGTACACTTATGAACAGTGGTGAGCCGAAAAACCTGCCGTTGCCGCTTTCCGGCTACAAAATTCTTACCGCACACTGCACAGAACCGTTAAGCAACCATTCAAAGCACATTAAATATGCTATGTCCGAAATACGAAGATTATACCCTCACATCAATTCAATATCAGACTTGACGCCCGAAATACTGAGCACCGCAAAATCATCGTTTAAAAACAGCAAAGCGGCTAAATATATGTATCACCTATCCACCGAAAATACACGCATTAATACCGTTTCCGCCGCATTAAAACGATGTGATATAAAAACACTTTTCCGCGAAATAAACAATTCGGAACAATCCATGGAACGTTTTTGGGATATTGGCACAGAACATAAATTCCTTGCAAACACTGCACGCAATACAGACGGCATAGCCGCCGCAAGATGTCAGGATAAAGGTATTTGGGCAATCGTTGAAGAAGATAAGGTCGATTATGCAATAAATGTGATTAAAAGCGATTTTGAAAACATAATCGGCTATAAACCGACTTTTTGTGTATGTGACACTTTTTAAACAAAAAAATGAGTCTGTCGATAAAATGTCGACAGACTCATTCGGTTTAGCCGTTCATTTTTTTAAGAAATTTTTCGTGTGCGGCTCTAAGTTCAACAGCCATTGCTTCAGGAGCAGTTGTGTTACAGTGAGCCCAAGCACCTGTTTCAGAAGATGCGTTATACTTAATCTTATCTGCACTTCTCATCGGCGGATAGAATGCGATATGGAAGTGGTAATAATCAGATACATCTTCACCGTTTACAGGGTTTTGATACATACACATCATATAAGGGAACTTATAATCAAACAAGCTGTCAAATGTACCTGTTGTTTCCTTTAATATCTTTGCAAGATTTGTCTTTTCACTGTCTGTAAGCTGTGACAAATTCTGTACGTGACGCTTTGCGGCTATGTACATACCGTAAGGATATTCGCTGAAGAATGGCAGGAATGTAACGAAATCTTCGTTTTCCATAATAATTCTGTCACCGCAGTTCATTTCATCTTCAAGCATATCGCAGATTAGACAGTTATGTGTTTCGTCAAAATGTTCCTTACATGATTCCATTTCAAGCTGTAATTTCTTCGGAATTACAGAATAACCGTAAATCTGACCGTGAGGGTGAGGCATTGTAACACCTACAACGTCACCTCTGTTTTCAAAAATAAATACATACTTAATCTTTTCGTCCTTGCTTATTTCAACAAATCTTTCTGTCCACAAATCAACAAGTTCTCTGATATGGTCAACAGGAAGCTCCGGCAATGTTACAGTATGCTCCGGTGAGTACAAAATAACTTCGCACTTGCCGTATGCTGGCTTTGTCTTGTAAATTCTTGTTTCAACATCATCCGGTACAGGCGGATTTTGTGAAAGTGCAGGGAAATCATTATCATATTCATACACTGTAAAGTGGTCAGGAACCTTTCCCGAACCCGGACAGAACGGACACCAATCCTTTGGCATCTGAGGTCTGTTCTGACGGTGTGATGCAATCATTACCCAATCCTTTATTAGTGGGTTCCAACGTAATTCAGCCATTAAATTTTTCCTCCTTGAAATTCATATAATACTATTTTACACCTATTTTCATTGTCAGTCAATACCAAAATCACGCAAGTTCAAGTGTGAACGTGAATTTTGTATATTTAACCGTTGAGCCTTCCTTTGTATCAACACTTTCAACCCAAACGTTTTGCTTATGCAATGTCATAATATTTTTTACAAACGACAAACCCAGTCCAGCACCGCTCTTTTCATTTACGCGTGACTTATCGGTTTTATAGAAACGATTGAAAATATTGCTCAAATCCGCACCGCTTATTCCGTCACCGAAATTACCTACGCAAAATCTCGCTCTGCCGTCCTCAATCCATGTTCTTATACCGATTGTCGTATTCGGATAACTGAATTTTATCGCATTGTCAAGCAAGTTTATGACAACTCGTTTTATCGCGTCTTTATCTGCTATAACTTTCAAAATGTCATCTTCAAAATCAACATTAAGTTCAAGATTTTTCTCGTCAATTCTGTTACACAAACCGATTATACAAATTCTTGTAAGCTCGTTCAAATCAAATTCAGACACATCAAGTTTATATTCGCTTGACGACATTTTTGACATTTCAAGCATATCATTAACCATTTTCGTAAGACGTTTTGATTCGTCAAGCACGATTTTAAGGTATTCCTTTTCTTTTTCGGGCGGAATTGTACCGTCCAAAATACCCTCGATAAATCCCGAAATACTCGTCATCGGAGTTCTGAGTTCGTGCGATACGTCGCTTATAAACTCACTTCTTGTATCCTCCAATGCCTCTATAGAATCCGCCATAAAGTTAAAACTTGACGCAAGCTGTCCTATTTCATCGGCACTTGTCACCTCAACACGTTTGTCAAACTTACCTGACGCAATTCCCCTTGCAGCCTTATTAATCTCCTCTATCGGTTTCGAGATTTTCTTCGACTGCATATACACAAGAACAAATGCTACCAATACAGAAAACAGCGATGTAATAATAACCATCATAAACAACTCAAGCGTTGTTTTTCTTATATCAAAAATACCTGTCACATAAAATGACGCTCCGACAATACCTCCCTGATATTTAATCGGTACACCTATAACCATCATTTTATTTTTATACGAACCGTTTAATGTGCTGTATTTCTTTACGATATTTCCGTTTGTTACAATATGTACAAGTTCGTCCGGAACGGTCGCGGAACTTGTTGTACTTTCCAAAACTTCACCGTTTGAATTAGTTACTATAATATCAGAGTTCAAAAAGCTGCCCCACGACCTTAAAAGTTGTTTATATGCCGCTCTTGCACGATAATCGGTATCTTCTATTTGCAGTGATCCTGTCCAATACTCCAAATTCCGCGATACGCTTATAACGTTATTCATATGAGTGCTTATTGCAAAATGATTTACAAATATACCGACCGTAACCGCAACCGACGTAAAAACAAGCATAAGTATTATAGCATACGTCCAAAACAAACGTCCCAAAATACTCTTAAACATTATCTTACCTCGAATTTATAACCTACGCCCCATACGGTTTTCAGCTGCCAATTTGCCTCAACGCCCTCAAGTTTTTCTCTAAGTCTTTTTATATGAACGTCAACTGTACGCGAATCACCGAAATAATCAAATCCCCATACTTCTTCCAAAAGCTGTTCACGCGTGAACACTCTGTTCGGGTTTGACGCAAGGAAATACAAAAGTTCAAGTTCTTTCGGCGGCACTTCAACTATATTTCCGTTTATTTTAAGTTCGTAGTTTGAAAGGTTTATTGTAAGGTTAGGGAAAACAATTTCTTTTTCCGCATTTGATTCCTTTGTATCACTTCTTCTCAACACAGCCTTAACTCTTGCAAGAAGTTCTTTCGGCTCAAAAGGCTTAACCATATAATCGTCCGCACCGAGTTCCAAACCAAGCACCTTATCAAATGTTTCGCCTTTTGCGGTAAGCATTATAATAGGAATATTACTTACGCGTCTGATTTCACGGCACACCTGCCATCCGTCCATTTCAGGCATCATAACATCAAGAATTACAATAGCCGGTGCCTCTGACTTAAAAAGTTCAACGGCTTTTTTACCGTTGTTTGCGGTAACGGTATCAAACCCCTCTTTGTCCATATAAAGTTTTATAAGTTCTACTATATGTTCATCGTCATCTACTATAAGTACCTTATTGTTAGCCATTATTTTGTCCTCCTGTTTTTTCATCTTAATATGATACATTTATTATACCATAAACCGAAAAAATAATAAAGAGTATTGCGAAAATGTTTTAAATGTTATATAATAAATTCATAAAATTTTCACAAATTGGTGTCGAATATATTTTCAGGCACTACGAAAGGACGAAAAACATAATGAAACTTGGAATCGTAGGCTTACCTAACGTAGGTAAATCAACATTATTTAATGCAATAACTCAGGCAGGTGCAGAATCGGCAAACTATCCGTTCTGTACGATTGAGCCGAATGTCGGTATAGTTGACGTTCCTGACGAACGTCTTGACAAACTTGCAGAAATGTATCACCCTAAGAAAGTTACTCACGCCTATATCGAATTTGTTGACATAGCAGGTCTTGTAAAAGGTGCTTCAAAGGGTGAGGGTCTTGGAAACAAGTTCTTATCTCACATTCGTGAGGTTGACGCTATTGTTCACGTTGTACGTTGTTTTGAGGATGCAAACATCACTCACGTTGACGGTTCAATCGACCCTATCCGCGACATTGAAACTATCAGTCTTGAACTTATTTTCTCTGATATTGAAATGATTGAGAGAAGAATTGACCGTACAAAGAAAGCTATGAAGGGTGACAAGTCACTTGCAACAGAGCTTGCACTTTTGGAAAGAGTTAAAGCGACTTTGGAAGAAGGACTTCCTGCAAGAAGTATTGAATATACAGATGATGAAATGGCTGTAATGAAAGAAATTTCGCTTATTTCAATGAAGCCTGTTATCTATGCCGCAAACGTTGCGGAGGACGATTTCTCAAAAGGTATCGAAAACAACGAATTTGTAAACAGAGTTAAAGAACTTGCCGCAAAAGAAGGCTCACAGGTTATGCCTGTAAGTGCAAGAATAGAAGAAGAAATTTCTCAGCTTGACGGCGATGAAAAGGCAATGTTCCTTGAAGAACTTAATATGAGCGAATCGGGTCTTGACAGACTTATCAAAGCAAGCTATACATTGCTTGGTCTTATCAGTTACCTTACAGCCGGTGAACCTGAAGTTCGTGCATGGACTATCACAAAGGGTACAAAAGCACCTCAGGCGGCAGGTAAAATTCATACAGACTTTGAACGCGGCTTTATTCGTGCGGAAGTTGTTCACTATGACGACCTTATGGAATGCGGAAGTATGACAGCCGCTAAGGAAAAAGGTCTTGTAAGAAGTGAGGGTAAAGACTACGTTATGAAAGACGGAGATATTGTTTTGTTTAGGTTTAATGTATGATGAATAAAACTATAAAAAGCGTTTTCAACCATTGCATTTGCAGAGGTTATACGCTTTTTATTTTAGGACTTTAATATAAGGAGCTTTATAAATGTTTACTTCTATTTTATCAAGTATAATCATTTGGAGTGCCGTACTTATTATAGCATTAAGAGTTGTAACAAATTCAGGTATTCAATTTTCAAACAACAAATACATATCTGAATTGACTTGTTACAAAGGTACTTCATCAAATTATAAAACCACAAAAAAGGATATACTATGCGTATTTCTTTTGGCATTCTCTTTCAGAATTATAGTATTTTTGTTTTCCGTAGTGATAATATATATGTTCAATGACAACATAAACAGTTTTGGCGATATACTTGAACAGTATATGAAATGGGACGCAAATAACTACGTTCGCATTGCTACAGGCGGATATACATACTATACGGAAGGTGAAAATTTTACAACTCTTGCATTTTTTCCGTTATATCCTTGGCTTATGAGGATTGTCAATATTATTTTCAGAGATTTGAGAGTAAGCGGACTTTTGACTTCATTCGCACTGTATTCGGGTGCGTGCTGTTTCCTATACAAACTGTTTTCAATAGATTACAGTAAATCTGTTGCCGTTCGTGCAATAGTGTATATGTCGGTATTTCCACACGCACTGTTTTTCGGAACACTTATGAATGAAAGTATGTTGCTTTTCACATCTGCTGCAACTTTATATTATATAAGAAAACATAAGTGGTACCTTGTCGGTATATGGGGTGCCGCGGCAGCACTGTCGAGAATGCTCGGAATACTGCTTGCGATACCTGCGGCAGTTGAATGGCTTGAACATTACAAAATATTTGAAAAGCTTAAAAACAAGGATATAAAAACAGTATGGCAACTTTTCTACTCCAAAGGACTTTGGATATTTTTAATGCTACTTGGAACAGGAATTTATCTGTTCTGTAACTATAAAGTCACAGGCGACTGCTTTAAATTCCTTGAATATCAACGAACAATTTGGGGACACGGCTCCGCATATTTCGGAACGGGTATCAATTCAATCGTTTCAAAATTAAATTTGGGTACTGACAAAGATATGCTTGCGTCTGTATGGATTCCGTCTTTGGCTGCAATAATTTTTGTAACCGCAAATTTATTTTACGGTATCAGAAAGCACAAAAGTATGTACACTGCATATCTCGTTGTGTATCTGATTTTAAACACAAGTTTCGACTGGGTTATAAGCGTTCCGAGATATATGACTTGTGCAATTCCGGCATTCCTTTTCCTTTCAGATTTTTCGGAACGACACAAATGGACAGAACCTATTATCACAGCCTCAATGGCAATAGGTTTAGGCATTTATTTGACAGGATACTTGTGTTGGAAACAAATTTTATAACGGAGGATTAATATGAGCACAGTAAAACCATTAAAAACAAAAAATACGGACTATATAAATATTCTTGTACTTTGTCTTTGTGTTACAGCCGTTTTCTTCGTCGCCTGGACATTTACGGGACAATGGCCTTGGAAATCACAGCCATATAATTCGTACATACTTCAAGCTCAGTCTTGGCTTGAGGGCAGACTTGATTTAGGGCGTGACTATCCGTATCTTGAGCTTGCGATTTTCAATAATAAATATTATGTAAGCTTTCCGCCGTTTCCGTCTTATGCTATGCTGCCGTTTGTGCTTATCGGCTGGAACAGTTGTGACAGTATGATTGCATTTGCGGTATCGCTTTTGGGAGCGGTATACGCATTTAAGATATTAAAGCATTTTGATATTGAAAGTAAAACCGCAATATTTTTCACATTACTTCTTACAGTCGGTTCAAACTGGCTTATGACTGCACAAAATGCTTGGGTATGGTTTATCGCTCAAAATATGGCTTTTACATTAAGTCTTATGGCAATATACTATGCTTTGAAAAACAAAATAGGTCTTTCACTTGCATTTTGGGCATGTGCGGTAGGTTGCAGACCGTTCCAGATATTATATCTGCCTGCACTTCTATATCTGATATACAACGCACACAAAGCAGTCAACCCAGAAGATAAAATCATCGATATTATAAAAAAGCGTTATCTCACCCTTGTTCCTATGGCGGTCATTGCATTATCGTATATGATTTTAAACTTCGCTCGTTTCGGCCATATTACGGAATTCGGTCACAACTATCTGCCCGAATTTACACGTTCGGAACTCGGTCAATTCAATATCGGATATATGGCTGAAAATCTGAAAAATATGTTTTCCGTTCCCGAAACACAGAACGGAATTTGGCAATACCCTTATGCCAACGGAATGTGCATATTCTTGGTTAGTCCGATATTTATATCTTACTTGGTATATATTGCACGTTCAATTATAAAGCACGAAAAATTTGATATGAAGTTTATGATTCTTGTTTTGACAATCGCAATAATCGAACTTCTTTCAATAACTGTGCACAAAACAATGGGCGGTGCACATTTCGGTAACAGGTACACAAATGACGTTCTTCCTATTATATTTATAGGAACGGTTATGTTACTGCCGAAGGATAATGATTGGGAAAGTTTCAACTATCCCCTATTCTTTATCGGTCTTGCGATTAATTTAGTCGGCTCAATTATGTTTTTTGTACAATAATTATTAAACAGAGGTGATTTAATTGTTAGGAGTTATTTATTATTTGCTTTTTCTTATCATCGGATTTATTTACAGTTCGATGTTCTTCAAAGAAAAAGATATTTATTACAAACTATGGTCGGGACTTGTTTTCGGAAATATAATACTTATGGCAGGAATTATTCCGTTTGCCTTGATTTTTAAATTCACATACATAAGCCACATACTTTTACTTATTGCGGCGATTATACCGATAATTGTATTGGGAATTAAGCACAAAGACGTTGTGCAAAGTATTTTTTCTGAGAAAACAGTATATTTAAAAAAACATCTTTTATGCAAAGAAAACGTGGTTATATCAAATAAGATTTTTCTGTTTTTGATTATACCTGTCACGCTGTTAATATGCTTGCTTATGGTAAACCATATCCTTGCACCTTATGCCAACGGTGCTGTAAGCTCGGGACAGTCTACATACGGTGACTTACAAATGCACCTTGGATTTGTTACATCAATAGCCGAACAAAAATCATTTCCGCCGGAATACTGTTTCCTTTCGGGAACAAGATTAAACTATCCGTTCCTTATTGATTCGCTTTCTTCAAGCCTGTATATGTTCGGTTGTCCGCTTAGAATTGCCGTACTCATTCCAAGCTTTATATTTGCACTTTGTATAGTAATGGGATTTTACATTTTTTCATTCTCCCTTACCAAGAGTACAACCGTATCTGTTATTGCAACATTGTTCTTCTTCTTAAACGGCGGATTTGGTTTTGCGTATTTCTTTGAGAGTGCAAAAGAAGACCCTTCAAACTTTACAAAGTTCTTTACGGAATACTACCAGACACCGACAAACTATAATGAACACAATATACGTTGGTCAAATGTCATTTGCGATATGATTATACCACAAAGAACAACAATGGCTGGTTGGTGCGTAATCCTGTTTGAACTTGAAATGCTTGTAAATGCGGTAAAGAATAAAAAGACATCTTATTTCATTATTCTCGGAGTTGTCGCCGGCTGTATGCCGATGATACACACACATTCATTGCTTGCACTCGGAATTATAAGTGCCGGAATGTTCTTCCTTTATCTTTACGATGAAAAAGACAAGAAAAGCTATATTATGCGTTGGATATACTTCGGAGGCATCACTCTTGTACTTGCTATGCCACAGCTTTTCTTCTGGACATTCTCACAAACTTCGGGAAACAGTTCATTCCTAAGATATTCATTTAACTGGGTAAATGAGGCTGATCCGTATTTATGGTTCTATATCAAGAATTGGGGAATTCCTTTCTTGTTCATTATCCCTGCGTTTTTCAATACATCAAAGGATAATAAAAAATTAGTGCTTAGCTGCGGATTGTTGTTCTTAATCGCCGAACTTATATTGTTCCAGCCTAACGATTATGATAACAACAAACTGTTCTACATAGCATATATGATTGCGGTAATCATTGTTTCGGAATATCTTGTACTTATTTATAATAAACTTAAAGGTATCAATTTACGCGGTTTCCTTGCGGCATTGGTTATTATTTCCGCTACGCTGTCAGGAGTTATGACAATTATCCGCGAATATCACTCAGGTGCAATGTATCAGATATATAGTGCCGCTGATATTGAAGTTTCTGAATATATTAAAGACAACACCGACGCAAACGGTGTGTTTATGACAAGTACAAATCACATTAACCCTGTAGTTTCACTTGCCGGAAGAACAATATATGTAGGTTCTTCGTTGTATGTGCATTTCCACGGGTTCGGAGAAGAATATACTAAGAGAAGTGAAGAATTAAAAACGGCATATGAGGGTTCTTCTCAACAGTTAAAGTCATTTGCAGATGAAAACAACATTTCATATATTTATGTAGGGAACAACGAAAAACAAGATTTTAATATAAATTACAATTCACTTTCACAGTTTGAAAAAATATATGATGAAAATTCAATACAGATATATAAAGTAAAATAAATGCAAAAGCAGACAAAATCGTTTATGATTTTGTCTGCTTTGTTTTTAACAATTCAGCATTTTCCCGCACTTTTGCAAACTTCCTTAATAGGACATACCGCACATTTAGGTTTTCTTGCCGTACATACCGCACGACCGTGTGCCACAAACTGATGGCACATTCTAAGCTGATAATCGGGCGGTACAATCTTTTTCAAGTCCATTTCGACTTTTGTAGGATCGTCGTTCGTTGTAAGACCTATACGCTTTGCAATCCGCTTACAGTGTGTATCAACCACAACAGCAGGCTTACCGAATATATCGCCAAGTACAAGGTTTGCTGTTTTTCTGCCCGTTCCGGCAAGACTTGTCAAGTCCTCCATTGTATCAGGTACTTCCCCGCCGTAAACGTCAATAAGCCTTTGACAGCACAAGATTATATTTTTCGCCTTGTTGCGGTAAAATCCCGCCGATTTTATATCTTCACAAAGCTCGTCATAATCCGCATTTGCAAAATCTTCTGCATTTCTATACTTTTTAAAAAGTGTTTCGGTAATTATATTAACTCTTGCGTCGGTACATTGTGCCGACATTTGAGTGGCAATAAGCATTTCAAGCGGTGTTGTGTAATTAAGCGAACATTTGACATCGGGATATGCCTTGTCCAAAAGCTCTCGCAATTTCAAAACTCGTTCTTTCTTCGTCAAAGAAATCACCTCAATTCAATTTTTCTGATAAGTACATTATATAATTTTTCGTAAAAATTTGCAACAAAGACTTGCACTTTTATTAAATAACATATATAATATTACATAAAGTTGTTTTCAACTCAACACTTTTTATACGAAAGGAAATGGGAAAATGGAAAAATACGAAAAGATGAAATCTTTTGATCCGGAAATTTATGCGGCAATTCAAGACGAAACAAATCGTCAGAACAATAAAATTGAACTTATTGCGTCTGAAAACTTTGTATCGGAAAGAATTATGGAGGCTAACGGCTCACCGCTTACAAACAAATATGCAGAGGGTTATCCGGGAAAACGTTACTACGGCGGTTGCGAATACGTTGATGTTGTAGAAACACTTGCTATCGAAAGAGCAAAAGAATTATTCGGTGCAGACTATGCAAATGTTCAGGCACACTCAGGTGCTCAGGCTAATATGGCTGTATTCTTTGCACTTCTTACACCGGGCGACACAGTTCTTTCAATGAGCCTTGCTCACGGCGGTCACCTTAGTCACGGAAGTCCTGTTAATATGTCCGGTAAGTATTTTAACATTGTACCTTACGGTGTTACAGAAGATACTAACACAATAGATTATGACGAAGTAAGACGTATAGCACTTGAATGTAAGCCAAAACTTATCCTTGCAGGTGCGTCAGCTTATCCAAGAATTATTGATTTCAAGAAATTTGCCGATATTGCAAGCGAAGTCGGTGCATACTTTATGGTTGATATGGCACATATCGCAGGACTTGTTGCAGCAGGTTGCCATCCGTCACCAATGCCGTATGCAGACGTTGTTACTACAACAACTCACAAGACTCTAAGAGGTCCTCGCGGCGGTCTTATTCTTACAAATAACGAAGAAATCGCTGTTAAGATTAATAAAGCTATCTTCCCTGGTATTCAAGGCGGTCCTCTAATGCACACAATCGCAGCTAAGGCAGTATGCTTTAAAGAAGCACTTGACCCAAGCTTTAAGACATACGCAGAACAGGTTGTTAAAAATGCATCAGTTCTTGCGGATACACTTATGGCAGAAGGCTTTAAACTTGTAAGCGGCGGTACTGATAACCACCTTATGCTTGTAAACCTTACAGATACAGGTGTTACAGGTAAAGAAGCTGAAAAAATGCTTGACGAAGTCGGTATTACAGTAAATAAAAACGCAATTCCGTTTGATACAAAGAGTCCGTTCGTTACAAGCGGTATCAGAATCGGTACTCCTGCCTCAACTTCAAGAGGTTTTAAAGAAGAAGATATGGTCGAAGTCGGTAAACTTATCGCTATGACTATCAAAGACTTTGAAAATAATAAAGAAGAAGTTAAGACAAGAGTTAAGGCTCTTTGCGATAAATACCCACTTTACAGATAAACCTATCGAGCCTGTCACAAAAATATCGACAGCTCCAAAAGATTATTATGCGGATTTTGATATTTTTTCAAAATCCGCTATTTTTCTATTGACAAATATAAATTGATGTGGTATTATAGTATCTGTTAATGGCTCGTTGGTCAAGCGGTTAAGACTCCGGCCTCTCACGCCGGCAACGAGGGTTCGATTCCCTCACGAGTCACCAAATTTTAAAATCACAAAAAACCGTATAAATGCTTGAATATCAAGTGTTTATGCGGTTTTTTAGTGTTTTTATAAATAAAATCAATGTGATAAAATGTTATACTTTTTTATTAGTCTGTTAGTCAAAAGTTAGTCAGATTTTAGTCAAAAGTTAGTCAAAAACAGAGTATGATACTCCTTTAGTTTCTGATGTAGTTTCTCTTTTATCAGTTCCTCCGTGTATTCCCTCGCTATCATCTCTGACATCGGGTCTGCTTCTTTCGTTTCCAACTGATTGTTGCAGTCCTTCGTTGCTATCGTCGCTATGTGACGTATGAACTCTGTCAATTCTGCTTTAGTTCGGGCGTGTAGTCCTCTATCATCATTTCTACCTTTCCGTCCAATACTCCTTATTGCGATATGCCATTTTCTTTACCTCCATTTTTTTGATTATCTACTTTTTTTATTCCTACTTGATTTGTATCTGTGTTCGTCCTAAAAATTTGTTTGTCATCAAAAACGATATAGCTTCAATCTCGTTATTGTACACAATACCGTCGTACCCTTTATTTTTTAGAATTTCTCTTAGTTTGGAATTTTTTAATTCTAAATCTGCAATATTGAGTATTTTTAACCCATCTTCGGACGATATAATTCCTTGTTTATCTAAATCAGTCACCACTTGGTCTGCATTCCAATTCAAAAAATCTTTATCAATGTAAATAGGGTTTGTTATATTGAGATATGCTTTAATATATATTGGATTTGTTATCCCCTTATCTTTCACATATACAACAACACATACCCACAATTTTGTATTGTTTAGATTAAGGTGCGCGTCGTCTGTACCAATTAAAGCGATAACTTCGGTTATCGCTTTTTTTATTTATTTCATACAAAAAGCACTCACTGTTCAGCAAGTGCTTGACATTGCATTGTCACCTCATTCATTGTAAGATATTTCAACATTAAAATAGCAGCTGAAAAATCAGCTGCTATTTCTTATTTATTTAACTCTTTGAATTGTAACAGTTTGTTCTGTTTCATTCCACTCAACCGTTGCACCCAGATTTTCCGAGATGAAACGTATCGGTGTATATGTACGATCGTTTTCAACAAAAGCAGGACTATCGAGTTTAACGTCCTCACCGTTTACTTTTGCATAATCCGAGCCGATTGTGATAAGAATTATTACGTCCTCTTGTTTTTCCGTCTTACCTGTGATTGTTACAAGTTGTTTTTCGCCGTCCCATTCAACTGTTGCGCCAAGATTTTCCGCAACAAAACGAGCAGGCAACATTGTACGGTCATTCACAACCTTTGGAGCAACATCATTTGTCTTTGTTGTTCCGTAAACGAGTGCGTCATGTTCATCGATTGTCAAAACTATTGTATTTGAACTTTCTTTATTTTCATTTCCGCTATTATTATTTATGACATCTTCACTTCCGCCGTTTTCCTGTTTCTGTTCAGTCCACTTTGCGTAAAGTGTAAAACTTTTTGTTACTTTTTCCGTAAAATCGTACTTTGTTGTAAGTTCCTTATCAGTATACCATCCCGCAAATTCAAAGTTTTCTTTTATCGGAGCAGTCGGTTCTTTGACTGAATTATCTTTTGCAACAGTCTGACTCGTTATCTTATTACCGCCGTTTGTGTTAAACGAAACTGTATAACGTTTTGTACTGCCTCTAGCGCCACTGCTCTTACTACCGGTTGCCGCATATACAGCAGTTATTGTCGCAGAGTCTGCCTCATTTGTGACTGTTTCTGCACCGCTTACGGTATAACCGTTTTCTGCAATTCCTTTTACCGTATAATTTGCTTTCGGTGTAATTGTTATTGTTGCGGTATAAACTGTACTATATCCGAATTTATCCGTAACTTCCGGCGACCAAGCTACCGTTGCTGTATATTCGTCTGTTTCTATTTCTGTCTGCGGTACTCCGTTTTTAACAGGTGCAGTCAGTATTATTGCAGAATTTATTGTTTTCGGCAATATTGTAAATAATTTTTCAAGTGTTCCTTTATAATTATTTGAAATCATCTCAACTTTAGCTTTTGCCTCTTCAGATGCTTTTATATTTTTTTCATATGCCACTGTATAATCTGTATCAAGTACAAGAATTTTATCCCCATCTTTGACCTCAATAACAGGTTTAATCTCCTCACCCGTATATGTTTGGTCTGCTATTTTTGTTATGTTGTCATTTGTAAGTATTTTCTTTCCTATTACAAATTCAACTGCGTCACTTTCAAGCCCTGTATACTTATCTGTTTCTTCAACCTTTGCTTTTACATAATATGTTCCCGCATCTGTCGGAACAATTTCGCTATATTCTCCGTCTGCCGCTGTTGAATATGTATATTTTATTGTTCCGTATTTTGCCGTAGCTGTCGGTGCATTTGGTGTGTCACCGTATGTCCATCCGACTATTTCAAGCGGTTTGGTAAATTCGTTTGTATCAACTGTGTCATAACTACCTGTCGCAGAATACACTGCCGTTACTGTAGCAGAGTCTGCCTCATTTGTGACTGTTTCTGCACCGCTTACGGTATAACCGTTTTCCGCAATGCCTTTTACAGTATAATTTGTTTTCGGTGTGATTGTTATTGTTGCTGTGTAAACCGTATTATATACGAACTTGTCTGTAACTTCCGGCGACCAAACTACCGTTGCTGTATATTCGTCTGTTGTTATTTCCGTCTGCGGTACTTCATTTTTAACAGGTGCAGTTAGTTGTGTTATTGCTGTATTTATGGTTTTCGGCAATATTGTAAATTCAACTGCATTGCTTTCAAGTCCCGAATAGTCTGCTGTTTCTTCAACCGTTGCTTTTACATAATATGTGCCTGCATTTGTCGGAACTTCTTCGGTGTACGTTCCGTCTGCCGTATTTGAATATGTGTATTTTATTGTTCCGTATTTCGCCACTGCTGTCGGTGTATTTGCTGTTTCACCGTATGTCCAACCTGTTATTGCAAGCTGTTGTGTAAATTCATTTGTTTCAAAAGTCGATATTTTTTTCCAAACTGCATATAGCGTTGTATTGGAACTTATTGTAATACTGCCACCCGAACTGTATTCTGCTGATGTTGCGTCTTTATCTGTCGCCCAACCAAGAAAATCATATCCTGTTCTTGTCGGTACACTGTCACTTATTGTAAAAGTTGCACTGTTGCCCGCAACTATTTCGGCACTGCCACCGTCCGGTGCATTTGTACCGTTGTTTGCGTCATAACCGAGATAAACAGGAAATGTTGTTACTCCGCTTGATGTTTGAGTAAGCTTTATTTTATTATCTTCAAGTTTCAATGCGTAAGAGCTGTTGCTAAGCCTAATCTTTGCCATATCATTGTATGTAAGCACAACACCGTCTGCCGCATCAGCAATAACTCTGCCTTCTGATTCGCCCTCTACCGTAAGTATTAACGGATTTTTTATTGAAGAAGTTATTTCAACATATTTAGTAGCAGAGGTATTTGACATCAAATAAATATCATTTCCTACATTAATATTTGCATTACCGCCTATTTGCAATGTAGCCTCTCCTGTTGTTTTACAACTATGAAAAATTGCAGAACCACTGGGTGAATCGCCTACCGCCGTGTTACCCTTTATCACACCGCCGTTTATTATCGTTGTACCGAATGATGTATTATAGATTGCGCCGCCGGAATTTGACGAATTATTTTGTATAAGACCGTCATTTATAATAAGAGTAGCATCTCTTACATAAAACGCTCCTCCACCATATCCGGCATTTGAAAGTGTCGTCTTATTATTTTCAATAATACCGCCGTTCATTTCAAAGCTACCGCCATCTAAATATATAGCACCACCGTAATTTCTGCTTTCGCAACCCGAAATTGTGCCGCCCTTCATTTTAAAATTACCGCCGGCCATATAAACTGCAGGTCCATAACCGCTGGTTCTTTTATGATTTGTAATCTTTGCCCCATCATTCATTATAACAGTACCGCCGGCCATATTAATCGCAGCTGCTGCCCCACTGTCAGAAATTATCACGTCGTTACCGTCTATTGTAACATTGCCAAGTGTAAGACTTCCGCTTTCAACTTTTATCAAATTTCCCGATGTACTCATTCTGTTAAGCGTTCCGCCGCCCGTGAATGTAACATCGCCTTTGATAGTAATTGCCGCCGTGATACTGACATCACCGTTTATTGTCACGGTTCCGCCTGATATTGTAACACCGCCTACCGTATCACCGTCATTCCATGTTGTGTCTGCGGAAATTGTTTCCGTAATTTCATCAGCATATACCAAAACGGTACTTGCAGGCAACACAGAGAACATCATTGCCAACGCCAGTATGATTGATAATAATTTTTTAGATTTCATGATTTTTTCCCTCCTAAAATTATATTATTCCCACAAAAATATTTTCTAAAGAATTTATTATATTTATGTATCTGTTCATACTTAAATTATACACCGTACACTGATGTACGATGCAATAATTTTTGAGTATTTTTCTTCCTTTTCGACATTACATTTTTGTTACAGAGCATTGCTGTTTGAACCTGTCAACAAACCACGAAATCACATTTTACAATGTGATTTTTGAGTATTTTCAGAGTAGGCAAACCGATAAATTTCAAAAAAACAGTTGCAAAATTGAAAAAAACGTGTATAATATAAATGAGTGTATCTTCAGGGCAGGGTGTGATTCCCTACCGGTGGTTAAAGTCCACGACCCTACTCAGTACAGTAGGCTGATTTGGTGAAATTCCAAAACCGACGGTTAAAGTCCGGACGGAAGAAGATGTTTTTTTGTGTATGGTTTGCCCTGTAGCTATGCTATGGGGCTTTTTTTATTTCCCGTTCATAGCGTCAAGACAAAATTTATGCGAAGAACTTTTCCTAAAGATACAAAATAAATTTTTAGGAGGCTTTTTAATTATGGAAGCAATCAACAATGTTCAAAACAAAACAAGGTTTACACCGAAATTTATCGCAAGTGTAGGAATACTGTCGGGTATATCTATTGTACTTATGCAGATTTTAGAATTTCCTATCCCGTTTATGCCGCCGTTTCTAAAGTTTGATTTTTCAACTTTACCTGCTTTGATAGGCGGATTTGCATACGGTCCTGTTACGGGTATTGCGATAGCATTCATCAAAGCGGCTCTACACCTGCTAAGAACAGACACAGGCGGTGTCGGTGAACTTGCCGATTTCCTTGCAAGCGGTTCACTTGTACTTGTTTCATCACTTATTTACAAGCGTATCAAAACAAGAAAAGGTGCGGTTTTAGGTCTTGTTCTCGGAGCAATAGCAATGGCAATCGTAGGCGGACTTGCAAACTACTTTATCTTGATACCGTTCTATACAAACGTTATGCCTATGGAGCAAATTATATCGCTTTGCAGCAAGGTTAATCCGCTTATAACAAACACTTTGGGATATGTTTTATACGGTGCAATTCCGTTTAATTTAATAAAAGCACTGTTGTTATCAATCATAACATTCGTACTATACAAACAAATTTCAAAGATTTTACATTAATTTGATATAGTAATAATTGCATTTTAGAAAAATATAGTGTATAATGAATTCTGTAATTTTTATTTTAAGGAGAAGTTTTATGGATTCTATTGTACAATCTATTGTCACAGCACTTTCAGGAAAAATATCAAAGGAATTAATTGTTTTTCTTGTATCAATGGTACCGTTGTTGGAGCTTAGAGGAAGTATTCTTGCGGCAGGACTTATGAAAATGAGTTTCTTCCCATCATACATTGCCGCAGTACTGGGTAATATGCTCCCGATACCGTTCATATTGCTGTTTATTGAAAAGATATTTGCGTGGATGAAAAAAAGTAAACGCTTTCACAAAATTCCCGATTGGCTTGAAAAGAAAGCACTTTCAAACCGATTAAACGAAATACGAAAAATGTGTGCCTCATTGCTATGAGTTCTTGCCAATACGCTCGAATAAAACAATAAACACACAGCCTACCGCATAACAAGCTATGTCCGCCCAATCGAACGTAGAGCCCAGAATGATTCTGGCTGCACGGTTCGTAATCCCCAATGTTTCCACCAACCGGAAGTATTGCAGCACTTCCACAAAACAGGCAAAAAGAAAGACATAAAACGGCATCCGCGGAATTCCTGTCGGGAGAAATATCCTCGCAAAACTATACACCAGCACTACCACCAGCATATCTCCGACATAAGGACGTATGAAATTGTCACGCACATATAAAGCTATCAATACCTCGATGCAAAAGATCAGCAGAAAACTGATTATATAAAAAAATCTTTTCTTCATTATTCACTCAATCACAGGGTTAAACATTCATTTGAGTCTGCGAATATACGATAAAATAGATCGAATACGTTCAAATATTACTAAATGATTGATCCATAAAAGAGAAATAATTGTATATTTATAGTTCCAAGTATTTTTCCACAAACAATAAAAAAACAGAAAGGAGATTGAACACATGATGTTGAACATAGATTTCGTCATTCGTTTATTGGTCGCCGGCATACTGGGGGCGATCATCGGACTGGATCGTGAATACCGTGCCAAAGAAGCCGGATACCGTACTCATTTCCTCGTATCACTAGGCAGTGCCCTGATTATGATTGTTTCCCAATACGGATTTCAGGAGATTATAAAAGAAAGCAGTGTCACGCTCGACCCCAGTCGTGTGGCAGCTCAAGTCGTCAGTGGCATCGGATTTATCGGTGCGGGAACCATCATCTTTCAAAAGCAGATTGTACGCGGACTGACTACCGCCGCAGGAATCTGGGCAACTGCCGGTATCGGACTGGCAGTAGGCGCAGGAATGTACACCATCGGCATTGCTGCCATGGTATTGACCCTCATCGGACTGGAATTACTTAGTTACCTGTTTAAAAGCATCGGAATGAAAAGCTCGATGGTTTCTTTCTCTACTTCCAACAAAGACACTCTGAAACAGATAGCGGACAGATTCAACTCTAAAGACTACCTGATAGTCTCTTACGAGATGGAAACGTTGCATAAGGGCGAAGCAGAGTTTTATCAAGTGAGTATGGTCATCAAGTCGAAACGAAATAACGATGAAGGACATTTGCTTTCATTGATACAGGAGTTTCCGGAGGTAACAGTGCAGCGAATTGAATAAGTCCCTTTACAAAAAACAATAGAGACAAGAAAAGCAGAAGAAACAAGGAGGAGTATTTTAATTCTAAAATATAAAGAAATGAAACCCTATTTCTGCTTTTCCGTCAGATACTTCCAATAACGTACAGGCATATCCTGCCTGTGCTTTCTCGGATTCATACGTTCTTTGATACAAATGGCCTTGAAATAAGTTTTCCAGAGTTGTTGGAAAAGTTTCTCATCCTTGTCCATCAGACTTTCATCCAGCATCCCCGTAATCAGATGGGATTCACGGCTGTCATCATCAAACGAGACGGTTGTCACCTCCTGCAAGTCATAATAAAAACCATAACGGCGTTTCATGTCGTAGATAATCCACTTCTGATCGGCAAAACGGTCTTTGAAATGGTGAACGGTAAGAGGAAGCGCATTATACTGCGGTTCGAAAGCCGCAAAGAATGTACCATCCGCAGCTTTCTGAAAACGGACAAACTGCATCAGGTGCACACGTTCGCCATCCACTTTCTTCCATATTTGCGCCAATCGCAAAACATCCGGATCGCCAAAATTGGTTTCGATGGAACGGGGTGAGTCGATCGCTTTACGGATATAACGAAAAATGAGCATCCCTACCTCCGGAAGCTCCGACAGCCAACTTTGTGTGAGGCAGCCCAAAGCAGATACAGAGACTTTCTTCTGCAATCCCCGCCACACACGCCCTGCCTTTTCTTCATCAGTAACTACGGTATGCAACTCATCATAAAATAAGGGCAAAGCATCTCCTTCCGACAACAAATCATCGGGAAAGGTCTTGCGAAAATAGGCGTCGAACACAGCAGTCAGCAGACCATCAAAGCTTTTATCGTAAACGAAAATTTTCAAGATTTATGATTTATGATTTATGATTTATGGGTTATGAATTATGATTTATGATTTATGATTTCTGGGTTATGATTTCTGGGTTATGATTTCTGGGTTATGATTTATTTTTAGGCACGGATTACAGGGATTAATGCGGATTCTTTGCAGCAATGACAACACCAAAAACCGTGTAATCCGTGTAATCTGTACCTAAATTATTATATAAGCTAATTAACATACTTAGTAATTCGTTTAATCAGAATTCATAAATCATAAATCAGAAATCAAGTCGTAATTGGCGTTCATCCACTTTCTTTTTTGGTTTTGGGAGCAATAAGCTACGTACCCGTTGCGGCGAAAGTTCGTTCACAGTCAGCATTTGGAGAGGCAGTTCTTTGCAGGTGATGAAATATTGCGCCTTCTTCATCACCACTCCTATCTTCTTCAGTTCATAAAAACCCAGTCGCGAAAAACGGCGGGAGGCGACAATCAGCTTCGCCGACTTCACTCCCACTCCCGGCACACGGAGCAACATTTCGTAGTCCGCTTTATTGATGTCGACAGGAAACTGCTCGGGATGGCGCAAAGCCCAGGAGAGTTTCGGGTCTATCTCGAGGTCGAGATCCGGATAGGCATCATCCACAATTTCGTCCACCTTGAATTGGTAAAAGCGCAATAACCAGTCAGCTTGATAGAGCCGGTTTTCACGTACCAAAGGCGGTTGCTTCAATGCCGGAAGACGTTTATCGTATGTATTCACAGAAACGTAGCCCGAATAGTAGACACGTTTCATGGTCGGCCGTCCGTAAAGAGCCGACGAAAGGAAAAGAATATCTTTATCCGACTCGGAGGTAGCGCCTACAATCACCTGGGTACTTTGTCCCGCAGGCGCGAAACGGGGTGCATGGCGGAACTTCTGCCGCTCTTCCTTACTCTCCAACACACCTTGCTGAATGTATTTCATCGGAGCAAATACACTTTTATGATCTTTCTCCGGTGCAAGGAGTTTCAGGTTTTCTTCTTTGGGAATTTCAACGTTGACACTCAAACGGTCGGCATACAGCCCGGCCTCATTCACCAATTCACGACTGGCACCGGGAATACTCTTGAGATGAATATAACCGTTAAACCGGTACACTTGCCGCAAATCTTTGGCTACACGCACCAGTCTCTCCATCGTATAGTCCGGATTGCGGACCACTCCGGAACTAAGAAACAACCCTTCAATGTAGTTACGACGATAGAATTCCATCGTCAGTTCCACCAATTCCGAAACGGAAAATGTGGCGCGGGGAAGATCGTTGCTACGCCGGTTGATACAGTAGGCACAGTCGTAAATACAATAATTGGTAAGCATGATTTTCAATAGCGAGATACACCGCCCGTCCTCGGCAAAACTATGGCATATCCCCCATCCTCCCACAGTGTTTCCCAGCGTTCCCGGCTTATTGGAACGCACCGTACCACTGGAAGAACAGGAAACATCGTATTTGGCAGATTCTGCAAGTATCTTCAGTTTAGCTAAGACGTTTTCGTTCATCATTCCCAATCTTGATTCTTTTCGCAAATATACGATTTAATTTGAGACGCGTATAGAAGAAAAAAAGTTTAGCAAATATATCAATACAAAACAAGTCAAATTTTATGATACAAAAAGCTACGCTTAAAAAAGGAGTTTAATAGATACAATATTTTATTACATAGATCAAATAAGACAATAAAATAAATCGATTATTTTATCACAACAAATATATTTTCATTAACTTTGCAAAGTCAACACAAGAAGTGTTGCATTAATAAACAATTTAATTTTACACAAATGAAGACTTCAAACGAAAACGAAGAAGAAATGGAAGAACGAGAATGGGTTATCAATGGTTTTAAAACCTTCTCTGCCGTAGCGCAGGAGTATTTTCCCGAATATTCTAACGCTGACACAGCCAGCAAAAGAATGAGAAACGAAATAGAACTCGACAAACTGCTCTTCGACGAATTAAAAGCCGCACACTACGTACACGAAACAACACGTCTAAGTCCGAAGCAACAGCAGATCCTTTTCATGACCTGGGGACCGGAAAAAATAATCCTACGTTAGCGCATCACCCATAAGTAAAGATTTACTGCATCCTGACACCTCCGAAAACACAGAAAAAACGTGTTGAACGAACTATATTATATAGATTATTATATTTTAGTATTTATATATGTTCGGTTGGTGGTTCGCCTACTTTTTTTCGAGCGTTGCAAACGCATGACAGACAAGCAGTTGAGCCACCTTCAGGGGGTGTTCGTTTGGCTGTTCGATTTTTTGTCAAAAAAAATACTAAAAAGAAAACCGCATGTCCCCGAATAGAGCCTCTATTTACGGCAAACAGAGGTTCTATTTCTAATAAACAGAGGCTCTGTTTCATCCCAACAGAACCTCTGTTTTTCTATTCATTCCCCCAATCTCATCTTTTACACCCGCGCGGTGTCACACAGAACAACATTATTTCCGTCCTACAGCCCCCAATACAGCCCAAATACCACCATACCGTTCAAAACACCCCCATTCCAGCCAAAAAAGATTTGCACGAACAGCCATTCATGCACTACCTTCGCAGCCGCATCCGACAATGTATGCACAATGGGGATAACCCGCAATCAACAACAAGTAAATAAAAATACGCCTCAATGAAACAACTTCCAAACAACCTCCTGCACGAAGGCTACATCCTGATTCCCAAAGCACTGTTAAAACGTCAGATAAACGACAAAGCGCCGGGAGAACTGGAAGCGCTCCTCCAAGTCCTGATACACGCCAACTACTCGGAAACCACGTACAAGATTCAGCAGATCGACATCGTATGCCAACGCGGAGAATCCGTCATCAGCCAGCAACACTGGAGCCGACTCTTCCAATGGAGCCGATCCAAAACCCTCCGCTTCTTTCAAAAAATCCAGGAAGAGGGCATTATCAAGATCATCCCGCACCAGAAAGGAATCTTCCACATTCATATCAACAACTATGATTTCTGGACCGGCTGCATCTCTCCGGAAGCCCGCGAAGAAAAAAAGAAAGAAAAATCCGAAGTGTTCGACGTTTTCTGGGATAAATATCATGAAACGATGCAAAAACCCAAACAGTACGTCGCCCGTGCCCGCCGCGAATGGGACAAGCTCACCAAAGAGGAACAGCAGACAGCCATCGACCACATCGAGGAAGTCTACTATCACACCAACGACACACGTTTCATCCCCCTTGCCGCCACCTACCTGAAAGACAAGGCTTTCTTAAACGAATATATAGACTAAAAAAACATCGAAAAGAAATGCAACCACACGCCAGCGAACTCGAAGAAGCCATCATTGGAGCCTGCCTGATAGAACAGGAGGCCCTGCCACTCGTAGCCGACAAGCTACGTCCCGAAATGTTCTACGACGATCATCATCAGCTGATCTTCGCCGCCTTGATAGCTATGTATCAGGCAAACAAAAAGATAGATATTCTCACCGTCAAAGAAGAGCTCACACGTCGCGGAGTGCTCGAAAAGATAGGCGGGCCGTATACCATCGTACAACTAAGCAGCCGGGTAGCCTCCTCCGCCCACATCGAGTATCACGCGCAAATCGTCCACCAGAAATATCTGGCACGCGAAGCCGTAGTCGGCTTCAACAAACTCCTCACCTGCGCCATGGATGAAACAATCGACATTGACGACACCCTCATCGACGCGCACAACCTGCTCGACCGCCTCGAAGGCGAATCCGGACACCACGACCATATACGCTGCATGGACACCCTAATGACCGACACGCTGAAAGAAGCTGAATTGCGTATTGCCAAAAGCGTGAACGGCGTCACCGGCATCCCCACCGGACTGACCGAACTCGACCAGAAAACGGGCGGTTTGCAGGATAGTGATCTGATAGTGATTGCCGCCCGGCCTTCCGTAGGTAAAACGGCTTTTGCCCTACACCTGGCACGCAGCGCGGCAATGGCGGGCAATGCGGTGGCCGTCTACAGCCTTGAGATGCAAGGGGAACGCCTTGCCGACCGATGGCTGGCAGCAGCAAGCAACATTAATCCTTACCGGTGGAGGAACGGAATACCTACCCTGCAAGAGATGGAAAATGCCCACACCGCAGCTTCAGAACTGTCAGGACTCCCCATCTACGTGGACGACAGCACTTCTGTCAGCATGGATCACATTCGCTCAAGCGCCCGGCTACTGAAAAGCCGCAATCAGTGTGACGCAATTATTATCGACTACCTGCAACTCTGCGACATGGCTACCAAGCAGGCCAACCGCAACCGCGAACAAGAAGTGGCACAAGCCACCCGGAAAGCCAAGTTGCTAGCCAAGGAGTTGCATATTCCCGTCGTACTGCTTAGTCAGCTGAACCGCGAGTCGGAGAATCGCCCCGGAGGACGTCCGGAACTGGCACACCTGCGCGAGAGCGGAGCTATCGAACAGGATGCGGACGTCGTGATGTTGCTTTACCGACCGGCCATGCAACGCGTCGTCACCGACCGGGAAAGCGGTTACCCGACAGAAGGACTGGGGGTGGTTATCGTTGCCAAGCAGCGTAATGGAGAGACTGGGAATGTATATTTCGGACATAATCCGTCGATGACAAAAATATATGACTATGTTCCGCCATTGGAATATTTGGAAAAACATGCTAAATAAAACGATCTATTGTATAAATAATCAAGACATTTTATCAAAATAGTATTGATACATATACGGTATAAAACTTTTTATATTATCAGAGAAAATAAAACCATATTTACTTGACTTCTCCTCTCTGATTTTGTATATTTGTAGTATCAAAAAGAAAAGATATAATTATTCACTTAAACCTTAACTTTTCAAATTTATGGATGTATTAGTAGAACGCTATCAGCGCAGAAAGTATGTAAATCAGGAGGATGCTCCGTTACTGTATTACATACGTCAGAAATCGGGCAATGTAAGAGTGATGGACGTTGATACGATGGCTACCGCCATCGAAAGTAAATCGTCACTGACTGCCGGAGATGTGAAACACACCATCGAGGCATTTGTGGAACAGTTGCGTCTGTCGCTCACCCAGGGCGACAAGGTGAAGATTGACGGATTGGGTACGTTCCACATCACGCTGACTAGTGACGGTACGGAGAGTATGAAAGATTGTACGGTGCGCAGCATCCGCCGTGTCAATGTCCGCTTCGTTGCCGACAAAGCGTTGAAGCTGATGAATTCGAGCCATACGAGTACACGAAGCGAAAACAACGTGGACTTCGTTCTGGGCGGAAAGGGAGATGGAAGCGATTCCGGAAACGGTGGTTCGGACGATGATTCCGGCAGCGGTTCGGGGGGCAATAAACCGGGCGGTGGAGAAGCACCGGATCCAGCAGCGTAAATAAGCTGCCCGCTCTATCTTCTTTGGCAGAATGAAACTTCATCCTTAGAAAAAACAGTATCACATGGTTTCAGGAACTGATCCATGTATGGTTCCTTGCCATGTGGTTGCTGTTTTTCTGTTTTTCTCTTTCCCGCATTTTCTCATTTTCTTTATTTCTCCATTTTCTTTCATTCTCGTGTTTTTTAGTTTTCCTATTTTTAGTTTCTCTTATTTTTTAATTCTCAATCTTTAATTTTTAATCTTTAATTCAAGAAAGATGTTAGACAAAATCATTGATATTATTACAGCCATCCTCCCTTTTTTCGGAGGTCGCAAAAAACGTCAGCAAATGATGCAGGACGTCAAAGAGTTCAGCGAACTAGTGAAAGAGCAGTATGGCTTCCTTATGAAACAGCTCGAAAAGGTGCTCAAGGATTATTTCGATTTGAGCGACCGTGTGAAGGAAATGCACTCGGAGATTTTTTCATTAAAAGGCAAACTTTCGGAAGCTGTCACTTTACAGTGTGTCAATAAAGAGTGTATTCAGCGCAACAATGGTTCCGAATCTGCATCATCATCCACTTCTTTAATACCTGCCTAACGCATGAGAACTATTAATCTGATTGTCGTGCATTGTTCCGCTACCCGCGAGGATAAATCTTTCACCGAACATGATTTGGACGTTTGTCATCGTCGCCGCGGCTTCAATGGTGTGGGTTATCATTTTTATATTCGTAAGAACGGGGATATTAAGTCTACCCGTCCGTTAGAACGGATCGGTGCGCATAGCCGTGGTTTCAACCGGGAAAGTATCGGTATCTGCTATGAAGGCGGACTGGACTGCATGGGACAGCCGAAAGACACGCGCACTTGTTGGCAGAAACACTCGCTACGGGTTCTTATCCTGACTTTATTAAAGGATTTTCCGGGATGCCGTGTCTGCGGACATCGTGATCTTAGTCCCGATCTTGACGGAGACGGTGAGATTGAACCGGAAGAGTGGATCAAGGCTTGCCCCTGTTTTAATGCTGAAATGGATTGGGATAAAGAATAAGTCTCTTTTTTCATTTACATACTCTATTATTAGTTGTTATTGGTTAATTGTTATTGGTTACTAATCAAGAAAACCCGGACTTTCGCAAGCCCGGGTTTTCTGCATCTTGAGAACGTCTCCTTTACCTATAGGGAAATGGGGGACTAGCAATTTGATTCTAGTACAACAAAAAGACGCTCCAAGAGTAAAGATAAAAGGGATGCCAGTGGGAAATGTGGGGAGGCATCCCTTTTCTAAAGAAGAACAAAGATGGAAGGATTGACTTTCACAAGCCATATCCTTCGCTTTGTTTCTTCTCGGCATATTCTTCACACGAGGGTGAAGAAGGGTTTTATTATCTATAAAAGTTATCTATTCAAAAACTCTCTCTACTAATGAAATAAGAGGGATAGCTTTTAGAAAAGAGTTATTATCATATTTACTCAACCGTTACAGTTATTGTCGTAACATCACCTGTTGAAGGGATTACTCCTCCCCATTTAGACTTAACTGTTACTTCTACAGTTGCCGTCAAGCCGTCTCTAGATGGCATATCCTTACCAGCTTGAGAGTATGACAACTCGCCGGCATCAGTAACTTTAAATTTATCGGCATTGTCTCCGACAACTTTGAAAGCAGGAGCTGTAAGACCGTACATATCAAGAGCATCAACCGAATTAGCAAATCCATTAGAATTATTTCCAGTTACACCAGTTCCAGCTTCCCACATCTTCTGACCTCTATAGTCTTTCCAAACAGAGCCTGTAGCTAAATCAACAGTAGAGGTTTTATCAGATGCTATTTTTTGTGTAAGGTTAGTTGGTGCAGTCCATGCGCCGCTCAACTTAGCATCAGGAACGAGTGTTACAGTATATACCGCATCTTTCTTTTCACCACATTTCACTGTAGCTGTCACTTTTACAGGTGCTGCATAGTCCTTATTAATAATCAGTTTTGGAGCACCTGAGAAATCTACTCCAGTACCTGTTGCTGCAAATTCAATAGTACCACCTGCATCTGTAACTACCTTTTTGTATACATCACTATAGTTAGGGAATAATGTAGAAACATCTCCGACCTCTACAGCAATTTCAGTAGCCTGTGCTGCATCTACACCTGCATCGACCTTTTGAGGAGAAGCTACAGTAGTCAAAGCAACGTCTGCCAAAGACTTAACTGTAACGGCGGCCTTCACTGTAATTGTCTTCACAGAAGATACAGTTATCACTGCTGTAGGATTATAAGTGCCGACTTTTGTAGCACTAGGCACTGTTATTGTCAAGGCGTTCTCATTACCGCGAGCAAAAGTTACACCGTTATCTGCACCAGTTACATCAAAAGCACTAGCTGCCAAAGCTTTATAATCAGCTTCCGTAATAGCTCCTTTGTTATACAAATCAACCATATTGATAGTATATGTCTGCACGCCATTACCTTTCCAAGTACCTTCGAAGCTATATGCTATTTCTTTATTGTCCGTTTTCTGTGTAATAGTCACTTTACCTCCAGTAGTCAAACTTGTGGTGACAGGAGCATCAACACCTGTAATTGCAGTCTTTGCATCAACATCAACAGTCTGACCTACCAATCCTACTTGACCAAAGGCAGTCTCCGCTAATGTCACTTTACCTGTTGTTGCATCAATAGCAAAATATTGCTTGTTAGCACCAGTCAATTCAAAGGTTGTATTGAATACTCCCTTGAGTCCTGCGGGTATATCCGTATAGGTAGTTGAAGCATCAGCATCGGCAGTAGTCTTATCATCATAGAAGACAGCTTGTTCCTTACCATCTTTGCTGAATGTCAGACTTGACTTATTATCATTATATATAATGCTTCTGTCCGTTTCACCAGTTATATACTTAACCTTGTAGCCAGGAGATAAATATTTGGTCGTCATCAACACAGGGAAGTAGTTTGATGTAATCTCTGTCAGTACTTCCTTACTGTTATCCTTCACCATCAGACACAATGCATAGTTTTCAGATGCACTAGTAGTACTCAAAGGAATAGTGATAAGACCTGTAGGTTCACCACCCTCTTTCTCTACTGTCACCTCACCTACTTTGAAGATATTCGTATTCGTAGAACGTGTCTTTTGCGCATCCATAAGAAGGCTATACTTTCCTGTCTCAAAGCCTAGTGCTGCTTTTGCAGGCGAAACGCGGAATGTAACAGTCAAGTCTTCACTGCGTGAGATGATAGAATAGCTTGTAGCACTCGAATTCTTCTTAGCATACAAAGTGGTAAACTCTTCTGTACCGGCTGTATTCTTCGGAACATATACCACGCTCTGTACCATTGCTTTGATAGCTTCGATGTCAATACCATGTTGTTTCACGTCACCAACCAACTGCTCGAAAGTGAAGTCGGTAGTTTTCATAGCTTCATTGATAGCATCTTCTACTTCACTCTTCAAATTGGAAGGAGTAAACATCGTCTCATAGTTTGAACGCAATGTCTCGATCTGGTTCAGCACTGCCGCAAAATCGGCATACTGTCCCGGATTCTTTTCCAAGAAACTGTTTATAGCATCTTGAATATCTTCCAAATCATCCAATCTAGCAAGAATACCTTTGTTTGTTGCATCACCATCCAATGCTTTAGTGAGCTTATCTTGAATTTTAGTTAACGCACCATCTTTTCCTGTAATAGCTGTAATAGCATTGTTCACAGAAGTAAGTTCTGTTGCAATGGCAGTGCTTACGGCATTATTGATATATTCTACAAGATCTTTACCATCAAGTTTCTCTGCGATTGTGCTATTGATAAAAGCAGACAGCAATTCGTCAGTTTTTGCAGCTGCGCTGATTACTTTGTTGTTCTCGTAGTCGGCTACAAAATTCAGCAAAGTCTGAATATCACCTTCGGCACCAGTCAGTTTGTCATAGCTTTCCTTCAATGCTTTGAGAGTTGCATCGTTAGCATCTACTAAAGTCTTCAGTTCATTTTGTTTACTAGACAATTGCGTTGCAAGTTCTTTAGCTGCTGTAGCATCCCCCTGTGCGGCAGCCAGTTTAGCTTTTAAGTCTGCAATTTCAGCCTCCAATGCTTTAATAGAGGCATCCTTGTTCTCCAGAGCTTTGGACAGTTTGTCGATTTCTGTAGCCAACTCCGTTTTTGCAGCTGCAATGGCGGTTTTCATATCCTCAATGCTAACGGGATTTGACGTGTTGATCTTATCAATCTGCTCCTGCAGATTTTTCACATCATCGTCGTAGTCCTTACAACTTGTTATAGTTGTACTTACTGCAAGCGTCAATGCCCCGAAGAGCATCACTTTCACAAATTTTCTTTTCATAACTACTTAAAAATTACATTAATAATATATTATTAAACACTAAGTTTCAATAATAGACCGCCCGTTACTTTGTAGGTAACGGAGAAACCTTTGTTCCTGCTCTTTTGGAGTAGTCAATACGGAAAAATGAAACAATATGCGATTACATTTTTACCCCTGCTTCTTAGAAGCGGCAGAGGGGCGGGAGACCTTTTGCAAAATTTAGAAGTTAACAAAGCCCTAATACAAAGAATCCGCGTGTTTTATTTGTTTAATTCCTGTTTTGAGTAGTTTATTAGAAAAAATGTATGATTTCGTTTGGTTGTTTTAAGAAATATGCTCATATTTGCACCGATATTTCAACCCGTTACCTACAAAGTAACAGAATAAAAATCAAGCACTTACACCGACCACAGATCGTTTTATAAAATCAAGTACCTGCATATTTGCTTCATCAATTTTCTTATTTCGGAAAGGCTTCAAATAAGTTTCTGTCACGGTGATGGACGAATGTCCCATCGCTTCGGAAATAATACCCGGATGAATTTCGCAATAATACGCAGTCGTAGCCCAGGTATGGCGGGCGGTGTACGAGCTCAACCGGTCTTTGAGTCCCAATGCCTTTCCTAATAATTCCAACTGATAATTAAAATTGCGCAATGCCAGTTGATATTCCCTATACGCCTTTGGCGAACCTTCGTCACTATGAAGAATCGGGAACAAATAAGGCGACTGTTCCTCCCGATTCATATACTTTTGCAAAAGAAACATCGCTTCCGTCGTCAACGTCACAGACAACGGACGTCCCGTTTTACGACGACGATAACTAATCACATTTCCCCGGAGATCACTCTTGCGCAAATAAGCCAAGTCGACAAAAGGCAGTCCCCGAAGCAAGAACATAAGAATGAACAACTCCTGCGCCCCCTTCATGGCAGGAGTGATGGCGTCCGACTGCAACAGACGGGCAAATACCTTCTTCATATCCTCCATATCCAATGCCCGACGGCGGTCTGCCCGCGTACCTGTATATACGGAGCGAAAAAGATGCGGCACGTATGATGCCTTCCGAAGATCGACAGCGCGATTGTAAACCGCACGCAACGTGCGAAGATACGTAGACACCGTATTCCAACTACACCCACGTGCACGAAGACTACCCTCAAAATGCTTCAGCCACTCCGGAGTGATTTCCCGAAACGATAAACGATCGGAACCCTGAAAAGTAAGAATCGCATTCAACGTACTTCTGTATACATGAGCAGTCCCTAAATTTCCACTCTGCTGCAAATCAACAGCCACTTGTTTCATAAACGAAGTAAAACTTTCCTTTTTCATTAAAAAT
>OGOW01000844.1_pt1 | contig 31642 bp, 30 predicted proteins | sample 1552781 | NCBI WGS metagenome assembly OGOW01 (sample SAMEA2580145, study PRJEB22360) | human gut metagenome | biome: human gut; feature: human-associated habitat; material: faeces | place: Denmark | collected 2008/2010
AGAACTTTAAAGCATATCTTCCAAATATTTTCGGAAGTTTTTTTTTCATTTTTCTTTTTTCTCTTTCCTCGTCGTCTCTCTTGTCGAAAGGGAGGCAAAAAGAAAAAGGAAGAAGGACCAGGCACCGTTTCTTTAAAAAGAATGTCAACTCGCGCTGCTTTCGTTTTCAAAAGCGGGTGCAAAGGTAAGGACTTTAAAGCATAACTTCCAAATGTTTCGGAAGTTTTTTTTCATTTTTCTTTTCCAAGGCCGAAGTTCCGAAAGAAACCTATGGCAAAGAAGAGAAAAATGGAAGCTTACCGCTCCGTTTTACTGTCAGAATGTCAAAACATCGCCGCCTTCGTTCCCGAAAGCGGATGCAAAAGTAGCGCTTTTACGGACATCTGCAAAATATATACAAGCTTTTTTTGAGGGTTTACGTGAACTTTTTCATAACTAGCTGATTGATAGATATGTTTTAAAGCATGTTTTTTAAAGGGAAAGGAAGGCAGGAAGGAAGGGGACACATTATATATATACGTGCGCGCATCGGAATATACTAAGTTCACCCCTTGACATAGACCACAGAACGGCCGGCACCACGCTTGAGGAGCCCAAAGAGAACTGACAATAAACCTGCGAAAGGCTACATCCGGAAAGCCCGGATACTAAACGAGAACTACTGAACAACTTTTCTCACTACAGATATGTTTCTTTCTTACCACACCCGCGTTTCTTTCTTTCCACAGCTGTGGTAAGAAAAGAGCACTGCTGTGGTAAGATTAGTTTTTAGAGAAACAGACTCAGAAAGTAAAGAGATAGCAATTATATCTGGCATTTTAGAAACTAACTATCCATAAAGAACGAAATGAAATACTTCAAAGATAAAAGAAAAGAGAATGAAATCTCCCATAATACTGTGACAAACCGAAAAACTCAGCGACAGATAGGGTAAATATCAACCTAATTATTTATCTTTGTTAGCTTTTAAAAGTTAGCATACTAAAAACAATAAAGTGCAATGAAAGATTTTCTGAAATTTACGTTTGCCACCATTACCGGCATCATCGTATCAGTCGTTGTTTTAGTTTTCAGCAGTATTCTGGTGGTTTTCAGCATGGTATCATCTTCGGAGTCAGAAACGCAAGTACGCAAAAACTCCATTATGATGCTGGATTTGAATGGTGCACTGGCTGAACGCAGCCAAGACAATCCGTTCGATGCCCTTATGGGAGACAATTATAAGACTTATGGCCTGGATGATATCCTCTCTTCTATCAAAAAAGCAAAAGAGAATGACGACATTAAAGGTATCTATATAGAAGCGACTTCGCTGGGTGCAGGATTTGCTTCACGCGAAGAAATACGCAATGCATTGAAGGATTTCAAGGAATCGGGAAAATTCATCGTGGCTTATGGTGACAGCTATTCCCAAGGTCTTTATTATCTGTCAAGTGTAGCCGACAAGGTGTTGCTGAACCCGCAAGGTATGGTCGAGTGGAGGGGCTTGGCCGCTACCCCCATGTTCTTCAAGGATTTGCTGGCCAAAATCGGAGTAGAAATGCAGATATTCAAAGTAGGTACCTACAAATCGGCTGTAGAGCCTTTCATCTCTACCGAAATGAGCCCTGCCAACCGTGAACAAATCGACGCTTACCTGACCTCCATCTGGGGACAAGTGACCAATGATGTTGCAGAATCACGCAAAATATCTGTAGACTCACTGAACGCCATTGCCGACCGCATGTTGATGTTCTATCCCGCAGAAGAAAGTGTGCAATGCGGACTGGTCGATACATTAATATATAAGAATGATGTGCGCAACTACCTGAAAGCGATGGTAGGCATCGACAAAGACGACCGCATGCCCGTACTTGGTTTGCAGGACATGATTAACGTAAAGAAGAATGTTCCCAAAGACAAAAGTGGAAATGTGATTGCCGTATACTATGCCTATGGAGAAATTGACGGTGGTTCATCTTCTGCCTCCAGCGAAGAAGGCATCGACTCTAAAAAGGTGATTAAAGACCTGCGCAAGCTGAAAGATGACGAAGATGTAAAAGCTGTAGTATTACGCGTAAACTCACCGGGCGGAAGCGCCTATGGTTCAGAACAGATATGGTATGCCGTCAGCGAATTGAAGAAAGAGAAACCAGTCATTGTTTCCATGGGTGACTATGCAGCTTCAGGAGGTTACTACATTTCTTGTAATGCAGACACCATCGTGGCCGAGCCTACCACACTGACGGGTTCTATCGGCATCTTCGGCATGTTCCCCAACGCAAAGGGGCTGACTGATAAAATCGGGGTAAATTTTGATGTAGTGAAAACCAATAAATACGCAGACTTCGGCATGCTGACACGCCCGATGAATGACGGGGAAAAAGGGCTGATGCAAATGTATGTGAACAACGGATATGACCTCTTCCTCACCCGCTGCTCCGATGGCCGAGGCATCAGCAAGGAAGACCTGGATAAAATTGCCCAAGGCCGTGTATGGACCGGAAGCAAGGCCAAGGAACTAGGACTAGTCGACGAATTGGGTGGTTTGGACAAAGCTTTGGACATTGCCATTGCAAAGGCCGGAGTAGATGCCTATACCGTGATGAGCTATCCGAAAAAGGAAAGTTTCTTTGAAAGTCTGATGAACACCAATCCGGGTAACTACATCAAAGCACGTATGCTGAAAGGCACAATGGGCGAGATATACCAGCAGTTCAGCGTCCTGGAGAATTTTGACAAATGTGACCGTATACAAGCACGTGTCCCCTTTGAACTGAATATTCAATAAATGGAGGAAAACTTTATCAAGATATATCATTGGCTATATCCCCTATCATGGCTTTATGGGATAGGGGTATGCTTGCGAAATAAACTCTTTGACTGGGGCTGGCTCCGGTCAAAGAGTTTTGACGTTCCAGTAATATGCGTGGGCAATCTTGCTGTGGGCGGAACTGGCAAGACGCCACATACCGAATATCTGATAAAGCTATTACAAAAAAACGGAGTAAATGTAGCCACCCTCAGTCGGGGTTACAAGCGTAAAAGCCGAGGCTATGTATTGGCCGATGACAAGAGCAATGTACGCCAAATAGGTGACGAGCCGTATCAAATTAAAAATAAATTCCCCAATGCACGGGTAGCGGTAGACGAAAACCGTTGCCACGGCATTGAGCAACTGCTGAAACTGGAAAATCCCACTGTAGAAGCCATCATCCTGGACGATGCCTTCCAACATCGCCATGTAAAAGCTGGGCTGAACATTCTACTAACTGATTTTCACCGGTTACTGTGCGATGATGCCTTGCTCCCTGCCGGAAGACTCCGCGAACCTTCAAGCGGTAAAAACCGGGCACAGATGGTCATCGTTACCAAATGTCCGGATGATATCAAGCCGATAGACTTCAACATCATAGCTAAACGGCTCCACCTCTATCCATACCAACAACTGTATTTCTCCAGATTCCGCTATGGAATGTTGACACCGCTATTTCCCGAGAAAACGAACAGCCGGAAAGTGCTCTCCTCCCTCACCGGAGACGAGCAAGTACTGCTGGTGACAGGCATCGCCTCCCCCGCCCCCTTACAGAAAGAAGTGGAATCTTACACGCCACACGTCAAATTGCTGGCATTTGATGACCATCATGACTTTACTCCCAAGGATTTATTGCAAATAAAGGAACAATTCCAGCACCTGGAAGAGTGGAAAAGACTGATAATCACCACGGAGAAAGATGCGGCAAGGTTGAAACTCCATCCCGCACTGGACGAAACACTAAAGCCGTACATCTACGTGCTGCCGATAGAAATAGAAATCTTACAAAATCAACAATATATATTTAACCAAAACATTATTGGCTATGTTAGAGCGCATTCAAGAAACAGCAGCCTTTCTGAAGGGAAAGATGCACACCCAGCCTGAGACAGCAATCATCCTCGGTACCGGACTCGGCAGTCTTGCCGGTGAAATCACTGAAAAGTATGAGATAAGGTACGAAGAAATCCCCAATTTCCCCATCTCTACCGTAGAGGGACACAGCGGAAAACTTATCTTCGGCAAACTGGGCCATAAAGACATCATGGCGATGCAGGGACGTTTCCATTTTTACGAGGGCTATTCCATGAAGGAAGTAACCTTCCCGGTACGTGTAATGCGCGAACTGGGTATCAAGACCTTATTCGTTTCCAATGCCAGTGGCGGCACAAATCCGGACTTTGCGATCGGTGACCTGATGATTATCACCGACCATATAAACTACTTCCCCGAACATCCATTGCGTGGCAAAAACATACCTTACGGTCCTCGCTTCCCGGATATGAGCGAAGCTTATGACAAAGAGCTGATTCGTAAGGCCGACGCCATTGCGGCAGAAAAGGGCATCAAGGTTCAGCACGGTGTCTATATCGGTACGCAAGGTCCCACATTCGAAACACCTGCGGAATACAAGATGTTCCATATTCTGGGTGCCGATGCAGTGGGCATGTCCACCGTGCCGGAAGTCATCGTGGCAAATCATTGCGGAATCAAAGTGTTCGGCGTATCTGTCATTACAGACTTGGGGGTAGAAGGTAAAATCGTAGAAGTCTCTCACGAAGAAGTGCAGAAAGCTGCGGACGAGGCGCAACCGAGAATGACAGAGATTATGCGTGAATTGATTAATAGAGCATAAGAAAGCATGAGAACAGAAATAGCTACCCTCGGTGAATTCGGCCTCATCCGACACCTCACCGAAGGCATTGAACTAAAGAACGAGTCGAGCCGATATGGTGTCGGAGATGATGCCGCCGTCCTCTCCTACCCGGCCGAAAAGGAAGTGCTCGTTACTACCGACTTGCTGATGGAAGGCGTCCATTTCGACCTTGTGTATGTACCGCTCAAGCATTTGGGGTATAAATCGGCCGTAGTCAATTTCTCTGATATCTATGCCATGAACGGCACACCGAAGCAGATTACCGTTTCCTTGGGCATATCCAAGCGTTTCAGTATAGAAGACATGGAGGAACTCTATGCCGGCATCCGTTTGGCTTGCGAAGAATATGATGTTGACATCGTGGGAGGAGACACCTCCGCTTCCTATACTGGGCTTAGCATCAGCATCACCTGCATAGGCGAGGGTGAGAAAGGAAAAGTGGTCTACCGCAATGGTGCCCGCGAAACCGACCTGATTTGCGTCAGCGGCGACTTGGGTGCCGCCTACATGGGACTACAGCTTTTGGAACGCGAAAAGGCGGTGCTCAAAGGAGGTGACAAAGACTTGCAACCGGACTTCTCGGGGAAGGAGTATCTTCTGGAACGTCAACTGAAGCCCGAAGCACGCCGTGACATCATTCAGAAACTGGCAGAAGAAGGTATACAACCCACCTCCATGATGGATATATCGGACGGACTTTCTTCGGAATTACTGCATATCTGTACCCAAAGCAAAGTGGGTTGCCGAGTTTACGAAGAACATATTCCTATCGACTATCAGACGGCTGTAATGGCAGAAGAATTCAATATGAACCTGAGCACTTGTGCACTGAACGGAGGCGAGGATTATGAGTTATTGTTCACCGTCCCCATTGCCGACCATGAAAAGGTTGCCGAAATGGAAGGCGTCAAGCTGATTGGCCATATCACCAAACCGGAATTAGGCTGCGCCCTAATTACCCGTGACGGTCAAGAGTTTGAACTCAAAGCACAAGGATGGAATCCTTTGAAGGAAGAAGAAGCGGAAAAAGCATAACTATAAAACTTTTTCAGTATTTTTTCTCAAATCATAAACGCTGATAATTAGCCATATAGCCAATTATCAGCGTTTTTTATTATGAAAGCTATTGCATAGTCCAAAAGTTTCACTACCTTTGCAACCGCAAAAGAGATAAACATGGTGCCATAGCTCAGTTGGTAGAGCAAAGGACTGAAAATCCTTGTGTCCCCGGTTCGATTCCTGGTGGCACCACTTTTAAGAAAAGAAAAACGATGTAAATCCCTGAATTTCAAAGAAGTTCAGGGGTTTTTCATTTCCAAGAATAAGCAAAATAAGTGGGATTAAAGCAAACTGTACGTCCTTATTCGGGGGACGGTTTTAGAAAGCCCTGAATGTTCCACTGCGCGATAGCTACTTCATTCTTTTACAGCACGTTGCACTATTTTACATAACAGAGTCCTCGGTTCGATTTCCTAACTTTGTATCATTAAAAATTGAGCAGTATGGAAAGAAAAAGATTCAGCGTTTTGTTCTTCATCAAGAGAAGCAAACTGTTAAAAAACGGGGAAGCGCCCGTGCGTGTGCGTGTCACTTATGACCGCTTATATGTGGAACTCCAACTTAAACGAAGTGTAAAAGTCCCACTTTGGTCGCAGGACAAAGAGAAATCAATAGGCAAAGACCGCAATTCCGTAGAACTAAACCATTACATTGATGCCTTGCGTGTGAAATTCTATCAAATCTATCAAGATTTAGAACTGGAGGGAAAGATTATTTCTGCCCGTGCCATCGTAAACCGCTATCAGGGAAAGGACGAAACTTTCAAGACATTATATAATGTATTCAAGGAACATAACGACAACTGCCGGAAACTAATCGGAACGGATTATGCCGACATTACCGTAAGACGTTACGATAATTGCCTTAAATACCTCATGGAACTGGTGAAACGAGATTATAAGGTAGATGATATTCTACTACGTGAAGTAAACGGGGAATTGGTGCGCAATTTTGATTTATACCTGAAAACGGAAAAGCATTGCGCACAAAATACTGTTATCCGTTATATGAAGTGTTTCAAGAAAGTGATAAACCTTGCCATTGCAAACGAATGGATAACAAAAAATCCGTTTGCCGGAATCAAGTTTCACGAGGTGGAAGTAAACAAACAGTTCCTTAGCCAAACTGAAATAAATAAGATATGGCAGAAAGAATTTAAGATAGAACGGCTGGAACTGGTACGGGATGTATTCATTTTCCGTGTGTACACCGGATTGGCGTTTATAGACGTATATAATTTACGCCCCGAACATATTTCCGAAGATAGTAACGGTAATTTATGGATAGTAAAAGCCCGTGAAAAGACAAATAACCTTTGTAACATTCCGCTTTTGAGCATTCCGAAGCAGATACTTGAAAAATACAAGGACAATCCATATTGCCTTGACAAAGGCGTAATGCTGCCTGTTCCTTGCAATCAACTGATGAACAGTTATTTGAAAGAAATTGCCGATCTTTGCGGAATTAGAAAAAATCTGACCACGCATACGGCGAGACACTTTGACTTGCCTTTGTGTTTGAAAATGAACAGTTTGCAGAAATTCGTTTCTCGATAGGTAACGATTTAGAAACGAGCGAAGCTCTGTATTCTGTCTTGTTCTGCATTACATCATAAGAACGCTGCATCCTAAATGCAAAGGTACAATTTAATCCAGATGCTCACAAGTTCCTTCTGTTCTTTTTTATGATGACACTGTACAATGTTGATAAAAAGGTTAATAAGCGATAGAATTTTATCATTAGATGATAATACTCTCAAAAATCTTTTGTATATTTGCCAAGTAAAATGAGATATTAATACCAAGTTATACTGAAGTGAATCGAATAAAATTGGTTTTAGACAAGAAAGGGATAAAACAAAAATGGTTGGCTGAACAATTGGGTAAAAGTTTTAATATGGTAAATTCTTATGTTCACAATAGGACTCAGCCAAGTATTGAAACCCTTTATAAAATAGCTTCTATATTAGAAGTGGAGATTGATGAACTTCTGTCTCCAAGAGAAGATGTTGAAAAAATGAATCATATCAATAAGCAATAATATGGCAACTGCGACACAATTGAAAATGCTTGTAAAAAGTCATTTTGAAGATAATAACGAGAAATTTAATACTATCGCATTGCAAATTGCGGCACATGAAGCAAGGTTGGGGCATACTAATCTTGCAAATGATATTCGTAAAATCATAGATACTTCAAAATCAAGTAAACCCAAGCTAAAAAGCATAGACCCCAATCTACAAAGTTTGTTCTTAGAAATATATCCTCAAGAGCGTTTGTCCGATTTGGTTGTTGCTCCGCAAATAAAAGGTCGAATAGAACGAATTATCAATGAATTCACATCTAAAGAAAAACTGTTTAAGCATGGCCTTGAAAACAGACGCAAAATTCTGCTTTCCGGACACCCTGGGACAGGAAAAACCATGACTGCATCAATCATTGCGAATGAACTAAAAATGCCTATATATGTTGTCCTTATGGATAAAATTGTCACAAAATATATGGGAGAAACAAGTGCAAAGCTTAGACAAATATTTGATTTCATCGAAGATGTTCCCGCCGTATACCTTTTTGACGAATTTGATGCAATAGGTGGGCAACGTGGTAAAGATAATGAAGTAGGAGAAATGCGTCGTGTACTGAACTCTTTTTTACAATTTATAGAACGTGACCATTCTGATAGTCTAATTATTGCAGCAACAAATAATTTGGAACTTTTGGATCAAGCTCTATTTAGACGCTTTGATGATGTAGTTCATTATAAATTACCATCAGATAAAGAGAAAATACAATTGTTAAAAAACCGTTTAAATGGGAATCTGGGCAATGATGAAATTAAAGCGTTGTTGCCAGAACTAGAATCTTTAAGTCATGCAGAAATAAATCAAGCGTGTTTAGATGTTGTAAAGGCATCTATTATATATGATATTCCTATAAACTTTAATTTAGTTATTAAGACCATTAAGGAAAGAAAATCTGCATATCAAATAGAATGTGAATAATGGAAAGATACGAACATCTAGTAACGCCAGAACAAATAAAGGTGGCTATGAGTTATTCTCCAAGGAATGCCGGTGGAGACAACTCATGTATTCCCGTTAGAAACAGGACCGAACATGCAGCTCGTCTTCAACAACTTTTTGAAATGGCTCGTGTTGAAAATGAGAGAATTCAGGGAGAAATGTTAGCAGTTTCCTTGCCTGCAAGAACTGGCACATATTTAGAATTTGCGGGAGCTCCTGCAAATGATTTAATAACTAAAAGTTTGGAAGATCAAAAGATGGGAATTAGACTCTTGAATATAAGAAATATTCCTATTAATGATTCTGATAACCAAACATTTGCTACAGTTTTTGTGCCCCATGGAAAAGAGAGGGAATTTATAAATAAGCTACAAAAGTATGCCTCTGAAGATACTCCATCAGGAAAGCCCAGAAATGACAAGCTTTTCAGAAGTATTGAATCCGTAAACATTGCCCTATTAAGGTCCTTATGGACAGATGACACATGCAACTTACCAGCAGAACAAAACGATTGGTATGAGGTCTGGATACGCATAAATGAATCCGTCTCATTGGAAGATCAACACCAGACATTTATAGATACATTAAACACCTTACAAATACGCTATAAAACAGACTCAATCTTAACTTTTCCAGAAAGGTCCGTCATCCTTGTTTATGCTAATAAAGAATCACTTACAAGTCTATTACAAAGTTCTGATCAAATAGCTGAATTTAGGGGCGTAAAAACGCTGGCAAGTTTTCTTCTTAATGAATATAGAAGCGAGCAACAGGAATGGATTGAGGATGTTCGCAATAGAGTAATAACAAATTCTAATAGTAATTCTGTTGTATGTATCCTGGATACAGGATTGAATAATGGGCATCCTCTTATTACAGATATTGTGCCAGATGAGAATTGCGCAACCGTAGTAGGTGAAGGTAATTCGGACCGGAATGGTCATGGAACGAATATGTGTGGTATTACGATATATGGAGATTTAAATCATTGTATTGCGAACAATAATCCTATTGTTATTGACAACCTTATTTCTTCTGTAAAATTATTACCGCATAATAATGCCAATTCCAAAGAATCTTGGGGCTATTTAACGGAACAAGCAATTTTAGTTTCTGATGTTATATTTCCACGAAAAAATATTTGTTATTGTATGGCCATTACAGCGGAAGATTGTGAGCATGGGAAACCATCTTCATGGTCTGGAGCTATAGACACAATATCATATAATGGTGGTGATAATGGCAAATTATTTTTGGTTTCTGCAGGAAATATTGGCCGCGTAAATGAACAAGATCGTGGTATTGTAGAACAATATCCAACGGGAAATAGTTTGCGTCCAATTCAAAATCCTGCGCAAGCATGGAATTGTATGACTATTGGCGCATATACATCTATCATTGCTAATAATAGTCCTAAATTACGAGGTTATGAGCGAGTTGCGCCAAGCGGTGGAATCAGTCCCTTTTCACGCACTTCGTTACTATGGAAGAAATCTTCATTGATTAAACCAGAAGTAATGTTTGAAGGAGGTAATTTAGCCATAACTGGAGATGCTCAATTTCCATTTTCTGCGGATGAAGAGTTACAATTGCTCACTACAAATAACAACTATCAGGTAAACGGTTATTTTGATGTAATAAATGCTACTAGTGCCGCTACTGCACTTGCCTCAAAATTTGCGGGAAAACTGCAAAACAAATACCCCAATTTATGGGCTGAAAGTATCAGAGGGCTTATTGTCCATTCTGCTAAGTGGACACAATGTATGGAGGAACAATTCCCTGTGCGGAATAGAACAGAAATGGAGCGAAGACTGCGTTTTTGCGGATACGGAGTACCGTGCGAAGACAGAGCGTTAAATAGTTATGGGAACGGGGTGACATACATTGCTCAGGAAACTATACAGCCTTTTATCAAGGAAAGAGGCAACAGTGCAGTAAAAATCAACGAAATGCATTTCTTTGAATTTCCATGGCCCAAAGAGATTTTAGAGCAATTAGCAGAAATTGAAGTGTCCATGAGAGTCACTTTATCCTATTTTATAGAACCTGCACCAGGAGAAATCGGTTGGAAAGACAAATATAGATACGCATCATGTGGCTTAAGATTTGATGTTAATAACGAAAATGAAGATCGTCGAGCATTTCAGTTAAGAATCAACAAAGCTATCGAAGCAGAAGAAAATGAAGAACGAGGAAAAAACGATTCTGCTCGTTGGACAATTGGAGCAGATAATAGAAATAAAGGTTCTATCCATTCTGATGAATTAAGGCTTACGGCTGCACAATTAGCAACATGTAATTTAATAGCAGTGTACCCTATTGGTGGCTGGTGGAAAACACGAACAAACCTGAAAAAGTATAATAACAAGCTTAGGTATTCTCTTATAGTATCTTTAGATACACCAATAGAGAATGTTGACATGTATATAGATGTAAAGAACAAGATTGAAACAATAATTCAGACACCGATTGAAGTTGAGATTCCAATTAACCAATGACAAAGTGGGGAGTTTAAAGCACCCCACTTTGTCATTGGTAATATGAATAATACAAGCGATTACTTATTGAGTGCTTTTTTAGATAGCATTTCGATGATATATAGTTGATTATTTTTATCAATATTAAACAAATTGTAAAGTTGAGCATTCACATCTCCATTGTAATCAATAAGACTATTCTCATCTGAGTAGTCCAACAAATCAGGAACTTTCTTAGCCAAAGAGGTCAAGGATTCGTCTGTAAGCAAGAAGGCAAAGCGGATTATTTCGCTTGTTGCATATTTGAAGAAGTTCTTTGCTTCTTGTTCGGTTACAAATGTTTTCAATGCTACGCGAGAGCGACCAAATGCACTATGATTATCCACTATGGCTATTTGATTGCTACGTTTTTGGCCTCCGGCATTGGCACTTGAAACAATGATCTTCCATTTGTTCAAGTGGTCAAGTCCTGTTTTAATGACATCTTTGTTTGCAATATACCATCTTGCCCTTCCACTCTTTCCCGCTTTGTCATTTGTAAAGAGTTTTATCTCTGATTCTGAGTTATAATTGTCCCCCTCGTGATATTCTCTCACAAGCGTGGGATTTTTCTCTACGAAATCACTTTCGATAGAAAACAAACTACGAGGAAGTATGGCATCATGCAAACATCCATACTTGACAATAGCGCTATTCAAAGAATCTGCAATCTCGCTATCAAGAGGATTTAATGAGAACAATTCTTCCTTAGGGTTGCTGGCATCAATTGACACTTCCTTTCCATTTTTAGAAAAGACATATCGGAATCCGTTACGATTCTTTTGCGTATCTTTCATCACTATGGACAAACCATCTGCAATACCAACTTCTTTGAAGACATCCATGGAGTCAGGGAAGAACTTCAATAAGCACAAATGTGGGTCATTGATTTGTGCAAGCCCAAACTGTTCAAGTCCTTTTCCCGAACGATGAATCCATCTTGCACCCGGATAGATAAGAGAAATGTATCGACCTAATCGGTCACTGATTGTTTGAAAGTATTGAAATATGCTCACGCTAACTTTTTGCCCATTGGAGCTTTCCTTTTGAGCCACGACTTCCTGATACGGCGGATTGCCCACTATCGCATTGAATTTCATATTCTTTATCCCTGTTCTTTCGGAAACAAATTTTTCCACTTGCCTGATGAAATGTTCCGGCTTGTTCTTGATTTGATTGATTAAGTCCTCGAAGTATCGGGTGTTCACCTTCGCTTTGCGGAAGCCGATGAGAGTACGCTTGGTGATGCTCTTAGCCATCGGAGTCTTGCAGATGACAAAGATGTTTTCTGCTACCACCTTGTCCCAAATGCGCTGTTCGTCCTCAATGCTTGACACCGAAAACAAAGAGTTTTTTACCCGTGTGCGGTAAATGCTATATGCCATGTAAAGAGGATACAAGCCGGACTTGGAGTTGATTTCAAGGATACGGGAATCCTCGGCAAACACATTGGCTGTCACTTCGCCGTGGTCAATGAAGCGAGGCTCGGACAATGTAGTTTCGTAGTTCTTCTCAAAGAAGTTGTATCCACCCAAGCAATCACCAAGGTGCATGTTCACCACACGCCACGGAGTAAGTACTGTTTCCTTATCCGGGTTGCGGAACGTACTGAAAATATCGGTGATGCGTTCTATACGTTCCTCCACACTCAGTTTGTCTGCTGCACGAGCCATGGCACGGATGCGTTTGCCTGCCGAGCAGAATATCTCCGGGTCGTAGTACCGCTTGATGCTGTTGAACTTCTGCTTGGTCACCCCCTTGGGCATAAACTCTTCCCATGATTGCGGGTCAATGAGCGATGCGAAGTTGTCAATCGTAATCTCCTGGCTTTCGTCTTGTAGTTCCGCGCCATAGATAAGTAAAGGCATACGGATAGAGATACCGCGAAGAATAGATATGGCAGCCTCGCGGTTCTCCTTTTTCTTCTTCAGTTCCGCCAGCCGCTGTTTCTCTTCCTCTGTCAAGGGCTGCTTGTCCTTGCTGCGTTTCTTGGATTTCTTTTCAAGGTCTTCAAGTTCCTCGTATTGCTCGTCCGTCAGTCCCTGATTGTTGATGTCCACCTGATTGGTCTTGGGCATGGCCTTCGTCTGACCGATAATTTTCTTTAAGTCGTCAAACTCCTGCAATTCCAAGTCATTGAGCTTCATCAACTCGTCATTATACAGGCTCTTGTCCTCGAAACCATTGCGGACCACCCGCTCCACATAAACCTTTTTGAGCTGCTCCAGCATCCGTGGTACATCGAACTGCTTCATCTTTGAGCCTTCGATGGAGATAATCGGACAGAAGTTCAGAAACTCGCCCATAATCTTGCGGTCGTTACCGCTGGTCTTTCCTGCCTTTGCCGAAATCTTTGCTGTCTCGGCAATGACCTTCAACGTGCGGTCAGGAGCGAAGTCAAACACATAACATTGCTCCTTGACACGTCCGTTGATGGTGGCAGGTGTCTGCACACGGAAGATGGTCTGCATATAGCTTGATGCAGCGGTATTGTAGGAGCCGGATAACATGAACACACCCGTCCACGCCTTGACACTCACGCCCGTAGTCAAGCGTCCGCATGACAATGTAATCGTACGTGTGGAATCCGGGTCTCTGCCAATCGATTCCTCTACAGCCTTCAGTGCATCCTTGCTCTCTTCGTCCTCGTCACCTTCTCCGGCCACATTCACCACCTTGAAGTGTTGGAACACGGGATGCGATTGCAGCAACGCACTCATGGCACGGGCCTCTTTCACGCCCGGCAACATCCACAGCGTATGGCGGAAGATGTTACGATACTCGTCATTGGCAAAGGGATAACAACTCTCCTTATCATCTTCGGTCAGAAGATTCAAGAAAGCACGGACATCCTTCTCATGGACAAACGTTCCGTTATCATCCACTCGAAAGAACTCACGAAAGTTGAAGGCCACGTCTTCATCCATGAATTCATGGAGCAACCGTCCGAGGTCATAGGTGTAAATATTCATCGTGGGCAGTGAGGCGTAGGGATTCGGATCGCCGAAATGCGTCAAATCCCATGAAGCCTTTGCCCGTTGCTCCATCACATAGTCCCATGTGTAGATTTCCTCATCCTTGAAATCATCCAATAGATTGAACGGTGTTCCCGAAAGACGAAGGATTTTAGTTTTGTCCTTGGTCAGTTCCTGCATTACCGCTTTGCCTAATTCCGTCTGCGTACCTTCGTGCGCCTCGTCCACAATGATGCAATCCCATGCGGTGGCAAACACCTCATTGTTCTTATCGAAGTTACCGCCGACCAGTTCTGAGCCACGCAAGTCCTGCATGGAGGCGAAATAAACATACTTGCATTGGCCACGCTTCGCCCTCGTTTCAAGAGAGGCATGACTGTTGCCGTTGTTCTTGGAACCATACGCAAAGGATGGACTGTCATAGAAAATCTTGCCGAAATCCTCAAACCAGCCGCTGTCCACTACAGGGCGATGGGTCAGGATGAGTGTGCGTCCGAAGTCCAAGTCCTTCACCGCCTGCAAAGCCGACAAGGTCTTTCCGAAACGCATCTTGGCATTCCATAGCATCTGGTTGCCTTTCTTGAACTGCTTTTTGGTCTTCTCGATGGCCTCGCGCTGTTCGGGTCGGAACACAATCGGGCTATGGTCATGTGATATTTCCGCAGAAGATAAAGATTCCCGTCCTTCCTTGACAGCCGCAATCGCCCGCTTGACCGTTTCAAGGTCAGTGATGAACCACTCATTGGCCTTGTTCTCGATATCAAACACCTTCTTCTTGATGCCGGAACGCACCAGGACATTATGCACTTCCTTGTCATTGAAAGAGCACAAACCTTTCCTGCTGTTGTATATCGTCAGTTCTGTATAGAGCAGGTCGTAGGCAATACCTGCCGTCTGCGTGTATTGATTGATGCGCTTCTTGGCAGATTCGTTGAGTGCCTTGCTGTTGGGTGCAAGACCGAATACATTATCATTGTCACAAGTGGCCTCGCCCACCTTCAGACAGCCTTTGTGTGCTGCATCATTGATGCGGAACACATATATCAGTTTCAGTTTTAGTGAAGATGTGAATTTCATACTGCACTATTTTATGAGGTCGATAAATCGGATTCGTTTTCCCATCTTTCCCGTTTCGGGATCCTTTGCCCGCCAGTCCTTAATCAGGCAATAGGTGCCGTTGTGCTTGCGGATGTCATCTTTTGCACAACCTTCGCATTGGCTGACTTCCTCTCTTGTCCCAAACAGTTCATACACAAGAGTACGCCGTTCTCCACAGCTATTCGGCACAACGCCTTTCAGCCCGTCCATCTGCCATACGTTCCACGAAATGATGTAGGCGATGTAGTTGATGGATTTCAGCAACGGTCGCTTTCCGAACTTCTGTTGGTAGTATTCAATAAAAGTGATAAGCATCGCTTCACGGGCAATCAGCAGATTGTCACCCTGCCATTCGTAGGCGTATGTGCTCTTGTATGCTTCCTGCGCCCACTCCAGCCATTCGCCCGAGGTCTCCGTATTCTCACCTACAATCCGCAGTTTGCGGTCAAGCAAACCTATACGTTGCTCTAAGGGAATAGCTTCTCCGGTTGTGGTATCATAGCGGCTGATGATGTAAGGGGCTTCCCCGCAGGTTATCTCCAACCGGTTGTCACGTACATAGTCTTTCCAAGTCTTGCCTTCGGGGAACATGATGTTGCCATCTGTGGCTTTCCACCTATGGAAACCTTGTTCATCTGTGTATTCCGTATTGAAGACATCCTTTCTTCCGAACCACGCTTCATCAATCAGGTTGTTCTGTGCATTACATATCCACGAAGGAGTGAAAACTTCCGCCATGTCACGGGAACGTGCGGTCTGGGTATCCCGACTCTTGAGCACACGGGGCATGATGACATGACCATTGTCCCCGGTAATCAGATGCGGAAGAATCGGCTCGGCATATTGATACCCTTCGCCAAGGCTTTCATAATCGGAAGTTGCCCAAAAGATATTGCGCTGAAAGTCTTCCCTGCTCGTGGTATGGTCTTTGAGCAGGGTGTTCAGTAAATCGGGCGAAAGCCGAAAGATACTATCCTCCAATATATCAACTTCAACGGGCATTTTGTGTCAGATTAAAGGGTATCTCTTCCAAAGAGACACTATCTCGTTAAAGCTTATTGAGCGTCAGTGGTTTGGATAGTGCTTTGTAAGACAAAATGGCTGTTTATCGATGATGTAGAGTATTTTATCATCTGATAAACAGCCTAATTCTCATAAAAATGTGTACCTTTGCGTTATAGATAGTGTCTCTTTGGAAGAGAAGATTGACTTAGCAAAACAATCTTCTGTCTTACATCAAATCCTTTAATATCTGTGTGTTCGCCTTATCCACGACAGAATTGTCTAATGAAGCCAGATAGATTTGCGTCGTCATTTCCGAATCATGTCCCATACCTTCGCTGATTACCGAGATGGGGATGTTCTTGCTCTTGGCTATGCTTGCCCACGAGTGACGGGCAACATACAGTGTTAATGGAATGGATATGCCAGCCAATTTGGCAACCTCTTTCAAGTTCTTGTTCGTACGATAAAGCGCGTTTTTGTATTGGCTGCGGTTGTCGTATGAATACTTTAGAATCGGGAGCAAGTAAGGGCTACCATAATCGGTTTTGTGTTTGTCTGCAATTTCCTGCATACACTTCTCCCATTTGATGAATAGCTGTTGCCCGGTCTTGCGTCTTCGATAAGATAGAATGCCATTTTGCAGGTCTTTCTTCTTCAGATGGGCCATATCAATGAATGACATTCCACGGGTATAGAATGAGAAGAGGAACATGTCGCGGGCGAAATCCAATGCCGGATGCAAAGACAAGTCGAGGTTCTTGATTTTCTTGATTGCCTTTAATGGGATTGCACGTTTGACGGTCTTGTCAACTCCCGTATAAACATGTTTGAACGGGTTACGATTGTTCGTCAGTTCCTTTTCCACTGCACGGTTATAGACAGCCCGCAATATCCGCATATAGAACGAGCTGCTGTTCTTGGTTATCCCCTTGCCGTGCAGCCATGCCTCATACATCAACATCAAATCCGAGTCAATATCATCCAAGAGTACATCCTTATTTTCTCGGAATTGCATGAAACTTCTGAGCGTAGCGTGGTAGGTCTCAGACGTGCGATGCTTACCCATCTGCTTGAGCCGGGCAATAATACCATTCATGAAATTGAACAGCGTTTGCTCGTTGGCAGATTCTTGAAAGGCGGAAATAATATCGTCAACAGTATAGTTTATTTGTTTATTTTCCAAATGTCTGATGATATTTTCCAATCGCTTGATATCCCAATTTATCCGTTCTTTGATGGATTGAAGATGCCCGTTCCTCCCGTTGTTGGCGAGAATTAAGGTGTCACATCCTTCGCTCCACTCATCTGCATAGATGCGGTAATCCGTCTTTAGCTGACGGATTACACGCTTATGGATGATTTGATAATAGATTGTCCCTTCCTTGCCCACGGCTGTGGAAGGTCTGAACTTCACCTTGATTGAGGTCATACAATCAAACTCGATTTATTTGCTCCCACTTGGTATACATCTCCCTTGAAAGCTCCATAATCTCACGGCTCAGCTTCACAAGGTCTATCGTCTGTTTCTCCAGCTTGTAGAGCAATGCCATTGCCTTCTTCTCCGAGAAGTGGTAGCGTAGTTCTTTCACGACTTGGTTGTAGTTTGTTCCTATGCCTCGGAACTGGGCATGGAAGTCGGACAGCTTGGTGCAGTATTCCAGCATTGCCTTGTCCACCTTCAGCACCTTGAACTTCTGCCCGAAGAAGTGCGCCTTGAGAAAGACGGCCTTTGCGTACACCTGAGATTGCTCATACATTGTGAGGAACTTGTTCCATTCCACATCATCGAAGCGCACCATCACGCAGTGTGTCTTCGGGTTCAATACGGGATTCCTCCCGTTCTTCCTGTTCTTTTTCATATTGTCTTCTTGTTTCAATTTAATGGTTCATTCTCTGTCTAATCTCTGATTAAAAAACGTGGAAATTATCCGACTGCGGAGGATAATTCTGCCCACGGCGGTGCAAGGATTTTCAGTTACCGGGAAGCCCCGGAGTAACTGAAAATATATCTTGCTGTGTCTTTGAGGACACGAAAATCCTCCGCTTGTCGGATTGGTTTGTGAGAATAATGGCTCATTTGGTGTATCGGTCTAACCGATGGAGTGTAGTCACTAACTTTATCGGTTAGACCGAATTTCTCTCAGAGCTTTCGCCACTGTTCAATGTCTTCCCGATAGGTTTCAAGGTGCAGACGGGTGAGGTTCTCAATAAGTCCCGAGGCGCTCATACCGCGTCCTCCAAGACGGCGGACAATCTCGTCCAGCTCATCGCGTACCTTCTCGCTGACGAACACGGGCTTTCGATTGATAATCTTCGGCACTTGGAGATAGGTTGTGCGGTACTCTTCCAGCGACAACTTGCGTTGCTTGCTGCTGACGCGCTTCTGCGGTGTGGTGGTCTCTTCCGATGCGCTTACTTCTGAAGCTTTTTCCACGATGATGGCTTCTGATTCTTTCACGGTCGTTCCTTCGGGTTGTGCCAGCTCCTCCGGATTCAGGCCAAGGTTTCTGTAGAAGTCGTCCATAGACTTCTCACTGCGGGACTCTCTGCGCCCCATTCTGTCCACGATTTCACGAGCCTGCTGCTCACTGATGTTTGGTTCTCTTGTCATAAAACAAATAAATTAAGTTATTAACTGTGGTCTTGGCGTTCACCTTGACCGGTTATCGGGAGCAAAGTAAGTCGCTTTAGTGCAGTCAGTCAAGAACTTGGATTCGATTAGACAATTTTGTATGGCTTTGCTTTGGGACAATAAAGACAATGGTGCAAACTTCAATGATTTGCCGGGTACAATGAGCAGGAACCACACGGACACGTTTACGAGCTAATTTGTATTAAGGTATTATCGGAGCCTCGGCTTTCGCATTATAGATAAGAATTAAGGTAGTGCAGGCAAGAGGTTCGCGAGCCTTATCCTGGCCAAGCTATACCATACCAGTGCCAAAGGCTGCCAGTTCTGAAAAAAGCATTGTGGAAAGACGAATTATCCATTCCTTTGCGGCAGAAGAAACAACAAAAGCAGTAATTATGGAAATAGTATCAATCGAGAAAAGAACCTTTGAGGCGATGGTCGCCAAGTTCGACCAGTTCGCCCGCCGCATGGATGCCATCTGCCATCGGCACGGCGAAAAGACAATGAGTGAGTGGATGGACAATCAGGACGTGTGCCGGATGCTCAACATCAGTCCGCGCACGTTACAGACGCTGCGGGATAATGGCACGCTTGCCTTCTCGCAGATCAACCACAAGACGTATTATCGCCCCGAAGACGTGAAGCGCATCGTGGCCCATGTGGAGGACAGACGAAAAGAAGCACGCTTCAAAGGACGAACGATATAAACAATAAACAAAGTAGAATAACAATACCCACTAAATCCAACGTAACATGAATGATCTGGTGACCAAAGACAACGAGTGGATTCTCCACTTCATGGGCAGTCTCGACCGACTGCTGGACAACTACGAGCGTATGGCCGCAGACTATCGCCCGACTTTGGGCGGTGAGCGTTTCTTCACCGACAAAGAGGTGTCGGCGCGATTGAAGGTGAGCCGCCGGACACTCCAGGACTACCGCAACGAAGGACGGATACCCTATATCCAGTTGGGCGGCAAGATTCTCTACCGCGAATCGGACATCGAGAAGATGCTGCTTGACGGCTACCGCTCCGCCTACCGACAGACGCTCATCTGATTTTCTTGAAAGAGCACAGTTTGCCGTCTGCCCTATAACTCGCGGCAGCAAAAAGAAAAAGGAACGGCTTACGGATGAAGCATCAAGATTCCGCTTCGTCTGTAAGCCGTTCCTTTCTTGTCTTCTGATTTCCCGTCAGTCGCTTGTTTCCGTTGCCGGATGCCCTACAAGCGCATGGTCGGCAGGGGCAAGGTTTTTGGGCTGAATACGCTCCGCAGGAGGAAGATTCTGCCCGAAACGGCTTTGCCGCCTGACCTTGCTTCTGCCATCAAACCATGCACTACCTTTGCATCCGGACATCGGGAACAAGTGTCTGACGGGATGAACTCAATTATACCATCGGTTAGTTCCTCTGCCATAGGAAACAATCAACAACATCTTACCAGCACTCAGTTTACCAATTACAAACTGTCTGAACAGCATACTGTTCTTACTGCATATCCTAAATGCAATGGCTATAACCATTTCAAGGTTATAAATGTCATAACTGACTCCGTCGGGTTGCTTGACATACTTCATTGTGTCCACTTCGTTCAGTTCCTTGTTCTTGTAGATGCTGTGAATAGCCTTGCGAACATCACACGAGAACACCCCGAACAAGTCGGCAATCTCGAATTGTGTCATCCATACGGGTGTAGTGGGCATACTCACCACACCGCTTTCACTGATTGTTATTATTCCTCTGTTCATAATTGATACTGTTATTTAATGTTGTTTGTCTTTTTGCTGTTTGGTTGTGTCTTTCTTCTCTCCATAAGCCTGTCCATATCTTCCGAGATTTTATCATCGGTCACCCGGGCATAGCCTTGTGTTGTCTTGATATTTGTATGTCCCATCATCTTGCTGATGCTCTCTATCGGAACACCAGCCGAAAGCATCATGGTTCCGAATGAGTGACGGCTCGCGTGATAGCTGAGGTTCTCTTTCACACCTGCCAATATGCCTATCTCGTGAATGCAGTACCAAAGGCTGTCACGATTGGGTAAAGGGAATATGGGTTCTTTGTCATTGGTGGTGTTATACAGGGACAATATCTGCTCCGCCACCGGATGCAGTGGCACGAAGGATTCCACATCGGTTTTCTTTCTGTTGATACGGATGTAATGTCTTCCGTCTGTAGTTGTCCCGATATGTGAAGGATAAAGCCGTTTCACATCAACATAAGATAACCCGGTAAACGCGGAAAAGATGAATATCCTCCGGGTAAGCTCTTGCCGCTTCTCCGGCATGGGCTGCTCCATTATTCTCTGAAGTTCAGCCCTGCTGATATGTTTCAGCTTGTTGTCGGGCTTTTTCTCGTATGATACATCCGCGAGAGGATTGAAGCGGATGATTTCTCTATCTACGGCAATGTAGATTAGTCTGTTCAGCCATGTAAGGCAATGATTGATGTGTCCCACTTTGCATCCTTTGGCTTTCAGATAGAATTTGTAGCCCCAGCCGAAATCCTCGGTGATGTCCTCGAAGGCAATGTCACGCATACCAAGTGAAAGGAGGTATTCGTGCAGATAGGCTTGCGAGGACTTGGACTGACGGTAGGAAGAAGTGGAGTCTATCACTTCCGCACGGATTCGCAACCGTTCACGCTCTTCCTCTCCTGCTTTCATGAGAGTGGTGGGGACCGCTGTCACACAGGTTATCTCATTTTTCAGCATTTCTGCCGTAACCATACCCGTCTCTTTCAACAGGTTTTCATAAGATGTTTCTATTTTGGCCCGCAGGGCGATAAGGAGATTGGTAGTCCTTGTGTCCTTTACTTCTCCGCTTTTCGCGTCCCAGTTGTCCGGGTTGCAGTAATAGCCCGTGGAGAATACACTCTTCTTGCCGTCAATGGTGATACGGCATAGGATAGCAGTTGTACCGTCTGCCTTGACTTTTCCACGGTTGATGTAGTATAGAATTGAAAATGTGCTTCGCATAATTGAACTGGTTTTAGTGATTAGAGAATGAGTTTCAAGTCCTTTGTGGCTTCGATGTACTTGTCCATGTCCTCAAAGAGTTTCTTCGGGGTCACACGGGCATATACTTGGGTTGTCCTTATATCGGAATGTCCCAGCATTTTGCAGACGGTTTCGATGGGCACTCCGTTTTCAAGCGTCATAAGGGTAGAGAACGAATGCCGCCCCATGTGATAGGACAAGCGTCCTTTAATCCCTGCCTTCATCTTGATGCTTGTCAGACACCATTTCAAGGCTTGATACTGGATTACGGGAAACAGTGTGGCCCGTGTAACATCCTTGTATTTTTCAATGAGGGCTATCGCCTCCGGCAAGAGCTTGACACGGCTTAGCTGCCCGTTCTTCCCTCGGCGGTATTTTAACCATAGCGCACCATTGTCATCCCTTGAAAGATTGTCGGGAGTAATGGCCACCACATCCACATACGAGGTTCCGGTATAGCAGGCGAAAAGAAACATATCACGGACAATGGAGTGTACGGGGCGGCATCCTTGAAGATTCACATCACGGATTTTCTCAAAGTCCTCCTTGCTCAATGCTTTTGGTGGTGTTTCTTTTTGTTTGGGCAGTGGGTAGTGTTCAAAATAGAACTTGTCCGAGTGCCCGTCCTTGAATGCCATGCGGCAAATCTTCTTCAGTATCGCCAGATAGTGGCGCACGGTCTGAACACCCAGCCCCTTCTCAATCACGATGAACTCCTGAAACTCCCGGATGAATTGCTCGTTAAGTTGGCAGAAGGCAAGGTCGGAAACCTTAAATCGGTTGCTGACAAATTCACCAAGACGTTGCCGAGTATAGATGTAATTCGGCAATGTGCGATGGGAGACATCAATACCCACTCGGGCTTTGATTTCCTCAATGTGTCTGTCAAAGAGAGCCAACAAGGTCATTTGTGTCTCCTTGCTGCCTTGGAAAACATCTTTAACTGCGGTTGCATCGAAATCAGCCTTACGCTCCATGAGGGAGTTGAAGGCTGAATTTACTGCCAACAGTAGTTTCTCGATTTTCGCATTGACCTCCACTGCCTCTCGGCTCTTTCCGTTCAGACGGCTTTCACGAGGATTCCACAGTTCGGGAGTGCAGGAGAGTTTACAACTGAACTGCGCCATCGTGCGGTTCACGGTAATTCTGCCCATTATCGGGGCTTTGCCCGACTTGTCCAATCCGCTCCTCTTGAGGTAGAGCAACACCTTGAATTTTTCAACTTTCATACGCTTATATTTTTTTAGGTGCAAAGTTACTTGCCATATAAGCGTTCCTTGATATGCAAAATGCTGTGGATGAGCGAAAACAAAACGGTGAGGATTTCTTTTCGTTGTTTCCCGTTACCTATCCTTGTCCGGTAACTGCCCGGCTAACGGTTTGGTAACTGAACAACCTCAATGTTCCGCTTTCATTTGCTTTTTCCACATTTGGCAAAATACTGAAACTATGCTCATTTCAAACTACTTACGCTTTATCTTCACCTGTCTGCTTTTCCTTGCTTAACCATTCACGTTCCACACGGCAAGGCATAGCTATGCAACCCTTTGTCTTTCAATGGGTGTTCCGATAGAAACGATTAGCCAGACATTGGGACATCGAAGCATTTCCACTACTCAAATCTATGCGGACATAACACGTACCAAAATCAATGAGGATATGACAAATCTTGCAGAACGGATTGAGGGAAAATATGAATTGGTAAAGTAAGCACATCACAACCAACATATTTTTTCCCTTTTTTTCTCTGATAAACATCTCCTATATGGAAAGAATAAATAAGGCAACACTTTTTGGAAATTTACTCTTTTAAGGAACGAAAAAGGAAGAAATTTTCAAAAACCGCTTGCGGCTCGGTGTTGCCGTTTTATTCTTGGAATATACCTTTGTGTTCAGAGAAAGAAAGAATTAATTAAGATTATTCCATTGAAAAATAAGATATTAGATTATCGACTGTTATGGTATAGTTTTTGTCACCTATTGAATTAAAGCCTAATTTTTCAACAAAAACATTACTTTTTGAAGAAGTACATGAACACTTGATAGTCCAATGATAAAGTCGCTCTTTTCGAAACACTTTGTCCTCAAGTTTATACTAACAAAATCCAAATTATATGTTGATGGCAGGAGGTTATATTTCATCTAATTCTTTTCTCATTAATTCTATAATTTCATCTTTAATTTCTTTTATTACTAATGCTGAAATTTCAATTTCCCTTTGACTTTTTTTCATCCCATATTGGTCATTAGACATCATTTGCTTTGGTAAATCATTCATCATTTTAATTGCTTGCTCCATATTCTTGTCGTATGCAAGTTCTAATAAATCCAACTTTTGTATTATTCTATCACTTGCTATTAAGCGGATTGTATTTGTCTCTTGCTTAATTTTTATTAGACTTTCATTTGCTTCAAATGTCAATCTTTGGATTTTCTTTGACATTACAGATGTAGCATTATTTTCGCCTTTCTTATCATTCCTGCTGGAAGAATTCAAAAAATTTCTATTAAATTCATCTAAAATAGGCAACAGCTTTTCTTGAGTACTTTTGTTTGCTTCATTGGTAAATTGGTCTAATAATTTGAAAAATAATATATATTGTTCTTTTTTACTCTCATATTGATATCTCCGTTTAGATATTTCCAATTGAAAGTCTTTTTTTATTCTTTCCGTTTCCTCTATTAATTTCTTGTTCTCGCTTTTTAGAACTTCCATTTTTGCTTTTTCAGTCGTATACGTTTTAATATACAGGATAAGCAATCCTAGAAATGCGAAAATCATATAAATTAAATATGGCTCTAAAAATTTCAAGTCAATATTCATTTTTTTCTTTTTATATACTACTATTGTGTTTTCTTGTTACTAATATCTAAACTATTAAGAATAAATAAATTAAGCTTGACATTGAATCAGTAATTAACAGGTGCTTTTTTTATTTTTGTCCTTTCTCAAATTCTTCAAATGTTGAGTAGTTTTTATGTTCTTTTCCTTTGATTTTTGCAAGTTTTGTTCCATCTATTCTCATTTGAATGTAACTTGCCAATTCATCAAATTTGTTGATATGTAGATTATACAAAGTTCTCGTAGGTGCAATTTTGTAACGTTTCTTTAATTGACTTGCAAATACAGCATATTTTACCTGACCTTTTCCGACTTCGTATTCTTTATACTCATTATAGCGGCTAATTAGGTGTCCAATATAATTTGCTTTGACTGTATCTGAACCAATGCAACCATCAGGATATTTTTGAACTACTTTTTTCCTCGTTTGGTTAATAACAATTTTATTATTATTTCCAATAACTGCATTATCAACAGTATTATTGAAGTTAATTTTTATTTCTTTGGATTGGCAATCAATCCCTGTGCCTTTTAATAGTGCTGACTTAATTGAAGTAATATTTTTACGCCAGTTTTTTTTATCTGAAAAATCTAAATAATTCAATCGCCTAACCAAATTATCTATTGGTTCTGAGAAACTCTGTCCTTTTGATAAAATAATAGGAATTATTCTCTTGTTTTCAGCAATCCCCATAAACTGTGAAACCTCAAAATTTACCCAAGGTGATTTTATCGAATTTTCGGAAATAACAAGCAATAAATAATCCATTTCTTTTAATGACTCAGAAATTGTTTTTTGAATATCATCTCCTGCTAGTATTTCATTTTCATCAATCCAAAACTTTAATGAATTGTCTTTGGAAAGTTCTTCTTTCAATTTATGAACAAATGGCTTGTCTTTACTTGAGTGGCTTATAAATACTTTTGCTTGAGGTAATTTTCGACTTATGGTTTCTTTCAATATATTATTTACCTTATCAATTGGGATAATATTTTTGCTAAGAAAAACTTCAGAAAGTTTGTTTGCCAATCGCTTTGTATCTTTAGTTTCAATACTTTTATCTATGGCATTTTTAAGCTTTCTCGGAAATTCATTAAACGTATTACACTCAAAACCTGCAAAAAATGTTGGTTCATATTTATCTTGCTTTGATTTAAAAATATTAAAGAAGATGAATGTAGGTTCTGTACCAATAGGAATCCCGAAAGATTTGAATTCATTTCTCATCTTTCTCCATTCTTCATCTGGAATAACTCTATCTTCATATATAAGAGGGGTGAATATATGAAAATTATGTCCACTAAAAGATGAAATTTGCGTCTTATTGTTCTGAAAGTATTCTACAAATTCAGAATCCATAGAGGAAAAGAATGCCATCATGAATTTTGATTCTTCAGGTTTCAACTGATTTTCATTAATAACATTCACAACTTCGTCAATCCATTGTTCTGTTGGTTGCTGTATATGAAACATATTTATTTATCTATTTTTATTATCAATCTTTACTTTTCATAAGTGAGTTACTGATAACTCTTAAACTGTACTCTTTATCAAAAGTGTACAATGAACAAAAGTAATAATCAAAAAAATGATGAGTACTTTATCGTTTACAAATTTAGCAAATATTTGTGATACAGCTAGATTTATGGCTGAAAAACATATCTTCATGTCCACCCAAAACTCAAAATATCAATCAACAGCATGTTTTTCTTTTTTTTCAATGACAAACATCTCATATATGGAGAAAATAAATAGGCAACACTTGTACTTAGAAAAAGAAAGGATTACATTCATTCTATTGAAAAATAAGATTTTAGATTATCAACTGTCATAAAATAGTTTTCACCATCTATTGAATTAAAACCTAACTTCTTGGCAAAAGCACCGCTTTTGTCGTTAGCATACTCAATTCCGATGTACCTGAATCCATACTTTAAGGCTACCCCTGTCAAGAACTGGAGAAAGTGCGTACCATGCCCTATCCGCTCCTTGCTAAAACCTAATCGGGCAATGACAAGGCAATCAGGTGGGAACAGGCTTTCAAACTTTCTGATACGCAAATACATCTCTATACGGCTGTTTCTTCGGGTGGTGATAACATTGTCTATCGTTAAGTATACAAGCGATTTACGATACTTGAAACGCTCCATCAGGTCGGTCTATATTGGCTCTTAGTTCCTCATATTCAATCATCGTCTAATCCCTTTCTTCTTTTTCTTTTTACGTTTCTGTGACTGTAATTCCTCTGCCGATGTTGCATCGTAATTATTGCTATCTCTTAATGAGAAGATAGACAGTAAAGAATTTCCAGTTTTGCTATTTACCTGATTAAAAGATTGTTCATTGTTTTGCTTGTTATCAAGATTACAAGAAATATTGTTTTCTTTTTCACTGGGTTGGAATGTTTCTTTTTTCTTTTCGCCAGTAAAATATTGTTTTGGCTCTTTCAATTCTTGCTCCTGCATTTTCAGTTTATCGTCAATGCTTCCGTTCTTCATCGTGTTGGAATACTCAAACGATTCGGATAATTGGCGGTTGTAGCCAAACAGCTTATCAAAGCCCTGTTCCGCTTGTTGGAACAGGTTCACACGGTCAAAACCACCTTTTATTACTCCGTTCTTGGTGTTCTTGTGGTTGGTAAGCGGTGATAGCTTCTTTTTATTAGCTTGGTCTTTTCGGCTCACAATCAAATGACAGTGCATATTCAGTTCGTTGTCGGAACGGCTACGGTCAAAATGTATCTTTCCGTAAAACTTTATATCCGCTTCGGATAGTCCTTTGTTGAAGTTCTTGGCATATTCAGGAATAAACACTTCCCGGATATACCGTTTCATGGCTTCGGCTTGTTCCTGTTCTGTATTACCCATCGCTTGAAGTTCCTTTTCCGACGGGCTGACATGAATAGCGTAAAACTTAGCATCCGTTTTCAATAGTTGCCCGGTATTAGTATCTATATCTTTTATAACTTTTGATTTATAGATGTTATCCTCTATCAGATTGAAAAAGCCATCGGTATAGATTCCTTTCTCCATCCGTTCCAAGTCTTCATGCTCCATATATGAAGCTAATTGCCGACAACTACCCGTATTATTATATGTTCCTGCCGATGGCGGGGCAAAATCTATGTGCATGGTTCTATGTATTTATCAAATTGACGATTTCCGTCTTTAAGTTTTCTTTCCGTTTGCCGTCCATCACGCCACAAGTTGATAACTCCGAATAGAGTTGTATCAGTTGGAGCAATTTCTTATAATCCCGTTGGTGTATCTGATACAGGGCGGTGAGTTGTTTCCCCTGCTGGTTGATTACATCGGCGTGCTTGCCGAACTGTTCACTTACCTTTTGCAGTACGGCTGTTTGCCTTTCTTGACTGGCTGCCAGTTGTGAAAGGATAAGGTTTTCTAATTCCTTGCCGATAGCATCGAAGCGAACGGCAATAGAATTGGCGGTTCGTACCATTGGATTCAGTTGTTCTTCCTCGTAGTGACGGATGAAACGAATTATATCGTCCTGTCGTTTGTTTATCTTCGCCAGTTCCGATTTTACGGATTCCGGTGCTTCCGAGGGGTTGATACACGCTTTATCAATATAGCTAAATGCCAGCCTGACTATTTCCCCTTTTTTCAGCGAATAGCGTTTGCAGAGCTTGTCTATCAACTTACCCGTTTGTCGGTCTATCCCGATGGTGGTAAGAGTAGATATATTATTAGTCTTATCCATGATTATAACTTTTTTATAAGGAAAACGAGATTCATTTAGTTGATTATAAGCGAAATACATTTCTGTCTTATAATCACTATTATAAATGGTTACGAACGTAACCTATTAAAGCCGAAGGCTTTGCCCCGCAGGGCAAGAGGGAAGAACAGGACTTGTCCAGTTCCCTCTTGCTTCATTTAACGAAACGAGCCGAGCTACAGAGCGAGGCGATTTCTGCTAAATGGGGAATGGTAACATTCCATCAGGCGGTAACATTACCCACCTTATTTTGCTTCGGTTTGCTTATCAAGTTGATTTTCCTTTTTAAATCGCTCATAGGTCTTGCTATCAGCATTTTCTTGAACAAATGCCCGAATGTCGGCTGAACGATAATAGGTCTTATGACTTATCGTAAAGTAAGGAAGTTTGCCACTTACTCGATACCGTTGCAAGGTTCGGAAAGATACTTTTAGTAGAAACGCTAAATCCTGATTATCTAATAGTTTGTCGTTCTCACCCATTACCTTGTCAGTATTGATAAGTGATTTCAGGTCTTGCCCAACTTCGGTGAGCTTCTTTGATAACCTTTCCATCCACTTGTCGAAATTTTCATTATCTACATACATTTTGCTTCAATTTTAAGTTTAACATTATTGTTCTCAACCGATTGATGAAGCAAAGGACGGCAGAATAAAGAACTAAAAATAGAGGAGTCCGGTATTGACCCCTCTATATCACAAACACAAATAGCTATTTATCAATCTATTGCAAAATTATCTTTTTTCATCTTTATTTTTTTAGTGCTTCCGCTTGCCGTTGCTTGTATTCTTTAGTAAGGACTGTTTTTAAAGCATCCAGTGTTTTAGTGAGGTTACATGGCTTGCGTTTGAAAAGTTCGCTTTGACGGTCATAGATACCGTTAAAACTAAATCCGAAAGCCTGTTCAAAGACTTCCGAAAAAGCGATGATAGTTGGATTCTTGCCTATGTTGTCGGTGATGCCACCCAACAGCATCAGGGCTGAAAGAATTTCGGTCATACCCATGATTCCGAGATTAGGAAACTTAGGTATGACCGATAAAGAAGATTCAAATGTCAATGGAGTTACCAAAGGAAACGATTCGGGATGTGTGATTTTGAAATTTAGCAGTTCCAGTTCTGCGTTAATAATCGCCTGTGTTTTTTGTAAGAACCGCTTTTTAAGCGCATTTTTCCCCCTGCCCGTAAAGAGGTGCTGTTTCAAGTGAAGCTATCTCAATACGGGTAGCTGTAAGAATACGGTAAATAGTGGAGTAATCATTCCCATCCCCCACTATTCTTATTTGTTCGACAAATTCGCCATAAGCATCTTGCATTTTTTCGTTAGTTACTTCTTGCGAGGATTCAGACAATAGTCTTAAAAACCTCATACCTAATAATTCATTCATACGCATAAATTTTAATGTAAATATTAATTGTCAGATTAAATAATCTGTTTTATGCAGAATGATTTAGCTATATTGAGCTTATCTTAGAACTCTATTTTTCTAGCCATACTATTGGATAGTTTAAAGCTACTTTGATAGCTTCCATCTCAGCACTATGCCACATTTCATGTTTGAAACACCATGATAAAGCTTCATATTTATTATTAGCTACTGGATGTTTGAATGGGATAGGTTCTAATTGTTCAATTAATATATCATCATTTAATTGCGTTAAATTATCTATGCATATTTCGTGAATAGCATCGAACTGCTCTTTTAGCTTATATGCTGAAATCAAGTTCTTTTCTACTGACCTATGCAAAGTACCCATACCATTGAATATCTTCACATAATCAACAATAGGTATTAGTTCAGCGATTTTAGGATTTCTTCCAGTGATACATGTGATAGCGTGGAAGTTTTGACTAATCATCAAGTGTCCAATTTGCCAAGCAAAGTTTGAATCTGTGCTTTCAGGAATTGTGTACCATAAATCTTGTGGAATTTCGGAAATCAAACGATTTACAAAATTCCTCGATTCAATAATCTGTTCTCTTAAAAAATCAATCTTTCTCATCTTTATGAATTTATATACTTATTAGTAAGTAAGTTTTTTGGATAAAAAAATATTAGATATTTAATAGTCCTTCCTGTATAGACTTATATACATCATTTTTTAATACTTTATTCATTTGTAAAGAAGACAGTAACGCAGAATGAACTATGAAAGCCTTTGTTCTTGGTGTTTCCGTAAATGAAAAAATATTAGTTTTTAGTCCATTGTCTAATAATGCTGTTAGCCATTTTAGGATTGTATTTACCAATCCCTTCAATTCTTTCTGCATGTTTTCAGGTAAAGTGTCATAAGATGGAGAAAGTGAACCAACTATACAAAGCCAGTGATTACCAATAAAACTATCGTGCATATGAATGTAATTGGAAAACTGCAATTTGTAATCTAAGCCTTCCCATGTTTTAGTTAGTTCGTTGAAAGCATTAAGATTCCTCTTTATTATCTCCACTCCTAAATCTGACTTTGAAGGGAAATAATAATGGATAGCTGCATTCTTTATATTCAACGCTTTAGATATGTCAGCGTAGCTAAAAGAATTGTAGCCAACAGAACGAATCAATTCACTCCCTAACCGTATTATTTCACTTCTTGTATCATTCATGATGCAAATATAATCAAATTTACTTAGTAGTAAGTATATTCTTTAAAAAAGATGCATTATCTTTGTGCAAGAGTTATTTGAAGCAATGGAAAAATATAACAGACTAAAGAAGTTCGCTCGTTTCTACATCGTTACCCATTGTTATACTCTACTTCTTCAAAAGTATATTATTCAATAGATTACAATTACATTTCTTGTTACCGAAAACACAACTTGCCATGTTCGTTTGAACATGAATTTTTCTGTCGAAAAATCAAAATATGGCATCTTATCCACTTCCCACCTATAAAATCCTTCCGCCGCCATCCTTATCACTTTTTGAATACCCAAAACCGGAGTCACCGGAGCATTTGAGCGGTGTAACAGGATGACATACAGTGTCACAGACTGTCAGCAGACCGCCATGATAGTGCCAATCCGGAAAATTTATCGTTATTTTGCCGCATGTCAGCATGTGTTCGGCAGTTCAATCATCCAAGTG
>OGOW01000850.1_pt1 | contig 31518 bp, 28 predicted proteins | sample 1552781 | NCBI WGS metagenome assembly OGOW01 (sample SAMEA2580145, study PRJEB22360) | human gut metagenome | biome: human gut; feature: human-associated habitat; material: faeces | place: Denmark | collected 2008/2010
CCTTTTCAAGGCTTGCGATATGTCCGTAACTTGCTCATTCATAGATACAAAGGTATAAAAAATATCTGAGATATCCAAAAATAAAGTGTAAATATTTTATTGGTTTTCAATAAATTATCGCCTACTTGTTGTATTAGGATTATTGACAAAAACTCAAAGGGGTGTTATTGCTGAATAGTTACTTTTTTATCATTCTTTCTCCTCACTAACCGCCTTAATCTCGTCAGCAAGTATTCAATATCATTCTACCTTCTTTGGCAATTTACTTGAAGTCTTTTCTATTTTCTTTTCGTTGCTTGCCACTCTGCGTTCCACTTTTTTTATGTCCTCAGCAGGAGGAAGGTTTTCGGGCTTTATGCCTCGTCGCCCCAGCATCTGCCTTACACTTACATTGTTCTGAATGTGTTCGGCAGTAATGCTCGGTTCGCCATAAAGGTCTTTCTGCTCCACATTGTAGTTTGTCATTTCTGTTGCGAGATTCTTTGCAGCAATGGTCAGCGTAGGAAGAAAATCTGCCAACGGGCGTGTTGACTTGATGCCGAGGCGAAGTTTCATGTCTTCGGTGGTATGTCCGCCAAACAAAGCCGTGTCGCCTTTTGAACGTATACGACCAAATCCACGGTCATCAACACCACGCTCATAAATATTGCGAGACAATTGCTTTTCTGAAGCACGTAACCGATCGCGTGTTTCCAGACGTGAAACTTGCTGCAAATGCTCGGCTATAAGTTCTGCTCGCCTTGTCTGTAATGCAAAATAACCTTGTGCAAAGGCTATTTCTTCTTTCTTTGGATCACCGTTCTGAGCTATGAGATAACAAGCAAAACGAGTGAGCATATAGTCCTTGACTTCACGCTTAGCACCTTTTGCCAAACTTATCATTTTCGTGACCTCACGAAAATGATCATCCACGTTGATATTCTGTGATTTACATGATTCCACAGCTCTGCCTATAGCTATTGTAAAATTCTCCCAACGTGCATAGCCAAGAACCGACTGAAGCTCGCGTGCAAACCAGACTTCAACCTGTTCTTTACCATTATCGCTCTCAATGTAATGCGTTATCTCGTTGAAAGCGGATGTATGCAGATTTATTCTTTGAATGTCCATGTTATAATATTTCTTTGTTTTCTTTCTCCTCACTAAACGCCTTGACCTCGTCAGCAAGGACTTTCTGTTATTTCTCTTTCGGTACTATCAACTGACAATCCGCCACTCCGATAGGTTTTCCCATATCTTCAAGTGCGAGTTCCACCTCTACTCGTGCCAATACCTGTGTCTCATACATTTTGAGATTAATGGCATTGAGCAACAAGTCGCAATTCCAACCTTTAGAGCGTGTCTCCTTTGCATAGGAAAGCATTGCTGCATTATCATCACCAACTTTCCGAAGAAGTTGCAATATATGTCCCCATGGTAAAAGTGCGACAGCTTGTCGCACTTTTATGTCCGAGTGACAAAAACGCTCGTAGAATTTCTTCATGTCCCACAGATTTCGTGGTGAAACACCCATCTTGGGATAGCGTTCTTTCAGGTCTGCAGACAATCTTTTTGCTACACGATCACCATACCCACTTTCAATCTTGCGCTCATGAAGCATTTGACCAATCTCCCAATAGACAGTAGAGACATAGCCATTGACATGTCGGGCTATCTCCGTCCGTGCATGCTCAATTACTGCGACAGCGTGTCGCAGTATCCCTGCATAATCACCGCTCCCTATGGAGAGTTTGTTATCTTTATTGTCTGTTGCCATTTTATCAGTCTATATTATCTTGCCTGAGAAGGTCTGCCACTCCCACTTCAAGCAGTTTGGCTATCTTCATAAGATTCCCCAAATCTGGCTGACAAGTATTAGTACACCATTTTGATATGGTTGTTTTATCCTTTCCCAGTTGTTCACCAAGCCATTTGTTCGTTTTCTTTTTTTCAGCAAGAACTACTTTTAGCCTGTTTAATTCTTTATTTGCCATATTCAGATGCGAATTTGATTGCAAAGGTAATTATAATACTCCACAATTCCACATAAACACAGCAACATTTACGTCTATTTAGCAACTTGATGAAAAATACTCACCACAAATTAAACCTACATTTCACTCGTTGTACGGTACTTACCCCTTTACCACCCAACTTCTCCACATCCCGAATGCCCACCTTGCGGAGCAGACTTATTACTTCCCTATATTCGGCTTTCATCTGTGCTGTCGTTTTTACAGGGCCAACCTTGAGCCCGAGTTTTCCACCTTTCTCTATATACCGCTTCCTTCCTGACTGCAATCGGAATGAGATATTATCACGTTCCAATTGCGCACAGGTCGAAAGCGTGGATGTCATTATACGAACAAAGAGGGATGGATTTCCTTCTTTGTCCAATAATGTAAGCTGTTTCTTTTGTATGTAGAGGTTGATACCACATTCAATGAGCTACTGACAAAGGGCAACGTGAACATGGTTTACCATAATCTGAAAGCAGACAAGATACGCAAGCGCATATCGCATTACTTTGGCTTGCAACCAATCGTCGTAGAATCTTGGATAACGTCTTTGACACCGTTGCGAAATGCCTGTTGCCATCATTCAAGGGCATAGAACGAAGTAAGCTCCATCATGCCTGTCTCTTCAAGAAGAATTGCTCATTCTACTAATCGCCCAACATCATACACTTTTGGGTAATATTGGCGTAACCGAAAGTTAAATACGTTAAATTTTACCTATTTCGCATCTATATAGAATCCACTCAGTCACTTTTCTACCGTTTAGAACGTATAATACTGATAATCAACTAATAATAGATACGCTCAATGTAATTCCCTAACAAGCATCAACATTCCTGACTCTGTGACAACCATCGGGAATCATGCTTTTTACAATTGTATTTAGAGCCTTATAACTAACCATAACTTACTATGATTAACTAAACATAAAGCCTTGATTTTCAACACTCTTTGATTTTTAACACTTTCTGAGTGCTTTTTGGCAGTTCCCGATTTTCCACATATTTTTGCAGCGTATTTCTACCGTGGAGAATTTGCGGAGCTTTTATTTTGTCATATCGTGAACGTAGTTGACAAGGGTTTACGAGTGGTTACGATGGAGGACAAAATTGAAGCTGATAGGCAAAAAGCGTTATATCGTGGACTGGGTTGACAAAGGTTGTCAATGGTTCACTTCCGTTTACTCCATCGGTGGAATACTCAAAGTATGTAGAACATAGCAATATCAAAGAGTATGAGACCGACAAGAAAATGTGAATTTTGTGGCAAGGCATTCGTGCCAAGGAGCAGTATGCAGAAATACTGTTCCGAGGAATGTCAGGCAGAGGCAAAACGTCTTAGGAAGAAAAGACAGCAGGACTTGATTAATGGTATTGAGCCAATCATGGATCTGCAACAGCAGGAGTATCTTACCTTCTCCAAAGCTGCCATTCTGATGGGATGCACCCGACAGTATATCTACAAACTTGTGGCTAACGGCAAGTTGAAGGCTTCACGGTTGAGCAGCAGAATGGCATTCGTCAGAAAGACTGATATAGAGAAGATGTTTGAGGGTAATCCCTACAAGCGTGTGATTCCTGCCAGCAAGAGCAAACCCCGTAAGAAGGCAAAAACAGAAAAGCCAACACAAAAACAGAATCAAACAAAAGGGAAAGAGGAGAATGAGGTGCTTGACTATTATTCTGGTGAGGAAGTGATGTCCCTTTATAAGGTCAAGAAGTCTTGGCTCTACACCTCTGCCAAGCGCAACCAGATACCGATGTGTCGTATTGCTGGCAAGAACTATTACAGCAAACGGCATATTGATGAGTTCTTCGGTACTGCCGTTGACATCAACAGCATCACGGAATGGGTGACCGCTGACGATGTAGAGGAAGCCTTTAGCATGAGCAAGTCGGCACTCAGGGCATACACCTACCGTCATAAGATACCGACCAAACGTGAGTATGGTCGTACCTATTATTCCAAGGAACATCTTGAAGAATTGCGCAGGACTGACCTCATGAGCGATGACAACTATTATACCACCGAACAGGTGCAACAGTTGTATGGTCTGACAAGTGCCAACATCTGCCATATAGTGAGAGTTCACCATATCAGCAAGGTAAAAGTGGGTGTAAAGAACCTGCTTTTGAAGACGGATGTGGAGCGAGCAATGGCAGAAAGGGCTGCAAAAGGACTGTGATTTCAAATGATTTCATCATTATCCATCAGTTACTATGAATAATTGGAGTCACGGAGATTTCATTCCGTTATTTTGCAGCCGTGAAGAGACACTTCACCACGAATAATCATAAATAATACATATCAGTTATGAGCAACATTTGCAAGACCGTATCATTGCGTACACGCAAAATCAAGGACGGACGCATGCTGTCCTATTATCGTGACTATTATCCAGGCTATCGTGACGAAAGCACGATGAAAGTCATTCGCCATGAGTCGCTTGGCATCTACATCTATGCCAAACCAAAGAACCAGATGGAACAGAAGTACAACCTCAACCTTACGGCAAGAGCCGAGGCGATACGCTGCCGTCGCTTTGAGGCTATCGTCAACGAGCGTTACGATTTCTTCGACAAGGAGAAGATGAAAGGCGATTTCCTTGCCTACTTCAAGAAACTGGCGGACAAGAAGAACTCCAAGTTGCAACACGTCTATATGCACTTTCGTACCTTCACGCAAGGCAAGTGTACCTTCGGTGAGATAAACGTGGATTTGTGCAACAGATTTCGTGAGTATCTGCTGACAGCACCACAGGGACTGCATAAGAACAGAAAGCTACATATAAACTCAGCAGCCAACTACTGGTCAACTTTCCGTGCATCAATCCATACTGCCTATCGTGACCGCAAGATAAAGGAGAATCCGAACGGTTTCTTGGAGCGTATCGAGACAATCCCGACTGACAAGGAGCATCTTTCACAGGACGAGGTTATCCGCTTGGCATCCACACCATGCTCTGCTCCTGCCTTGAAGCGAGCCTTCCTGTTCTCTTGCCTAACGGCATTGCGAAAGAGCGACATAAAGAAACTCACTTGGGAGGAGATACAGCCATACGGCAGCGATGGAGTGATGTATGTCACCACACGAATGCAGAAGACAAAAGACATCGTGCATAACCCAATCAGTGAGGAAGCCTTGGAACTGATAGGCTATTCACCAGATAAACGAGGCAAGGTGTTCCCTGATTTCAAAGACTCCATGACGCAGGCACCATTGAAGAACTGGCTGAAAGATGCAGAGATAACCAAGCATATAACTTTCCACTGCAGCCGACACAGCTTCGCCTGTCTCCAGCTCGACGCAGGAACAAGCATTATGGTGGTGCAGCGTTACCTCGGTCATAAAAATGTTACTACAACAGAGGTCTATGCCAAGATTTCCGATGCTCAGAAGCGTGCTTCAATGGGCTGCATCACATTGAAGAAATAACTCTCACACAACCTTATTCGTGTAGGACTGTTGGAATGAAGTGTTCCAGCAGTCCTTTTCCGTTTTTATTGGTTCTATTTGCTGTTACAGATAGAACCAATCCACCAAACGCACCATTATATCTGTTGATATTGAAAAACAACAGCAAGTTTCTTGTTTCTTCCCTATTATCTTTGCGACAAGCAATCAGCTATAACTGACACTAACGAACAGTTTAAAGTATGATTCAGAGTCTGATATCATATTAGAACGCTAATAAAGCGTAAAAGTAAGAGTGCCAGAGAACGTAAATGCGGTTTTTACATGCTTCTGCGTCTAACTTTGTGGAAGTTTTTGAACGAATGACAATAAAACAAATACAATAATGATAGAAAACAAGACAACTTCAGATTGTACCATCTACGCTTTTGTTGGTACTGCAATTCTCGCCATCTCTCTTGTCGTGGCTATGTATGTAGGCAATGACTTTCACCAAAGTCTGTTTGTCGAGTCAATCATCTTTGTAGGGAGCAACATCCTGCTTTGGGCGATATTCATTTCTATGGTGAATTATCCCTATGAACTGATGACCATTGGTAGCAACAGCAAGACAAAGAAAAACGTTGTAGAAGCAGAGCCAGCAACAGAACAAGAACAGCCAATGCAAACATTACCACAAACAGAGTCAGCACAATACAGTCATGAAGACTATGCCAAGCGTGTAGAGGCACAAGAAAAAGAAGCACAGGAGATAAAGGAAAAACGAACGAGGGCCGTACTTGACTATGTGCATCGTACCATGTCAAGGTTTCTGTATGAGGAAGATTTGTACAAGGTAATTGAGGCTGTCAAGGAATGGAGCAACGACACCAACTATACCCCAATAGCAATAAACCGTTTCAAGGAAAATGTTGAGAATATCCCTTTAAGGCACTTCGTGTGGAATATCGCAGAGCGTTTGGGTAAGCGTGATTACACAATGGCCATGCGAATAGCCTTTATCAAAGCATTGTTCCCCAAACCGTTTGAAGGCTTGGACTACAGCACATTGAAGAACCTGAAAGCGCCATGTTCCAGTGATGTCATTCCTATTGACGAACCTGTCAATGGTGGATATAAGTTTCATGATGTTACAGAGGAAACTTCCGAATAATCCCCATTGTTAGAGTTATTCCTTCGTGAATGACAAATGACTGTCACGAACCTCAGTAACGGAAGCATCATTCTGTTCCTTTGTCCCAGTTTTTTAGAACAACTTGTATATGACAAAGGAATTAACTTTCAACGACCTTCCAATGGTCGTTGCCCAGCTTCGGGATGAAGTGGTGGGCATGAAGCAGATGATCATCGGTCTGCAATCACAGAACAAGCCACACAAGGCGAACACGCACATACCTATGAGTGTGGAGGAAGCATCGGCATACCTGAAAATGCCGATGGCAACTCTCTACATGAAACTTGGCAACGGCAGCATTCCTGCCACAAAGCCAGGCAAGCGTTATTGCCTTTATCAAGACGAACTTGACAAATGGCTGGAGACAAACCGCAAGAATCCTGTACCTCTCACAGCAGAAGAGGAGAACGCTGCCATTCTTGCAGGAAACAAGCGCAAGCCCAAACCCTTAAACTGGTAATGTAATGGATGCGCTTGAAATTTGTAACAAGCTACGCTCGGAGGCTTCGGGCGTAGCCACTTCTGGCATTCCGCTTGACATATTCCCCCAGAAGATGCAGCAGATGATTCTTGATTTGGCAAGGACGGAAAACTATTCCATTGAGTTCACTGTCACTTCCCTAATATCCGCTATGGCAGCAGCCGTCGGCAACTCCTGCTATATCCGGATTAAAGGCAATTGGATTACTTCACCTATTCTATATGTCATTCTTGTTGGCAGACCAGGAGTCGGCAAGACTCCACCATTGAACTTTGCCTACAAACCGTTGCACGACATTGATACTGAGGAGCACCATAAGTTCAAGGCTCTAAAGAATGAGTATGCAGCCATTGTGGAGAGAAACAAGGGCAAAAAACGGACGGAATGGGAATCGTTACCTCCTGTACCAGTCCTGCATAAGAATATCATGAATGACTTCACACCAGAGATTCTGATGCGCAATCACGATGCCAACCTCAGAGGTGTGGCAGTTGTGGTGGATGAGATAATGGGGCTGTTCAACACCATCAACCGATACAACAACAGTTCTTTTGTACAACAGATGCTGTCGGCTCACAATGGCTTGCCAGTAGATGTATCTCGTTGTAATCTTGATTGTCCTTTACGCATTGACTATCCTTGCATACAGATTGTGGGAACTATCCAGACTGGTATTGTGCATGAACTTTATGATATGGGATTCAAGAAGAATGGTTTTCTTGACCGTTTTCTGATTACATGCCCAAAAGGTTTGAAGATTGCTCCTTGGATTAAGGTTCCAAAACAAGATGCTGCAATCATTGAAAGACCATTCCGTGTATGGAAAGAGATTATAGACAAGGCTGTGGCTCTTCCTTTTACGGAAGGCATCTTCAATGTTCTTGACTTCTCTGATGAAGCCATTGACATATTCTATGATTGGCAGAATGAGGATATAGAACGGCAGAATGCCATTACGGATGAAAAAATGATAGACTCACGTGCTGCAAAAGTTCCTTTGAACACTGCTCGACTTGCCTTGATATTCCAACTGTTCCGTTGGGCTTGTGATGAGTCTCACAAGGATTTTGTTGATGCGGAGTCCGTGAATGCAGCCATACGGATGAGCGATTACTTTGAGAAGTCATACAAAAGGATGGATGACCTCGTTTTAACCGAGGCTACCGACCCTGTGAAGAAACAGGTACTTGACTCGTTGGGAAACAAGTTCGTAACTGCTGAAGCAGTAAAGGCTGGAGCGGATTTCGGTTTTGCAAGACGTACTGTCATGTATATGCTCAAAGACTTCTGTCAGAGAAACTTTATCATCAAAGACAAGCAAGGCAATTATGAGAAAGTACAGAAGTAGAATCACCACCTTGCACCGTTTGCACTTTGCACTTCTTGCACTCTTGCACAAAAGATGCTGCATTTTGTGCCAAACAAGTGCAAAAGTGCAGAAAGTGCAAGGTGCAACAAGTGCAGAGCCTTATGAGTGAGTATAGATTCCATCTACAGAAATACAAGCTGGGAAACCGATATGCTTGCCCTCAATGTGGGCGTAAGCGTTGCTTTGCAAGATATATTGACGAGCAAGGACAGATTGTATTCCCTGACAATGTGGGGCGGTGTGACCATGAACAGAGTTGTGGCTACCATTATTCTCCGTCTGATTATTTCAAGGACAATCCCGATGCCAACTGCAATGATGATTGGAGATATAAAACACCAATCAAAGAGTGCTGTAAAGAGAAACCTCTTCCAACTTTCATTGATAGCAAGCTGGTGGAGCAAACACTGCATGGTTATTCTGTCAATCCTTTGTACCGATACATTTCAACGGTCTTTGGCAAAGAGGAGACAGAACGGCTGTTTGCCTTGTACAAGGTCGGCACTTCAAAGAAATGGGGCGGTTCAACTATCTTTTGGCAGATAGATGTCAATGGGAATGTGCGCACTGGCAAGATAATGAAGTATGATGACAAGACAGGACACCGCATCAAGGAACCACACAGCCTGGTGACTTGGGTACACTCGGAACTGAAACTGCCAGACTTTACACTTCGGCAGTGCTTCTTTGGCGAACATCTGTTGACAGATAAAACCACGACCAAGACAATAGCCATCGTGGAGAGCGAAAAGACAGCCATCATTGCTACACACTTCATATCTGATTTCGTATGGTTGGCTACTGGAGGCATGAACGGATGTTTCAATAAAGATGCTGTCGAAGTCCTAAGCGGTCGGGAGGTTGTTTTGGTTCCAGACCTTGGGGCAACGGATAAGTGGAAAAGCAAACTTCCATTGCTGCAATCAATATGCAAGCAAGTTCTTGTCAGCAGTATCTTGGAAGACAATGCCACCGATGAACAGAAAGCCAATGGTCTTGACATTGCCGACTTCCTTCTGATGACGGAAACACCGCAGATGGCGCTACAAAGGCTGATAAAGCAACATCCGCCACTCCAGCATCTGATAGACAGCCTTGGCTTGGTATTGGTGGAAGAACCATAGCACAATGGATCAAGACAAAGCGAGCACGCTTGCGTGACGGACTTTCACAAAAGTCCTAAACATAATAGGGACTTTTAGATTCACTTGCTGACGCTGTTCACTTAAAAAGTCCTTCTATTATGCTCAGGCTCCGCCCGAGACCTGTCACCAATTATACAAGAATTACGTTACAAGCTCAAATGAAATTCGAATGGAAAGAAACATACCACGTGCCGCCATCCATGTAGGCACAGACAAGAAATCTTTCTCGTCCCAAGTGGGCAACGAGGCGGAACGCAGAGGTTGGGACGAGAAACGTTACCAACTCAAAAACGCGGACATAGACAAGAACAACCATTATAACTACTCACGCAAGAGACTCAACTTTGAGATAGTCAAGGGTGGAAAGATAGTGCCTCTTGGTTCCCAGTCGGTGCCGTTGCATGAACGCTTGCAGCACAGACTTGATGAACTTGGCTTCAAGCCGTATATGGATGCCAAGCGTCCCGACCAAGTTTCAAGGAACAATCCGAACTGCACTGTCGGCATCATCTTCAGTGGTGACCATGATGTGCTTAACAGGCTTGCCTTTGGTGAACAGAAACTCAACACATCAGATTCAAATGCTGACCACAGCAAGGTTGTATTGCAAAAAGGCATATATGACTGGGCATTGGACACCTACCGCTTTGCATGTGAGAAATGGGGAGAAGAGAATGTCATCGGCTTTGATGTGCATTGTGACGAGACAAGCATCCATGCCCATGTGCAGACCGTGCCTGTTGAACAAGTAAGGAAACGTGGGCGCATCGGAAGCAAGTATATTCACAAGGATAATCCAGAAAAGGTTCTCTCTACAAGGGAATGGAGAGCACTGCCAAAAGAAGAACGTGACAACTACACAAAATCGGAAACGGCAAAGGATGTTGTTGAAAGGGTCTCTTATGCCAAAGTGTGGGGAGAGCGAGCAAAGGACAAATCACAATACCTTTCCCAACTGCATACTGACTATTACAACAAGGTAGGGCATAAGTATGGCTTGGCAAGAGGCTTCTCCTATGATGAACTTTCAGAGGAAGAAAAGCGAGGACGCAAGCATAAGAACAAGGTGGTGCTTGAAGCTGAACGTCAGGCGAAAGTCGCTCTTGACAAAGTGGAGAAATATGCAGTGCTTGCCACAATCGACAAGAAGGAGCTGACCATTCCTTTTCTCAACATCAAGGCTCCAGTTCAAGAAGCGATGAATGCCGTTAAGAAAGAACTTGCCATCCCGATTCCTACTATTATCGGACAAAAGGCGTGGCGTGAGGAGCGTGTGGCTAATATCTACGCTGCAATCAAGGCTCTTGTAGCAGCCGTTAATACAGAACGTGACAAGCAGAATGAAGATGTACGCAAGTCTGTCAACAAGACATACACTTACTATATGCAGAATCTCAATAAGCAGATAGAGGAGAACAAGTCGCTTCGTGCCGAGAATGATGCGCTAAAGACAGAAAACAACAAAGTCAAACAACGCATCTCTCAACTTGACGAGAAGGCTGTGGAGCGAGTGACTACTCAACTCGTCTGTGCGAAGGAAGAACTCGCCAGTGCCAAAAGTTATAATACTACACTTGTGGAAATGTACAATGATTTGAAGGCTAGTTGGAATGCCATTTGGCAGGAGCCAGAAATGACTGATGCATGGAGACGGGTGGAAGCACGAAAGGAGGAAGATGCAAAAGAAAAGGCTCGGCAAGAAGCCGAAGCCAAACGTGAAAGTATGGCTCGACAAAATAGATACATAGGAGTGCTTGACAAGTTCATCCATGAGGGACATGAAGCTTTGTCATCCTTTGCAAAAACAGATAGAGTCAACTTCAACGAGAAAGAATCGGCTTCCATATACTATGGCATTATGGCATCTGCTGTAAAGCATAATATTGGATTGGACTCTAAAGCCTGTATAGAATCGGCAGCAAAAAGTTTCTTATCTGGTATGTCGTGGAAAGGTTTTACAGACTTCAAGCAAGAATGTGTCACCTGTTGGACAAAACTATTCGCCACGAATGAAGTTCAATTCACAGACAACGCCATTGACAACTTTCTCGCTTTTGTTGACCATATGTCATGTAGTGCAAACACATACGTTTCGCTTGGTGGCTCCAATGGCTGCGCTGACCAACTTACGAATTGGGATGGAACGCAGAAAGTTGGATTGGGAGCACCTTTCAAAAGAAAGGCACAAAATTCATCAAGATGAACCAATCTCAATTTCTGTATTCCGTCGGATTTACACCAAGATTGTGTAATACATAACGGCTGAAATAAGCCGGTGACGAGAAATTGAACATATCGGAAATCTGCACGAACGACAACGATTTGTCGCGCAACAACCGTGAAATGTCGAGTGTGGTGTAGCGGTTTATCCAAAAGTTGGCTGCATAACCGCTCACCGCCTTCGATACCTCTGAGAGGTATTTGGAAGTTACACAGAGTTTGTCGGCATACCATGTAACCTCACAGTGACTGCGATACTCGCCGCTTTCGAGCAGCAAGAGGAAACGGTTCATCAGCGTGGCATATTGGGTTGACACATCACTCTCCTTGTATAACGTGGCATGGAAGTCGAAGAAATCGATAATCAGCGACTGCACCTTGTTCTGTATCATATCGTTGTAGAACTTATGCCCCGTCTGCAGCATACGGATTTGCAGATTGTCGAAGTTGCGCTTGCATTGCTCAAACTGAGTGGGATTGAGGTGCATGATGGGGTTGAGAAACAGGGCAAGCTGTCCCTTCATGCCATAGTTGCTTTGCGGAGTAGCCAGTTCTATCAGTTTGGCTGATACGTACACTGTCGTGACACGGAAATCTTTCTCTGGCATTATTTTCTCCACCAGTTTGCCCCTGCGCACTATCATCAGGTCGCCTTGTTTCATTTCGAGTTCCATTCCATTGAACACAATTCGGCAAGAACCGCCAAGACAAAGGGCATGTCCCAAATATTCCTTATACGGATTCGTGCCTATGTCGTTTAGATTGTCTGCTATGATAATGTTTTGTTCCATATCAAGTCCCTTTTCTATTCCAATGCTCTTTTCTTAATAACGGGCAATAAAGCAAAATATTTTATGCCAGCTCTTATTCTTCTTGCATTTTAAGAGTCTTTTATGCTCTCCAATACTTTCCTTAAAGGATTGGACGCACTCCTGCCGAGATTATTCTCTACAATGTCAAGCAAAGCAGAGAGTTGCAGCCTTGTTATACCGATGTGAAGGCATATGCTCATATGACCGAAAGCCATTGGCTCCACGTTGCCAACACCGGCTATAAATGAAACTGTGGCAAGTTCGCGCTCTTGATATGTAAGCAAATCGCGCTCGAAGATGTCGGCAAAGAGATGTTCTTTCAGGAATTTGTCGATTGTCGGTGCAAAGGCTCCATAGCCACTTTGAGGGTGCGAGGATTTTACGCCAGACAACTGTTCAAGAATTGCTGCTCCACGGTCGTATTTGTCGCCCTTGTCTTTTGTTTCCGTAGCAGTGCGGCCTTCCTCATCCACTATTCCATCTGCCTTTCGCTGGTCGAGCACTTGCATGAATGTTTGTATGGCCCGTAGGCTGCGTGGAAAGCCACAATAGGCGTATGCCTGAACAAGAACTTCCTTTATCTCGTTCACGGTCATGCCAGCCTTCAGTCCTTTCGTCAAAGCCGATGGCAAATGCTCCAAGTCGCCACGCCCAGTATAGGACGCAATGGCGACAATAGCCTGCTGACGGGCGGTGAGCGTTGAAACGGCAATAAGGCTCTTGCTTACGGACTCCTTGTACTCTTTTTCACCCACGGGCTGTAGCCATACGGTTTCATTGTTTGTCATGTTAGGGCGCAAGGCAAGATGGGCAAACCATGAATCGGGAGCAGCTCCATGCCAATGGATGGTGCCTGGAGCAATCTCAACGATGTCGCCTGGATGCAATCTCCGTGCTGGCTTGCCTTTCTCTTGGTAATATCCTGTGCCTGCCGTTGCCACAAGCACTTGTCCGCCAGTGTGGTAGTGCCATGAATTGATGCATCCGGGCGCAAAAGTAACATTAACCATTGGCAGATGCAGACTGTCCTCTTTGCTGACCGTAGATAGCCAAACATCTCCCGTAAAGTTGTTATTGCCAGGCAACTGCTGACCTAAAGCATAAGGCTGCTTGAATGTTTCCGCTGTCTGCCCTATTGCTGGAATAGCAAACAAAAGCGAAGACGCAGCGGATAATATTATGTTTTTTATGCGCATTGTGATTGTCTTAAAAAATGTTATTGCAAACCGTTTTCTACTAGCCAATTGTTCAGCAACTCGGCAAGTTGCTTGTTGTTCAAATCCTGCATCAAGAAATGCGTATTTCCGTGAATGCCAATCTTTGGAAGTTCCACCAAAGTAGCCTTGCCGCCATGCTTGTTGATGCAAGCCACAAACTTGCGAGCCATCTGCAAGCGTACTCGCCAGTTCTCATCGCCCAAGTTCTTACTCGGCTTCTCAGGAATGTAATCGCCAAAGTAAAGTACTATGGGGATTTGGGTGAGACGATTAAACATCTCGGATGATACAGGAATGCCTGCGCATCCACCTGTCAAACCATCAATTTTCTCTGGCACTTCACCCTCTGGGAACACAAAGCCACCAGGCTCGTATGCCGCTACCGCCTTCACGTTCTTGTTTTGCATAGCCACCATCCATCCAGGGAAACCACCTGCCGAATGGGTGACGAGCGCGTTCGCTCCTATCTTGTCGGCAAGCGCATTGATGCTTGGTACGTCTTGGCGATGGTCGCTGAGGTCTGGAGTCAACTCACGGAAAAACTGCGACACACTTGCCGAATCCGTTGGGAACTGCACACCCTCATTCCAATTAGGATAGATGCCCATACGCCAGATGTCGAACCAGAACATCTCGTCTGCCAATGGCTTCACTTCCGTAGTTGCCGAAGTACGGCCAGCCCTGCCACGGCCGGGCAAGTCCATTACATAACTGCTCCAACCATGGCGAAGCATCAATGTCGAGAAACCATCCCTGCCATCGGGTGTCATCTCCCAACACACCCCCGAACCACCATAACCATGCACATAAACAAGAGGTGTTTGGTGGGCATTGGCAGGAATCTGATAATCCACAAAAGCATGGTTCACACGACTGCTTTGTCCTGTTTCCACTTGTGTCGCCCAACCAACGAACTTGCTGTTGTCGTAAGCACCTTTGTGCAGAATAACCGATCCACTGACAGAGAAATGGCCTTGTTTCCCGATGACCAAGTTTTGGGCTAAAACCATGTTTCCGCCCAAAAGTAAAAGTGATAATATAAGATGTCTCATACGCTCATATTTTTATAGTCTTTGTCCAAAGAATTCTGTCAGCTTATTTACCGCCAGTTCCACATATTCTGGCACATAATACATTTTGATATGTGTAGCTCCGGGAATGAGGTATAGTTCCTTGTTCTTCGTGCCAGTAGCCTTAGAGTAACATTGCTCCGTCATGTAGAACGTGTCGGCAATGCTTCCTGCCATCATTAGCAAAGGTTGATTGATGAGATGCATGCCCTCGCTTGCGTCGAACGCCATCAAGTCCACCAAACTACTCTTGGTGTAACGAAACGTTGAGTTGGGATGAGCATAAGTCTGGAGGTAATAAGTGTATCCCTCACGATATAGGTCAAACGGCAACCGGGCGGCTTGCTCAGGTGTTACACTACTCATGTCGCCCACATACTCAGGTGCTTCGCCTTGCGCTTCTTTTTGGCGTGCGACACAAGCATCGGCAAGACGTTCCTGCACTTGGTTAATTTGCGAGTCGAGGAAGCCATTGCGACGCACCAGACCCGTATTGAACATACTCAATGTGGCGACAGCCTTAAAACGCTTGTCGGTTTGCGCTGCTTTCAACGTATATCCACCACCACCGCATATACCGAGAATGCCTAGCGCTGGGCATCCACACCTGGGTATTGCGCCAAGATATCAGCAGCCCGGTGTATGTCCTCAATGCGATTGGCAGGTTTGTCCGTGTTGCGTGGCTCACCCTCGCTGTCTCCCTGATAAGCGGCATCGAACGCAAGGCTTACATAACCGTTCTCTGCCATACGCTGGCTGTACAGACCTGCCACCTGTTCCTTTACACCGCCATTTGGATGAGCCACTACGATGGCTGGATATTTCTTCGTCGCATCGTAATTGGCTGGAGTATAGACATTGGCTGCAATCTTCAATCCGCCCAGTTGGTAATAGATGCGGTGGATATTCACCTTGCCATGCTCATTTTTCGTTATGGCATTGTCGTAAACCAGTCCGAAAGGGTTGGCATTGGGACTCTTGATTGTATTGAATTCAACAGAAATGAAAGGTTCTACAACTTTCTTTTCTTGTTCTTTTTTTGCACTTGCTGTGCCACCCACAAACATGGAAAGGCACAAGACCATTATAAAAAATCTACTCATTCTCATACTCTTTATTATTGTTATTTGTGGTTCACCTTATATCTCAACCATACCACACCATTGTCTTTCTGCTGGACAGACAAAAATGTCAGACTTTGCCGACCAATGAGAGAATCAATCGTATTGTCGAAGATAGACACACTTGTTTTGTTGCAGTCGAGCCCAGGATAAACCACAAGGCTAAGTTCGTCTATAAGTCCATTGTTGAGCATAGTGCCATTGAGCACACCGCCTCCTTGCAAAGATATTGACCGTATGCCAAATTCTTTGTTGATAGTTTCGAGTGCATTCTCCAACTTCATGATGTCTTCCACTACGATGTACGAAATGCCCATCTTGCGCAAATGTGCCAAATAGCGTGGCGTGGCGGTGGCTTGGTCAAGCACAGCTAACATATCGCAACCTCTCAACTGTGACGCGGTATAGATAATGTCGGCATCGGGGTCGAACGATATAAACATACGCTCTGATATGCGACTGCCTATATATACGCTCGTCTTGCCAATGGGTGTATCCTTCTCCGCATCCTTTCCTTCTATGGGAAAAATGCAGGTCTTGTCATGAAAGATGTCACGCACCGTATTCTTTCCGAATGTCCATGCGTCTGTGCAAAGTGTTTTGCCGATGTCTGAATAGGTTTTCATTAGGTCAGTCTTGGGCATATCACCCGAAGGAGCTGTCCAACGCTCCACCTGTATGTGTCCGTCTACAGATGCCATAATATGGCAAATAACTTTTGGCTTCATAAGCATTCTGTTTTAATCGTATTTTTACCCATTTACTATCCTTGACCCTCCAAACACATCGCTCATTTCCATCGTGCTGAGAGCCTTGTCTATATTTGCCACCTCTTCAGCAGAAAGCATTATGTCGGCTGCACCGATATTTTCCTTCATGCGCCAAAGGCGGCGAGTACCGGGAATAGGCACTATCCAAGGTCGTTTGCACATCATCCATGCAAGCGATATTTGCGCAGGTGTGGCATGATGCGTCTCGGCAAGTTGGTTGAGCATTTCAAAGAGATACTTGTTCTGCGCGAAACTCTCCTTCTGATACTGTGGCATCACGGCACGGTAATCATACTCGGCGTCAAACTTCGACTCCGCGTTGTAGCACTCCGTGAGCAGTCCGTTGGCTAAAGGCGAGAACGCCACGAAGCCAATGCCCAACTCCTCACATACGGGGAAAAGGCTCTCATGCCAGCGTGCCATCATCGAATAGCGGTTCTGTATGGCAGTCACGGGACACACCTTATGGGCACGGCGCAGATATTGCTCCGTGGCCTCGGAAATACCCCAATGCAGTATCTTTCCTTCTTTTATAAGGTCAGACATGATGTCGGCCACCACTTCCGGTTTCACATTTTTGTCGATGCGGTGCTGATAGTAGAGGTCGATATGGTCGGTGCGCAGTCGGCGCAGCGAACCCTCCACCGAGCGGCGTATTGCCTCCGGCCGGCTATCGGTTATGATGTCGTGGTTACTTGCAAGGTCTGGTCTGGCAAAACGAATACCGCACTTGGTCGCTATGACCACCTTGTCGCGAAACTCGTGCAAGGCCTCGCCCACCACCTCCTCGTTGTAGTTCGGGTTATCGGGCGTGCCATACAGTTCGGCGGTGTCGAAGAACGTGTAGCCCATGTCCACAGCCTCGGCAAGAAGTTCCACCATCTCATTCTTGTCGGCAGGCTTTCCGTAAGCGTGGCTCATGCCCATACATCCTAATCCCACAGCAGACACATGCAGTCCGCTCATTCCTAATGTTCTGAATTTCATGATTTCGTTTATTGTTATTTACATTCCTTCAAAAGTTCAAATATCTCGTTTCTTGACATCTGCTTGCAACAGCCTGGCGTGATGAAACATGTGTCTGAGGTGGCACGCAACACTGCATCGTCGGTAATGCCTATTTCGCTCCAGTGGGTAGGCAAGCCTATCTCCTTGATGAAGGCTTCCAAGGCGGCTATGCCTTTCTCGGCTATTGTCCTTAGTTCTGCGGCATCGGCATTCCTATAGGTCACACCCTCCACATCACTTTTAACGCCCCATACCTCTTGCGCCATGCGTGCCAACTTTGCCGTGCCAGCATTGAGCAGATGTCGATAGAACGTTGGATGCAAGATTGCCAAACCCTGCCCATGGTTGCAGTCGGTATAGGCACCTACGGCATGTTCTATCATGTGGCATTGAAAGTCGGTCACTTTGCCCAATTTCAGCAGACCATTCTCTGCCATTGCCGAGTCCCACATCAGTTCGCCACGGGCAAAATCATCGTCAGGGTCGGCTATGATGGCATGAATGTTTTTGATGACGTTGCGCATCACCGCCTCGTTTACCTCGTCAGACACGTTGGTGCTCTGCGGTTTCCCCATATAGGTCTCCATGCAATGCGACAACGTGTCAAACGCTCCGCTGATGACCTGCTTCATGGGCAGCGTCTTGGTGAGGTCGCTGTCGAGAATGGCAAATGAGTGGAATGCTCCGAAGAGAGGTTGCTTGAGCTTCTTCTCCTCGTTGGTGATGACCGCTCCATTGTTTTGCTCGGCACCTGTTCCCGAAGCTGTCACTACCGCACCCATCGGCACAAACTCCTTGGGCAGATTGTGACCTACATACCAGTCGTCCCAAGCATCCACATCCATCATGGCTTGCGAGGAAACGATCTTGCAGCAGTCGATGACCGAACCGCCACCAACGGCAAGGATGAAATCAATATGTTTGTCTCTCACAATCCTTGCGCCTTCCTGCACCTTGGCGTATGTAGGGTTGGGCATGATGCCGCCGAAATCCACGACCTCCTTGCCCGATTCCTCCAGCCACTGGCAAATCTTGTCGTAGAGACCTGTGCGTTTGATAGAACCTCCTCCGTAAGCCAAGAGTACTTGTTTGCCTACTTTTTTCATTTCCTCCTTCAGCGCATTTTCTGCGCATCCCTTGCCAAAGTGTTGGCGTACAGGATATTGATAGTTAAAGCTATTCATGATTATGACTTTATGTTTTTATCTCATTACAATTTTTTTATGTCCCTGTGCATTTCTTTCTATAGTAAGTAACATGGTGAAAACTATTCTGTTGAATCTCATCATTTATAGCAACAAATATCGGTGTCATTACTTTATCATGTTTATCTCTTTCAGCCACGACTCCACACCGCTTGTGTTGCTGCCACTCGTGCCATAGCCTGTAAGGTGGTTGGCTGTTGAAGTCAGACTGCTGAGTTTCTGCAAAGTGGCATCACGACCAGTCGAAGCGTAGGTGCAGAACGGAATGACCGTTTTGCCATTGAAACTATAATTCTCGCAGAACGTAGACATAATCATCGGGGCTGTCTGCCACCACACAGGGCAACCGATAAACACATAATCGTATTGTGAGAAGTCGGCATTGGTTTCTTTCAAAGCCGGGCGTGCGTCGGTATCAAGCTCGTTGCGTGCCACGGTGTATGCCAACTCTTGGTAATTAGTGGTGTATGGGGTGGCAGGCTGAATCTCGTAGAGTGTGCCGCCAGTAAGCTGTGCTATGCGTGTGGCGACAGCGCGTGTGTTTCCTCCCCATGAGAAGTATGCCACAAGAATCTTGCTGCCGTCGGTCGGGGTTTCAGGATTGGCAACCGTTTCCTTGTTGTCGTTATCATCATCATTATTGTCGCTTGAGCAAGCGATGAAACCGATGGCTGCAATAGCCATTATAAAAGCAAATACGATCTTCTTCATAATCGTCAAAATTAATTGTTCTGTAAACTCTGATATATATACTATTTTGAGATATTAATGCCATTTGCCCTCTTTATATCCATCAACGGGATATGCTCGTTGCGATAGCGTGCTTCCGGGTTCTTTTCACCATTCGCAAGCAATGGGTCGTCATCTACCTTTGCAAATTTTATAGCTTTTTGAGGGCAATTCTGTATGCAAGCGAAACAAAACTCACAGTCGCCACCAGTCTTTACTCCATTGGACGTTAGCGAGTAGTTGCCACGAGGACAAACATCCGTACATACTCCACAGCCTATGCAGCGGTCAGTAACAACGAAATATTTCTCACTTCTCTTCAAGAAGCCCACCTCTGGGTCAAGTCCAGTGTAAGCCATGAATCCTGTGTGTTGGTCTCTTTCTTCCTGACTTACAGACTGCATCCAATGTTTCTGGCTATTAATGTCATTCTTTATTACCGCAAGGTTCTCAGGTATGTGCTTGTCCATTTTTACCTGCTTGTTCATGTCGAAGTTTGGCAACCAGTTGTCCACCATCATCAACGTACTTATGTAGCTGAACCGATAACCAGCCTTGCGCGTTATGCCATCAAGTATCTCCACGGCATTGCACTTGCGTGCGCCGAACGTGAGTATGGCAAACGTGTAGTCGGCCTTCAGTTTTGCCTTTTTCAGGAACTGACGCACCATATAGGGTGGCATATGTCCGTATATTGGATATACAAGTCCTATTTCGTCGGCCTCAAAGTTGAGTTCCTTTTGCTTCATCAGTTGCGGTATGCTCAACAACTCGGTATTGTCATTGGCAAGCTGACGTGCAACGTAGAGACAGTTTCCGGTGCCTGTGAAATAGAAAATCAGACGGCTCATCTTTTCGTCCATATTCATAATGTTATGCTGTTAGACACGTTAATCGTCCATTTTCCAATTCAACACAAACTGCTCGGCTTGCTTGTAGTCCATATTGAAGAAACGCTTCTCCTTGTTCAGACTGCGCATCTGTGCCATCTCTTTGTCGGTCAGCGAGAAGTCGAACACGCTGATATTCTCCTTTATATAATCGTGGCGCGTGGCTCCGGGAATGACAGAGAAACCTTCCTGTATATGCCAACGGATGATGACCTGAGCAGGAGTCTTGCCGTGCGCCTTGGCAATGGTTTGAATAGTAGGGTCTTTGAGCAATGCACCGTTTGACATCTCGCCGCCAAGCGGAAACCAGCACTCCATCTGTATGTTATACTTCTTTGCCATGTCCTGCCAGTATTTGCGCTGTGCGTAGGGATGAAGCTCTATCTGCATTACGGCGGGCTTTATCTCCGAATTGTCCACAATGGCGTGGAAAAGCGAATCGGCAGCATCGAAATTGCTGATGCCGAGTGAGCGCACCTTACCTTGCTTCACCGCCTTCTCCATATCTTTCCATGCTCCTCGGAAGTCGCCCATGGGCTGATGCACATAAAGCAGGTCGATGTAGTCGGTCTGCAACCGCTCAAGCATACGGTCTATCGCCTCCATCGTCTTGCCCTCACCATACTCGGTAGGCCAAAGCTTGCTTGTAATCCAAATCTCACTACGCGGAATGCCGCACTCCTTCACCGCTTTGCCCACACCACGCTCCACGCGGTAGGCATGAGCCGTATCGATATGGCGGTAGCCGCATTTCAGGGCATAAGCCACGGCATCTTCAGCCACGCTGTCGCCCGGCACATTGAAAGTGCCTATTCCAAACCTTGGCATCCACTCGCCGTTGTTGAGCTGTACGTAGGGAATGCCGTTAACCAGTTTTTCTGTTGCACTGCTTACTGTTGTTGTCAGCATCAATGCAAGCAATACAAATAAAGCCTTAAATAACTTCTTCATGTGTTATTGTCTTTTTAAAATTTTCTTTCTATTTTCTATCACGATACCTTGACCGGTAAATTTTCTTCCATCAATGCCATACGAATTGTTGGCAGCTCCTTTATTTGAAACCTCAACCGTTTTTACGCCTGTGGCATTTTGTGGTGGAAAAAAGAATGGCAGGGCGTTGTATACATATTCGGTTGTGGGGCGGAACTCATGGCGTGCGCCGTCCTTTTCGTGAAAGGTGAGGTTGGATAGCGGAAACACGTCCGTGAGTTGCGCCATCGCCTCGATTTGCACCAGCGTTTCCCGATAGGCAGAATCGCTTGTTCCGCTTGCCGCCCAAATGTAGAAGCCTGTACCTGCGTAGGGCGATTGGCGGATGATGTCGGCAAGATACTCGGCAGTCTGTTGCGGGCGGTTCATTCCAGCAAAGGAACCTAACGACCAGCAGTCGCCACTCATGGGCAGGTAATACTTAAAGGCGTTGAACGTTTCTGCCAAGGCATACCATGTCGTCACGCCACCCATTGAGAAACCGCCTATGGCACGGTGACTGCGCGAGGCCTCTATGCCTTCAGCATCGGGCGAGGTGAGATAGGTGCGGTAACGAGTTTCGACTATTGGGATAAGGTCATTGACCAATTCTGTTGGCAAAGCGCGGCAATAAGGGTCGGCATCCACATAGTTGGCAGTAGGCTGCCCCTAGTTGTAACTTGGCGACACAACGATAGTCGGGGCACAGTCGCCATTCTCCATCATGTGGTCGAGCACCTTGCGCTGCAATCCTCCCTCTGCCTCAAATGTTGTAGAGGCTGTGCCGTAATGTCCGTGAACGAGATAAATCACATTGTAGCGCACATCGTCGTTGTCATCATAGCCATACGGCAGATAGACATAAGCCGTATTGGTGCGTGAGTGCCCTGTGCCTTCGGCATAGTCACGAGTGGCGTAGTCTATGCGTTCAACGCGTCCCTTATGTTCCGCCTCTTCTGCATAAGAGACAGGATAGGCGGTTGTCTTACTTATCAGACTGTTATATGTATGGCTATTACCTATAGAGTTGTCATCCTGCGTAGGCAACAGTTCGTCTGTACTTGCCGAGCAAGCTGTGAAACCCAAAGCTAAAGCCAGTAGAAGCATTGCGGTTTTCATACTCAACATCTCCTTTTTTATAATTACAGGTAGCATTGTGTAAGCCAATGCCTTTCAATGCAACCTGTCTTGATAGTATTGTTTTAAACTTGATAGTATTGTTTTAAATATGTGGTTATAAAAAATATGATTGCCTCATTCCATTTCTACAATTTACTGCGCAGAGCCTTTGCTTCGCTCTTGTTGGTCGCCATACCTTCGTAAGAGAAGCCGTACATCCCAGCAAAACGGCTCATAGTGTATTCGCCATCGTCAATCATCATCTTTGTTGGGGCTTCTCCCTGATAAAGGAAGAAGAGTTTCTTGCCCTTAAACGAGCCAGGTTCTATCGGACCATAAAAACGCTCCAAAAGCGTGCGCATAGAGGCACAGATATTGTGCCAGTAAACAGGCGAACCCATCACCACGACATCGGCTTCTTTCATTTTTTACCGAAAAACACAATAGGCATTTACCTCACAAGCAATTTTTTGGCTGTTCCATCATTCATACGGGTGATGTTTACCCCTTTCTGCAAGGTGCTCACCTGCCTCCCGTCCAATGTGTAAATCTGGCTCATTCCATCGTTGATACTGCTTTGGACACTCTCGATGGCAGAGGGCGTGAAGGTGTGGTTGTAGGTGTAATCCTGAAAATTGCCGAAGCCGTTGTTGCCATAGCCAAGACGGAACGAACGGCCAGCATCGCCCCTGTCGATGGCGCGGATTGCCTCCATCTCTGCGTCTGTCAGCGCGAAGTCGAAGATACTGATGTTTTCGAGAATATGGTCGGGATTGGTCGAGCCGGGAACGGGGCAGAGACCTTCCTGCATGTGCCAGCGGAGGATAATCTGATAGGCTGTCTTGCCGTGAGCCTGGGCTATCTGCTGGATGGTCGTGTTGTTGGGGTCGTTGCGGTTGTGGTTCAGCGGATACCAGCACTCCACCTGTACGTCGTAGTTCTCTGCGTACAGTTGTCGGGCATCCTTGCGCTGAGCCAGTGGGTGACACTCTATCTGCGCTATCTGGGGCTTAATCTCCGCATTTTCCATGATGTAGTTGAACGCCTCCATACGGTTGTCGAAGTTGCTGATGCCGAGGGCACGGATGCGGCCTGCCTTGTATTCCTTCTCCATCACGCGCCAGCAGGCAAGGATGTCAGCCAATGTACCTGCGGGATGGTGGATATACACGAGGTCGAGGTAATCGACTTGCAGCCTTTCGAGCATCCCGTTGAAGGCATTCTGCGCATCAGCCAGATTGCCCGAAATCTTGCTTGTCACCCAAATCTCCTCGCGGGGTACGCCGCTTTCCCTGATGCCCCATCCCGCACCGCGCTCGTTGTAGTAGAACATGGCATCGTCCAGATGGCGGTAGCCTGACTGAAGGGCCGCGATGACCATGCCGCGCACGGTCTCATTGAGTTCTTGACGACGGCTGGCATTCTCCATGCTCTGCACCTGCGTGCCGAGTCCGAAGCGAGGCATCATCACACCATTGTTGAGTCTTACCAGCGGCACACCTGCCACCGACTTGATGTTCGACACCGCCTGAGGTCCGCCGTCAGTCGTATTCCCGCCCGGTGCAGGCTGAGTCACCTCATGGTCGAAATTAGCAAGTGCATAATCTTCACTCTGTGCCGAAGCACTGACACTCAGCAGCACCGCTGCCAGCATTCCGAATAGTCTTGTCTTCATATTCCTTATTTTATATATTGTTTTTTCCCGTTTACGATATACCAGCCCTTTGCCAGTCCGTCCAGACTCTTGGCATTACCGAGCACAGACCGGCCGTCAATGGTGAACACGTTGAAGCGCAGGCGTTCGGGGGCTGTTAGAGGCACAACGGCATCGGCTTCGTCAAGATTGACAAGCGTATAGGAAGGCGAACCCAAACCAATCCTCTCAGCATGTTCGATGATGTGAGTACCATGCTGCTGACGGATGCGGTTGAGCAGGGGCTGATGGTTGTCACCCGCCGTAGAGGGAAGATTGACAAAGTCGAGACAAGCCTGGTCGAGAGCAACTGGGTCTGTGGATGCCAGGATGCCCACGTCCTTCATTTGAGGCGAAGCAGGGCGCCCGTTGCAGTCGCAGTCCACGCTGATGTTGTTCATCACATCGATATAGATAATATTCTTTCCCTCTTGATGGAAATACTGATGAATAGCATTTGCAACTTCAGCCATTGACTCCAAGAAGCCGTCTTGATCGTCGGCGTATCGCATCCATTGTTCGCTGACCGAGTTACGACCAGCTGAGTGGATGAGTGCCTTACCACGACGGGCAGACATGCCGATGCTTTGGTTCTTCAGAACACCTCCGAATCCACCTATCTGGTGACCTTTGAAGTGAGCGAGGTTAATCATAAAGTCGTAGTTGGCCATGTGAGCACCCACTACGGCATTGGGGAAATGTGGTGTCACGCCGTTCATGTTGTCTGCCGACATCGGTAATTCCAGTTCGCCAGCCGCTGAGTCGGCCCCATCGGAATCCATCAAGTCAAGTTCGTATTTGAAGCCACCTGCCACGGTGTAACCACGTTGGCGTATCTGATTGCGGTGGTTTTCAGTGGTGCTGCGGCTGCCAGAGTACGTGGTGTTGCATTCCACCAACGTTCCGTCCACTCCATTCACAAAAGCTTGAATCAGTGCAGGTCTGAGCTGGTTAGAATTTGACGACTCGCCAGTACTGATTTTCACTGCCACACGCCCTGATGCTGGGACACCCAAGGCCTCATATACTTTCTGCAACGATTCGGCAGAAATCTCTTTGGTGAAATACACGTTGGCTTGCGCCATCATCGCAGTGGTAATGGTCATCATTGCGATGCTCAAAATCGTTCTTTTCATAAACTATCAGTTTTTATATATTACTCAAAAATCTAATTTATTCAACCATTCGACTATATTATCCGCTTGATATGACTCATTGTTTGAATATGGTTTTACCACCCACGATGTTGATACCCTTTTGAATCGCACTGCGACGAGTGCCGTTGAGGGAGTAGATGGAATCTTGTTGTCTTGTGTTGGCTTTTACTGAGTGGACTGTGGTAGCGCCCGACTGTTGCTGCCAGAAGCGGACGGCATCGGTGAGCCAGCCTTCGGCGACGGTGCCCGTGCCGAGGCCGAAGCCGTGGGGCAGGCCGTTGTACGAATGGAACTCAGTGGGGATGCCGAGGGCAGAGAGACTTTCAAGGCGGCTCTGCATGGTGCGCCACGAGGCGATGCCGTCGTTAGTGCCGCAGCAAGCGTATGTAGGGCCATCGTATTGCGAAGCGGTGGTGTAGCCAGTGTATTGCATGATGACTGCCGAGGCCTGGGGGATGTCGGTGCGGCCTGTCAACTGACGCAAGTAGGAGCTGTTTCCTAACGTGGCAGCCATACGTGCACCAGCAGAACCGCCCCACAAGGAATAGCCTGTAGGGTTGACACCCAACTCATTGGCATGGTCATAGATATAGGTGATGGCGCGAGCCAAGTCCTCATAGGCTTCGCCGGGACGATAGATGAGTGCAAAGGCGTTGTAGCCCAACTTCGAGAGTTCGAGGGCATGGGGAAACGAGTCGTGCATGGCTCCCACGTAGGAGAAACCGCCGCCCGCATTGCAGATAGCGAAAGGCGCATTGCTGTTGCCCCGGAAGAAGAACAACCCGGTGTCGCGCAACTCAGGATTAGCCTGTTTCTCGGCATCTGTGTAGATGTCAATAAAACAATTGTCGGCATAGGCGCGGAGATAATTGCACACCTCTACCGTTTTGTCGGGGTCGATGTAGTTATACCACGTCAACTGGAGTTGTTCCAGCGTCGTGCCGCTCCAGTAGCCTGTATTCACGGGGAATATCAGTCGGCCGTAGTCGCCAAATTCAGGGTCGTTCATCACGTCGCTGATACGACTCTGGCGGGTGTAATATGTCATAGTTCCTGTGCTGGTGGGTGGAAAGAAGAACTGCAGGGCGTGATAGCAGAACTCCCACACGGCATTGAAGTCGTGGTGACCGCCCTCCTTCATGTAGTAGGAGAAGTTGGAACTGTTGAACGTTTCAGTGAGTTTCGCCATGGCCAATGCCTGGTTGTGGGTCTGATCGATGCGCACGTCCTCGGTGCCCACGGCATACCACACGTAGAAGTCGTTCTTGTAGGGCGAGGCATTGACAAGGTCTGCCAGGAACTTTGCAGTCGCATCAGGATAGTAGGCTCCACCATACATGCCCTGGCTCCAGTTGTCGCCACTCATGGGCAGATACATACGGCTATAGGGGAAAGCCTGCTCGAAGACATACCATGTCGTGATGCTGCCTAGCGAAAAACCGCCGATGGCACGGTGGTTGCGGGAGGCAAGGATACCAGCCTCGTCGGGCGACTCCAAGTAAGTACTGTAGCGCATCTCAACGGCTGGGATGAGGTCGTTCACATATTCTTGCGAAAATACCGCCGCCTCCCGTGTGCTCTCGCTCCAGTCCTTCGACTGGTTGTCCTTGTCCCATGTAGGCGATACGGCGATAAACGGACGGCAGAGTCCACGTTGAATCAGATTGTCAAAGATGTTGACCAGACCTGTTCGGCTGTTACCGCTGCGCCCAAGGAAATACTCCTCGGCCACGCCTGTCCATCCGTGCAGCAGGTAGATAACATCGTACTTTTGCGACGGGTCGTAGCCGTATGGTACATAGACGTATGCAGGTTTATGTGTCGTGGGCCGACTGGCAGAAGTATAGTCCTTCGACTCGTACTCCACCAGTTCTATCGCACCTTGTTGTGTTGCCGCTTGGAAGAATTCGCTCGGCACGGGTGTCGTGTACTGGATAGCGAAGTCTGTCGGCGTATCGCCGTCACCATTATCTGCTGCCTCTACTGAGTTCCCGTCTGATGAACAGGCAGCGCAACCAAATAGCGAGGTCATCAGCATCATGCAGATTGAGATAGTCTTCTTAATCATAGTCTGTATGTTTTTTAATTCTTATTACTTCTTTGTCAAGTCATTTCTTTTCATATCCTTTGTTGTTTTGTGTTAGAAATTCCAGTTGATGCCTACCATAAATGTGGCGCGGGGCATCGGATAGCCGAGGTTGATTTCGTAGCTTTGCGCCAGCAGATTCTCGCCACGCAGCCAGAGGCTGAGCCCCTTCGCCACGTTGTAAGTGACCGAGGCATTCAGCAGACAGAAGTCTTCCTTCTGCTCCTGGTCGCCAACCGCCGTATAGAGACCGCTGATGTATTGCAGCCCTGCCACGACCGTCCATCTGCAGCAATTGTAATTGGCACCGAAGAATCCCTTGTAGGTGGGTGCTGCAATGACGGGATGCTCCATGTGCAGCAGCGAGTGGTTGGTGTTCACCGACCAGTGGCTGTCGATGCGGTATTCCGCTTCCAGTTCTGCACCGTAATTCTCTATCTCGCCTGTGTTCACATTCTTGCGGTTGACGGTCTGAATCATGTTGTCACCTTTTATATAATAAAGGTTGGCACCATAGTGGAATGCTCCCAGACTATGCCGCCAGGACAGTTCGTAGTTCCAGATGCGCTCCGGCTCCAGTTCCTCGTTGGAGGGCGGGTAGAGATACATCTCTCGCATCGTGGGATTGCGGAAACCCTTGCTTGCCATCGCCTTGATCTCGCCCGTCTCGATGAGGCGCACCACGATACCGGCCTGCGGAATCCATTCCGTACCCGTGACGGAATGATGATCCAGTCGCAGTCCTGCATTGATGGTCAGCCACCTAGCCAAATCCTGTCGGAAGTCCACGTAGCCCGCTATTTCATTACGATGGCTCTTGCCGCTCTGTTTGTTGGGAGTGTCAAGCACTTCGCCCGTCTGCTTCGATGTGTAATAGGCATTGCCGTAGATGTGCTGATAGTCCATGCCGACGGTCAGGCGGTTGCCCTCGAACAACTGAGCACTCTGATACCACGAAATGCCCGTCAACGCGTCTTTTGAACGGAAGAATCGCTGGGTGGGTGTTGTGGGGTCTGCCGAACCGTCGTCGATTTTATGGCGACCGAAGTTACTATAGACGCTCAGTGCACCGCTGGTTCTGTTGTAGTGGTTCTCCACGGCTGCCGATACCACGCCACGCGTGATCCACTGGTCGGCACCATACATCGGACTGCTCACGGCTCCGGGATAACTGCTGTTGAAGTGGGTGATGTCGGCATCGGCATAGGCGTTCCAGTGCTCAGTGATGTCGTAGCCCAGTTTCAAGTAGCCGCCATACTGCTCAAAGCCCATACGTGGACGATGGTTGTCGGTACGTCCATACTGAGCCGAGACGGTGGACGAGAACTTACCACTGCGCACCTGATTGGAGGCTTCTGCCTGCACGGTGCCGTAACTGCCTGCTCCGAGGTTGACGCTGGACTTCACACCGTCCTCGCGTATTGAGCGGGTGACGATGTTCAGCACGCCGCCCATGGCATTGCTGCCGTAGAGCACCGAGGCCGGACCACGCAGAACTTCTACACGGTCGGCCATCAGCGTCTGGAAACTGTCGCTGATGGGATGGCCATAGACACCATTGTATTGCGGATGACCGTCGATCAGTACAAGCAACTGCCCTGCGCCGCCCGTTATGCCACGCAGGTTGATGCCGCCTGCGGCACCCGTCGATACGCCATAGCCCATCATGGAGCGGCTGGTGACGAAGAGTCCCGGCACCTGTTGCATTACTGTGGGCAACACCGATGGCTGATGCTGCTCTGTCAGCGTCTCGCGACCGATGACCGTCACCGTCATAGGCAGATGGCGCACGTCGGTGGCATTGCGGGTTCCCGTCACCACCACTTCCTGTAGTGACAGTGAGTCATTAATTATTTCTGCCGATACTTTGGCAGGAAAAAAAAGTGTGCCCACGGCTAAAGCATGTAAAAGCATTGCGGTTTTCATACTCAACATCTCCTTTTTTATAATTACAGGTTGCATTGTGTAAGCCTATGCCTTTCAATGCAACCTGTCTTGATAGTATTGTTTTAAATATGTGGTTATAAAAAATATGATTGCCTCATTCCATTTCTACAATTTACTGCGCAGAGCCTTTGCTTCGCTCTTGTTGGTCGCCATACCTTCGTAAGAGAAGCCGTACATCCCAGCAAAACGGCTCATAGTGTATTCGCCATCGTCAATCATCATCTTTGTTGGGGCTTCTCCCTGATAAAGGAAGAAGAGTTTCTTGCCCTTAAACGAGCCAGGTTCTATCGGACCATAAAAACGCTCCAAAAGCGTGCGCATAGAGGCACAGATATTGTGCCAGTAAACAGGCGAACCCATCACCACGACATCGGCTTCTTTCATTTTTTTGTAAACCTCGTCAAACTGGTCGCCGTCGAGTGTCTGACCATAGAAATTAATGCGATAGTCCGTGAGGGCGATGGTTTCATATTCCTTGCCCTCAAGCAGTTCCTTGGCAAGAGTGGCTGTGTTGCCGTCGCGATTGGGACTGCCGTTGACGAACAGAATTTTTTCTGTTTGTTGTACGTCTGATTGTTTCATACTTTTATCGTTAGAAGATTTGCACAATGCAAAAGCTGTTGCTGCAAAGAACACAAAGAGTGTGGCACACAGCATAATTGTTTTCTTTGTCATACCTATATATATTGTTTTGATTTAGCGTTTCATCACTTTCTTGCCGCCCACAATGTAAACGCCACGCTCAGCCTTGTGTATATCCGCAGCCACCATTCCACTCAGCGTGTATGCCTTAGAGTCATTTGTCTTGTTGACGGTCACTCCATTTATGCCCGAAACGATGTCGCTTATGCCAATGCGGTCGAGCCAACTTTCCACCACCTGACGGTAGCTGTTTTGTGAGCCACGGGTACCGAGACCTGCAAGATGTTCAGAGTCGGGTGTCGCATTTGTGATGTCGTTGAGTGTCTCGTAGGCCGCTGTGGCGTATGTGCAAAAAGGTACAATGGTCTTACCTGCAAAGTTATAATCCTTACATTCAAGGAACGAGTGGATAATCATCGGCGCATCATACCACCACACAGGGCAACCTACGAAAATTATGTCGTAGTCGTTGAGTGAGGAGAGTGTGTCCTTCAGAGCAGGGCGGGCATTCTCTTCCTTCTCCTTGTTGGAAATCTGATAAGCTAACTCCTGGTAGTCATCCGTGTAAGGCACAAGCGGCTCGATGCGGTAGATATCCGCATTGGTCTGTCGCTGTATTTCCTCGGCAAGATTCTTCGTGCTGCCGCTCCAAGAGAAATAGGTTACGAGCAACCTTTTCCCATTCTGTGCTTGCATGCCCAAGACAACAGTCAAGAGCAATGCCAAAAGTAAAAATTTCTTCATTGTTCTATCCATTTAAATTTTCTGGTGCAAAGTTACGTCGGTTTATCTATAAAGGTTTTACGATAAATGCGGATAGAACTTACATTTTTTCAGAATCGTCAGCAATCAGAGTTCAATACGTCATAAAAATGTGCGGAATACTATCTTGTATGGGTTCACAATGGGGTTGTTTCAAGCAAATTCATAGCTTATTTTCTGCAATTTCGATGTAATCGAAAGTTAAATACGTTAAATCTTAGCCATTTCGTATCAATATAGAACCTATATTGCCACTTTTCTACCGTTTATAGCGTATAATACTGATAATCAACTAATAATACATTCTATAACTGTAAATCCCTCACAAACATCAATATTTCAAATGGCGTGATGAGTATTGGAGATAATGCCTTTGAGGGATGTGTTTCCCTCAAAAGCATCAAAATTCCAGATTCTATAACAAGTATTGGGGACTATGCATTTGGGGAATGTGATTCCCTTTCCCCTCAAGTCAAATCCGACATCATTCAACGCTTTGGGGAAAATGTCTTTTAAACATA
>OGOW01000852.1_pt1 | contig 31457 bp, 24 predicted proteins | sample 1552781 | NCBI WGS metagenome assembly OGOW01 (sample SAMEA2580145, study PRJEB22360) | human gut metagenome | biome: human gut; feature: human-associated habitat; material: faeces | place: Denmark | collected 2008/2010
GCAAGTACTGTAAATATGCAGCACCGGCAACCATCATTGTTGTTTTGATTTCTATGCTGTTTATATTTGCCAGATATATGTAATATGATACCAGGGTCAAAAGGTCAGAAATCCGATGCAAGCTTGCTTCAACATCATATATTCAAGGTTTTATAAAAATATTTACAAATTGACTTCAAAGTTATATAATAAGGTAAATTAATTTTGTCGTCAGGAGGAATGGCAATGAGTGATCAATTGATAATAACATTAGGACGTGAATTTGGAAGCGGCGGACATGCAATTGCAGTAGAGCTGGCAAACAGATATGGCATTAAGCTTTATGACCATAATTTGTTAGATGCTGTAGCAGCAGAGAAAAACGTAGATGTCGAGACATTAAGACGCTACGATGAGAAACCAAGAAGACTGCTGTTTTCAAGAAGCCAGAATGGTTTTTCAAGTTCTGCAGAAGAAAATGTAGCATTTTTACAGTTTGAGTATCTGAAGAAAAAAGCAGATGAGGGAGAGTCTTTCATCGTAGTTGGAAGATGCGCAGAGACTGTTTTGGGTGATCGTCCGAATGTGATTTCTTTGTTTGTTCTTGGTGATAGCGAAGTAAAGTGTAAGCGTGTCATGGAGATATATGATCTGTCTGAGCGTGATGCACAGTTTAAAATGGATCGTCACGACAAGTACAGAAAGCAGTATCACAACTACTACTGCAAGGATAAGTGGGGCGATTCAAGAGCCTATGACTTATGCATTAACAGCAGCCGATTGGGATTTGATGAGACAGTAAATGAGCTTGAGGATTATATCAATCGACGCAGAAAAATGTTCAAGTAAAAAGAAAAAAGACAATGAGTGACGTTCTGCTTGATTTTTAGGCTGAAATTTGGCATAATAATCAGCGGAACGGTCATGCATAGAAAAAAGCCTGTTCCAAATGGAACGGGCCTTTTTGTTTTGGTTAGGATACATGGTAACCCATACGTTTGAGTTACATGGATCAAGAGATGTCAGATTACAGGCGCCCACAGATCCAGTCCCAGATCTCGCCCCACCATACACGGCATGGGGATGCAAAATAGAAATCCATAATAGTTCCTCCTTTTTTGTTAGTCAATGCTTCATTGCTGAGTTTACAATATCACACATAACTAAGAAAAACAAGCTTTTTCTGTGTACAGAAAGGATATGTATGCCAATTCGATCCATTTGTTTTTTGCTTGGACAGCTATTATTTATTCCATCATATTTTTATATGACAAAGACATTAAAGAAAGAAAAGCTTCGTGCGGACAGCTTCGTGCGCTTTCTTTTGGTATGCCCGCCTATGGCATACATTTATACGATTTTGTGCATGGGGCTGCTTTATAGGCTCCTGCCTGGAAAAATATCATATGATATTATTTATGGCGTAGACTTTTTTGTATTTGGCATCTCTTTTTTACTGATGTATTTTTATGGACGTATGATGGAGCCGGTGGGCAGTGCGGCACGCTTTTTGTATCTATGCTTGTATCTGCTGTCCATGCCATTTACAGCTATATATGATTCACTTACCATGACAGTGCTGATTGATCTTTTGATGCCGCTCATTATTAATTTTATTTATTGCAAATGGGTCTGCCACCCAATCGTGGAGCTTCGAGAAGACTGCAATCGTATCAATGGTGTATTGCTTACGATTTTGATTATTGCAGAATGCCTGTTTTTGCTTAGAATAGCAGGTTTTTTATTTATTGAAAGACATGTGGAACTAAAGAAGTTTGATGTATATTTTTCTGTTTACAGTTTTATCTATGCAGTATTTGTCCTGATGTTTGTTTTTTCGGCGATTATTATTATCGTGCAGAATATCAAATCGGCAAGAATAAATGAGCTGGCGGCTGAGAAAAGTCATGAGCAGTCGATCGAGACGATTGAATCACTGGTGCGTGCCGTGGACGCAAAGGATAGTTATACAAATGGTCATTCTGCTCGTGTGGCAAAGTATACAAGACAGATCTCAAAACTGCTTGGATATGATGATGAGAAAGCCGATGGCATGTATTACATGGCATTGCTTCATGATGTCGGAAAGATTGGTGTTGATGATGCAATTTTAAGAAAGCCTGGTAAGCTGACTGATGAAGAGTTTGCGGCAATTAAGGCGCATACCGTGATTGGTTCACAGATTTTATCGCGCATCAGTTCAATGCCAGAACTTCAGTATGGTGCGCTGTATCACCATGAGCGCTGGGATGGACGTGGATATCCGAAAGGCTTAAAAGGGGAAGAGATACCAGAAGCAGCGCGCATCATTGCAGTTGCTGATGCATATGATGCGATGACCTCAAATAGATCGTATCGAAAGGCATTAACGCAAGACTGCGTGCATGATGAAATTTTAAATGGAATAGGCAGGCAGTTTTGGCCGCCTGCCGCAAGAGCAATGCTTAAAATGATAGATCAGGATATTCATTATGATATGCGTCAAAAAAATGATGAGTCATCACAAAATGACGAACAAAAATATGAATATGGGATCAGTTAAAAACAGAAGCATATGTATAGTTTTCGGCCTCTGTGTCAGTTAGTGTATGTGTCCATGACGGACGCGCACCGGCGGCACCGGGGCCGTAATTTTTATATTCTGCAAAGTATACAGTATCGTGAGCATCAATCTTTCCCCAGTCGTGCCAGCCTTCAGGTTTGATATGATCACCTATCTCAGAATTTAAAATGACTACTTTTGCATACTCACGCCATGGGCGGCCAAGGTAACATGTATTAGGCTCACTTCCAATAAAGCGGCAATGATTGAATATGTAGCCATAAGTTTGACCTTTCGGCGATGAACCAGCCGTCACATAGCCACCGCCTTCTGGAAGTGATTCAAGTGTACAATTTTCAAAGTAAGCAGTAGCGCTTCCAAAAATAAAATCGACACCACCGCATATATAAGTATTTTTATAATATTGTCTTCCATTGATGCGCGGGGCAAATTCCTTCGGACCGCGAAAGCCGCCTGGCTCCTTCTCTTTTTCAGGAAGAGGTCCCGTAAAGAGAGTGTCCTGACTTCCAATAAGACGGCAGTTTTCCACGCGTATACCTTCTCCCTCTGCATAGAGCGCAATCGCCTGACCAACTTCCTTTCCGGCACCAGCAGCATTTTCTACAGTGAGATTGCAAAGTGTAATATCAGGTGCATCTAAAAATAAAGTGTAGGTGCGAAAGGTACCTCGCTTTATTCCGTCTGGCATGATTTCTCTTGCATAGTCATCATATGTAAGAATCGTATTTGAAGCATCGTCACCCATAAGTGTAACGTGAGGCTGTGAGATTGTCAGCTTTTCGTGATAGCGTCCCGGTGCAATGTGTATCGTAACAGGCATAGGAGCATAGGCTTTAGCTGCCTCAATAGCATCAGCGATGCGGGGAAAAGAAGTAGATTGTCCAGCTTTAATAGTAATCATAATGTGATCCTTTCTAATTTTGTGACTTAAATTTGTACCATACTGATATTTTAAAATATCACCTTTTTGCTGTCAATATGAGCTTGCGTTTTTACGAACGCTATTGTAAGATGACGATAGAAAAGTGAGTAACGATTCAAAGTTTTACAGAGATATTTAGATCTTTGTAAAAGTGGTTGAATTGTCATAAAAACGGAGGAAAAACAATGGTAATCAGAGAATACAGCAAGGTTGAACTGGTATTTAGCTCTAGTGAGAGCGAAGCAGTCAAGATTGCACTTGTGAATCTGCGGCGCGATTTAATTCGTACACTTGACTGCAGCGTGACAGCAGGAGGCATTATTCGTATCCTTGTCGGAACAGTGGGCAATCTGCCAGAGTTAGACAAAAAGGCAGATATTTCAAAGCTTCAGGCAGAGGATGGCACGTACCGTAAGGAAGCATTTTTGATTCAGGAAAAGGAAGGAGAGCTCTTAATTGCAGGAACAGACCGCCGCGGTACAATTTATGGCATATATGATTTCTGTGAATGGCTTGGCGTATCACCATGGTATTTCTTTGCCGATGTGCCAGTGCGCCGTAGAAGTGAAGTCGTAATTGAAAATGGTTATTGCAAGGTGGATTATCCGTCTGTTGAGTACAGAGGAATTTTTATCAACGACGAGGAAGAGTTAGAGCACTGGGTATGGCGCTATATGGGTGAAACGACCATTGGTGTAAAGACATATGAAAAGATCTTTGAACTGCTGCTTCGCTTAAAGCTCAATTATATCTGGCCGGCAATGCATGTCAATTCCTTTAATCTAAAACAGGAAAACGGTGCTCTTGCAAACCGCATGGGCATAGTTGTCGGAACGTCTCACTGTGATATGCTGATGAGAAGCAATAATCGCGAGTGGAAGCCGTGGCTTGCAAAGAAGGGCTATACCGATGTGGAATATGATTTTTCTATTCCAGGCAGAAACCGTGAAATCTTAAAGGAGTATTGGCGCGAGAGCGTAGAGCAAAACCGTGATTTTGAAGTAAGCTACACAGTTGGTATGAGAGGAATCCACGATTCAGGTTTTGAGACAAAATCACTTGAAGGTCTGACAGGAGAGAAACTACTAAAAGCTAAAATTGAGCTGCTTGAATCTGTTATGGCAGCACAACAGGAGATTCTTTCTGAAACATTAGACACCGAGCCTATGAAGACCTTTGTGCCGTACAAAGAAGTGCTTGAGCTTTATGATAATGGCTTAAAGGTGCCGGAAGATCTGACACTGATCTGGACAAATGACAACTATGGTTATGTGCGCCGCTATCCAGGCGAGAAGGAAAAGGCAAGAAAGAGCGGAAATGGTATTTATTATCATAATTCTTACTGGGCACCGCCGGGAGCTTCCTATCTGTTTATCTGCTCAATTCCAATGTCTCACACTAGAAATGAGCTGTTAAAGGCATACAAAGAAGGCATTCAGAAGGTGTGGGTTACAAATTTCGGCGCAATTAAGCCACTAGAGCAGCAGCTTTCCTTCTACGCAAAGCTTGCATGGGAGGCAGATGGAGATGATAATCGCGATCTTGAAACCTTTGACGAAACTATTTTTTTGACAAGATGGTTAGACAGCATGTTTACAGGACAGCCAGGAAAAGCAGCAGCAGCGCTCCTATTAGAATTTGATCAGCTCACAAATGCAAGAAAGCTTGAGCATATGGATGATGACTGCTTTTCACAGACAGCATTTGGAGATGAGGCAGCAGCACGCATGCATCGTTATGAATATATTTGCAGTGAGCTGGAGAAGATTTATGAGAACTTGCCGGAGCAGGAGAAGGATGCCTTTTTCCAGATGATATTGATGAAGGTGCAGGCAGCTTATTTTACAAATGGCATGTATTATTATGCAGATCGCAGCCGTCTTTGCATAAGACAGGGCAAAAACAGTGATGCAAAGCGTTATACCGATAAGAGCCATGCATTTGATCTGGCGCGCAGAAAGCTTCTCTACTACTACAATCACGTTATGAGTAATGGAAAGTGGAATGGCATATTAACACCAGAGGATTTCCCACCGCCGCGCACAGCTATGTATCCATCATGCCGTGTGCCATTACATGCAGCAGCAGATAAGTTGATTGTCACCTGCTGGAATAACCAAAGTGAGCTCACCTTCACAGACAGCACACACGGTAACGCGAAATGGATTGAACTTGCAAATGCAGGAGACGGCGCACTGTCATATAAGATTGAAAAGCCAGAGTGGCTTGAGATTGTCGGTGCACTTCCAACAGAAGGAACACTTACAAAAGAAACCCGCTTCGTTTTTAGTGTAATACCACAGACTAAATCCGCAGAAGCACTTCACTCTGAAAATGCACCTAATGATGCAAAGTCATCACTTGTTCGCCACGGTGAAATCGCAGTATTTAGCGGTACACAAAAGGTTTGTACAATTCCAGTAACCGATAAGACCGATGATGTAAAGGCTCGTGTACAAAAGGATGCAGAAGATGCAAAGCTGACTAAGGCAGTAGCTTTGCATGTTGCGATTGAAGACAGCGGCAGATGTGTTATTGAGGCAGAAAATGGTACAGAAGTATCAAGCTTGGATGCAGCTGGCTGGAAGCTAATTTCTAATCTAGGCCGTTCACAGGGAAGTCTTTTGGAGGCAGAGATACCTGGTGCACAGTGGTCCTGCCCGTTCTATCTGACACAAGGTGGTGATTTTGTATTAGAGCTTCATCGTTTCCCAACGCTTTGCTCTGTGGGACATATTCGTATTGGCATATCTGTAGACAATGGTGAAATGAATGTGTTTGAGTCGCAGTCAACAGATGAGCACCGTGCGAATTGGAAGCATAACATACTAAACAATGTGGATAAGCTTTCAGGACGTTTTACTGGACTGGCGGCAGGACTTCACAATCTTACCTTCACAGCAATTGATCCATATGTTTCCTTCACACGCGCCGTTTTATACGATGAAAAGAGCGAGGCAGGAAAACAGCTGTCTTGTCAGCTTACAAGTCTGGCAAAACTTGTGGATGGAGCTTATAAAAGAAGCAATCTTGGAATTATTCTGTCAAATCCAGAATGCGAAATGCTTCCTAAAAATATTGATCTTGATGCATATTGTGAGCACTGGTACGGCAATGTAACACCAGAGCCGCGCCCTGTTTTGTATCTTCCGCTTTCAGCAGGAAAAGATTCGCTGGAAGATGATGATATCATAATTCGTCCAGAAGAAAACAGCGATAAGATTACGCCGCAGCAGATCTTAGAAAAAGCAGTAAATCCTGTCACAGAGGCAAACGGCATTATAAATATTGACGCAGCATCTGCAATGGCACAAACTGCATTTGCATCTACAAATGACAGCGCAGACGGCACTTCTTGGAATTATTGTGACAGTCCGGCATATAACGAAAGTGGTCTTGCTATGTATATCGAAAAGGAAGGCTTATCATGGAGTGAACAAGAAGCGCCAAGCCTTCACTATATAGTTAAGACACAGGGCGGTCATTACCGCATCTGGGTACATACATGGCAGTGGGGAGATGACTGTTCACACTATACTGTAGGAGTAGATGGCGTCATTGTACCAGAAAAAGAACTGTATGGCGGACGCCCGCTATGGAAATATGCATCAGAGCATGTATGGAAGTGGGCACCAGTCTGGGAGTGCGAACTAGAGAAAGGTCAGCACGAAATAAGTGTGCACAGCCTAAATTCACGCCTTCGCATTGATCAGATACGGTTAGAGAAAGTGTAATATTTTAAGGTACATATGCAAAGCTTCGCAAAAGCACCGTAAGGAAGAAATAAAAGACCTGCCTGCCCATCACTGAGCAAGCAGGTCTGCTAATGTAATACTGTCAAGATAGTCATTTACGATTTCACCTAGTTTCATCCACATACCAATTGTGCGGCATTCAGATGCCTTAGGGCAGGAGGTTGAGCCAGATTCAATACAGCCGACAGGTTCAAGACTTGTTTCTGTAAGGCGCAGGATTCTTCCGATTGTGTATTCACTGGGAGACATAGTCAGACGATAGCCGCCACCCTTGCCGCGCATGCCCTCAAGAAGATGTTCTTGGACAAGAATTTTTAAAATGCTTTCCAGATATTTTTCAGAAATTCCCTGTCTGGCAGCAATTGATTTTAATGGAATATATGGTTCATTTGGATGCTCTGCGATATCAATCATAACACGCAGGGCATAACGTCCTCTGGTAGATACAATCATAAGTCACCTCAAAAATAGAATTCGCTGTGTCACAGCAGATAAACCTATTATACTACAAGGTAAAAAGGAAATCAAATAAAATGTATCCTTTTTAGAACAGAAAAGTGAGAAAAACCTCTGTACAAATAAGAAAAAATCTTCTACAATGAAATTGTGGCAGCGAGCATAGAGCCGCTGACCAGAGTCTGCGGCGCCGCCGTGGCAGACTTTTGTATAAGCGGCGCAGAGAGGAAATTGAAAAATGAAAAAGACAGGTAAGACAGCAGCATTAGCATTGACCATGAGTATGGCAGTGACAGCAATGCCGTTTGGCGTATCGGCAGAGGAGACAGATAAGACAGTTGTGCGCATTAATATGGAGTCTGAGCCAGATAACTTGGATCCATGGCTTTCAGCAGCAAGCGACACAGAGGCCGTATTTCACAATGTATTTGAGGGACTTGTACTGTTTGATGAGACAGGAGCATTGATTCCGGGATTAGCCGAGAGCTGGGATATTTCCGATGACGGATTGACCTATACCTTTCATTTAAGAGACGACGTAACCTTCCACAATGGAAAGGCATTTTCGGCTGAGGACGTCGTATATACCTATGAATCTCTTTCCGGTTTAGGCGGAGAGGAGGCTCTTTCTTCTAAATTTAAAAATCTGACTTCAGTAGAAGCCGTTGATGATTACACAGTTACAATGACACTCGCGGAGGCTGATGCTGCATTTTTGCAGTATACAAGAGTAGCAGTACTTCCAAAAGGATATGAGGATCAGTCAAGTGCTCCGGTAGGAACTGGCCCATTTGTGTTTGAAAAATATGTTCCTGGACAGATGGTTGTTCTGGAGAAAAATGAAGATTATTATGATGAATCCAGAATGCCAAAGATCGATGAGGCACAGATTTATATTATGGGTGATGACAGTGCCGTTTTAACAGCACTGCAGTCAGGACAGCTTGACGCAGGAATTGTTTATGCAGACAGCGCTGATTATTTAACAGGTGACTTTACTGTAAACAGTTCTCCGCAGAACATGGTTCAGTTATTTGCGTTAAATAACTCAGCCACGCCATTTGATGATGTGCGTGTACGTCAGGCATTTGAGTATGCAGTTAATAAGGATCAGATCATTGACGGTGTATTTGCCGGATATGCTACAGAGCTGTATAGTAACTTCAGCCCAGTAATGTCTTATTTTTATAATGATGAGCTTGAAGATGTCTACACATATGATGTAGATAAGGCAAAGGAATTGATGGCAGAGGCGGGATATGAGGATGGTTTTGATATTACAATCACAGTTCCGTCTAATTATCAGAAGCATGTTGATACTGCGCAGGTAATAGCACAGCAGTTAAAGCAGATCAATGTCAACGCAACTATTGAGCCAGTTGAGTGGGGTCAGTGGCTGGAGCAGGTATACACAAATGCAGATTATCAGACAACAGTTGTTGGTTTGACAGGAAAGCTTGATCCAAACGATATTTTAGGCCGTTATGTAAGCGATTATGCAAAGAATTTCATGAAATATAATAATCCGGATTATGATAAGCTGATCGAAGAAGCAAAGACAGCTTCAGATGAGGAGCGCGTTGAGTTATTTAAGGAGTGTCAAAAGATGCTGACAGATGACGCTGCTGCTGTATGGATCTGTGATCCGAATGCCATTGCTGTTACAAGAAGCGATTTAAAGGGCTACACTTTCTACCCGGTAAGCTTCATTGATTTAAGCAAGCTTTACTACGAGGAATAAATCTATATAAGAAAGGCAGCCCGGCGAAAGTTTTTTCGGCGGGCTGTTTTGGAGTCAGACATATGAATTATTATATACAAAAAGCAGCGGGCCTTTTGGTAACGCTGCTGCTAGTGTCTTTTATTACATTCAGTGTTTTTCAGATTTTGCCGGGAAATCCTGCCTATATCATTCTTGGAGTAGATGCAGATCCAATGCAGATTGAGGCACTGAATAAGAGCATGGGATTAGATAAGCCTGCACTTGTGCGTTATGTAGATTGGATTGCAGGACTGTTTCGAGGCGATCTTGGAGTTTCATATCGTTACCAGCAGCCGGTTGCACAGCTTATATCAGATGCGCTTGAAGTAACTGGAAGTCTTGCGATAATAACACTTATTCTGACATTGATAATTGGTGTTTTGGCTGGTGTGTGGCTGGCAGACCACTCAGATAAGTGGTATAGTCTTCCGCTTTCCATGCTCTCACAGGTCAGCATTTCCATCCCGTCTTTCTGTATGGCAATCTTTTTAATCAGCATTTTTACAGTTGGTTTAAAATGGCTTCCATCTATTGGTTTTGTATCATTTTCAGAAAGCCCGTCAGGATGGCTTAAAAGCCTTATATTGCCGTCATGCTCATTAGCGCTTGGTACAAGTGCAATAGTGATTCGCTATGTTAAGGCGTCAGTTAACGGGCAAAGAAAGCAGGATTATGTGCGTACTGCCTACAGTAAAGGTTTGGGAAAAAATAAGGTGATGTACCGTCATGTGCTTAGAAATTCCCTGATTCCAGTAATTACCATTTTTGGTATGACAGCAGCAGATATCTTAGGCGGAAGCATCATCGTCGAAAATGTTTTTTCCATGCCAGGAATCGGACGACTAATCTCAGTCTCCATCTCCAGCCGAGATCTGCCATTACTGCAGGGACTGACCTTCTACTTGGCGCTCATTGTTGTGGTGTGCAATTTCGCCGTCGATCTGATCTATTCACTGGTAGATCCGAGAATTCGTCTGAAGTAACAAAGCCAACGTTCGAAGCCTAGTGATAATTTATTATAAAAAGGAAAACAATCCATGAAACAGTATTTGAAAAATAAAAGCTTTCTTACAGGAGCAATTCTGGCGTTTATTATGCTTGGGATGCTTGGTGTCAGTTTGTTTTGGCTGCCATACGATCCAGAAGAAATGTATCTTGCACCAAAGCTGTCGCTTCCTAGCATAGCGCATCCGATGGGAACAGATCAGTTTGGTCGAGATGTGCTGAGCCGCATAATGAAGGGTATACAGGTATCATTTGGCATTGGTGTTGTCGTTGTAGCAGCAGGCGGACTTGTGGGAACACTTCTTGGCGCCTGTTCTGGATATTTTGGCGGATATGTCGATGAAGTGATTATGAAAATTGTGGACGCACAGATGGCATTTCCTGGGATTTTGCTCGCGTTAATGCTGATGTGTATATTTGGACGAGGTCTAAGCAATACAATTCTGGCATTGTCAATTATGTCCATTCCGCGATTTGTACGTATGGCGCGAAGCGGATTTTTAAAGCTTCGTGAAGCTGATTTTGTAAAAGCAGAGCGTGTCAGGGGAGCATCTGCACCGAGAATCATGTTTTTGCATATATTGCCAAATCTATTCTCAGAGCTGACGGCAACTGCATCATTAACATTTGCATCAGCTGTCATGTCAGAGGCAGGCTTAAGCTACTTAGGACTTGGTGTAGCACCGCCAAAGCCAAGTCTTGGACTGATGCTTTCAGATGCCCAGCAGACGCTTCTTATGGCACCATGGAACATTGCCATGCCAGCGATTGTTATTACATTGCTTGTCATGAGTTTTAATTTGATTGGAGATGGAATCCAGGAGGTGACAGTGAACTGATGGAATTTCGTGCAGAACAGTTTTCAATTGAGTTTGAACATGAAAAAAAGTGGTATCCTGCAGTAACAGATTTAAATATGCATATTGATGCCGGTGAGATGGTCGCATTAATTGGTGAGTCTGGCTGTGGAAAGTCAATTACAGCTCTGTCGATGATGGGCCTTCAGCCAAAGGATACGCGCCTTGGCGGTCATCTGTGTTTGGATGCTGAATCAGGTTCTGTGGATTTAACAGGGCTTACACAAAAAGAGTGGATGAAGCTTCGCGGAAGCGAGATTTCAATGATTTTTCAGGAGCCGATGACGGCACTCAATCCACTGATTAAAGTTGGAAAACAGGTATGCGAATGTCTTTTAACTCACCAAAAGGGCATACGTAAAAAAGAGGCAAAGAGCCTTGTCTTAGAACAGCTAAAAAGCGTTGGTCTTCCAGATGTGGAAGATCTGTATGACTGCTATCCTCACCAGTTATCAGGTGGACAGCGCCAGCGAGTTATGATTGCCATGGCATTTATAAATAATCCGGCTCTTTTAATTGCCGATGAGCCAACAACTGCGCTTGATGTTACGATTCAGACGCAGATTATGGATTTGATGCGCCAGATGAATAAAAAGACTAATACAGCTATTCTTCTGATTTCACACGATCTTGGCGTTGTAAGCAGACTGTGCAGTCGCGCTTACATTATGTACGCAGGTCGCATTGTGGAGAGTGGACCGGTTGATCAGATCTTATCGGATCCACTTCATCCGTATACAAAAGGTCTTGTAGAGGCGATTCCTGATATTACAAAGCGCGGAAAGCCATTAAAGGCTATACCAGGCAGTGTGCCGGGATTATATGCAAGAAGTAATACTGGCTGTGGCTTTGCAGAAAGGTGTGAGTACTGTACAAATAAGTGTCAAAAAGAAGTGCCTTTGCTAGTACAGGATGGTGGACGCGCTGTAGCATGTTGGAATAAAAATTTTGACTCAGGAAGGGGCAATACTCATGACTGAACAAATAAAACAAAGACAGCCATTGATTGAGCTAAAAGATGTGACAAAAACATATCATGACGGCAAGAGAAAGGACGTTTTTGCCGTATCAAATTTTAATCTGACACTTTACGAGGGAGAGACACTTGGTCTTGTCGGGGAGTCTGGCTGCGGAAAATCAACTGTTGGAAATATGCTGGTTCATCTTTTGACACCAGATGAAGGTTCTATTTTATTTCGTGGACAAGACATTACTTCAATGAATGAGAGGCAGTTTCATCCGCTTCGAAAAGAGATTCAGATGGTTTTTCAGGATCCATACTCGTCGCTTAATCCGAGAAAGAAAATTGGCTGGCTTTTAGAAGAACCGCTTAAGATTCATAGAAAAAACATGAAAAAAGAAGAACGAAAGGCAAAGGTAGAGGAAATATTAAGAGAAGTTGGCCTAGATGCCGAATATGCAAATCGCTATCCAAAGGAATTGTCTGGTGGTCAAAGACAGCGCGTCAGCATTGCCCTTGCATTTTTGATGAATCCGGCATTTCTTGTCGCAGATGAGCCAGTGTCAGCGCTTGATGTCTCTGTTCAGGCGCAGATTTTGAATTTGATGCGTGAGCTTCAAGAAAAATATCAGCTGACCTCTCTTTTTATCTCACATGATTTAGGCGTGGTATCGTATCTGTCAGACCGAATTGGCGTGATGTATTTAGGTCATTTGGTTGAGCTTGGCACAACCGAGGAAATTTTAAAAAATCCTGCACATCCGTACACAAAGGCACTGTTTGATGTCAATGCAGGTGTGCTTTTTGGTGAGATTCCAAGCCCATCCGATCCACCGTCAGGATGCCCATTTCATACTAGATGTGTGTACTGCACAGAAAGATGCAAAGCAGAAATGCCGCAGGTGCAGACACTTTCAGGGGGAGGTGAAAATGTGCACATTGCGGCATGTCACAGGATTGGGGTCAGTTCATGAAAACTAAGTTTATCCGTGCCTGACCTCAAAGGGTAAACGAAGTAACGGAGCAATTCGTAGGTATTCAGAGTTTTAATTTGTTCGAATCGCTTTCTGTTTCCATTTTCCAGATGCGTATCGAATTAGGCAGACGATCGAGACAGTCAGCCAAGTAAGTCCCGTTGTCATCCAGATGCCCCAGTAGCCTATCTTTGGAATTTTTGTCAGAACAGAGGCATATATCAGACGGCAGAGAACCTCAGTTAGACCATTGATCATCGCAAATCCAGCATCGCCACATCCATTTAAAATGCCCCTTGGAATGTAGATCATACCAAGAAAGAAATAGCATACACTGGTGATTTTCAAAGCAGAAGCACCAAGATTAATGACGTCGGTTTCTTTAACAAAGAGACCGGCGATATTTTTTCCAAAAATAAAGGTAACCGGAATCATAATTGCGCTAAACACAGCAATAATGCCAATTGATTTTTTGAATCCAAGTTTTACTCGCTCAGTATCCCCAGCACCAATGTTTTGACCAGCATAGGTGGTAAGAGCAGTGCCGATTGAGTTATAAGGCTGGTTGATCAATTGCTCAATTCGGTTTGTGATTGTGTAGGCAGAGACAACCGTAGAACCAAAGCTGTTGACAATCGACTGCAAGAATACGCAAGAGACAGCGATCATGCTGCTTTGCAAGGCAATAGGAACACCGAGTCGGTAAGAGTTTTTGATGATCAAAAAATCAGGCTTTAGCTGCTTCTTTGTCAGATGGAAATAAGATATTTTCTTGAATGCATAGAAGAGACTTACGACGGCTGATAGTGCCTGAGAGAGGATCGTTGCAAATGCAACACCAAATACGCCCCAGCCAAAGCTAATGACAAACAAGAGATCCAAAAGCACATTGCAAATGCTTGACAGGATCAGAAAGTACAGAGGTGTCTTTGAATCACCAAGTGCTCGAAGGATTGAGGAGACACCGTTATATAGAGAAATTGCAACGATTCCTAGGCAGGTCGTTCTCATATAGGTGATCGAGTCGTTAATGATGTCATCTGGTGTCTTCAAAAGCCTTAAAACAGTCGGCGCAATCAGGTAGCACAAAATGCTGACAACAAGCGCCGACGAGATTAGTACATAGAACGAGTTTGCAATCGTCTCACTGACCTTATCAAATCGCTTCGCACCGTAAAATTGCGAGACAATGACACCAATTCCAATGCCAAGACCAGATGAAAGTGAGAAGAACAACCAGTTTAGTGAGCCGCAAGCACCGACAGCGCCAAGCGCATTGGCACCTACAAAATTTCCTACGACAATCGAGTCCACCATGTTATAGAATTGCTGGAAGATATTGCCGATGATCAGTGGGACAGAGAAAGTCAGAATTAGTCTGACTGGGCTGCCCTTTGTCATGTCGGCAGTATTTGATGAAGGTTTCATATGTATTCCCTCCCTAATTTATAGTCTGCCTTTTTTTTAACATGGTAAAAGCTCATTGTAAATGGATTATTTTTGCTTAAATTCATCTTAAAAGATAGATATTATTGTCTAGTGCCATACAGATGACCTGAAAACTCTCCAAACAGCGTTTCTTCTTGTTTGCGAAGGAAAATAGTAACATCAGATTCACCAAATACAGCCTGAATATGGATAGAGCCGACAGAGGTATCAAGCAGGTGAACGCGGATATAAAGCATGTTTTCGCTAAGCCATTCTGCGCTTGCTGCGTAATGCATAGAAACAGGCACAGGCTCATCGGCACGGTTTCCCATATGAGTAGTCATATTAAGCGTACCTTCCTTTAAAACACCAAAGCCAAATTCAAAAGTCACTGTGGAATCTGTATTGTACGGGGAAACATGGCACTTTAATGCCACTTTCCCCATCGCAGATGGCGTCAGTGGATCACTCATCTCAAATGAAATCTCATCCCAAATTGTTTCATTGATTATGTTTTTATCAAGTGTCTTTGCAGCGTCAGAAGCCTTTTTGATTACATATGTCCCTTCAAAACTTGACATAATTGGCCTAAAATTGGTCAAAAAACTTGTATTTATGTCATTGACATTTTCAAATTTGTTGTTCCATGACTCAGAAGCAGATTTATTATGGTTAAGCGGACGCATTGCAAGCTTACTCATAAATTGCTCAAAAGCAAGTTTTTCTTCGTCAGATGGTGTCCATGGTGCCTTTTTCTTTTCAAGCTCTGGCAAGATATGGCGAAAGATTGCATCATAGATGACCTGGTTGCCGCCCTGATAGCCTTGCGTGTCAGCAGTTGTCACGATTGCCGTGTTATATTCTGGCAAAAGAATAGCAAGCTGACCGCCCATTCCGTAGCAAACAATTGAGCCATGCTCGCCAATCCAAAACTGTAATCCATAGCCCTGACTTTCAGATGGAACGGGACCTGTGACACATGTTGCTGTCTGAAATGAGGTCGATTCTTTAATATAATCAGCTGAAATATACTGTTTTCCATTCAACTTTCCATTATTTAAGATCAAAAGTGCAAAGAGCATAAAATCGCGTGAGGTTGCCATCAGACCTGAACCGCCCATACTAACGCCAAAACCATCTGTAAGACAATAGGCCTCTTTTGAAAAACCAATTTCGTTTAAAACTTTGTTTCGAAGGTAGTCAAGCATTTTCATGCCTGTCAGTTTTTCTACAAGAGCGCACAGTGTATGTGAGGAAGATGTATCATAGTGAAATACAGTTCCAGGCTTATGTGTAGGAGCTACGGTAAAAAAGCTTTTAACCCAGTCTGTTTTTGAGCTGAATTTATCGTAAGTAGTTGAAGCATGGCAGGAGCGCATGGAGAGCATGTCACGGATTGTGGTGGCAAGAAGCCATGGATGTGCCTCGGAAGCGTTCGGGACGTATTCTGGGAAAAATTTTACAATAGAATCGTCAAGAGACAGGCGGCCTTCCTCCTGTAAAAGTCCAATTGCGATGCTTGTAAAGCTTTTTGTGACAGAAAACATCCGATGAAGGTCATTTTTCTTTACTGGCGCATAGTAGCCTTCTGCAACAAGACAGTCATCTTTGCATAATAGAAAGCTGTGCATAGAAACTTCTCGTATATCGATTTCGCGTAAGGCGTCAATGATGCAGGAGGCAGATATGCCTGCTGCTTCAGGAAATGTGGTGCTTGTAATTGTATTCATAAATAACAAAAATCCTCCTTCTTTTTGTTCAGTATAACGAATTAATGAGAAAGTGTCAATTTAAGAACACAGAAAAAACAAAGAAAAGAATCAAAAGTGACGGAAACTTATTAGGGAATAAAACGTTTATTAGTAAAAATTCAAAAACTACTTGTAATTTTATCGTTTGCGTAGTAAAATGATAAACAAAGATGTTGTGATACACAACAGATGTATATCTGAAGGAGGATTTCTAAATGGAGAAGAGAAAATTGATGGCACTGGCATCAAGTGCTGCAATGGTAATGGCTTCTATGGGCATTGCACCAGCTGTTATGGCAGATGAGGTAGAAAAGCCGGAGAAGATCACAGTAATGTTTGACGGTACCGTTTTCACACAGGAGAACGGACAGGCAGAGTTCGAGGCAAGATGGGAAGAGCTTACCGGTATTGACCTTCAGATTATTCAGCCAGACCATTCACAGTACTATGATGTATTAGGTCAGACCATCGCAGGCGGCGATTGGCCGGATGTTGTTCTGTTAGGTTCTACATACTACGCTAGCTACGCAGCAGAGGGCGTTCTTTGGGATATGACAGAAGCATATGACAACTCCGAGCTCAAGGATCGTATTACCGACCAGAGCGTTATCGATGGTTTAAAGATTGATGGTTCTCTGTACGGAATTTCTCCTGCAAGAGGAAACGGTTGCATCACTTATGTAAAGAAGGCATGGTTAGATAACTGTGGCTTAGAGGTTCCGACTACTTATGATGAGTATCTGGCAATGCTTGAGGCATTTACCACTGGCGATCCAGATGGAAATGGTGTTGACGGCGATACATATGGTGTATCTTCTGCTGGTCTGATCGGAACTGAGGCTCCATATACAAACTATCTGCCGGAGTTCTATCAGGATGCTTACCCGAGCTTCTACAAGAATGATGAAGGCGTATGGGTAGATGGCTTTACAGAGGATTCCATGAAGGATGCTTTAGAGAGATTAAAGAGTGCATACGAGGCTGGCTACATTGATAAGGAGTCTCTGACTAATGCAACATCTGACTGCCGTACCAAGTTCTACGAGGACAAGTTTGGTGTATTCACATACTGGGCAGGAACATGGGCAACCAACTTAAAGACAAATCTTGAGGCTAATGGTCTTGACAGTGAGCTTGTAGCAATCCCGCCGATCGAGGAGCTTGGCGCTTATACAGAGCGTGTTGCACCGGCTTGGTGTATTACTGAGGCTTGCTCAAATCCAGAGGGTGTATATAAATACTTTATCGAGAGCATGTTAGATGGCGGCGATATGCAGTTCTTATGGACATATGGTGTAGAGGGTGTTCACTGGTCAACAGCAGCTGAGGAAGTTTGCGGCGTTAAATACGAGGAAGGCCAGTTCCATATGTTAGAGAACAGAGAGAAAGAGGGAACTGTTTACACAAAGAACCACATCGATCCAATGCTTGCAGTTGCTCCGCTTGAGAACGATCCAAAGGCAGAGGCAGTAGCAGAAGAAGCAAAGGTTTCTGCAGAGACTTTCCAGGAACACAGCAAGATGGCTCAGCTGGTTGTTTCTACTGATGAGATGGCAGAGTATAACGGTGATCTTACCACACTTAAGAATGAAGTAATCGCTAAGGTTGTTACTCAGGGCATGAGCGTTGAGGATGGTATGGCATACTTCGATCAGCAGGGTGGAAATAACTGGTCTCAGAAGATTGTTGATTCTCTGAACAACTAATCAGTCCCAAACCTGACTTGCATGCACTAAGTTAAAAGCGTATGCAGGATAATTGATTTGTATGACAGACGGATAGCTGCTGGGAGGCATATCAATAAATTTGACTCTCAGCAGTTTTTTTGTCTCTCAGATAGATGGAAGAAGCGCACATACAGTGAGATTTCTGACATCATTTTTTGATGCAGGAAAAATCCGAAGCATCTAAGTTTACAAATATAATAAAAAAGGAGAAGACGATGGCAAAAAAGAACACTATAACGCTCCCAGACGGGACTGTTGTATCACACAAGAAGCCACTCAAAGAGCAGATGTATAAATACAGATGGTTCTATTTGATGTTCCTTCCTGTATTCATCTTTGTAGTAGTATTCTACTATCTGCCAATGTTCGGTATTGTTTATTCATTTACCGAGTACAAGCTGATTAAAGATCCTGTATGGACAGGATTCAAAAACTTTGAGACGCTGTTTTCAAAGCCAATGTTCTGGCGTGCATTTAAAAATACGCTGTTTTTAAGTATCTCTAAGCTGCTTTTGAATACATTTGCAGCAGTAGTTGTTTCCCTGTTATTAAACGAGATTATAAACGTTCATTTTAAGAAGGTTGCACAGACAATTATTTATCTGCCGCATTTCTTATCTTGGGTTGTTACAGCATCTGTTTTTGGTTTGATTCTTTCCCCATCAAGCCAGGGTCTTGTAAACTCTTTCCTTGTTTCAATCGGTGTGGTTGAAAAAGGAAGTGAGATCTATTTCCTTGGAAGCTTAAAGTGGTGGACACCAGCCTTCTTCGTTATTAACGTATGGAAGGATACAGGATGGCAGACCATTATCATCATGGCAACACTTGTTGGTATCAGCCAGGAAATTTATGAAGCTGCTGGTATTGATGGAGCAGGACGCTGGAAGAAGATGTGGTACATCACCATGCCGGCACTGGCAAACACTATCATCACTGTTATCATCCTGAACTTGGCAAAGGTTCTTAACTTGTTCGAGTCCGTATTCGTATTACAGAATGATGCTGTTATGGAAAAGGCAGAGGTTATTCAGACATATGTTTACAACCAGACCTTCAACAGCGGCGGTATCCCGAACTACGGTTATACCACAGCAGTAGGTTTATTCAAGTCACTTGTCGGCTGCGTACTCGTACTGATCTGTAACTATATCAGTAAGAAGGTTCGCAACGGACGCGGTATTGTTTAAGGAGGTGGAGAACAAATGAAAGATCATCCAAAGATTAGACTTTTTAATGTAATTAATGGAATCATTTTTATTCTGATCTCCATTATCATGCTGATTCCGATTTATAAGGTATTAGTCGATTCCTTCGACTTAAGCTCTGCTTATGGTATGAGATTGTGGCCAAAGCAGTTTGGTCTGGCTGGATATGCGAGTGTACTGTCAAACCCGACTCTGTATCGTCCTTTGTTGATTTCTGTTGGAACAACACTGGCAGGTACATTCCTGGGTCTTGCACTTTCCACACTTGGTGCATACGTTCTTATTCAGTGGGATATGCCGGGAAGAACATTCTTTGCAAACTTCCTGTTGTTTACCATGATCTTCAATGGTGGTATGATCCCGACTTACTTGGTTATGAAAAATTTAGGTTTAACAAATAACCTGCTCGGCGTTGTACTTCTTCCAGCAATCAATATTTATAACCTTGTTTTGATGAGAAACTTCTTCGAGGGTATTCCGCAGAGCTTGTTTGAGGCAGCAACACTTGATGGATGTACGCCAATGGCAACATTTATCAAGGTTGTACTTCCGCTTTCCAAGGCAGCACTTGCTTCCATCGGTCTGATGTTTGCAGTTGCTTACTGGAATGATTACACCAACTACAAGTTGTACATTACTGATTCTAGCCTCTATAACTTCCAGATGAAGTTAAGAAGTATCATGATGGGTAGTGATCTTCCGCAGGCAAACGGCGGTGCAACTGAGAATACCGTAAAGAGTGCGGCAATTATCATTGCAATTTTACCATTCATGATTCTGTATCCGTTCCTGCAGAAATACTTCGTAAAGGGTGTTAACGTAGGTGCTGTAAAGGGTTAAAAACAAATAAAAGGTGCGCTGTTGTCTTCGGATAACAGCGCCGTTTTTGATTAAAAGAGGGTTTAAATAATAGAACTTAGGAAGGGCTGGCTGTTATGGCAAAGGCAAAAGTAACCGAAAAAAATATTAAGTTGATCCTGCAGGGCAGTATGGGAAAGGCAATTCTCGCACTGGCAGTACCTGTTGTGATCAATAGTTTTTTACAGACTATGTATAATCTGACCGATACTTATTGGCTCGGACAGCTTGGAACAAATGAATTAGCAGCAATTAATCTTGTTTCGCCGCTGCAGCAAATTGTGGTAAACTTTGGATCAGGACTTACGGTGGCAGGTGCTGTTTTGATTGCACAGCTTATAGGAGCATCAAAAAAAGAAGAGGCGGCCTCCATGGCAAGCCAGATCTTTGTCTGCGCAATGATATTTTCCATCATCTGCGCCGGAGTTATTGCAATTTTTACTCCTACTGTGGTAAACTGGCTTGGAGCAGATGAGCCGACAGCAAAAGTTGCAAATGTGTATCTTAGGATTGTTATTTTAGACATGCCGTTTTTATACATGGTCAATATTTTTGCAGCGATTAGGCAGGCGCAGGGTGATACAGTATCACCTATGTTTTTAAATCTGACAGGAATTTTACTTAATGTTATACTTGACCCACTTTTAATGATTGTGATACACTGGGGAGCAGCAGGAGCAGCGCTTGCGACAGTTATTGCTAAGGCAGTTCCAGCAATGATTTCACTTGTCATCTTAAAGAGAGATACAACAGGTGTAAGGATTCGCTTAAAGGGCTTTCGCTTTGAAAAAAGCAAAATGAAGAGTATTCTCACAGTTGGTCTTCCGACTGCAATCGGCGGAAGTACAATGCAGCTTGGCTTTCTTTTAATGAGCAGAAATGTCTATGTGTATGGTACTGGAGCAATGGCAGCATACGGAATTGGCAACAAGGTAAATGGTCTTATCACGCTGCCGTCAAATGGTATTGGCTCAGCAGTTGCGACAATTGTTGGTCAAAACATTGGAGCTAATCAGATTGACCGCGCTGAAAAAGGCTATAAGATCGCAAGACGTGTGAGTGTTATTTTTTTGTTTGGTGGAGGACTGATTCTATCGCGTCCATTTTTATCAGAGGCGATAGTAGGGTTGTTTTCAACAGATGAAGAAGTAATAGCTATGGCTGCAGATTTTCTTAGCATCATGGCGTTATGGTGCTTTACAAATGGTGTTTATAATTCCACAAGCGGTCTCTTTCAGGGAAGCGGTCATACGGAAGTTACGATGGCAGTTGATGCAACGAGGCTGTGGGTATTTCGATTTGCAACGCTTTATGTATGCGAGCATTGGCTTCATATGGGAGTTCGAAGCATCTGGTATAGCGTCGTTGTCAGCAATGCACTGTCATCTGTGATTTTGTATGTGGTATACCGCACGGGGCTTTGGAAGAAAAAGCGCGTGTAATTACATTAATCTTACGGAAAGGAAGAATCATAGGATGAGCTACAGACTTGCCATATTTGATTTAGATGGAACAATTCTTGATACATTGGAGGATTTAAAGGAGAGCACAAATGCAGCGCTTGCTGCAAATGGGTATCCGGCGCGGACACTTGAAGAGGTGCGCTGTTTTGTTGGAAACGGCATTGGAAAACTCATTGAGCGAGCTGTGCCTAAGGGAACATCAAAGGAAGCGACCAAAAAGACGCTTGAGAGCTTTAAGGTTCACTATGGTATACACTGTGCAGACCACACAAAGCCTTATGATGGAATTATAAAGCTGTTAGAAGATTTGCGTAAATGCGGCATCCAGACGGCAGTTGTTTCAAATAAGGCAGACTTTGCCGTGCAGGAGCTTTGCAGTCAGTACTTTCCGAAAGCATTTGATTTTGTCGTTGGAGAGCGAGAAGGCATCAGAAGAAAACCTTGTCCGGACAGCGTTTTTGAAGTTTTAAAGACATTGAAAAAGACAGCGGCAGAGGCAGTTTATATTGGAGATTCCGATGTAGATGTAGATACAGCAAAAGAAGCAGGTATGGATGGAATTTTTGTAAACTGGGGATTTCGAGGCAGAGAATTTTTACTTGAGCATGGCGCAAAATGTGTAGTAGATACGCCGGAAGAGTTAGAGAGGCTACTTATTGGAAAGGGCTAAGCTAAAAATTCTAAGGGAAAGAAAAGGACTAGAAAAATGGCAGTAACAGCAAAGGACGTTGCGGAAGCATGCGGCGTATCTCGAATTACAGTAAATCGTGCACTGAGCGGAAATGAGAATGTGAAGCCAGAGACGCGGGAGAAAATCTTGAAAAAGGCACAGGAGATGGGATATGTTCCAAATCTTATCGCGCGAAGCTTGGTAAATGGAAAAAGCAAAATGATCGGGATCGTTATCTCTGATATAAAAAATTTGTATTTTTCAGAGATTGTCGATGCTATAACACGCCAGGCGAGAGCACGAGGATATATGGTCTGTACTTGTACGCATGATAGTGATTGTAAGGAGGAAAGACGTCTGATTGAGATGATGAAAGGCTATTGCGTTGATGGTATGATTTTAAACTGCGTTAACAGAGGCGATGAGTTTAAAGATTGGCTTGATAAGCTGGATATGAAGTATGTGATTCTCGGCTATCAGCTGCTGCCCGGAAGTTATACAGTAGGTGTAAATGAAAATAAATCTGCAAAGGAAGTTGTGCGTTTTTTAAAGGCGCATGGATATCACAAGCAGGTATTTGTCGTTCCGCCTTTGTATGGAGAAGATGGCCAAATTAATATTCCTCATTACCAAAGAGCCTCTGGCTTTTTGGAGGAGGCCAAAAAGCAAGGCTGTGACTATCATATTTTGTATGGAAATGATACGAATGAGCAAGCACTTGAGTTTTTAAAAAAGAATACAGGGGAAAAGCTGGTATTTTTGTGTACAGGAGAAATGTTTGCCATACCAATGCAGAAATTCTTAAAAAAGAATGGATACCGTGCGCCAAAAGATTATGGTCTTATGACATATGACCGCTTGATGTATCGCTTCTGGAATGAAGAGGCCATTGCTGCAGTAGATAATCATGTTGATCAGATAGGAATTAGTGTTGCCAATGCTGTTATTGATTTAATTGAAGAAAAAGAAATTCCTTTGAATATAGAGGTGCCATATGATCTTGAAGAGGGCACATCACTTTAAGAGATTAGAGGGGTCTTAATGGCCCTTCTTTTTATTGCATAGAATTTTCTTGAAGATACAGAAAAATATTATTAAAAAAAACGTAAAAATCCTAAAAAACCAGTTGACAAATTGTAAAAAATGATTATAATTGGAACCATAGACAAATGATCACGTGAACATTTTTAAAAAGATGTGCAAAACGCACAAAACACTACAAGTCTGCCCTTTTACGGTCAGAGTATTATTAAGGAGGATTTTTTTATGAGAAAGCAGGTTTCTTTTGCTCTTGCACTGAGTATGGTTATGACATCTGGAATGGCAACCGTTGCCAATGCAGCAGCTGATGATGGAAAAACGAACGTGGTATTTTGGAACAGCTGGACAGGCGGCGATGGTGATACGCTGGAAGCACTTGTAAACAAGTTCAATGAAGAGAGCGATACTGTACATGTAGAGATGACACGTACAACATCCTTCAGTGATATGCTTCAGACCAGCCTTCCAACTGGAGAGGCAGCAGATCTTGTTTTACTTAGCACAAACGAGATTACACGTTACAAGAGTTACCTTCGTTCTATGGATGACATCTGGGAGAATACAGGATTAAAGGAAGAAGATTTCTCACCGGCATACCTGGGTATGTGCTACAATGATGATACACTTTATGCAATTCCATTCCAGATTAGTACATATATGATGTATTATAATAAGGATCTGTTTGAGCAGGCAGGAATTGAAGAAGTTCCGACAACCTTTGATCAGTGGACAGAGGCAGCAGAGAAGATCAGTGCACTTTCTACCGCCGAAAACCCGATTTATGGCTCTGGTTTATTCTATTGCTACAATGGTCAGAATCAGTCTGTTATTCAGCGTTTTGGAACAGATTACATGATTACTGGAAATGAAGAGGACGGTTTCGAAGCAAATCTTCTTGACAATCAGGCATTCGCAGATGCCATGATCTGGATGAAGAATCTGTATGACAATGGATATAACCCACAGGAGACCGATATCGACTCTATGATGGCAGCAGGTCAGATTGGTCTTATGACAAACGGTGGATGGCTTAAGGGCACACTTGATGCATCAGGTATAAATTATGGTATCGCAAGCTTACCGACTGTTACTGGAGAAGATCAGAAAGAGTATGCACTTGGCGATATGTCAAGCTTTATGATCACTACATCCGCTACTGATGAGACAGCAAAGGCAGCAGAGGAGTTTATTAACTGGTGGATGACAGGAACTGGTCTTGAAGCATGTGAGACAACACAGGATGTTGACTACAGCAATGTAACACCAAATGCCGAGTGGTCTATTTCCATGTGCTACTTAAATGCATATCTGCCAACTGTTAACAGCAAGGAGTATCAGGCAGTTGATGTTCTTGTTGATTTGACACCAAGTGAGACTGCTCAGGTTCAGATGTTCACAGCACCTGGAACGTTGTTCTACAGTGATGCAGCAAGCTGCCAGGGTGATTATGTACAAGATTGGGTATTTAATGGACCAACTGATCCGACTTATGATGATGTTCAGGATTTCTTTGCTGATTATCAGGCAGATTTAGAGGATTATATTGCTGACTATTATGATTGATCCGATATAAACGGTACGATTGGGTGACAGGAGGCGTGGGGATGCCGGAATGATCCGGTATCCCCACTTTTTATCAAAATCGGGGAGCGTTGCATCAGAGTTAGAAGGGAGAGCAGTATCATGACCGCAACTGGAAAAAAGAAAAACATATCTATTGAGAAAAGGCGTGAGAGAACAGCATATCTGTTTATAGCACCGGCAGCGATTTTAATAATTGTATTTTGTATTATTCCATTGATTGCATCCTTTTATATCAGTACTCAGAAGATGGGTGTTGATTTATCAGATGCCGAGTTTGTTGGATTCGATAATTATAAAAAGATTGTTGGAGACAGACGTTTCTGGCAGAGCGTTGGCATTACATTAAAATACACTGCAGCAGAGATTCCACTGCAGATGATAATAGGTGTTGTGCTGTCTGCGCTTTTGGCAAAGAATACACGTAAGAACAAGATTTTTAGAAGTATCTATTTTCTTCCAGTTATTGCATCAGCAGTAACAGTAGGTGTTACATGGCAGCTTGTTCTTCATTCAAATATTGGTATTTTCACATATTGGTTAAAGCTTCTTGGATTTTCTGATATCAATTTGCTTAATAATACTAGTTCTGCTATTTTTGTAGTAGTATTTGTTGCGATATGGAAGACATTTGGTATTTCAACTATTATTCTTGTAGCAGCAATTCAGAATATTCCAGAGTCTTTATATGAAGCATCCGCAATTGACGGAGCAGGAAAACTAAGCCAGTTTTTCCATGTTACGCTGCCAGGCATTATGCCATCCTTCTGGTTTTTGCTCATGACACGTATTATTGGCTCTTTGCAGATGTTCGATATCGTGTACACATTGACTGGCGGAGGTCCAAGCCGTTCTACCACCACACTTGTTGTTTATATCTATGATACAGCATTCAAGTCATTGGGTAAGACTGGATATGCAACAGCGATGAGTGAAGTTTTGTTTGGTTTTATCATGATTATTACTGTTATTATGTATACCATTATGAACAAGACATCAGATGACTAAGATAATAAAACTTGGAAAGGCATGGTAAAAAAGATGAAAAATCAGGAATTAATTACAAATAAAAAGCCGCTTGATTTACAGATAAAAAACGGCATTAAATATTTTCCAGTCTTTGTTGTCCTGTGTGTATTTGCATTTTTGCTGTTGGCACCGCTTGTTTGGATGTGTCTTGGCTCATTCAAGAGTGATGCAGAGGTTATGCAATATCCGCCGAAGTTTTTTCCACAGGCAAACCATTTGCTTGAAAACTGGAAAACAGTCATGACAAGAATTGATTTTCTGACATTGACAAAAAATACAGTCATCTATGCAGTGGGCTGTACAATCCCTTCTATGTTTATCAATGCATTAGCCGGATATGCATTTGCACGTTTTAATTTTAAGGGGAAAAATTTATTATTTCTTCTGTTTTTGGCAACGATGATGATTCCATTTCAGGTAATCATGGTTCCGTTGTATTTGGAAGTTTATTATTTAAAGTGGCTCAATACCTACTGGGGTCTGATTATTCCAAAGGTTGCATCAGCATATTGGATATTCCTGTGCAGAGCAGCATTTCAGGAGCTTCCTAAGGAGCTTGAGGATGCGGCACGTATTGACGGACTTGGAGAGTTTGGCATTTTCTGGAAGATTATGCTGCCTCTTGTAAAGCCAACAATGATTACAATGCTTCTTCTTGGAATTAATAACTGCTGGAATGACCTGCTTTGGCCATTGATTGTGGCAAATGCATCCACGATGCGTACATTGTCAAATGGTCTTGCTATTTTTATAGGAGATCGTACTTCTGAGTATAGTTTGGCATTCACTGCGGCAGCTGTATCAATGCTTCCAATGCTTGTTCTTTACATCTTTGGACAAAAATATTTCGTTGCCGGACAGGTTTCTTCCGGAATTAAGGGATAATGACAAAACAACATTTGAGAGAGGGATACAAGATGGCATATTTACTTGCATATACGAAAAAAGGAGAAGGGTGCTACCCAGATTTTAATTACCCTGGACATGTTGGATATAATTGTGACTGGGAGCAGGCGATGCATCTGGCACTCAGTGAGGATGGAAAGAATTTTACACCACTTCGAAATAATACAGGCATCTTATTTGCAAAGGCATCTTTTGAAGAAGATGAGTTTGTCGGAGTTACAAAGACGCTAGTGGAACCTTGGCTCTGCTGCGGAGAGGATGGTATATTTTATGTGCTAGCTGTTAGACGCAATCAAAATGCACCAGATACAAAACATGTTGGCTGCATGATGGTCTTTACATCAACAGATCTTGTTCATTATAGTGAGCCTGTTTTTGCGAAGCTGTCAGAAGAAGAGATTCGCAGACCACGTTGCCGATACGATAAAGAGCGTGCATCCTATTATATAGAATGGGAGACAGCGTCAGGAAGATTTTGTGCATACACAAAAGATTTGAAAAAAATAGAAAAAACTGAAAGCTGTACACAAACGCAGTTTAACTTGCAGCAGGAATTGCCACAGCATATAGACGGCTTTGGCACAGAAGATTGTGTGCTTGGAAATATGATTGCAATTACGAAGGAGCAGGAACAAGTTTTAAGAGAATATTTTGACGAGATTTGCTATGTAAAGACAAACCCCATTCAGGTAAGCTGGCCTGTTGGAAAATCTCTAGATGCTTTAGCAAGTTGCAAACCAAAGGCGATATGTGTCTACAGTGATGGTTCAACACATGAAAAGATGGTTGAGTGGGACGAGGAAGCACTTTGCAGGGTAGATGTGAATAAGCTAGGAAGCTGGAAAATTCCAGGAAAAATTAAGCAGAAACGTTGGAAATTTCCGATACCGCTTAGATTTCTCCCAGATGAGCTTGTTGAATTTAATGGAATGTCTGATCCGTGCGTGACTGAATATCATGGAAAATATTATCTTTCGTCATCAGGCACACATCACATTCAGCTTCGCATTGCAGATACAATAGAAGGAACCTTTGATGCTGAACCGACCGTCATCTATCGTATTCCATTAGAAAATGGTCTTCATTTTGTAGGAACTTGGGCAGCAGAGCTTCATGAGATTGATGGCGTATTATATCTATTTACTTCTCTCTGTGAGAATGGACAGTGGATTCATGTAAAATCAGTTATTCTTCGCTGTAATGGTGATCCGGCAGATCCTAATTCATGGGAAGCACCTAGAAAGTGTGTTAAGATAGATGGCTCCGATCTGACCGAGGGCGGCATTTCACTTGATATGACATGGTTTCGTGATAATGGAAGGGATTATGTGATGTGGTCTGATCGTAAGATACACTATGGTGCAGATGATGAACATTTTGAGGCAGGAACAGCTGATGTTTATATCGCAACAGTTGATCCGAAAAAGCCATGGCAGCTTACAAGCGAGCCGCACTGTGTTGTGCGCCCTATGTATGGTTGGGATCGCTATGAGACACCAGTAGACGAAGGACCATATTTGCTTCGCCGCGGTGATGATCTCTTTGTAACAATTTCTGGATCTTCTACAAGCATGGGCGATTTGTACGATGTTGGGTTGCTTCATGCAAAGAGTGGTGCAGATCTGCTGCAGGAAGAAAGCTGGACATGGCTTAGCTATCCGCTTTTGACAAAAGAAAGCGTGCCGGGCGAGTATGGACCAGGTCACAACAACTTTATTAAAGATCCAGACACAGGAGATGATTTGATGATTTATCATGCCATTCCACATGATGAAAACGACAAAACACTATTTCGCCAGCCAGGAATCCGCCGTGTACACTGGGCAAAGAATGGACTGCCATATCTTGAGATGACACCAGAGCGTGATCTGCCAGAGGCATGCGAGGAGGTTGTGATGAAGTTTACAATTGAGTAAAATAGCCACGGGGCAGGAAAAAATGTTATTTTTCCTGCCCAATGGCTCATGAATCTATCATTAAAAGCCAATCTATTACATTTATAACTTTTATTCCTTCATAGTTTCCAAGAGAAAATCGATCCAGTGTCAAAACAATTTTTTCATAGTTGTCTTGGATATGGCGCAGTGGGCGCATTTCTCTCTCAAATGTTTCTTCCGCAGTCATATCAGCTGTGACTTGATAATAAGTAATAATATCTTGACTTTGGGCAACAAAGTCCACCTCTGTAGAACCGTATTTTCCAATATTAACTTTATTTCCTCTGCGTAATAACTCAAAAAATACAATATTTTCGATGGAAAAACCAAGATCATAGCCTTTTCTTGGAAGAATATGGTTTCGAAGTCCAAGGTCGACCATATACATTTTTTTGTTGACCTTTAAAAGCTGCTTTCCGATAATGTCAAACCGCTCAGTAGGATAAAAGATAAAAGCCTCTGTCAAAGCGTTTACATAGTCATTAACCGTATTTTGCGAAATTTTTCTTCCAGATGATGTTAGATAGTCAGTTACACTTTTCATTGAAATCGGACTACCAATTACGCTAGCTAGATATCGTGCGATTGTTTTTAATAGTGCGATATCTGTAATTTTTCGTTTTCCAACATCCGATTCTTTCCGCATTTGTCGATCTTCAATATCCTTAACAATGACAGTGTTATAGATACCTTCAAGGTACTGGTCGATCTTCTCAGTTGTACGATTCATTACAGAAACATAGGGAAATCCACCTGTTTTCATGAACTCAGCAAATGCATCTTCTTTTGGAATTCCTGTCAGTGTAACATACTCGTGAAATGAGAGTGGAAGCATTGAAATTTCTACATATCTGCCTGATAAAAGAGTTGCTAGTTCACTCGAAAGCAAATATGAATTAGATCCTGTAATGTACACATCTGTATTATCTTTCATATATAAGCTATCTACAACCTTTTGAAATGAAGCAACATTTTGAATTTCGTCTAAAAAGATATATGTCATTTTATCAGAACATAAATGTTGTTTGATGTATTGATAAAGCATCTTATAGTCCAATAGGGGTTCATTATCCAAATCCTCAAAATTGATTGAAATAATCTGTTCAGGATCAATTCCAGTTGACAAAAGCTTGTTTTGATATTGTTCCAATAATACTGACTTGCCACAACGTCTGATTCCCGTTACAACCTTAATGATTTGTTCATCTTTCCATGCCCAAAGTTGATTCAAATATTCTTTTCGCTCTACCATGTTACATACCTCCTTTTTCCTAATATAGCATATAATACCAAAAAAGTCAAAAAATATTCCCATTCGGGAAAATATTTTATAAAACACTCAAATATTTTCCTAAATGGGAAAAAAGTATGGAAATAAAAAGTGCTGTGAAGCTTACGGTCGAGTAAAGTTTGCTTTCTCTCGTTCAAGCTCAGCATGTAATTGCCGTAGGGTCCATTTTTGATTGGTTGGCGTGAGAACCGCCTTCAAATCGATCTGGACCTTGCGGCTTTTTAATTCAAACAGCATGCGGTTAAGGTGTTTTTCACTCAGATCGCAGAAAATAAGGATGCTGTCGCCAGAGTCAGGGGAAAGGTTAAGGTTGTCTGTTCGGGCTATTTCATTTGCCCCGGTGGCTACAGTAGCTGTGCTTTGAACTTTTCCAGATGCAATCGCATCTAGCGTTTCATCGTAGAGGCTTGCATCTGCGTAGACGATGCGAAGCTTCATATTAGAAGCAAGTCGTTCAATTTCTCTCGTATTTTCAATTTGGTAGCAGATTAGTTTTTCCATAAGAAGTTGTAAAATCCTTTCAAATTTTTGAATTCGCAGAAGTTAGGCTTAATTATTAGAGTCTAGCTTTTTTAGGAATCTGGCGCGGGAATCCTCGGCCATTCAATGATCGAGATGAAAGCGCCGCTTGCTTTTATCATACCATAAATCTGCCGAAGGCGTGAAGCTTTTTGTGTTCTAAAAAGCAAAACTGTCTTCGGCAGAGAAATATAGGAAAGATTCGGATGGCAGTCTACAGAGAAAACAATACTGTATGTATAATATATTTTAACTGTTTATTGACTAAATGTATACTATATGATATAATATATGTAAAAAGATAACCTAAAACATGCATGTATAACATCAATTATCATATTGCCTGGTCGATAAAATACCGCAGAGAGATGTACGAAAAGTTTCCAGACTTACGCCAACAGCTGTGAAAGGATAGCTTTTGAATCATTCTTACTACCTTGAAACGATTGGGGACATCTCAGAAGAAACCATCCGCAAGTATATTGAACACCAGTCAAAACAGTACTGATGAAAGGAGGGGCTATGCCAAAAGCAAGAAAGAAAAAGAACAGTTCTTTTCAGACAACCATTACAAAGAGTGTTTTTCTGTATGGTCGGCCGAATAAAGAAAAGCTTGCCGTGTTACGGCAGATGCAGAATTCGTATACTGCTCTGATCAATCGTGACATTGAGCTGTTGGAAAAGAATCCTGACATCGTACTTCAACTGGTAAAGAATGATAAGAAGGATCCCCAAATGCGAAAGCTGGAAAAAGCCATTCGCCCGGAAGGAATCAATTCCGCATTTTGCCAGAATGCATTCGATGCGGCAGTCGTGC